>WNEY01004930.1_pt1 | contig 10265 bp, 8 predicted proteins | sample 5400531 | NCBI WGS metagenome assembly WNEY01 (sample SAMN13153338, study PRJNA577476) | soil metagenome | isolation source: 200 cm saprolite under Douglas fir tree site 1 | place: USA:California | collected 2015-04-18
ACGCCCTCGCTGCCGTAGCTGACGCGGTAGACCGCGCCGTTGTAGTCGTCGGACACGAGCAGCGAGCCGTCTTTCATGATCAGCACGTCCGCCGGCCGTCCGAGATAGTTGTTGTTCTCGATGAACCCGGTGATGAACGGCTCGACCGACTTGACGGTGCCATCCTCGTTTAGCTTCGCGATCGCGATGTCGCCGCCGAACTTCTGCGTCCGGTTCCACGAGCCGTGGCGGGCGATCAGGATCACACCGCGATATTCCGCCGGGAACATGTTGCCGGTGTAGAACCGCATTCCGAGCGGAGCCGCATGCGGCCCGAGCAAGGCGAGCGGCTTGGTGAACTCATCGCAGGAACGACCCCACCCGAAATCCGGATCGGGGAGGTTGCCCTGGTGGCAGTACGGGTAGCCGAAATTATCCTTGCCCGGATTGGCCAGCCGATTGAGCTTGTCCTGCGGGAAGTCCTCCGACAGCCAGTCGCGGCTGTGCTCGGTGAAGTAAAGCTGCTTCGTCACCGGGTGCCAGTCCATGCCGACGATCTGCCGGATGCCGCGGGCGACTACTTCGGCACCCGTGCCGTCGAGATTGATGCGCCGGATCTGCGCATGCGCATCCGACGGCATGCAGATGTTGCAGGGTGCTCCGACCTGGAAATAGAGCTTGTTGTCGGGCCCGACGGTAAGATACTTCCAGCCGTGCGGCTCGTCCTTGGGCAAGTCGCTGTAGATCACGGTGGGCTTCGGCGGATTGTCGAGCTTGTCTTCGATCTCCTCGATCTTCGAGATTTGATATAGCTCGGCGATGTAGAGCGTGCCGTTGTGGAGCACGATGCCATTTGGTCGATAGAGGCCTGAGGCGATGACCTTGACCTCGCGCTTTCCGTCCTTGTCGACGATCGCATGGATCTTGTCTTTGAGACGGCTGCTGACGAACACTGTACCCTTGTCGCCTAGCCGCAGCGTCCTCGCATTATCAACGCCGTTCGCGTAGAGTTCGATTCTAAAGCCCTTGGGCAGTTTGAGTTTCGCGGTCGGCAATTTGTCGGCCGCCGTTGGAATCGGCGGCGGCGCGACCGGGGCGAGCTTGGTCATGCCCTCGGTCACGTTCTCAGAACGTCCTTGCTGCCACGTCGGTGGCGGGGTCGGGGCCTGCGCAGCCGGGGTGGGTGCAGCGGGCGCGGCCGGCTGTTGCGCGGTCGCGGGCCAAGCAATGGCACAGAGACCGGCGAAGGTTCCCGCAAGCAGCAGGCTTCGCCCGGTGGCAGAGCGTCGAGTCATGACATTCCTCCCTGATGCGGAAGTCCGTTTCTTGCGTCTGCCGCGACCGCGAACGGCCGCCGGCAGCAGCGCCGGACAGGCTTCCTTGGCCGGCAGTGTCCGACATTATGCCTGCCTCCGGCGTGCAATCGCAATCCCCCAGGCGATCAGGGATGCCGTCTCACGTTCTATTGAAGGGAGGTAGGCACCCAGAATGTCGGCAAGCGCCGCGGAATAGTCGCGCCTGGCTTTGCGAGAGCGAGCTACTCGTCGCGGCCGGCGATCTCGGCCTGCCACGGTGCCACCCAACGCTCGACCGCACCGATCAGGAAATTGAGCGCCACCGCCATCAGCATGATGAGGATGATCGGCACGAAGGTGGTCGCGGTGTCGAAATTGTTGGCCGAGGTGATGATGATGGCGCCCAGCCCCGAGATCGACGTGAAGAACTCGGCGATCACCATGGCGACCACGGCGCGGCCGACCGCGAGCCGGATGCCGGCCATGATGTAGGGCAGCGTCGCCGGCAGGATGATGCGGCGCAGGATGACGGAATTGGGCGCCACGAAGGATTTCCCGACCTCGATCAGGGTCTTCGGCACCGCGGTGACACCGAGCCAGGTGTTGATGCAGATCGGAAACACCGAGAGCAGGAAAATGATCGCGACCTTGACGGTGAAGCCGAGCCCGAGCCACAGCACCAACAGCGGCACCAGCGCCACCAGCGGCATCGCATAGCCGGCCGTGATGTAGATGCCGATCGCCGCCTCGACGGTGCGAAAGCGGCCGATGATCAGCCCGAGCGGCACGCCGACCACGATGGCGAGCGCATAGCCGACGCCGAACGGCCGCAAGCTGTCGAGCAAGGCCGTCCACAGCTTGCCGGACCGCGCCAGCGCCACGGCCGCCTCCGCGATCGCCGACGGATAGGAACCGAACACCGGATTGATGTCGCGGCCGAAGATTTCCCAGGCGCCGATCAGGACCACGAGCGAGCCGACGGTGATGACCCAGCTCGGCACCGCGCGCCGCTGCTCGGACGCGGCGTCGGGCTGCGCGTCGTTGGCGGCAGGCGCGCTCCTCGGATCAACGGTGTCGACCATCTGGATCTCTCGTGCCCGCGCCTAATGCGGCTTCCCAACAGGCGCGTGCAAGGCCTTCCACACGCGATAGCGGGTGTCGGCGAACTCGGGGGTGCCGCGCACGACGCCGAGGTCGGGCCGCGGTCGCGCCAGCGGCACGGTCATGATCTCCTGCACCATGCCGTCCTTGATCACCACGATCCGGTCGGCGATCAGCACCGCTTCGTCGAGGTCGTGGGTGACGAACAGGATCGTCTTGCGGGTGCGCGCGTGCAGATCGAGCAGCTCGGCCTGCATGGTCTCACGCGTCTGCGCGTCGAGCGCGCCGAACGGCTCGTCCATCAGCAGCACCTTGGGATCGATGGCGAGCGCCCGCGCAATGCCGACACGTTGCTTCATGCCGCCCGAGAGCTGGTGCGGGCGGCGGTCAGCCGACTCCTGCAAGCCGACGAGCTCGAGGTAGCGCGTCGCGGTGTCGCGCAGCTCGGCGCCGCGCATGCCCTTCATCTCGAGGCCGAACATTACGTTCTGCAGGGCGGTGAGCCAGGGCAGCAGCTCGGCGAACTGGAACACCATGCCGCGGTCGTGTCCGCAGCCCCTCACCTCGCGGCCGTCGACCGTGACCTTGCCGGCGGACGCCACTTCGAGGCCCATGGCGATGCGCAGCGCCGTGGTCTTGCCGCAGCCCGATGGGCCGATCAGCGAAACGATCTCGCCGTCGTGCACGGTGAAGCTGACGCGGCTGAGCGCCTGCACCGCATGCGGCGTGCCGCCCACGCGCAGCGTGAACCGCTTCGACACGTCGTGCAGGGTCACCTCACCCATATCACTTGCCGATGCGCGCCAGCGCTTGCTTGCGAATGTCCGGATCGATCAGCTTGTCGACATCGCCGGCTTTCGGGATCTGGCCGAGCGCGACCATCTGCTCCTGCAGCCAGACGAGATTCTCGATCGGGATCGGGAAATCCGGCTCCACGACGCCGGGCTTCACGCCTTCGTCGAACATGAAGGCCGGGCGCGGGTCGTCGGGCTTTGCGCCGGTCGCTTCGAACGCCAGCTTGATGGTCTCATCGCGGTGGGCGACCGCGTAGCGGAACGCCTTGATCTGCGCGGTCATGAAGCGGATCGCGTCCTCGCGCCGCTCGGCGATGGTCTTGCCGGTCATGATCAGGCAGAAGCGGACGAATTTCGGCAACACGGTGCGGCCCTCCAGCAGCACGTTGAGGGTCTTCACGCTCGGCAGCGGCAGATACTCGTTGGACACCACCGCGGCGTCGACCACACCGGCAAGGAGCGCGCTGAAGCGGTCGCGATCGCCGCCCACCGGCGCCAGCTTGATCTCCGAGAGCGGGATGTTGGATCGCATCAGCGCCGCGCGCGCCACCATCTCGGGCGGCGTGCCCGGCGACGACGCGGCGATCGACTTGCCCCGCAGCTCTTCCATCTTGGTGATGCCGGGGCGCGCCAGCATGACGTAGGGCGCGGCGTGCCAGGGGCAGCCGAGCAGCTTGACGTCGGCGCCGCGCACGTTCGCGGCGATCGCGCCGGCGACGCCTTCGTAGCTGTCGACCTCGCCGGACAGCAGCGCCTTCATGCCGATCGGATCATCCTTCACTGCGAGGAGATCGACCTTGAGCCCCTCGCGCTCCAGAAAGCCGCGCCTGGCCGCCATCAGGAAGAAGCCGGCATCGGCCTTGGGAATGATCAGCGCCTGCCGCCACGGCTTGAGGCTTTGCGCCGGCGCCGGCAGAGCGCCCGCGAGCCAAGCTGCCGCTGCGAGAGGCGCAAGCAGCCGCCGCAACAGGGTCGTCGTCATGAGTGCAAGGTCCGGACCAGGTCGTTGTTGTTCGTTTGCAAATGACCACTTATCAAAAGTCGTGTCAAAGATCACGCCGCGTCTGCCGCTTGCGGGCATTTGCCGCGCGCGCCGGCGCGCCCGCATGGTCATTGCAGTGCCGCGCGCGGCCCAATAACAATAGGTGGCCACAACCGGGAAGCGCCCCATGACCGCCCAAGAACGACGAATGCAAGGACAGGACAGCACGGGCGCATCGGCGCTCGATCTGCGCGCGCCGCAAATCGTCACCAGCGGCGGCACCGCATCGCTGCAGCTCACGCTCGCGATCAGCGACTACGAGCACGTGCGCGAGATCGCGCAGGGGATCGTGCGCGCCGACGGCATCACGCTCACGCCGCTGATCTTTCCGTCGATCGAGGAGATCACCTTCCGCTTCACCCGCAGCCTCGAATGGGACGTCTCGGAGCTGTCATTCGGGAAGTACACCTCGCTCACCTCGCAGGGCGCGGCGCCGATGGTGGCAATCCCGGTGTTCCCGTCGCGCGTTCACCGCCACTCGGCGATCTACGTGCACCGCGACCGCGGCATCAAGACCGCGAAGGACCTGGAGGGCCGCGCGGTCGGCATTCCCGAATGGGCGCAGACCGCCGGCATCTATGTGCGCGGCTTCCTGGCCGAGGACTACGGCGTCGATCTTTCGAAAGTGCATTGGCTGCAGGCCGGCGTGGATCAGCCGGGCCGCGCCGAGAAAGTCGAGCTCAAGCTGCCCGCCGGCATCCGCTACGCGGGCCGGCCGAAGACGAGCCTCTCCGCCATGCTGGCGAGCGGCGAGATCGACGCGGCGATCTCGGCGCGCGCGCCGGAAAGCTTCTCAGCGCCGGACGGCAAGGTGGTGCGGCTCTATCCGAACTATCGCGCCGAGGAGGAGCGGTTCTTCAAGCAGACCGGCATCTTCCCGATCATGCACGTCATGACCATCCGCCGCGCGGTGTTCGAGCAGCATCCGTGGGTGGCGATGAACCTCTACAAGATGTTCGACGAGGCCAAGCGCCGCTGCCTTGGCCGGCTGCGCGATTTCACCTGCGCGCGCATCCCGCTGCCGTGGGCGGCGGCGCTGGTCGACGAGATCACCGCCGCCTGTGGCCCCGATCCATTTCCCTACGGCATCGAGCCGAGCCGCGCGACCATCGAGGCGTTTCTGCGCTATTGCCACGATCAGGGCGTCACCCATCGCCGCGTGACGGTGGACGATCTGTTCCCGCGCGAGGTGCGCGCGACGGCGAAGGTTTGATGGCCGGTGCCGCGGTTCCGTAGGGTGGGCAAAGGCGCGGACCAAGGCGTCGTCCTCACCATCCGATCGGTGCAGCGCCGTGCCCACGCGCTTACGATCCCGCGCGCATCAGCCTTCGACGCGTGGGCACGGCGCTGCTGTCTTCGCGTGGCAAGAGACGCGTCTTGGTCCGCGCCTTTGCCCACCCTACGACTGCCGCATGACGGACGCCGTCAGGCGCGCCGGATGTCGTGCAGCCCGCCGAGGCGGCCGATCAGCTCGTTGGCGCCGATCGCGATCACGAACAGGATGATCAGCAGCGAATACATCAGCGGCATGTTGAAGATGCTGTAGGCCTGGATCACCAGGAAGCCGATGCCGCGGTTCGACAGCTTGGTCTCGGCCAGCAGGGTGCCGATCAGCGCGACGCCGAGCCCGAGCCGCACGCCGTTGATCACCGGATGGCGCATCGCCGGCAAGTAGATCTTGGTGACCATCTGCCAGGTATTGGCGCGAAAGCTCCGGCCAACGCGGATCAGCACCTTGTCGATCTCGCGCATGCCGCCGGCGACATTGAGGGCTACGGGGAAGAAGCAGGAGATCGCGCCCATCGCGATCTTCGAGCCCGGTCCGACGCCGAACCACATGATCATGATCGGGAAGAAGATGATCTTCGGGCATGGCCCCAGATAGTAGAGATAGGCTTCATAGGCGCGCGACATGAACTTGCTGCCGCCCAGCAAAATGCCGACGGCGAGCCCGCTCAAGCCGCCGATCAGCATGGCGATGCCGATCTCGTAGAAGGTGGTGTAGAGGTGGAAGTAGAAGGTCGGATCGGCGAGCGTCACGTAGAGCTGCTTGCCGATGGCCCACAGCGAGGGCACGACGTCGCGGTAGAGCCACCCCGAGGCGGAGACGAGTTCCCAGACCACCACGACCGTCACGATGATGCCGAGCCGCAGCAGCGTGACCGGGCGCAGCGGCAACCACATCGGCTTATCCGCCGGCAAGGTCAGTCGACCGGTCTCAGCCATCGCTCGAGCCTCTCCATCAGGATGAACACGCAGACGCTGACCAGGATCACGAAGCAGATCGCCGCATAGGTTCCGGGGAGATCATAGCGCTCGGCGAGCTCGTTGATAAGTTGCCCGAGCCCGCCGAAATTGATCAGGAACTCGACCCCGACGATGTTGATGAGCGAGAAGATCAGCCCCAGCCGCAATCCCACGAAGATGGTCGGGAGCGCCGCCGGAAACAGAATCTTCCAGAATTGCTGCGAGGGGGTGAGATTGAAGCTCCGCCCCACATTGATCAGCACCCGCCGGGTGGCGGCGAGCCCTTCGAGCGTCTTGAGGATGATCGGCGCGAGCCCGGCGGTGAAGCCCATCATCACGATGGTGAGAGCGCTGCGCCCGAAGATCACCAGATAGAGCGGGTACATCAGCACCAGCGGGGCGGCCGCGACCGCCGCCACCCAGGTCTCGGTCGCCAGCCGCAACAGGTGATAGCGATGGAGCAGCACGCCGCCCGCGACTCCGACGATCGTGACCATGATGCTCGCCGAGAACGCTTCGCCGGCGGTCAGCAGGAAGCGCGACAGCACATCCTCCTCGACGATGATGCGCGGGAAGGCGGCGACGATGTCCGACGGCGGCGGCACGATGAAGCGGTTGATGACGTTGATGCGGATGAGGACTTCCACCGCGGCAAGAAAAACGACGAGCGACATGACGCCGAGCGCCGCCGGTACGTATCTGTTCTTCGACAGGGCCGCCGCGGCGCTCATCGCCGCTCGCCCTCGCGCAGCTTCTGGCTCTCCTCCTCGCGCAGCCCCTTGGTCGCCTCCTCGCGCAGGTCGCTCCAGATCTGCGCCACGTAGCGCCCGAACGCCTCGCTCGAGACGATCTCGGAAGTGCGCGGGCGCGGCAGCTTGATCTCGACCATCCGCTTCACCCTGCCGGGCCGATAGGTCATCACCAGGATGCGGTCGGACAATTGCACCGCCTCGGTGATGTTGTGGGTGATCAAGAGCGTCGTCTGCTTGAGCTGCTGCTGGATCTGCAGCACCTTGTCGCCGAGCAGGAGCCGCGTCTGCTCGTCGAGCGACGCGAACGGCTCGTCCATCAGCAGGATTTTCGGCTGCGCGGCGAGGGTACGCGCCATCGACACCCGCTGGCGCATGCCCCCGGACAGCTCCGCCGGATAGCGCCGCTCGAAACCGTCGAGCCCGACCAGTCCGACGAAATGCCGGGCGCGGTCGTAGCGCTCGCCCTTGGGCAAGCCGGCGATCTCGAGCGGGAACGCGACGTTGTCGATCACGTTCCGCCAGGGGAAGGTCGACTCCTCCTGGAAGATCATGCCGATCGACGCGTGCGGTCCGGAGACCCGCTCGCCCGCGACCCTCACGGTGCCTTCGTCGGCATCGAGCAGTCCGCCGATGACGTTGAACAGGGTCGACTTGCCGCAGCCTGACGGTCCGATGATCCCCAGGAACTCGCCCGGCGCCACGGTGAGCGAGGTTCGGTCGACCGCGACCAGCACGCCGTCGGGCGTCTCGAAGCGCTTGACGATATCCTCGACCACCAGGATGGCATTGGAGGATCCAGTGTTCGTCGCGCCCGCGTCGATCCGTTCCGACGTCATGGTCATGGCAGCCATGGCGGTCAATCGTCCCCTCTGCGGCCATCCGTCTTGCGCGGCACGGTTTGCCCGTGTGGTCGGCCCTCCGGAAATCCCCTGCCCTATAGCACACCGGCCCACTCGGGGACACGAAACCAACGGGGAAATAGTGTCGCTGGTGCCGCTTCAGCCCGGGGCGGCGCGTAAGCGCCGGCTCGGACTGACAGCCCGAAGTTGCCCTACCCCGGCTCGGCCTGCAGCGGGCGGCCGGCGCGCCGGCACCAGTTCTCCCAGGCCCGGTTGATGCCGTAGGAGCCGGTGCGCTCGGCGACCTTGTCGACCTCGCCGGGGTGCAGGTATTGGACCTCGCCCAAGTCACCAACCATGTCCATGGCCTGCTTCTGCAGCCGCGCGTTCACCTCGAGATAGACCGAGACATAGACCGCGTGCCGGATGTTTCGGCCCGCCACGGTCGCGCCGTGGCCGCGCATCAGCGCGGTGCCGCCCGACCCGATCAGCTTGGCGAGGTCGCGGCCCATCGCCATGTTCTCGACCAGGAGCGCGGTATCGCCGAAATGATCGTGCGAGTCCCAGACCGGCACCTCGTGGCCGATCGAGGCGCCCATATGGAAGATCGGCTTGATCTTCGCGGCCGTCACGCCGAACGGGATGACGCTTTCGCTGTGGTTGTGCACGACCGACATGACGTCCGCCCGTGCCTCGTAGAGCGCGCCGTGGATGTAACGCTCGAGGTAAGGCGCTCGCCCGCGCGCGTCGATCGGGGTACCGTCGAGCGCGAACTCCATGATGTCGTCCTTCTCGATGCAGTCGGGCGCGCGCGAGCGCGAGAGCAGATAACGCTGCGGATGGTCGGGATGACGCACGCTGATGTGGCCGAAGGAATCGACCACGCCCTCGCGCGCGAGGATGCGGTTGCCGGTGACGAGTTCTTCGATCAGGTCGTCGAGCTTGGGCATCGGGGTTCCTTTTGTTGAACTGGGCACGTCCTCTCGGTCGTCATGCCCGGACTTGTTCCGGGCATCCATGTCTTCTGCGTTGAGCGGAAAAGACGGGGATGGCCGGGACAAGCCAGGTCAAGCCCGGGCATGACGACCTTGGCGAGTCATTTTAGCGCCCACGAGCAGAGTCCAGGCTCAGACTCAGACGCGGAAGCGCTCGATCAGCTCGTCCTCCGGATCGGCGCCCAAGCCCGGCCGCTCTGGCACATCGATCGCGCCGTCGACCACCGGCACGGTCTTCGAATAGGCGGTGAACGGAACGTCGGCGAACAGGCGCTCGAGCGGCGCCGCGCGCTCCTTGGCGGCGATCGCGTGCAAGGTCGCGAGGTATCCCGGCCCGAAGAAGAACGCATGCGGCACGCAGGTGACACCGGCCTTTTCGGCCTCGGTCGCGATGCGCCACAGGTTGGTCAGGCCGCCGATCTTGACCACGCTCGGCTGTACGAAATCGGTGGCGCCGGCGGCCACCATCTTGCGGAAATCGAGCACGCCCGACGCGTTCTCGCCCATCGCCAGCGGCACGCCGGTCGCGCGCCGCAGCGCGGCGAGCGATTCGAAGTCCTCCGGCGGCCAGATCGGCTCCTCGACCCAGAACGGCTTCGACGGCGCCATGGCGGCGACCGCCGCGGTCGCCTCAGCCGGCGTCCAGGCGCAGTTGGTGTCGACCATGATCGGGATGTCCGGCCCGGCCACCTCGCGCGCGGCGGCGACGCTGTCGGCGGTGCGCTCGTGCAGCTTGATGTGGCGATGGCCGCGCTCGAGCGCGCGCGCGACGTTGCGGCGCACGTGCTCGACCGCGCCGCCGTATTGCAGCAGCGACGCATAGGTCTCGACCCGCTTTCGCCGCGCGCCGCCGAGCAGCGCGTGGACCGGCACGCCTTCGAGCTTGCCGCGGATGTCCCACAGCGCGATGTCGAGCCCGCTGATCGCATGGATCACCGGGCCGGCGCGGCCGAGATTGTGCAGCACGCGTTCGAGGCGCGGCGTCAACTCGGCGTCGTCGACATCCTGGCCGCGGGCGAGCGGTGAGACCCGGTCGTCGAGCGCCCCCTTCACCGCGGATGCAGCGCCCCAGAAGGCTTCACCCCAGCCGACCACGCCGTTGCTCGCGGTGACGCGCACCAGGAACGCGTCCATGGTGGTGCGGGGCCGGCCGGCAAAGATCGGCGGCGGGCCCCAATGGTCGAACGGGATGCTGAGCGGAATTGCCTCGATACTTTCGAT
>WNEY01004932.1_pt1 | contig 10263 bp, 5 predicted proteins | sample 5400531 | NCBI WGS metagenome assembly WNEY01 (sample SAMN13153338, study PRJNA577476) | soil metagenome | isolation source: 200 cm saprolite under Douglas fir tree site 1 | place: USA:California | collected 2015-04-18
CTTCTGTCGTCCTCTGTTCTGATGATTGCCCGAGTGCAAAACCTCTCCGAGGCGCTCGGCTAAATCCGGCGTCCGGAGAATCTCCGCCAGGAGCAAAATCGCCCGGCGAGAGTCTTCATGCTCCGCGATGGTCAGGAGCGCGCGCTGAAGCGCCGGATCGGCCGTGAACTGCTCGGCGCCGGCAAAAAGCCAGGAATCGATTTTTGCGTCAATGGCACGCAATTCCGATTGCAGGCCCGGCGTGTAGCCTTCTGGGTCATCCACCAGAAAGCCGGGATAAACGCGGAAGAATCGCGCCAGCAGTTCGCGCGTGGTGTGCGTCAAATGGGGCCGCGCGCCATTCTCGATTTGCGAGAGATACGCCTGGCTCAAACCGCGGCCGATCTCCCTCTTCATCGCGGAGGCCAGTTCCTGCTGAGTCATGGAACGGTCCAATCCCCGTAGCGAACCTTCGACGGCGCGGAGGGAGCGGAGTTTGTCGCCAAGTTTCATGGTGGGCTCACTTATTGCAATCTGCAAATATAATATTACGTATTGCTATTTTGTCAAGCGAAATCGAAACAGCCCTTTGTGATTTATGTATATTAATGAATATAAATGAGTTACGTTGTCTTGCTTAGCAGGACGGGAGCGGCAAACTAATTTGCATCGCAGACCAACTTCATTCTGGCTTCCGCAGCGACTGCAGATCGATCCCCAGTTGCTGGCACTTCTTATACAGGTGACTGCGCTCCAGGCCCAGCGCTCGCGCCACATTCGTCATGTGAAAGTTGTGACGCCGGATTTCCGCGAGCATTGTTTCCTTTTCGAACGCTTCGGTGCGTTCCGCGAGTGTGCCTGTCGAATTTCCCGATGACGATGCAGAGGAACCGCTCGCAGCGGAGCCGGAAGTTGGAAGAATGAGGCGTACATCCGCAGCCGCGATATCTTCATCCGAAGCCAGCAGGATGAGACGTTCCACGACATTACGCAATTCGCGGACGTTTCCGGGCCATCCGTATTTGCGCAATTCGCCGATGGCTTCTTCGCAGAAGATCTTTTCTTTCCAGCCGTTTTGAACCGCAACCTGGCGCGCGAAGTGAGCGATGAGGCCAGGAAAATCTTCAAGGCGCTCCCGCAGGGGCGGCAGAGTCAGTGGAAAAACATAAATCCGATGAAACAGATCGCTGCGAAAGCTGTTCCGCTTTACGAGATCTTCGAGGTTGCGATGCGTGGCGACCAGCACGCGAACATTCACTTTTATGGGCTTGTCGCCGCCAACGCGTTCGACTTCGCCTTCTTCCAGCACCCGCAATAATTTCGCTTGCATCGCTACGGGCATGTCGCCGATTTCGTCCAGAAAAAGTGTTCCACCGTCGGCTTGTTCGAATTTGCCGAGGTGTTTGGCCGCAGCGCCGGTGAAGGCGCCTTTTTCGTGGCCGAACAATTCCGATTCGATTAATTCCACGGGTACGGCCGCACAATTCAGCGTGATGAAAGGATGCTCGCGCCGCAGCGATTTTTCATGGATGGCGCGCGCAACCAGTTCCTTCCCCGTGCCCGTTTCGCCAAGGATACAAACGCGTGTCTCGCTGGCGGCAACGCGCTCGATCTGCGCAATCAACTTTTGCATTGCCGGACCAGAACCCACTAGCTCGTGTTTTCCCAGGCGATGGCGCAGCTCACGGTTCTCATCTTCCAGCCGCGAGAGCCGCAGCGCATTCTCAACGGTGACAAGCAGTTTGTCGGTGGAGAGCGGTTTCTCGAGAAAATCCAGCGCGCCGAGCTTCGTGGCTTTCACCGCCATCCCAATATTTGCTTGTCCTGAAATAAGCACGATCGGCGTCTTCACTCCGGCCTTTTTCAGGTCTTCGAGCAGTTCCAAGCCGCTTTTTCCCGGCATGACCACATCGGAAAGAATCAGGTCAAACGAATCACCGCGCAGCAGATCGATTGCGCGGGCGGCGTTGTCGCAGACGGTGGCTTCGTGTCCCGCCAGCCGGAAGGCGCGGGAAAGAGATGCCAGCGTATTGTGATCGTCGTCAACGAGGAGGAGATGAGCTTTGCGCGCCAAACGTCGGTCCTTTTCGAACGCTAGTCAGAAGCCGCAGCCATGGTGGAGGTGGTACTCTTCGCTTCTGGCGCGGGCTCTCGCGCCGGCATGGGACGGCCAGCCTGGCGCTGAGGCAAATCGATTCGAAACGTTGTGCCGCGGCCTTCATCGCTGGTCACAGAAATGGCGCCGTGATGATCGCTGACCACCGATTGCACGATGGCGAGCCCGAGCCCGGTCCCCTGCGATTTCGTCGTGTAATACGGCGTGAACAGCCGCGAACACTCCTCCGGCGTCAAGCCTTTGCCGGTGTCGGCGACTTCGATGCGCACATTCCCATTTTTATCTGAAGTTCTCAGCGTCAGCGTCCCGCCCGCGGGCATAGCGTCCAGGGCATTCAGCACAAGATTCTGAAACGCGCGGTGAAGCAAATCAGGATCAGCGTCAATATCAGGCAGCGGTTCGGTCAGGAACAGCTCCGGCGTGATGGTGGGCTTGCCGACTTCGTTGAATTGCGGTTCGAACAGGCGCACAGCGTTGCGCAGCGCTTCATTCACATTGACGCGCACAAACTGCGGCGCGGGCATCTTTGAGAAATCACTGAAACGGCCAACAATGGTGTTGAGATTGGCCAGCTCGGTCTTCAATGTCGCTGTCGACTCGTTGAACACTTCCAGGAATTGCTTGGCGTCGAGTTTGCGCGATTTTTGGAGGTTTTCGACCGTGATCTGCATGGGGAAAAGTGGGTTGCGCAGCTCGTGCGCGAGACGGCGCGCCAGTTCGCGCCAGGCGGCAACGCGCTCAGTTTGCACCAGCCGCTCTTTCTGCGCCGCAAGCGTCTGGGTCATGCGATTGAATGCTGCGGCAAGCTGGCCGACCTCATCGCTCCCGCGAATATCGATGCGCGTGTCCCATCTTCCGCTGGCAACCTCGCGGGCGCCTTCCGCAAGTTCCTCGATGGGCTTGGTGATTCGCGCGGAAATCCAGAAGCTGACCAGCAATCCAACGAACAAAGCCGCAGCCGCAACGGCACCCGCGATTTTAAGGATCTGGCGAGTCAACAGCACCAACTCCCTTCGAGAGCTGCCGACAAAGAAGATGCCAAGAAGTTCATTGTTGCGTCCGGTCAAGGGGATGGCATGAAACGATTCCGCATCGGCTGGATCCCTGGTCCAGTTAATCGTTTGCACCATGGCCTGCGGCTGTTTCTGTAACTGCTCGACGAGAGGTGCGAATCGTTCCGCTTGCTCGGCATCAATTTTTTCGCCCATCAGGGACGTTGAGACAAAAGCGGGATCGAGGTTGGTATAGATGAGCGCCCGCATCCCGGCGGGCAAAACCAGCGAGGCCAGGAAATTCTTATCCAGCCGATGGCCTCCGATAATGTACAAGGGCTTGTCCGCCACCGTGTTGTTGGTGCGAACCACGCTAAGTGAAATCGCTACTCCGTCGGGCAGCTCTTCTTTTTTCAGGAAGGCCGGAATGTCGTTCCAGTCCTTGACTGAAGTCACCCAGTTGTTTCTGTAGCCGACGTGTGCTGGAAACTGCGCCGACGAAATAAGGACACCGTCGTAATTCACAATTTCCACGCAATCCAGCCCGTGCTCCTGAGCCGTGCCGACGGCGTCGCGGACATAAAGGGATTGGTCCGCGTTGGGGCGTGAGAGATCAATCGCCATGCGCTCCGTAAGGTTGGCTTCGGCAATGTTTCTAGCCCGGTGGGCGATCTCCTCGCCCCGCTGGACGAACTCCTTCTTGAATTGCGCAACCAGGGCTTCGGTTCGCTCCGCGTCCATCGCTTCGAACGCCGCCTGCGTGTAATGCGTTACGGCGTAGGCGACCACCGATACGGACGCAAAAATGGTGAGCACGACCACGAATAGCAATTTCGTTCGAAAGCTCATGGTTTGCCCTCGCACGAAACGGAGACTGGTGCGGCGGGAGCAAAAGGGCCATTCGAATGCGCGGGCGGCGCGGTGAAAAGCCAGCCGTGCGAGCACCGCGGGGACAGTTTTTGCTTGGCGTTCACGTGGTTACGGGTTGATGATATCACGGCTGCGCGAAATGGATTGCGGCCGGGATAGATGATGAAAACACAGAATTATCTCGCAGCAGGGCTGGCGGCCCAATCCATTCCGGGCAAACGCAATATGGGGCCACAGCGAAACGACTTCACTGGACCAACCGTCCATGTAAGGGATCTATTGTTCCAACCAAGAATCCATCTTCAGGAGAGTCGTTAATGAAGCCCATGCCTTTGCATCGCAATCTATTGTTGTGGCTGAGCGTGGTATTGGCCGCTGCCTTGGTGACCATCCCCACAAAGGCTCCCGCGCAAGGCGAAGCGGACCAGGCTCCGAGCGGGCCCACGAAACTCCTGCGCTTTGCGGACATTTCGAAGGACAAAGTGGTCTTCGCCTACGCCGGCGATCTATGGATCGCCTCGCGCGAAGGCGGCGCGGCTCACCGTCTTACTTCCCACATAGGCGACGAACTCTACCCGAAATTTTCTCCAGACGGCAAATGGATCGCCTTCACCGGCGAGTATGACGGCAACCCGGACGTCTACGTCATCTCCGCCGAAGGCGGCGAGCCCAAGCGACTCACGTTTCATCCTTCGAACGACATCGTGCTTGGCTGGACGCCCGATGGCAAAGATATTCTCTTCCGCTCCGACCGCTTCAGCGCGCCTCCGGGACGCTACACCAAGCTGTTTCTTGTCTCCCCGCAAGGCGGTCCCGCGAGGCCGCTTCAGGTTCCGCGCGCCAGCCTGACCAGTTTTTCCCCCGACGGCACGAAGATCGCCTATCTCGAAACCTCGCAGGAATTCCGTACCTGGAAGCGTTACCGCGGCGGCTGGAGTTTGCCGATCGCCATTTTCGACCTCAAGAAAAATTCCTACGAGGAGTTGCCAAAGACCGCCGGCATGGACCTCTTCCCGATGTGGCACGGCAACACGATTTATTTCATCAGCGACCGCGAGGGAGTGATGAACCTCTTCAGCTACGACCTCGCCTCCAAGCAACCGAAAAAGCTCACTGATTACAAGGAATACGACATCAAGTGGCCAAGCCTCGGGCCCGACGCCATCGTCTACGAAAACGGTGGATTGCTCTACGAATTCAATCTCGCCAACGGCAAGACGCGCAATCTTCCGATCGTGGTGCGCGCTGAAGACATTGAGGCGCGCACAGAGTTCAAAAACGTCGCGCAGTCCATTGGCAGTTACTCGCTCTCTCCTTCGGCGGCTCGCGCCCTGATGGAGGCCCGCGGCAACATTTTCACCGCTCCTGCCGAGCACGGCAGCATTCGAACGCTGACCACGAATCATTCCGGCATCCACGAACTGAACCCCGCCTGGTCGCCCGACGGAAAGTCCATCGCTTATCTCTCCGACAAAACCGGCGAGTTCGAACTCTACACGCGCCCGCAAATGGGTGGCGCGGAAACACGCATCACCAGCGATGGAGGCGTCTATCGTTACGGCCCCGTGTGGTCGCCGGACAGCAAGAAGCTTCTCTACTGGGATAAAGTGCTCCGGCTTTGGTACGTCAGTCTTGACGACAAGAAGCCCGTGCTCGTCGATAAGGCCGACTACGGCACGATTTCCGACGGAAGTTGGTCGCCGGACAGCCTGTGGATCGCCTACTCCAAGCCTCACCGGCGAGGCTCCAATGATGTTTTTCTTTACTCACTTGGAACAAAGAAAATCACCGAGGTTTCCGCCGGCTTCTACGATGACAACCATCCGGCCTTCGACGACAACGGGAAATATCTCTATTTCATTTCCACGCGCTATTTCTATCCGAGCGTTGGCCAGCTCGATCAGCGCTTCAACTACTACTCCACCGATGGCGTTTTTGCTGTCACCTTGAAGGGCGATGAAGCGTCGCCTTTCAAACCGCAGAGCGATGAGGAAAAAGCAGCCGACGAAAAGAAGGATGAAAAAAAGGACGAGAAGAAAGAAGACAAGAAAGCCGCCGACGCAAAATCCGGCGAGAAGAAATCAGACGAACAGAAAGAGGAAAAGAAGGACGAGAAAAAGGCCGAACCCATCAAGCCCATCCAGGTCGACCTGGACGGCATCAGCTCGCGCGTCGCCCCCGTTCCCATCAGCGCCGGAATCCTTAGCGGTCTAGCCGCACGCAAAGACAAATTCTTCTACATTTCCACGCCGCAGGAGGCACGGCAGTTCGGCACGCCGGACCACAGCCCGAAAAATGTCCTTCACGTTTACGACGTGACGAAACGCGAAGACAAAGCGCTGCTGGAAGGGATTGACGGCTACGACCTCGACAAGGAAGGCAAAAAGGTCATCTATAAAGCTGGGCCGGTCTACGGCATTGTCGACGCAACCCCCGGCAAGGCAAAAGTCGGGGAAGGCAAGCTCAATCTTAGCGAAATGGAAGTGAAGATCGATCCGCGTGAAGAGTGGCGCGAAGTGTTCCACGAAGCTTGGCGCGTTGAGCGCGATTTCTATTGGGACCCCAACATGACTGGCCACAATTGGAAGAAAATCGGCGAGCGCTACGAGGCCCTGCTTCCTTGGGTCGCGCATCGCAGCGACCTGAATTACATCATCGGCGAGATGATCGCCGAGCTGAGCACTTCGCACACTTATGTGGGCGGTGGCGACCAACCTGCGAAGCCGCATGTGAGCGTCGGTATGCTCGGCGCCGATTTCGAGCCGGATGGCGGCTACTTCCGCATCTCGAAAATCTATCCCGGCGAAAACTGGAACGATTCCGGGCGTTCGCCGCTCACCGAACCCGGACTCAAAGTGAAAGCCGGTGATTACTTGATCGCTGTGGACGGCCAGGAGGCGCGTTCGAATCAGGACGTCTATTCTTATTTCCAAGAGCTCGCCGGAAAACTCGTCACGTTGAAAATCAATTCCAAATCCACGCCGGAAGGCGCGTGGGAAATCACCGTGAAGCCGGCGGCCAGCGATGCCGGCCCGCGCTATCTCGCTTGGATGGACGAAAACCGGCGAAAAGTCGCGGAAGCCACCGGCGGCCGCATCGGCTACATGCATGTGCCGGACACCTCGTTCCCCGGCATCATCGCGTTCGATAAGCAGTTCACTGCGCAGCTCGACAAGGACGGCATCATCGTGGACGAGCGTTACAACTCCGGCGGGCAGATTCCGGATTTCTACACCGAAAAACTTCGCCGTGAACTCCTCTCCGCGCTCGCGCCGCGCGAAGGAAAGGATGTCCCGTGGCCGCCCGTAGCGATTTACGGGCCAAAAGTAATGATCGTCAATGAGCTTGCCGGTTCCGGCGGCGACGCTTTCCCCTGGTTCTTCCATCGCCAGAAAATCGGTCCCATCGTCGGCACGCGCACCTGGGGAGGCTTGGTCGGCATCTCGCGCGGGATTCCATTGCACGACGGCGGAAACGTCACCGCTCCGGAATTTTCGTTTTGGTCAACCGACAATGGCGGCGAATGGATCGTGGAAAATCACGGAGTGGATCCCGACTACGTTGTGCCGCAACGGCCCGATCTCGTTGTCGCTGGCCATGATCCGCAACTCGAAAAAGCCATCGAGCTGGCCAAGGAAGCCCTTAAGAGCTACAAGGGCCTTCCTCCGAGGCCCAAGTATCCAGTGGTCAAGGAATAGATCGCCAGCCGCAAGAAAGTTCGTCTGCAAAACGAGAAGCGTCCCCGAAGTTATCGGGGCGCCTTCCATTTTTCCCAATTTCTGACCGCTAGCCGGGTGGCCCGAAACGCATCGCAGGGGGAGAGAATTCACTGGCAAAAAGGACCAAGCGCGGCGGTGCTTGCCTTTCCGCTTGTGACCGCTTTGCGGTCACCAAGGCCAGAGTATTCCTTCCCTTCCTTCGTCGTGTCCGGGGCCACCCACAGGGGGTTTTGGCTAGCGGAGACCTTGTCCGGCGCTACCGCCGAGAAAATTTATCTTCAGCGTGAAGCCATTCCGCCGGCGATTCCGTGATGTTCCAGCCTTTAGGTCCGCGCCAGATTCGTCCGTCCTGTTGCGCGACAAAAGCCGTCTCAGTTGCTCGGCGAGATAAATGTCGTAGCCGACCAGTGCTCCCGCGCTTCCGAAGAGCGCGGCACCGACCGTCATCAACAGCCATTTCAAAGCCGACATCGAAGTATCCCTTCTTCCAATTCCCCAGGGCTCAGTGGCAGAAGCGGAACCTGCCCCCACCTGCGCGAGCATCTCGGCGACGCGGTCGGGAGCCTATGCTCTTCCGCTCGAGCCGGTCAGCGTTGCGCCGAATAAACTCGCGCCAATTGCGCTGTCCCGCGCGCCAGGTCCGTTCTCGCCGGAATCCTTTGAACCGTGGCTGGCCGCATCATCAAAAACGCCACCTTCAAGAGCAGCCAGTGCAGCCCGGCTGCAGCAGCCACTGCAAAAATCGTGATGAGAGTCAGGGTCGTAAGTTCCAGCATGGCGATCATGACGTGCCTCCCGTCTAACGCAGGAGGGAATGGCACGCCCACGACCAACGTCAATCTTTTGAAAGAAAAGGACTTACAATAGACAGGAGCTTAAGCCTTTGTGGGGACGAGCACACGGTGTGTGGGGCTTGACGCGCCGCAGGGAGAGCCGCTCGGGTCTCATTGTTCTTCCATCGGAGGAATTGCTTCCATGGACTAGGGCACTGCCCGGCTTACATCGAGGTCTTGTGCTAGGCTAATCTTGGAACCCATGAACCGCGGATCAGGCTTACGCATCGGCAAAATTCTCGGAATTCCAATCTATTTGCACGCCAGTTGGGTGATTGTTTTTGCGCTCATCACGTTTTCCCTCGCCATGCAATTCGCCCAGGAACATCCTCACTGGAGCACAGTGCAGCACTGGTCCGTCGGCATCTTGACGAGTTTCCTTTTTTTTGGATCCGTGCTCTTCCATGAGCTTTCCCACAGTGTGGTAGCCCAGCACTACAAAATCCGCGTCGTCTCAATCACGCTATTTATTTTTGGCGGGGTGGCACGCATCGAGCGCGAACCTTCCAAGGCTATTCAGGAATTCAATATCGCCATCGCCGGTCCTTTGGCCAGCTATTTTCTGTACGCCTTGTTCACGGGTCTAAGTCTGATTTTTCCCTACAGCGAGACATTGGGCGCGCTCGCAGCTTGGCTCGCGTTCATCAATCTTAGGCTGGCGCTGTTCAATCTAATTCCAGGCTTTCCGCTCGATGGGGGCCGCATTTTCAGGGCGATTGTCTGGGGCTCCACCCAAAATTACGCTCGCGCGACACGCATAGCGGGCGCGAGTGGCAAGCTCGTCGCCTATGGATTCATTCTCATTGGCGCGTGGGCAGCCTTCCACCCGGAGTTCACGCTCAGTTTCAGGTCCTCAACGATTTTTTACGGCGGCTTCACTTCCGGCATCTGGACTGCCTTTATCGGCTGGTTCCTGCTTAACGCCGCACAGGAGAGCGTAGCTCAAGTGGCCATCCGGCAAGCCCTCGCTGGCCTCAGCGCCGCAGACGTCATGAGCAAGGAAGTACCCACCGCTCCTGGACACATCACGCTCGAAGAATACAGCGCCGAAGTGCTTCGCACCGGGCGCCGCTGCCATCTGGTGGTCAACGACGACCGCCTTATTGGCATGATGAACGTCCACACGCTCAATTCTGTCCCGCGCAACGAGTGGGCCCACAATTCCGTGCAGGCCGCCATGATTCCGCGCGAAAAAATCCTGTGGACCTCGCCCGAGGAACCGCTTTTGCGTTTGCTAGAGCGAATTCTGACCGCCGACGTCAATCAGATGCCTGTGGTGAGCGGGGCTGGCGATGGCGCACCCCAAGTCGTCGGCATTGTCACGCGCGACTCCATCCTTCGCGTGATGCAGACGCGTTCTGAGCTTGGTCCGCTGGTCGCGGAAAGGTAGGCAACTAATCTGCAACGGCAGCTTGCCTGCCGCTTGATGAGGACACTGCTTCTTTTTTCTCGCGCGACTCCAGCTTGACACGCACTCCATGCCGAGGCCGCAGTGTGATGGACGCCAGCGGTACCACTGGATGATTCGCCACGAGCCGCAATCGAAACTTTCGCGCAATTGTCGCGAGAATGAGTGTTGCCTCCATCAAAGCAAACGTATTCCCGATGCATTGGCGGGGCCCGCCACCGAACGGGAAATAAGCGAACCGCGGCAACCGTTTCAATAAATCATTTTCCCAGCGCTCTGGCCGGAATTCTTCCGGCGCGTCGTACCATCGCTTGACTCGATGTACCACCCACTGCGCCATCGTCAC
>WNEY01004934.1_pt1 | contig 10261 bp, 10 predicted proteins | sample 5400531 | NCBI WGS metagenome assembly WNEY01 (sample SAMN13153338, study PRJNA577476) | soil metagenome | isolation source: 200 cm saprolite under Douglas fir tree site 1 | place: USA:California | collected 2015-04-18
AGGAGGCACTGATCGAAGTGTCCGGTCTCCACGCGTGCTCGCTGCAGCCGGCGGCCGGTTCACAGGGCGAGCTGACCGGGCTGATGCTCATGCGGGCGTACTTCGCTGACAAGGGCGAGGCCGATCAACGCGACACGATCATCACGGCCGACACGGCACACGGCACGAACCCCGCCAGCGTGACCATGGCCGGCTACAAGCTGGCGAAGGTCGAGACCGATCCGCGCGGAAACATCGACATCGCGAACCTTCGGGAGTTGGTGGACGAGCGGACGGCCGGACTGATGCTCACCAACCCTTCGACGCTTGGACTCTTCGACGAGCACATCGAGGAGATCGCAAAGATCTTTCACGACGTCGGTGCGCTTCTCTACTACGACGGCGCGAACCTCAACGCCGTCTGCGGAATCTCGCGTCCGGGCGACATGGGCTTCGACATCGTCCACATCAACCTCCACAAGACGTTCTCCCAACCCCACGGAGGCGGCGGGCCGGGCGGCGGTCCGATCGTCGTGCGAGACAAACTGGAGCCCTTCCTCCCGGTCCCGGCGGTCGTGAAGGACGGAGATACGTTCCGACTCGACTACGACCGCCCGAAGTCGATCGGGAAGGTGCGCGGGTACACGGGCCCGTTCGGCGTATTCGTCCGGTCGTACGCCTACATCCGCTCGTACGGTCCGCGCCTCCGCGAGATGTCGGAGGCCGCGGTCCTCAACGCCAACTATCTCCTGGCCCGGCTCAAGGACACGTACGACCTCCCGTTCGATCGCCTTTGCATGCACGAGTTCGTGCTCAGCGCTCGATCGCTGAAGCGGGAACACGGGATTTCTGCGCTCGACGTGGCGAAGCGGCTGATGGACTACGGCTTCCATCCGCCCACCATCTACTTCCCGCTGGTCGTACCGGAGGCGCTGATGATCGAGCCGACGGAGACAGAGGCCAAGGAGACGCTCGACGCATTCGCCGACGCGATGCTCGCGATCGCGCGAGAGGCCGACCAGGATCCCGACGTCATCCGCGACGCGCCGCACGGACGGCCGGTGCGGAGACTCGACGAGGTGAAGGCCGCGAAACGCGCGATCGTCAAGTACGGGTTCGAAGAGCATCCGGCGGTGGAGCCGCGCCAGCTGGAGGCTCAGAAAGGCCCGTAGGTTACGCCGCGAGTGGCAGCTGCAGCTGCGTCAGACCGAGCCGCTCGAACACACGCTCGACCTCGATCGCGACGGGGGCGAACTGCTCGGCGGGCCAGACGTGCGGGTCGTCAGCGGCCTGCAGCTTCTCGAGCTGACGCTCGAGCGCGCGGTCATCGGAACGAAGCAAAACGGTCTGGGTGTAACAACGCGCCCACACCTCGTGTACGCACTGGAAGTACCGCTGGCGGGAGTAACCGCCGGGAAGAACCCGCCGGTCGAGCAGTGCAGACGCCGCGCGCCAGTTGGCGAATGCGGCATGCAAAGCGGATGCCCAGGTCCGCGACTTTCGGTCGTAGTACACCTGGTGGTCGAGGAGGTGTCCCAGCTCGTGCAGGAATCCGAGGGTGGAGCGCCCGCCCACACGCGACACGCGCAAGTCGATCGGATCCTTCTTGCGAAACCGGTACGCGCCGGCCTCGCTGATCGTCGAGGTGGGGCGCACCGGGACAGGCTCCAGGTCTGATCGCAATCCATGCAGTCGTGATGCCGCTGCGAGCGCGCGCTCGAGCTCCGGCGTCAATGAGCTGCGGCGTGGTAAGGCGACCACGTCTTCCAGTGCGCGAAGGCGTGGTTTGCCTTCGCGCGCGACACAATTGGGATAACGGCGTTCGCTCACGGGTAAATCGTCGGTTCTGCACCGGACGGACTTGAGCGTGCAATGCTCCGCAGCGTGAAGCTGCGCCGTGCACTTCTCGTTTCCACAGCCGTTTCCTTTGCGGCGATCGATCTCTTGCACAAGACACTCGATCCTGCGGAGTTCCATCACGCGCGCACGCCGTTCGTCGCAATGCTCACGGGCGCACTCGTCGCTGCGCTGATCGTGCTCGTTCCGCGCATCCCGTCGAACGCCGCCGCGTTTGGCGCAGGAATGGCCTGCGGCGGTGCGCTCGGAAATCTCGTGTCGCTGCTCGCGTGGACACAGGGCGTACCTGACCCGTTGGTCGTCGCCGGTTCGACGCACGGGCTTGCCTTCAACCTTGCAGACCTCTTCGCGCTGACAGGCGACGGCCTGCTGCTCGGCGCGGCGGTCACGCACGGCGTCCGGCACCGCGATCGGCTCCGGGAACGGATCTAGCTGCTAGTAGAGATCCTCGAGATCGTCCACGCCCACGGTCTCTTCTTCGCGCCGGCGGCGGGCGATCTCCGAGACTGCGAGCACTAGCGGCACCGCGGCGGCGAGGACGAGGCTCGTCCAGGCGATTGCGAACCACGCCACGACGAGGACGGTCACGCCGAAGCGCCGACCCACCGGGTCTTGCCGCAGAAACCGCATGAGCACGACGGCTTCCTTCATCTCGGCTCCTCCTCTCAGGCCAGGAATCGGCGGGCCCGGGGGCCTCCTGCATCCCTCACACGCGTAATGCAGTCGCCGCCGGTAAGACTGTAAAGAGGAAACCCCGAACGAGGGAGGATGATGACGAAAGTCCAGAAGACCGAAGAGCAGTGGCGAGCCGAGCTCGGCCCCGAGCAGTACCACGTGCTGCGGGAGAAGGGCACGGAGGCGCCGTTCTCGGGTGAATACGACCAGACGTTCGAGCGGGGCACGTATCGCTGCGCGGGTTGCGGCGCCGAGCTCTTCCGCTCCGAGACGAAGTACGACTCGGGCTGCGGCTGGCCGGCCTTCTACGCAGCGGCGAGCGCCGGGGCCGTCGACGAAGAGACTGACGCGAGCCGCGGGATGATCCGCACCGAGGTGATGTGCTCGAATTGCGGCGGACATCTGGGCCATGTGTTCCCCGACGGCCCCGCGCCGACTGGGCAGCGCTACTGCATCAATTCCGGGGCACTCAACCTAGAGGAGGAGTAAGTGGAGAAGAAGGCCACATTCGGCGCCGGTTGCTTTTGGGGCGTCGAGGCGGCGTTTCGTCAGATCGAGGGCGTGACGCGGACGCGCGTCGGCTACTCGGGCGGGACGCTCGAGAACCCGACCTACGAGGAGGTCTGCTCGCACACGACCGGCCACGCAGAGGTCGTCGAGGTGACGTACGACCCCGATCGCGTCTCGTACGAGCAGCTGCTCGACGTGTTCTGGGGCAAGCACGATCCGACGCAGCTGAACCGGCAGGGCTGGGACGTCGGTGATCAGTACCGCTCGGCGGTCTTCTTCCAAGACGAGGAGCAGGAGGAGGCCGCGCGGCGTTCGAAGGCGCAAGAGCAGGCGAGGTGGCAGGCGCCGATCGTGACGCAGATCGAGCCGGCGCAGACGTTCTTCGAGGCGGAGGACTACCACCAGCAGTACCTCGAGAAGCGCGGCCGCTCGACGTGCACGCCGGCGCTTCAGCGGGCGCCTGCAGCGAGCTGACGGCCGGCCGCTTGTCACGACTTAGGTGCAGAACCGTGACAGACACGTCACGCTTTCCTGAGTAGCCTGACGGCTGGTGCGCGTACGCGCACCAGCGGGGAAGGGTTCGGGAAACCGGGAGGTTTTCCCGCCCGGTGCTCTTCGCCGCAGGCGGCGATCTCAGCGGCGCGTGCGGCGAAGTGATCCCCAAAGAAGGGGGCAGCGCGGGGGAGGAAGACGAGGACGTGGTCGCCCAGCTCTCGGTTGGCAACGCATCCTTCTGGGTTTCCGACGAGTCACCACCGAACAAGAACTTCAGCCCCGAATCGTTGGGTGGAAGCACGGTGCGACTGTTGTTGGTCGTCCAGGATCCTCACGCCGTGGTCGAGCGGGCCGTAGCCCTGGGCGCCACGGAAGTCTCTCCGGTGGAAGAGGAACATGGTTGGCTGCTGGGACGGATCGAAGACCCCTTCGGACATCACTGGGAGATCGGGAAGCCGCTGGTCGAATGGCCACCTTCACATGCGCACCAGGGGGGCGACTAGGGCGGTAGCCCCGATCGCGGGTTCCCCGCGCAGACAATGAGGTTTCCAGGTTCTAAGAGGCGGTGAGCTGACCGCAGGCCGCGGCGATGTCGCGGCCTCGCGTCAGCCGGACGGTGGAAGGGAGGCGTGCACGGTCGAGCACGTCCTTGAACGCGGCGATCGCCTTGCATGACGAGCCCCTCGTGGATCCCGGTGGGGTTGTACGGGATCAGGTTCACCTTGAGACCTAGGCGCAGCGTCGACCTAAGCCAAATCGCACGGTGGCGCTGCGCCGGCCCACTCGGAATGTCAGCGGCAAGCAGGCGCCACGGGGCCGAAGGTAGAAACCGCCCGAATAGGCGAACCCTTGGCTCGGCAACGCTTTGCAACCGGCGAATCGCAGCGAGCTGAAGACGCCTTTACCCCAGTAGCCCCAGGCGATGGCAGCTCAGTCCCGCCAAGCCTTCGGCACGACGACCGATTGACCGCTCGCACGAATTATCAGTCCGGCCTTGAAGAAGTAGAGCCACGGCTCGGTTCCGTTGCGGACGATTTGTTGGTGGTAGGCGGGTGGCACAGAGATAACGCCTAGCACCAAGCGGTAGCGATCCTTCGCCTTGTTGCTGCCTATGTAGGGGAACCTCGTACCGTCGATGCTCTCGCTGCACGGGACGGTTCGGGTTCTGGTAGGTGCTGACGACGTTGACGGAGGTGCCGCCCCAGAGTTCGCGGCCGCAACTCCCAGTGCAAGGGTGAAAATCGCGAGCAGGATTCGCACCAACAGTCTTCTACACGACCGACGACCGTTAGGTTCCCGACGGTCGAAAATTCGCGCGCTCGGCCCTCGGGCTATTTCTCGATCGCCGCAAGCTGACCGCACGCGGCTTGGATGTCGCGCCCGCGATTGAGGCGGACTGTAGTCGCGATGCCGGCGCGCTCGAGTACATCTTTGAAGGCCGAGATCCCCTTGCGCGTTGAGGACTCATACCGGGTCACAGAGCCGATCGGGGTAAAAGTGAAGGGGATCAGGTTCACCTTGAACACCTTCGGGTCGAGCAGGTCTGCCAGTGCTCGGGCTTGCTCGACCCGGTCGTTGACTCCGCGCAGCATCACGTACTCGATGAACACCTTCCGCCGCCGCAGCTCAAAGTAGCGGTGGCACTCCGCGAGCACCTCCGCCAGCGGATACCGTTCGTTCACGGGCATCAGCTCGCTCCGTAGCTCATCCGTCGGTGCGTGCAGCGAGAGCGCCAACCGGATCGGCTCCTCGACCCCGTCCACGAAACGGCGCAGGCCCGGCAGCCAGCCCACTGTCGAGATGGTCGTGCGGCGCCAGGTGATTCCGACATCCGGCAGCGCGCGAGCCGCATCCAGCACGGTGTCCAGGTTCAACATCGGCTCGCCCATCCCCATGAAGACGGCGTGGTCGACGGGCTCGATGCGTCGGAAGTGCAGAGCCTGGTCGAGGATCTCCGACGCAGTCAGGTTGCGCCCGAAGCGCATCTGCCCCGTCGCGCAGAACGTGCACGTCAGCGGGCATCCGGACTGTGACGACAGGCAGAGCGACCGACGCCCCTCGCGGTATCGCATCAGCACGGCCTCGACGGGATGACCCTCGCGCGTCCGAAAGAGCGTCTTGACCGTGCCGTCGCGCGCCTCCTCCTGTCGCTCGACCTCGAGCGTCGAGAACGGCACGTCCAGTGCGAGCTCGCCGCGGAGCACCGCGGGGAGATTCGTCATCTCGGCGTAGCTCGCGACTCCACGGGCCGCCCACTTCCACACCTGGGCGGCGCGGTACTTGGGCTCGCCCCGATCGCTGAGGCGCTCTTGGAGCAGTACACGGTCCACGGCTGCCAGGGTAGCGTTGGTCATGCCTTCCTCCCGGCAGCCGTGGTGGCGCGGCGGTGTCCTCTACGAGATCTACCCGCGCTCCTTTTCCGACTCGAACGACGACGGCGTCGGCGATCTCGCCGGAATCCGAGAGCGCCTCGACTACCTCGAATGGCTCGGCGTCGACGGAGTCTGGCTCAACCCGACCTTCCCTTCGCCGAATCGTGATTGGGGCTACGACGTCTCGGACTACTGCGCGGTCCATCCCGAGCTCGGAACGCTCGCCGAGCTGGACGCGCTCGTCGTGGAAGCGGGCGAGCGCGGCATCCGGATCCTGCTCGACCTCGTTCCCGCGCACACGAGCGACCGGCATCCCTGGTTCGAGGAGTCGCGCTCCTCACGCGAGTCACCGCGGCGGGCGTGGTACATCTGGCGGGACGAAGCCGATGCCCAGGAGAGTGTCTTCGGCGGTCCCGCCTGGACGTATGACGAGGGGACGCAGCACTACTACCACCACCGCTTCCTGGCTCAGCAGCCTGATTTGAACTGGATGAACCGCGACGTGCGCGAGGCGTTCGACGGGATTCTGCGCTTCTGGTTCGACCGCGGGATCGGTGGATTTCGGATCGACGTGGTGCACGAGCTCGTCAAGGATCCGCCTGACCGGCCGAATCTGCCCGAGATCCACCGAGTCCTGCAGCGCTGGCGGACTCACGCCGACGGTTATGACCCGGGACGCGTGCTCGTCGGCGAGACCTGGGTGATGGACCTCGAACAGATGATTGCCTTCTACGGGCGCGGCGCGGACGAGCTGCATCTCGCCTTCAATTTCCCGTTCATGTTCGCCGGCTTCGACGCAGCTGCGCTCGCCGACGTCGTCTCGCGGACGGAGGAGCTGCTGCCGCCTGGCGCATGGCCGGTCTGGACCTTCTCGAACCACGACACCGTCCGCTTCCCGACGAGAATGTGCGATGAGGACGACGCGAAGGTCAGGTGTGCGTTGCTCGCCTTGCTTGGGCTACGTGGAACGCCGGTGCTCTACTACGGCGACGAGCTCGGTATGCGCCAGGTCAAGATTCCGCCCGGCCGCGTGCTCGACGTTCAGGGCCGAGACGGTGCTCGCACGCCGATGCCGTGGGGGAACGCCGAGTGGCGTGATTCGTGGCTTCCGTTCGGGGGTGACGTCGCGCCCGTCGCGCAGCAGCGCGGCGATCCGGGCTCCGTGCTCAGCTTCTGCCGCGACGTTCTCGCGCTCCGGCGAGCACGCGAAGACCTCGTCTCGGGCTCCTACTCCCCGCTTCCCGGACCGCCCGGCGTGTGGGCCTGGCAGCGCGGTCAGGGGACCCTCGTCGCGCTCAATCTCTCCGACGAGCCGGCGCGGCTGGACGTCGACGGGAAAATGCTTCTCTCAACGAAGGGCAGCGACGACGCGACAGCCGTCGAGCCCTGGGAAGGCGTTGTCCTCGGGGTCTGAGTCGCGGCCTAGCGCGTGTAGCGCCAGGCGTCCTGGATCGGCGAGCGCTCGCCTACCACGAGCTCGACACGGCGGCCGAGGATCCGCTCGAGCGCATCCACGTCCGCATCTGTCGGATCGCCGACGGCGACCTCGACTCCACCGGACTCGAGGAAGCGGACCGGCACGGCGAACATCCGGCGGGCGACCTCGAGCGGCAACAGAGCGGCAGCGCCGGGGTCGAGCGGGTGCCGGACGAGATCGACGTACCTCAGGCGGAACTGTTCAGCGAGGGCCGCTGCAAGCTCGGGCTCGAAGAGCCAGCCTCGAGCGATCAGGGTCTCGCCGAGCCGCATGCCGGTAATGCGCAGCTCTTCGAGCGCCGCATCCAGGCGGTCGTGCGTGATCCAGCCTTTCTTCAGCAGGATCGCGCCCAGCATCGGACGCACCTCGTCCTCGAAGTACGTGTGGTCCAGTCGAAGTGGGGCGGCTGAGCCCGCTGCGATCCGTAGGCCGCCGCCGATGAGGCGCTTGTCAGAGGAAGTCATCTCCACACCTTCCGGCTCTGTCATCGGCGCCGGCGGGTTCCCCGATGATCACCCGCCGGGGTGACGACTTGAAAACGGCAAAATGACCACGTGATCGATCTCCGCTCAGACACCCTCACCCAGCCGACGCGGGCGATGCGCGAGGCGATCGCCGGCGCCGTCGTCGGTGACGAGCAGAAGCGCGAGGACCCGACGGTCAACGAGCTCGAGCGGCGGGGGGCCGAGTTCCTCGGCCAAGAGGAAGCCGTCTTCCTGCCAACCGCGACCATGGCGAACCAGATCGCCCTGAACATCCTGGGACGCCAGGGCGATGCGCTCCTCGTCGAGCGGCATGCGCACATCATGCTGTCGGAGCTCGGCGGCCCTGCCGCTCATTCGGGCCTGCTCACGATCGGCCTCTCTGGGACGAAGGGCCGCTTCTCGCCGGATCAGGTCCTTAGCGAGATCCGCGACCGGACGAGCGTGCACGTTGCGCCGACGCGCATCGTCGCCGTCGAGAACACGCACAACAGCTCGGGTGGACGAGTCTGGCCGCTCGACGAGGTCGACGCGATCGTGGCGACCTGTCGTGAGCACGAGCTCGCCGCACATCTCGACGGCGCACGGCTCGTGAACGCCGCTACGGCAACCGGCGTCGACGCGGCACGAATCGCGCGCGGGTTCGACACGGTCACCCTCTGCTTCTCGAAAGGGCTGGGCTGCCCGCTGGGTGCCGTGATCGCCGGCTCGACGGATCTGATGGCGCAGGCGCGGCGCGGCAAGCACTTCTTCGGCGGCGCGATGCGGCAGGCCGGGATCGTCGCCGCGGCTGCTCTCTATGCCCTCGATCACCATGTCGAGCGGATCGCCGACGATCACGCCCGTGCGCGCAGGCTCGGCGAGGGCCTCGCGGCGGCAGGCGTCAACGTCGACCTCGAGCAGGTGGAGACGAACTTCGTCCAGATCGACGTGGGCCCGGATCGGGCCGGGGCGATCGAGCGGATCAAGGAGCACGGCGTGCTCGTCTCGACGACCGTTCATTCAACCGTGGTTCGCGCAGTCACGCATCTCGACATCTCGGACGACGATGTCGAGACGGCGATCGAGGTGATCCCCGCGGCGCTCGGCGCGCTCAGTCGCGCCTGAGCCACCCTGTCAAGGAGGGACCGGTCCTGGGGTCAGACCCCAGGACCGGTCCATTTGCGGGCTACTCGTATTGGAGGGCTTCAAGCACGTTCAGTCCCGCGGCACGGCGGGCGGGGAGGATCGCCGCAAGGATCCCGACGACGATCGTCGCGATCACGAAGTACACGAGCGAGAGCCACGGCACGGCGAACACGATCCCTTCGCTCGACAGCGCATGCGTGACGAGCAGCGCCAGAAAGACGCCGACGGCCATCCCGAGCGCACCGCCGATGAGCGAGGTGACGACGCTCTCGTGACGGATCATCGAGCGGGTCTGTCGCCGTGTCATGCCGACAGCCCGCAGCATCCCGATCTCGCGCGTCCGTTCGAACACCGTCAGGACGAGCGTGTTGACGATGCCGAACAGGCTGACGATCACGGAGAGGAGGAGCAGCACGTACAGCAGGATCAGGATCTTGTTGAATGGCTTCAGAAAGTTCGTCTTGAACTGGGACTTGGTCTGGATCTTGGCGTCGGCGAAGGTCTGGACCTGCGCCTCGAGCGTCCTGGTGTTCGCGTCGGTGACGCCTCCGCGGACGGTCAGGAACGACATTTCGTTCTCTGGGTTGATGTAGTTCGCGTCGAAGAGCGCGTTCGAGATCGTCACGTGGGCGAACGGTGAGCCGCCGTTCGGCAGCTTGAAGATCCCCTTGACGTGCACCGTGAGTACGTGCGAGGTGGGAGTCAGGAGCCGAATCGGCGAGCCGATCTGCAGGTGATGGTCCTTGGCGAACTTGTGGTCGACGAAGGCGCTGTCACGGCCGAGCTGCGCCGGTACCGCCGTCGTTCCCTCCTTCCACTCGAGATGGATGACCTTGGGCAGGTTCGCGTCCACAGCGGTCAGGTTGTCGGTCTGGCCGAAGTACCGGGCCGCGCCGGCGCGGACCCCGGAGATCACCGTCACGTTCGGGGCCTTGGCGAGCCTCTTTTGCGCGGCCACGGTCAGCGGTGTGAACGTGTTGGTCGAGGTCAACGCGTAGTCGCTTCTGACCAGATCGTCCACCGCGCTCTTGAACGAGGACCGGATCCCCTGGCCGAGGATCGCGACCAGGGTGACCAGCGCGAGGCCGATCATGAGCGCCGAAGCCGTCGAGGCCGTGCGCTTCGTGTTTCGCATCGTGTTGTCGCGCGCCAGGACGCCGGCGGCGCCGCCGATCCGGGTCGCGGGCCAACCGAGCACCGACGCGAGCGGACGCACGAGTCGCGCCGCGTTGGCGGAGACGCCGAAGAAGAGCAGCAGCACGCCGGCTCCGAGTGAGAACAGCCGG
>WNEY01004935.1_pt1 | contig 10260 bp, 6 predicted proteins | sample 5400531 | NCBI WGS metagenome assembly WNEY01 (sample SAMN13153338, study PRJNA577476) | soil metagenome | isolation source: 200 cm saprolite under Douglas fir tree site 1 | place: USA:California | collected 2015-04-18
GATCGCGGGCGGAAGGGCTTCCGGCCACGCGACCGCAAAACATTGTCCCAAACTCGTACCGTCTGGCGGCCGACCCGGGGTCTCAGGTCAGCCCTTGCCGCCGAAATAGCTCTGCAGCGCGCGCACCTCGAGGTCGCCCCTGAGGTAGGCCTTGATTCCTTGCGCCGCGGCTACGGCCCCAGAAAGAGTGGTGTAGTACGGCACTTTATGCAAGAGGGCAGCGCGGCGCAGCGACTTGCTGTCGGCCAGCGCCTGGGCCCCCTCGGTGGTATTGAAAACCAGCTGGACCCGGCCGTTCTTGATGGCATCGACGATATTCGGCCGGCCTTCGGAGGCCTTCAGGATGCGGTCGGCCGCCACCCCGCGTTCCGCCAGGAAACGCTGGGTGCCGGAGGTGGCGATCACCCGAAAGCCCACTCCGGCGAGCGTCCTGACCGCCTCGATCACCCGTTCCTTGTCCTCGTCCCGGACCGAAACGAACACGGTTCCGCTGCGCGGCAGGCGGGCGCCGCCGCCGAGCTGGCTCTTGACGAAGGCGAGGTCGAACGAGCGGTCGATGCCCATCACCTCGCCGGTCGACTTCATCTCGGGGCCGAGCACGGTGTCGACCTTCTCGCCGAAGCGGGCGAACGGGAACACCGCCTCCTTGACGCCGGTATGCGTCGCCGTGCCGGGCGCGAAGCGCCCCGGCTTGAGTGCGAAGCTCGCGAGGTCCTCGCCCGCCATGATGCGCGCCGCGATCTTGGCGACCGGCACGCCGACCACCTTGGCGACGAACGGCACGGTGCGCGAGGCGCGCGGATTGACCTCCAGCACGTAGATGTCGCCGTCCTTGATGGCATATTGCACGTTCATCAGGCCGCCGACCTTGAGCGCCAGCGCCAGCCGGCGGGTCTGGTGGTCGAGCGCCGCGATGGTGGCGGGCTTGAGATTGTGCGGCGGCAGCGAGCAGGCGGAATCGCCGGAGTGAATGCCGGCTTCCTCGATGTGCTCCATGATGCCGGCGATGAAGGTGTCGCGGCCGTCGGCCAGGCAGTCGACGTCGACCTCGACGGCATCCGACAGGTAGCGGTCGAACAGCAGCGGGTTCTTGCCGAGCACGGTGTTGATCTGCCCGGTCTTATCGTTGGGGTAGCGCGCCTTGACGTCGTGGGGAACGAGCTCGGGCAAGGTGTCGAGCAAATAATCGCCGAGCTGCTCTTCCTCGCGGATGATCTGCATCGCGCGCCCGCCCAGCACGTAGGAGGGGCGCACCACGATCGGATAGCCGAGATCGGCCGCCACCAGCCGGGCCTGCTCGACCGAATAGGCGATGCCGTTCTTGGGCTGCTTGAGGCCGAGCCGGTCCAGCAGGTGCTTGAAGCGGTTGCGGTCCTCGGCGAGATCGATGGCGTCGGGCGAGGTGCCGAGGATGGGAACGTTGGCGCGCTCGAGCGGCTCGGCGAGCTTGAGCGGCGTCTGGCCGCCGAACTGCACGATCACCCCGTGCAAGGTGCCGTTCGCCCGCTCGGTGTCGATGATCTCGAGCACGTCCTCGGCGGTGAGCGGCTCGAAATAGAGCCGGTCCGAGGTATCGTAGTCGGTCGAGACCGTCTCGGGATTGCAGTTGATCATGATGGTCTCGTAGCCGACGTCGCGCAGCGCGAAGGCGGCGTGGCAGCAGCAATAGTCGAACTCGATGCCCTGGCCGATGCGGTTCGGCCCGCCGCCGAGGATCACCACCTTTGTCTTGTCGGACGGCGCCGCCTCGTCGGCCGGCTGCCCGGCGAACGGCGTCTCGTAGGTGGAATACATGTAGGCGGTGGGCGAGGCGAACTCCGCCGCGCAGGTGTCGATGCGCTTGAACACCGGCCGCACCCCGAGCGCGCGCCGCGCCGACGTGACCTCCGCCTCGGCGCGCCCGGTCAGCACCGCGAGCCGCGCGTCCGAGAACCCCATGGCCTTGAGGCGGCGGAGCGTGGCCGGGCTCGTGGGCAGGCCCTTCGCCTTGATCTCGGCTTCCACCTCGACGATGCCCCTGATCTCGGCGAGGAACCAGCGATCGATCCTGCATGCGTCGTGGATGTGCTCGTCCGACATGCCGAGCCGCATGGCTTGCGCCACCTGTAGCAGGCGGTCGGGAGTCGGGGTCCCGAGCGCCGCGCGGATCGCGTTCCGGTCGTCGCCTTGCCCGATACCCTCGATGGTCACCTCGTCGAGCCCGGTCAGCCCGGTCTCGAGCGAGCGCAGCGCCTTCTGCAGGCTCTCCTGGAAGGTGCGGCCGATCGCCATCGCCTCGCCGACCGATTTCATCGACGTGGTCAGCACCGGGTCGGCGCCGGGGAATTTCTCGAACGCGAAGCGCGGGACCTTGGTGACGACGTAGTCGATGGTCGGCTCGAAGCTCGCCGGCGTTGCGCCGCCGGTGATGTCGTTGGCGATCTCATCGAGCGTGTAGCCGACCGCGAGCTTGGCCGCGACCTTGGCGATCGGGAAGCCGGTCGCCTTCGAGGCGAGCGCCGAGGAGCGCGACACCCGCGGGTTCATCTCGATGATGACCAGGCGCCCGTCGGCCGGATTGACCGCGAACTGCACGTTCGAGCCGCCGGTCTCCACCCCGATCTCGCGCAACACCGCGATCGAGGCGTCGCGCATGATCTGGTATTCCTTGTCGGTGAGCGTCAGCGCCGGCGCGATCGTGATCGAGTCGCCGGTATGCACGCCCATCGGATCGAGGTTCTCGATCGAGCAGATGATGATGCAGTTGTCGTTCTTGTCGCGAACGACCTCCATCTCGAATTCCTTCCAGCCGAGCACCGATTCCTCGATCAGCACCTCGTTGGTCGGGGAGGCGTCGATGCCGCGCTCGGCGATCTCGATGAACTCGGCCTTGTTGTAGGCGATGCCGCCGCCGGTGCCGCCGAGCGTGAACGACGGCCGGATGATGGCCGGCAGCCCGATATCCTCGAGCGCCCTGAGGGCGTTGGGCAAGGTCTTGACCTGCTGCGAGCGCGGCGTCTCCAGTCCGATCCGCGTCATCGCCTCGCGGAAGCGTTCGCGGTCCTCGGCCTTGTCGATGGCGTCCGCGGTCGCGCCGATCATCTTGACGCTGAACTTGTCGAGCACGCCCATGCGGCGGAGCGACAGCGCGGTGTTGAGCGCGGTCTGCCCGCCCATGGTCGGAAGCAGCGCATCCGGGCGCTCCTTCTCGATGATCTTGGCGACGATCTCCGGGGTGATCGGCTCGATATAGGTCGCATCCGCCAAGTCCGGATCGGTCATGATCGTCGCCGGGTTGGAGTTGACCAGCACCACCCGGTAGCCCTCGGCCTTGAGCGCCTTGCAGGCCTGCGTGCCGGAATAGTCGAACTCGCAGGCCTGCCCGATCACGATCGGACCGGCGCCGATGATCAGGATCGAGGAAATGTCGGTCCGCTTGGGCATCAGCTCACAGTTCTCTCCCCGTCATTCCGGCCGAGCGAAAGCGAGGGCCGGAATCCATAACCACGGCTGGTGATTATGGATTCCGGGCTCGCTGCTTTCGCAGCGCCCCGGAATGACGGCAACACCGACGCACAAAAAAAGGGCGCGCGACCGCGCGTCCTTGGGGCCGGCGCAAGAGGCTGTGGCCCCGCGCGCGGGCGCTCTTTAGACCAGAATCACCGGGCAGGGAAGGGCCGCGGTGCGCGGGGGCGTGGTCCGCACCGCTCGAGATGAGCCCATTGAGCTTGCGCGGCGACTGTTCCACAGTCGGGGGCCCCCCCAATCAGCAACCAGCATCAGCGAAAACAGGATCTTGGCGCATGCGCACGGAATGGATCATCGCCGCGGTCGTCGCCGCCCTCGTGTTGTATGCGGTCGTCATCTTCAACCGATTGGTCCGGCAGCGTAACGTGGTGCGCGAGGGCTGGAGCGGCATCGACGTGCAATTGCGCCGGCGCACCGACCTCGTCCCCAACCTGGTCCAGACCGTGCAGGCCTACGCGGCGCACGAGCGCGGCCTGTTCGAGGAGGTGACCAAGCGGCGCGCCGGGAGCATCGCGGCGAGCGACGTCGGCGGACAGGCCGCGGCGGAGCGGGCGCTTGCCGGATCGCTCGGCCGTCTGCTGGCGGTGGCGGAAGCCTATCCGGAGCTCAAGGCCGACAAGAATTTCCTCGATCTGCAGGGCCAGCTTGCTGAAATCGAGGACCAGATCCAGATGGCGCGCCGCTACTACAACGGCGCGGTGCGCAACCTCAACATCAGCATCGAATCGTTCCCGGATGTGCTGCTAGCGCGGCTCCTGCGGTTCAAGGAGCAGCCGTTCTTCGAGCTCGAGGACCGCGCCGAGGCGGCGGCCCCGCAGGTCGCGTTTCCGGGAGCCAAGTCGTGACGGCGATTGCCCGCATCGCGCTTGCGCTCGCTGTGCTGCTGGCGGGGCTTGCGCCCGCCGGCGCGGTCGAGCGCATCCTGCGCTTCGTCAGCGACGTCACGGTCGAGCGCAACGGCCAGCTGGCGGTCGCCGAAACGATCGCCGTGCAGGCGGAAGGCCGCGACATCCGCCGCGGCATCCTGCGCGATTTTCCGACCAGCTACCGGCGCCGGGACGGCGCCCGGGTCGAGGTCGGATTCGACGTCCAATCGGTCACGCGCGACGGCGCCCCGGAACATTGGGTCACCGAACGGCTGAGCAACGGCGTGCGCGTGCGCATCGGCAGCGCCGATCGGCTGCTCGGCACCGGCCGGCACGAATACGTCATCCGCTACCGCACGAACCGGCAGATCGGCTTCTTCGCCGATTACGACGAACTCTATTGGAACGCGACCGGCACCGGCTGGACCTTCCCGATCGATCAGGCCGAGGCGCGCATCACCTTGCCGGAGGCGGTGCCGTTCCGGCAGACCGCGTTCTACACCGGCCCGCAGGACGCGAGCGGAAAGGACGCGACCATCGTCGAGCAGCAGCCCGGGCGCATCGTGTTCCGCACCGCGCGGCCGCTGCCCGCCCGCAACGGCCTCACCGTCGCGGCGGCCTGGCAGAAGGGCGTGGTGAGCCCGCCGGGCGTGGCCCAACAGGCGACCTGGCTGCTGCAGGACAACCTGGCGCTCGCGGTTGCGCTGATCGGGCTCGTGCTGGTCATCGGCTACTACGTGCTGGCGTGGCTACGCGTCGGCCGCGATCCGTCCAAGGGCACGATCATTCCGCTGTTCGGCCCGCCGGCCGGGATGTCGGCCGCCGCCGTGCGCTATGTCGACCGGATGGGCTTCGATAATCGCGCCTTCGCGGCCGCGATCATCGATCTCGGCGTCAACGGCCATATCAAGCTGGTCGATCAGGGGCGCGACACGCAGGTCGAGCTGCGCGACGGCGGCAAGCCGATCGGGCGGCCCGAGCAGGCCTTGCAGGGAAAGCTGTTTTCCGGGACCTCGCGCTCGCTGCTGCTCACGCAGACCAACCATGAACGGATCAGCAAGGCCAAGGATGCGCTCGAGCAGGCGCTGGAAGAGGGCTACCAGGGCAAGCTGTTCGCCAGCAACTACGGCTGGTCCGGGTTCGGCCTGGTGGCGACGATCGTCGCGATCGTGGCGATTGTCGTGACCGTCGCTCTCACCTACGGCAGCGACAACACGGCGGAGGCGATCATCGGCATGCTCATCCCGATCATCCCCGTCATAATTGGCGTTGCGGTGATCCAGAGCGGCTGGCGCCGGCATTCCGGCCGCCTGCTGCGTATCGTCGGTGGTCTTGCGATGGCGCTGATCGGCACCGCCGCCGGGCTCGCCGTCATGTACGCCAGTTCCCGCGGGGTCATGGAGGTGCTGCCCGGCGTGGCGCCGGCGGTGCTGGCGGGTTTCGCGGTGCTGGCCTTCCACTGGTTGCAGGCGCCGAGCGTCCATGGACGCAAGGTCATGGATGAGATCGACGGCTTCCGTGAATATCTCGGGGTGGCCGAGGAGGACCGGCTCGAGCATCTCAATCCGCCCGGCAAGACGCCGGAATTGTTCGAGCGCTTCCTGCCTTACGCAGTGGCGCTCGATGTCGAGAACACCTGGGCGAAGCGTTTCGCCGGCGTGCTGGCGACGGCCGCGGCCGCGGGCGGAGCGGCGTACACGAGCTTGGCCTGGTATTCCGGCAACCGCGACATCGTGAGCGACCCGGTGTCGTTCACGGATCACATCGGCAGCGAGCTCGCCAGCACCATTGCGTCTGCCTCGACCGCGCCCGGATCGAGCGACGGCTCCGGCGGCGGCAGCAGCGGCGGCGGGTCCTCGGGCGGCGGTGGTGGCGGTGGCGGCGGCTCCGGCTGGTGACGGCGCGCCATCACCACGCATAACTTCCTGCGCGATCGATGAAACCGTTGCGCTCGCCGGCCGTTGATGTTTGGCCCTGCCGGGCGCTCCTGGTTAACAGCGCATGAATCCCCGCAATGTCCTCTCACATTCGCGCCTCGACGATCTGATCTCGTGGTTCGCCGCCTCTGTCGTGGTGACCGTCGGCGTGGTCTATGGCCTCAAGCTGCAGGACGATCGGCGAAAGCCGAAGCCGGCGCCCCTGCCGCCGCGCGCAACGCCCGCGCAGGAACCCTTGGCGCTGCAGGAAATCCGCGCCGCCGAGCATGGCCGTGGCCGTCGCGCGACTGCGCCATTCGATATCCCCTGGCGTGGTTGGAAGGACGTTCTCGTGCGCACCTATCACGAAACCCAGGACGATCGCCTGCTGGCACTCGCGGCTGGCGTCGTCTTCTACTCGCTGGTGGCGTTGTTCCCGGCGATCGCCGCCGGCGTCTCGTCCTACGCGCTGTTCGCCGACGCCGGCACGATCGGCCGGCACCTGTCGATCGCCGCCGACATCGTCCCGGCCGGAACGCTCGACATGCTGGGCGAGGAGATCACGCGGATCGCGGCAAAGAGCGACGGCAAGTTGACATTCGGCTTCGTTGTCGGCCTCGGCATCGCGCTGTGGAGCGCCAATGCGGGCATGAAGGCGATCTTCGACGCGCTCAACATCATCTATGACGAGGAGGAAAAGCGCGGCCTCGTTTGGCTCAACGTCGTGTCGTTGTTTTTCACGATCTGCGCGATCGCAGCGGCGCTGCTGGCGATCGGCGCCGTGGTGATCTTTCCTCTTGTTCTCGCCGCGCTCGAGCTGTCGAGCTACGACGAGCCGATCATCGGATATTTGCGCTGGCCGGTGATGTTCTTGCTGCTCATCGTGGGTCTGGCGGTGCTCTATCGCTATGGTCCGAGCCGGCGGCTCGCCAAGTGGCGGTGGCTGAGCGTCGGCAGCGTCTTCGCCGCGCTGGCGTGGCTGGCGGTCTCTTCGCTGTTCTCCTGGTATCTCGGCAACTTCGCCAACTACAACGCCACCTATGGCGCGCTCGGCGCGGTGGTGGGCCTGATGATGTGGATGTGGCTGTCGACGATCGTGGTGCTGGTCGGCGCCGAGCTCAATTCCGAGATCGAGCATCAGACCGCCTGCGATTCCACCATCGGTCCGGAGAAGCCGCTCGGCACCCGCGGCGCAGTCATGGCCGACACGGTGGGTGCGGCGAGCACTTAACGCGCTCGAATGCTGAACACGTGCGGCATTTGCCCAGCAATGTGGGCCGGGTTACCGTCGCGAGCAGGCGGCAGAAAAGCCATTGCAACAAGCCGCACCAACGGGAGGAAGGACATGCGCGCTGTCCAGCGGCTGACGATCGTAATCATGTCGGCCGCGATTGTTTGCGTTGCTCCCGCCTACGCGCAAGCCCCTGCCGGCGATGCGAGCTCCAGCCGGCCGATCACGCTGGTGGTGCCGATCGCGGCCGGCGGCGGCATGGATACGCTCGGCCGCGCGCTTGCCGAACGGCTGCAGGAGCGGCTCAAGCAGCCGGTGGTGGTCGAGAACCGGGTCGGCGCCGGCGGCGTCGTGGGCGTCGACTACGTCGCCAAGGCGGCGCCGGACGGCCGCACCTTGTTGCTCCTGGATATTTCCGCCGTGCTCCACAAGTGGCTGCACAAGAGCGTGCCGTTCGACGTGACCACGGATTTCGCGCCGATCGCGCAGGTGGCGACCACGCCGCTGCTTCTGTTCGCGCAGCCCTCGCTTCCGGTCGCGGACGTGAAGGAGTTGATCGCTCACGTCAAGGCTAATCCCGGCACGCTCGCGGTCGGGACGCCCGGTGTCGGGTCGCCGCACCATCTTGCGGCCTTGCTGCTCAATGCGGCCGCCAAGACCGACATCACCCATGTGCCCTATCGCGGCACCGCGCCGGCGCTCAACGATCTCCTGGGCGGGCAGATCCCATTGATCTGGGCAACACCCAACGCCGTCATCCAGTTCGTCGAGGCCGGCAAGGTGAAAGCCTTGGGCGTGGCGTCGCTGCAGCGCATTGCGCTGCTTCCGCAGGTGCCGACGGTGAGCGAGAACGCACTCGCGGGCTTCAATGCCGGCGTCTGGTTCGGCATCGCGGCTCCAGCCAAGACGCCGCCCGAGGTCACCGGCCGGCTCGCCAAGGAGATCGGCGAGATCACCAGGCTACCCGACGTGCAAAAACGACTGTCGGCGCTGGGCTACGATCTCGATTTTGCCGGCAGCGAACGGTTTCGCGAATTGATCGCCGCCGACCACAAGCGCTACGGCACCGTCATCCGCGACGCCGGCCTCGCGCCGAACTGAGGCTCGCACCTGAACGGAGCTCGCATGTAAGGGGTTAGCTGGATGAGCCGGGAGCAGCCGTTTGCGATCCGGTAACCAGACTCGTCAACGAATCCACCCTCATCGGTCTTGCAAGAAACGTCATGCGGGCTCGGTTGTGGCCGATATTGGCGGCGGCGCGGCTTGCCGAAAATCCGGCGGCGGCGAGCTTCTCGGCCATGGCGGCTTCGCCGTAGCGGGTGAGGCCGAGGCGCGAGCGCAGGCGCCAGTAGTCGGACAGCGCCGTGCGGCAAAGGCCGACAAGTGCAGGGACGAGAAAGCCGTTCGCTGCGGCGAAACGGATAAGCGCCATTGCATCCGTGAGGGCGGACACATCCGGCGGAAGCACGTCGCCGAGGACGAAAACGCCGTTGTCCGTCAACAGGCGACGAAACAACCGGAGAACAGCGTCGAGCTCTTGCGGCGTCAGATACTGCGCCACCGAATGCATGACGATGACGTCGAGCGCGCCCGCGGGCAGTGCCGCCACCTCCTCGGGCGAGCGGACCTCGATCTTCGAATTGCCGGCGAAATGGGCGGCGAGCGCGGTGCGCACCTTCGGCGCCGCGTCGCATAGGACCAGCGTGCGCGCAGTCGCGGCCAACATGTCGGCGGAGAGCGCCTCGCCGCAGCCATAGTCGAGCACCGCCGCGCCGGGCGGCACATGCGCGCGCACGTCCTGCGCGATCGTGCGGTAGTGCACGTCGCGATGGCGCGCATTGACGTAGATCGAATGCTTGGAATCCCAGAAGGCGATCCAGTCGCCCATTGACTTATCCCCCGCCCGCGCAGCGCGGCCGGCGGACTATAGGGCACCCGCGCGCTGGTGTGGTGGATTTGAAGTTCCGACTGGAATCGCAGCGAGTCCGCATCGGAACTTCAAATCCAAAACCACACCAGAATCATCAAGTTGTTAGTGTCCCTTTGATTCCGAAGTTCGCATCGGAGTGTGCTGCAAGATCGTGCGAACTTCGGAATTGGGACACTAGAGCGCATTCCGATAAGGTTGACCTGCATTTCCGCAAGTGTGCATCGAAATGCGCTCTAGTCTCTTTGCGTTTGTCGCATTTCCTGCGGAAAACCGGTGTCCACTTTTCCGGGAAATGCTCTAATGCCACAGCCTGGTGAGCGGCCCGTCCTGGCCATGCACCGGGTCCGTATCCGGCAGCGGCACCGTGGGGATGCTGATCAGCGCGCGGGCGTGCTCGGCCTTGCTGCCTCGGCAGAGGTCGTATTTGCCGCTCTTCGGATAGGCGCCGATGACGCAGAGCTCGGGCCCGGCCCACAGGCACTGGTGGCCGGTGCCGGCGGGGAGCACGGCCACGTCTCCCGCTGCCAGCTCGAGCACGGCGCCGCTCGCGCCGCCGAAGCGCACCCGGGCGCGGCCGCGGGCGATCCCGAGCGCCTCGTGGATTCTGGAATGATAGTGGACGTAAGGATAGATGCCGTTGCGCCACATGTCGCCCCAGCCGTGACGGGCGAAGGTCTTTTCGATCACCTGCTCGGGATCGGGTGTGCCGGAGAGGTCGATCGCGCCGCGATAGACCAGGAACGGCAGGCACGGATTGTTCGGGATCGACCCGTCGTCGGCGAAGACCAGGGCCTGCGGTTCGGCGGTGGT
>WNEY01004937.1_pt1 | contig 10259 bp, 8 predicted proteins | sample 5400531 | NCBI WGS metagenome assembly WNEY01 (sample SAMN13153338, study PRJNA577476) | soil metagenome | isolation source: 200 cm saprolite under Douglas fir tree site 1 | place: USA:California | collected 2015-04-18
TCGTCGTCAACGTGCAGGCGGACGAGCCGCTGCTCGATCCGCGCTCCATTGACGAGCTGGTCGCGCCCTTCGCCAGCGATCCCTCCCTGCAGATCACGACGCTGTTTCGCCGCATCCACGACCTTGCCGAGCTGAGCAATCCCAACATCACGAAAGTGGTCATCGATCGAGCCGGCTTTGCGCTGTATTTTTCGCGGGCGCCGATCCCCTACGTCCGGAACCCGCCCGCCGGCTGGCCCCCCCTTTTTAGACATATCGGCCTCTACGCCTATCGCCGCAGCGCCCTGCTGGTGCTGGCCACTCTCGAGCCGACGCCGCTCGAGCGAGCGGAATCCCTCGAGCAATTGCGTGCGCTCGAACATGGCATCCGCATCAAAGCCGTGGAAACGGAATACGAATCGTTCGGCGTCGACACACCGGAGGATCTCGAACAGGTACGCCGGTTACTGACGACGCCGACCTCGAGTTGAAAGGTCCGGCCGAAGCCGGACACTGCCGGAGACACGACCGAGCCGCCGTGTCGGACGAAACGAGGATCATGGAGCAACAGACCCCGAAGTACATCTTCGTCACCGGCGGCGTGGTGTCCTCGCTCGGCAAGGGACTGGCCGCCGCCAGCATCGGCTGCCTGCTCGAGGGCCACGGCTACAAGGTCACGATGCAGAAGTTCGATCCGTACATCAATGTCGATCCGGGCACGATGAGCCCGTTCCAGCACGGCGAGGTGTACGTGACCGACGACGGGGCCGAGACGGACCTCGATCTGGGTCACTACGAACGCTTCACGAATACGGTCACGACGAAGGACTCGAACTGGACGACCGGCAAGGTGTATCAGAGCGTCATCCAGAAAGAACGCAGAGGCGATTACCTCGGTCGCACCGTTCAGGTGATTCCGCACATCACCAACGAGATCAAGGACGCGATTCGCGCCGTGTCCAGCGACGCCGACATCGTGCTGGTCGAAATCGGCGGCACCGTCGGCGACATCGAAAGCCTGCCGTTCCTCGAAGCGATCCGTCAGTTCCGGCAGGACATCGGCCGCGACAACTCGATCTACGTCCACTTGACGCTGGTCCCGTTCATCGGCACCGCCGGCGAGCTCAAGACCAAGCCGACGCAGCACAGCGTGCGGGATCTGCGATCGATCGGCATTCAGCCCGACATCCTGCTCTGCCGCACCGACCGCTTCCTCGACTCGGACATCAAGCGCAAGATCGCGCTGTTCTGCGACGTGGACGAAGAAGCCGTCATCACGGCGAAGGACGTCTCGACGATCTACGAAGTCCCGATCGTGCTCGCCGCCGAGGGCCTCGACCGGATCGTTCTGAAGTACCTGCACCTGCCGCAGACAGAACGCCGGATCCAGCCGTGGGAGGATCTCGTCGGCCGGATCAAGAATCCGGTCGACGACATCACGATTCACGTCGTCGGCAAGTACGTCGGGTACGAGGATTCGTACAAGAGCCTCAACGAGGCGCTGTCTCACGGTGGGATCGCGCATCGCGTCAAGGTCAACATCAAATGGATCGAAGCCGAAGCGCTCGAAGAACCCGACAGCTGGTCGCTGCTCGACGATGCGGATGGCATCCTGGTGCCGGGCGGATTCGGCAACCGAGGCACGCGCGGGATGATGAGAGCCGCGCAGGTCGGGCGCGAGCGCCGCATTCCCTACTTCGGCATCTGCTACGGCTTCCAGTGGGCGACGGTGGAATACGCGCGCAACGTCGCGGGCCTTGCCGACGCCGATTCCACCGAGTGCAATCCCGACTCGTCCGCCAAGGTCATCTACAAGCTGCGCGATCTGCTGGGCGTCGATGAGCTCGGCGGCACCATGCGGCTGGGCAGCTACGCCTGCGAGTTGGCACCCGGCTCGCTCGCCCAGCGGGTCTACGGCTCGAACCTGATTCACGAGCGCCACCGCCACCGTTACGAGTTCAACTGCCTCTACGAACGCACGCTCAGCGAGCACGGCCTCAGGATTTCAGGCCGGTCGCCGGACGGGAAGTTCGTCGAGATCGCGGAGCTGCCGGGCCACCCGTGGTATCTCGCGGTGCAGTTCCACCCGGAATTCAAATCCAAGCCGACGCGTCCACACCCGCTGTTCGCCGCGTTTGTCGCCGCGTCCTATCAGCACAAGACGGCACACCGTGCGCACCGCAGCGCCACGGAATCGGTCGCGTAGGTCAGGGAGGTCGGGTAGGTATAATCCACCTCGTGACCCCTCTGAAGCTGGGCGACATCTCGATTGGTGGCGGGAGCGCGTTCGTGCTGATTGCGGGCCCGTGCGTGATCGAAACCGAGCAGCAGGCGACCGATCTCGCCGGCCGCCTCTGCGACATCGCGCGACGCGCGCGCGTGCCCCTCGTCTTCAAGGCGTCGTACGACAAGGCCAATCGCACATCGGGCGGCTCGTTCCGCGGACCGGGTCTCGACGAAGGCCTGCGCATCCTCGCGAGCATCAAATCGCGCTTTCACGTGCCGATCCTGACCGACATCCACGAGCCGTCTCATGCGCGCGCGGCGGGAGACGTCGCTGACGTGCTCCAAATCCCCGCGTTCCTCTCGCGCCAGACCGATCTGCTCGTCGCGGCGGCAAAAACCGGGCGGATCGTCAACATCAAGAAGGGACAGTTTCTGGCGCCCGACGACATGAGGCACGCGGTAGCGAAAGTGGTGGACGCCGGCAACCCGCGGGTGATCGTCACCGAGCGAGGGACGAGCTTCGGCTATCACAACCTCGTCGTCGACATGCGCGCGTTTCCGATGATGCGGGCGCAGGGCGTGCCGGTCGTCTTCGACGTCACTCACAGCCTGCAGTTGCCGGGCGACGGCGACGGCGTCACGGCCGGCCTGGCGGAATACATCGAGCCGCTCGCATCGGCGGGCGTGGCGGCCGGCGTCGACGGCGTGTTTCTCGAGGTCCACGAGGAACCTGCGCGCGCGAAGAGCGATGCGCAGAACACGCTGCGCGTCGACAGGCTCGAGCCGCTGCTCCAGCGTCTGCTGGCGATCGACGCGATCGCGAAGCAGGCCGAGGCGCATCAGCATGGCTGACCGCTCGCTCGCGCGAAGGGTCCTCGAAACCGAGGCCGCGGCCATCCTGGCGCTGGTCGACCGGCTGGACGAGCGGTTCGACTGCGCCGTTCAGCTGCTCCGCCAGTGCAAGGGCCGCGTCATCCTCACCGGCATGGGCAAGTCGGGCATCATCTGCCGCAAGATCGCCGCGACGCTGACCAGCACAGGCACGCCCGCGCTCTTCCTCCACCCGGCGGAAGCGGTTCACGGCGACCTCGGCGTCATCCAGAGCGACGATGTCGTCGTCGCGCTGTCGTACAGCGGTGAAACCGACGAGCTGCTGCAGCTGCTCGAGACGATCCGCCGGCTGGGCGCGAGGCTGATTGTCGTGACCGGCGACCCGGCGTCCACGCTCGCGCAGGCGGCGGATGTCGCGCTCGACTGCAGCGTCACTGAGGAGGCCTGCCCGTTGAACCTGGTGCCCACCGCCAGCACCACCGCGGCGCTCGCGATCGGCGACGCGCTGGCGATGACGCTGCTGGTCGAAAAGGGCTTTCGCCAGGAGGACTTCGCGAGCCTGCATCCCGGCGGCAAGCTGGGCAAGCGGCTGATGCGCGTCGAGGCGCTGATGCACACCGACAAGCAGTGCCCGATCGTCCGCGCCGACACGCGGATGCGCGACGTGATCTACGAGATGTCCAGCAAGGGCTTCGGCATGACGTGCGTCATCGACGGCGACGACGAGACGCTGCTCGGCATCATCACCGACGGCGACCTGCGCCGGCGCATGGAGCGCGGAGGCGAGATTCTCGATTTGCGCGCGGGCGACGTGATGTCGCGCCACCCGGTGTCGGTCCCGCGCTCGACACTGGCCGCCGAGGCGCTCAATATCATGGAGCAGCACAAGATCACGTCGATTGTGGTCGCCGAGGGAGGGCTGCCGAAACGCGTGGCCGGCGTCCTGCACCTGCACGATCTGTGGCGGATGGATTTGTTCTAGAGCGCGGACTTGGTCTCAAAACCGTAGGGCGAGGCTTTTAGCCTCGCCCTACGGCGACCCTGAAAGGGTCGCCCTACACGTTGAAACCAGGCCAGTCGTCCCCAGTCCCTGGTCCCCGAGGAAGACCGTGATCAACGCACGAGCCGCGAAAATCAAACTGGTGCTGTTCGACGTCGACGGCGTGCTGACCGACGGCAAGATTCTCCTGCACGCCGACGGCACTGAAAGCAAGCTGTTCGACATCAAGGACGGCACCGCCATTGTCTGGGCACAGCGCCTCGGGCTGACGATCGGGTTCCTCTCGGCGCGCATGTCGGCGGCCACGACCCGGCGGGCCGCGCAGCTCGGCGTCACGCTGCTGCATCAGGGCGTGCCGAGCAAGCTCGACACCTACGACGAGATCGCCGACGGCCTGCTGCTCGACGACGAGCAGGTCGCCTACATGGGCGACGACATCCTCGATCTGCCGGTGCTGTCGCGCGTGGGGCTGGCCGCCGCGCCCGCCGATGCCGCCGACGACGTTCGCGCGCGCGTGCACTGGGTGAGCCGCGCCAGGGGCGGCGACGGCGCCGCGCGCGAGCTGATCGAGCTCATTCTTCGCGCGCAGGATCGCTGGGACTCGATCGTCGCGACCTACACGGCCGAAGTGCAGGATCAGCAGGCATGAGCTCGTACGTGCTGCTCGCCGCGCTGATCGCCCTCCTCGCCGGCCTCGCCATCGGGAAGGCGTGGGAGCGCTACAAGCTGCGCGACGGGAAATGGATCGACCGCCGCCGCTCACGCGAGTCTCCGCATTACATGCTCGGCCTGAACTTCCTGGTCGCGAATCAGATCGATCTTGCCGTCGAGGAGCTGAGCCGCGCCGCCGCTCTCGACACCGACGCCCTCGAGGTGCACATGATCCTCGGCAACCTGTATCGGGAGAAAGGACAGGTGGGCAAGGCGATCACCGAACACCAGATGCTGCTGCAACGGCCGAAGCTGAGCCGGCTCGAGCACGCGAACGTGCTCTTGTGCCTCGGGCTCGATTACAAGCGCGGCGGGTTCGTCGACCGCGCCCTCGAAGCATTCACCGAAGTGCTGCGGCTCGATCCGAAGAACGAGTACGCGCTGCTCAACCTGCAGAAGCTGCACGAAGAACAGCACCAGTGGACGGAGGCCTACGACACGCGCCGCCGCCTGTCGAAGCTGGCGGATATCGACTCGCGGCCCCAGAGTCAGGCGATCCTCGCATTCCTGGAAAACGAAATCGGCCTCGAAGCGATGCGCCGGCGGGACCACGCGGAAGCGATCCGCCGATTCCGCTCGGCGATCGACCTCGACGCGCGCGCCGTCCCCGCCTATCTGAACCTCGGCGACGTGCGGGTGGCGCAGGGCCTCGAGCGCGATGCGGCGGCCATCTGGGAAAAGCTGATCGAGGTCGCGCCCGATCGCGCATACCTGGCGTTCGGCCGGCTCGAAGCGCTCGCGATTCGGACCGGCGCCCCGGAGCGGTTCACGCAGTTGTGCAGCCGCTTGATCGACAACAACGCGCAGGACTGGCGCGCGCGGCTCGCGTTGTCGCGCCACCTCGCGGCGAGCGGCTATCCCCGCGAAGCGCTCGATCTGCTGTTCGCCGCCCTCGTACAGAACCCGCACGCGCTCGGCATCCATCAGGCGATCTGGCGCGCGCTCGGCCAGCTCCACCATCCCGCCTCGCTGGTCGATCGCTACGGCGAGCTGACGCAGAACGCCGTCTTCTATCTCGACCCACACGTCTGCATGCGCTGCCACTACCGCAGCACCGAGCTGCTCTGGCAGTGCCCGCATTGCCACGATTGGAATACGTTCGTCGAAGAGCGAATCGCTCCCGCACAGGACACCACGCAGGTTGAAGTCTAGATGGGTCGGGTAGGTCAGGTGGGTCAGGTAGGTCAGGTGGGGCGGCCAGGACTGGTAAGCGGGTCGGGCGCGCCGGGAACGTTGGACCGGATCGTCGGTAGTGTCCGGCTTCAGCCGGACCGTGATCGCATGCTGAAGGTTGCGTTGACGGGTGGCATTGCCACCGGCAAGAGCCACGTGCTCGAGCGGTTCCGGCAGCACGGCGTGCCGTGCCTGGACGCCGACACGCTCGCGCACGGCGTGGAGTCGGCGGGCACGGAAGCGACCGCGGCGATCGCCGGGCGCTTCGGGCCAGACATCCTGACGTCCCAGGGCGCCGTCGATCGCGCAAAGCTCGGCCCCATCGTCTTCAAGGATGCGGCCGCGCGTCGCGATCTCGAAGCCATCGTGCACCCCGCGGTCTACCGCGCGATCGCCGCGGGCCTGCGCGCCTTCGCGCTCGTCGGCGACTATCCTTTCGCCGTCGTCGACGTGCCGTTGCTGTACGAGACCGGCGCCGAGAAGGACTTCGAGCGCGTGATCGTCGTGGCGTGTGAGCCGGCGGAACAAATCGCGCGACTCGTGGAGCGGGGCATGAGCGAGGAAGCCGCCCGGCAGCGCCTCGCCGCTCAGTGGCCCACGGAAAAGAAGACCTCACGGGCTCACTACGTGATCAACACGGACGGAAGCTTCGCCGAGACCGACGAGCAGATCGTTCGCGTGCTCAAGGACCTCAGGAATCTAAGGATCTAAGGATCTAAGGATCTAAGGATCTAAGGATCTAAGGATCTAAGGATTTGAGGATTTGAAGGCCGCCTTCCGAACGTCTAGCAGGCTTACAGATCCTGAAATCGTCAGCTAGATCCTGAAATCCTTAGATCCTGCAATCCTTAGATTTCTTCACCGAAGTTCCCCCTGAACTCTGATGCCGCGCCGAGTGAAGCCCTTCCATGACATCGCGTTACGAGCGCAGAGGCCGCGTCGGGCCTGACTACATGACGGCGCCGTCAGATTGAGTTAGACCCGCCCTACCTGACCCACCCGCCCTACCTGACCCACCCGCCTTACCTGACCTACCCGACCTACCCGACCCACCTGACCTACCCGACCCACCAGACCTACCCGCACCGGTTGTGCCGGAGCGGCAGGACGGCGCGAACCGGCGCCGGTCGTGAAAACAGCTCGTTCGATCGCGCAAAGCCGTCGAGAAACCAGCTCATGACGTGCATTTGCGTGCGATAGCGGCTGAGCGCCGTCCGTTTGGCGCGTGCCTCGGCCGCCGTCAGCGGGAACCGCATCCATCCGGAGACGCCGCCGCCGAGCCCCGGCGGCGGCTCAAGCCGCGGTCCGTCGTCCTGGAACGGCCAGGAGTTGTAGTGGACGATGTAGTTGATCACGTCGGTGGAGAAATCCGGCTGGACGCGGCGGACGTCGGTCAACGCGTCCGCGAGGAAGAACGACGCGGCACAATGATCCACATGCTGATCTTCCCGGCGCGGCACCAGGATCATCGTCGGACGGAATTCGCCGATGATGAGCGCGATCTCCTGCGTGAGATCCTCGCCGCGATACTCGGTGGCGTCGACGAGCATCTCCGAGCGCGGCGGACGATTGAGACGCGTGTAGGGCGAGCGATACGCCACCCGGCGCTCGGACCAGTACGATCCCATCAGCTTCGAGAGGCCGCCGTCGGGAAAACCGAGGAACGTGTAAGTAAGGTCGCCGAGATGGAGCGCCGCGAGCGCAGAGGCCGCTTCGTGCCGTCGGCGCCGGCCGTAGCCGCGGTAGTCCGCCGCTGTCGGCGACGCCACATGATCCTCGGCTCGAACGCCCTCAGGGTAGCCGTCGCCGTCGGTCAGGTAGACGACCCGGACCGCCCCGCCGCCTTCTCGCACCCGCTGCATCAACCCCCCCGCGCTCAGCACTTCGTCGTCGGGGTGCGGTGCCAGGACGAGCAGCCGCGTGCCATCCGGCACCGATAACATCGGGGGGGCGACGAGCGGTTGTCCCCGACGCGCGGCGGCGGCGTACACATTCAGCGACACCAGCAAAGCAGCGAGTGACACAACTGTCGAGCAAATGAGTCGGCGGCGCATGTCGCTGTTGAGCTGAGCAAGAGCTGTACCGACGCGAGCGGGCCTAAAAGAGCGGGCCAACAAATCGAGTCGCTGGTGTCCGGCTTTCCGCCTCCGCTCCGGCGGTTTACATGGAGCTACGGCGAGACCTAGCCAGAGCGCGAAGCGCAAAGGCTGGCAGCCAGGCCCGACAGAGTCCGCTTAAAGAGCGTGTGATTTATAAGGCCTGAGCTATTTCGGCACTTCGAGGAGCTTCGTGAGCCGCTGCTGGAGAGCGGCGACTGCGCGCACGGCCTGGACGGTGGGCGCCCGGTCCGTCCCCTCGACGACGTCGTAAGCGGTCGCCAGGTCGTTGTTGAGCGTCGTCAGATTGGCCTTGAGGCTGGAGGCCGACGGCTGGGCGCCGGCGATCGCCGCGAACGTGCGATTCATCATATCCGCGATTCTCGTGCCAAGCGCGAACTGCTGCCGCAGTCCGAGCGGTGTGATCGTCGCGCGCGGATCCATTTTCAGCCCTCAGCCGCCGCGTGAATATCCAGCCGTTGACTGTCATCCTGGGTGTACACGCCCGGAACCGCGAGGACCCCAAGCGGCTCGCGCGGCGTGTCGCCGTGGATCGCCGAGATGGGGAAGTCCCGCTGCACCGCGCCCGGAGCGGCGTAGCGGAAATCCCAGACGAAGCGGTGCATGCCCTTCGTCGCGGAAAGAATCTGCGGCGGACGCGCCCAGTAGAGCGGCACGTTGATCTCTTTCTCGTCGACCGGCTCCGGCGTGTCATCGCTCGAGTAGCGGCGCGCCACGCGACCGGCCGCGGTGAGGATCTCCAGCGTCACCGGCCCAGTGGCGTCGGCGCCGAGGTAGTAGTCGACGATCGCGCCGTCCGGTGGATTTTTTCCGGCGGCTACTTCGGGCGGCAGCGGCGTGTCGGTGTTGTTGTTGCGGCGCAGACGAAACGCGACCGCAGGTTTGTAGAGGAACGACGCAGCCGGCGACCTTGAAAGGGTCGCCCCACGGACGCCCGCGCCAGACTGTTGTAGGGCGACCCTTTTAGGGTCGCCTGAAGGCGCCAACTCCCGCAGCGGCGTCATGTTGTCGAGGATCCAGAAGCCGCGGCCGTGCGTCGCGATCGCGAGGTCGTCGCCGTGGACTATCAGATCGCGGACCGACGAGTGCGGCAGGTTGAGCGTGAGCCCCTGCCAGTCGTCGCCGTCGTTGAACGAGACGTACACGTCCCGCTCGGTTCCGGCGAACAGCAGCCCCTTCGTCAGCGGATCGGCGCGGACGACGTTCACCGAGGCGTTGTCGGCGAGCCCGCGCGTGATCTTCGTCCACGTCCTGCCGCCGTCGTGCGTGCGGAAGACGAGCGGCGTCAGATCGTCGACGCGGAAGCGCGAGACCGAGATGTATGCAGTGCCGGGATCGAAACGCGACGCGTCGATCTGCGTCACCTTGCTCCACGAGGTGAGCTCTTTCGGCGTGACGTCGGTCCAGGTCGCCCCGCCGTCCCGCGTCACATGCACCACGCCATCGTCGGATCCCGTCCAGATGACGTTGACGTTCACCGGCGACGGGCCGATCGCATAGATGACACCGCGGTGCTCGGCCTTCGCGGCGTCGCCGGTATACACCCCGAGCGACGGGGGAACGTCGGGATGCGGCCGCGAGAGATCCGGGCTGATGATCGCCCAGCTCCGGCCGCCGTTGACCGTCTTGTACAAGCGCTGCGTCGCGAAGAAGAGGACGCGCGGATCGGCGGCGGAGAAGAGGATCGGCGCGGTGCGAACGAAGCGGTCCGCGCCGTCGCGCACGACCACCGGCCCGACGTTCTGCACGTCGCCGGTGCGCTCGTCGTAGCGCGTCACCTTGCCGCCGAAGATGATGCCCGGATGCCGCGGATCGGGCGCCGCGTAGCCGTACTCCTCGACGCCGACAGGGCGCCACTCGCGAAACGTGATCTCGCCGTAGTCGCTCCGGCTGACGACGCCGGCCGATCCGCTCTCCTGCTGGCCGCCGTACACCCAGTAGGGGAAGCGGTTGTCCGCGGTGACGTGAAACATCTGCGCCGTCGGCTGGTTGTACCAGAGGCTCCACGTCTGGCCGCGGTTCACCGTAATCGTCGCGCCCTGATCGGCTGCAATCAGGATGATGTCGGGATTGTTCGGGTTGATCCAGATCGTGTGGTAGTCGTCGCCGCCGGGCGCGCCCTTGATCGCCGAGAACGTGCGCCCGCCGTCGGTGGATCGATACGTCGACGTGTTCGCCGCGTACACGATGTCGGGATTCTTCGGATCGACGCGCACGTTGGC
>WNEY01008608.1_pt1 | contig 10259 bp, 10 predicted proteins | sample 5400531 | NCBI WGS metagenome assembly WNEY01 (sample SAMN13153338, study PRJNA577476) | soil metagenome | isolation source: 200 cm saprolite under Douglas fir tree site 1 | place: USA:California | collected 2015-04-18
TAGCCCCACCACACCCCGATGCGGTGCGTGCCCTCGAGGACGGAGAGGCATGGCGTGCGTAATGAGCGGTCAGGCGCGAGCGGGAAGTGGTAGTGGAGGCGCCATGAGTGTGTGGCGTCCGGCTATTCTCCCGCCACGCAGACACGGTTGCGCCCAGCGCGCTTGGCACTGTAGAGCGCTCCATCGGCGCTCTTAACCAGGGCTTCCTTGGTGCCAGCAAGGGTATGCATGGCCACACCGACGCTGATCGTGAGCGTGCCTCTGGGCAAGCGCTCTTCCCCCGGAAAGGCGTGGTGTTCCACGTGCTCGCGTAAGCGGTGACCCATTTTTTGGGCCTTCACGCGATCAGTTTCGGGGAGGATGAGAGCAAATTCTTCCCCGCCATAGCGGGCGACGATGTCTGACGTCCGACTCCCCTCGCGCAACAAGCGTGCGAGTTCTCGTAAGATCATATCGCCCTGGGGATGGCCATACGTATCGTTATAGAATTTGAAGTGATCCACGTCGATCATCACCAGAGAGAGAGGACGCGCATAGCGATTGGCGCGATCCACCTCCTGTGCCAGGCGCTCCTGGAAGGTGCGGTGGTTGTATAGGTCGGTGAGCCCATCGGTACTGGCAAGCCGTCGCGTGTGGGCGTATTCCAGGACTTTCTGAATGCGGATATGCAGTTCTGCCGCTGGTACAGGCTTGGTGACGAAATCCGCCGCGCCCGCCTGCATCGATTCCACGGCAGCCTCAATGGTCCCGTGGCCAGTGACAATGATGACGGGTAACTCCTCAAAGGCCTGCGTAATCTGCTGGAGTAAGTCACTACCAGTAATGGCCGGCATGCGCATGTCCAGGAGCACCACGTTGAACGGTTCGCGCCGCAGGAGGTCCATGACCTGGCGACCGTCCGTCGTCGTCACGACCTGATAGCAGCCATACTGGCTGAGCATGGCCGCAAACAGTGTACAGATAGCTTCCTCATCATCGACAACGAGTACTTTCGTAGTCACCCGATCTCCTTCATAGATGCATCACCCGCGTCCCAGCGGTGCGGAGCAACAGACAGCCCAGCCAACTGCCGCAGGACACGCGTCACATGTACCCGCACCATTTTTTTGCGGTATGATAGAGTCAGATCAGTATTATCCAGGGGTTTCACTGGCCGGAAGGCTACCTGGGCAGCCGTGTCAATGACCTCTGGAGTGAGACGCTGCCCGACTAATACCGCCGCTGCCTCAGGAGCCAGGAGCGGTGCGGAGGCCACTGCCCCGAGCACCACGCGGGCTTCAGTACAGACGCCAGCGTCGTCCAGACGGAGGGCCACAGCCACGCCTAGAACGGGAAAATCGAAGGCCCCTCGACGCCGTACTTTGACATAAGCCATGACGGTCCCGGTGGCGGGAGGGATGAGGATATGCGTGATAATCTCGTCATGACGCTTGCCCAGATAGCTGATGCCATCGTCGCGGTAGAGTGCGTGTACTGGCAGGAGCCTCTCCCCTGCTGGCCCCACCAGACGCACCTGCGCATGCAGGGCGATGAGTACTGGTGCGGTATCAGACGATGACACCGCCCAGCACCGTGTACTGCCAGGCGCGACCCAACATGTCGCACCATCCTTTTTCATACAAAAACCAATGGCCTGGCGCCACCAGTAGGTCTGGTTGTAATAATTACAGCGGGTATCCACACAGAGGTTCCCGCCCATGGTCCCCATGTTACGCAACTGCGGCGTGGAGACCAGACCAGCAGCCGTGGCCAGAGCCGGGTAGCCCGTCAGGATGTCGCGCTGCTGGCTCATGTGCGTGAGGGTCATGCCAGCTCCAATGGTCAAGCCATCCCGCGCGTTGCCGGTCAGCCCGTGCAATTCCCGCAGCTGGCGCAGGCCAACGAGTATCTTCGGCTCGTATTGCTGGCGCTTCATGTTGGGATAAAGGTCGGTGCCTCCAGCCACCAGCATGGCTTCCGCAGGTTCCTGGTTGGCGATCATCGCCACAGCTTCAGCCAGGCTCCGCGGAACCATATAGGTAAACGGTGGCAGGCGTAACATAGCGTATCCTTCACGGACGCCGCGTGTGCGGAGCCGGCACCACCTGGAGCCACTCCTCCGGGCGTTCGACCTGGCGCAGCGGCGGAAAGGCGAAGGCCGGGAGCCCCTTTGGACCAACCCGTGGCTCCTGACCGCGCTCGCGCAAGTCAAGCGCCTTGAGGATCTTCTCAGGCGTGATGGGGATCTCATCGATGCGCACCCCGAGCGCGTCATAGACCGCGTTTGCCAGCGCTGGAATCACCGGCAGGAGCGGACCTTGTCCCGCCTCCTTGGCGCCATAGGGTCCTTCCGGATCGAGGCTCTCGATCAGGACGGTGTCGACCTCCGGCATTTCCAGAAAGGTGGGGCTCTTGTAATCCAGCAGCGAGGGCAGCTTATGCACACCCTTACGAAACACCTGCTCTTCCATCAACGCCTCACCCACGGCCATGTACACACTCCCCTCGACTTGCCCTTGCACCAGGTAGGGGTTAATGGCTTTGCCAATATCATGGCCAATCCACACCTTGGGCACGGTGATCCAGCCGGTGTCGGGATCGACCGCGACCTCGACCACCGCCGCCGTGTAGCTATATGCCGGTGATGGTCCAACCCCATGGCCCCGGTACTTCCCAGCCAGGGCTGGCGGGGTGTAACTGCCCGAGGCACTGAGGGTCCCAAACCGCGCCTCAGCATGCCGGGCAGCTTCGACGAACGGCATACCGGTCGTCGGCGCATCGACCACGTAGACACGCCCGTGCGCCATCCCCAGACGCTCCTCAGGGACCTGTAACGCTTCCGCCGCGACCGTTAAAAGCTGCGCGCGCAGTTTGCGTGCCGCGGTGATCGCTGCATTGCCGGCCATGAATGTGACCCGACTGGCGTAGCTCCCCAGGTCCACCGGGGTGAGGGCCGTATCTGCGGCCACCAGGCGCACGTCCTGAGGATCGAGACCAAGTTCCTCGGCGACGATGAATACCAGCACCGAGTCTGACCCCTGACCGATGTCAATGGCACCACAGAAGATACAGACCGCACCGCTGCGGTCGATCTGAATCGTCACCCCCGCATGCGGCATGTCGTTATAGTAGATCGGTAAGCCCGCACCGCTCAGATATGCGCTACACGCCAGGCCTATCCCCCGTCCGAAGGGCAGGCGACCAGCTTTGTCAAGGAATCCCGACCGTTGCACTACCGCATCGATACAGTCCCCCAGGCCACAGCTGGTGATGCGCAGATGGTTCACCGTCATGGAGAACGGGGTGACGAGGTGCGGACGGCGGATTGTAACGGGGTTGAGGTGCAAGTCTTCGGCAATCTTATCCAGATGCACCTCGAGGGCAAAACGTGGCTGGGGGGTGCCGTGCCCACGCTTGGGACCGCACGGTGGCTTGTTGGTAAACACGCGCAGGCCCTCGAAGCGGTAATGCGGGATTTTATAGGTTACGGTCTGCAACGCGCCGGTATATAAGACTGAGGCAACGCCGTAGCTGCTATACCCCCCGCCATCCACAAAGGTTTTAAAGTGCATAGCCGTGATGGCACCGTCACGCTTCACCCCGGTACGCACCCACATCAGCACCGGATGGCGGCCACGGTGCGCATAAAAGACCTCCTCGCGGGTGAGACAAATTTTGACCGGCCGTCCGGTCAGCATCGCGAGCTTGGCAGCGCAAAACTCGTGCGCAAACATGTCGCTTTTGCCACCAAAGCCACCGCCAACAGGCGTAGCAATGACGCGCACACGGCTGGCTGCCAGACCCAGGACGGTCGCCAGGGCGCGATGCACATAGTGCGGCGTCTGGGTAGCGCTCCACAGGGTGAGATGGCCATCCGGCGTGTACTGCGCCACCGCGGCATGCTGCTCCATAGGCAGGTGCGTGTTCCCCTGGAAGAAGAAGGTATCTTCTCGAATGTACTCCGCCTCGTGAAAACCTGCATCCACATCACCGAACTCCAGGGCCACGACACGGTGCACGTTCCCCAGCCGGTTGTAGTCGTGAATGCGGTCCTCAGGATACGCCAGGGCCTCCGCAATGGACATCAGCGGACGTAGCGGCTCGTACACCACCTCGATATGGTGCAGGGCCGTCGCAGCGGTTGCCTCATCCACCGCAGCTACTGCCGCCACCGGGTCGCCCACGTAGCGCACTTTGTCGATAGCCAGGGCATGTTCGTCCTGGTTTACTGGCATGATGCTGTAGGGCTGCGGCAGGTCAGCGCCGGTGAGCACGGCCAGCACGCCAGGCAGGGCTGCGGCTTTACTGGTGTCAACATCGACAATACGCGCGTGCGGATGCGGACTGCGCAGCAGTTTGCCATGCAGCATACGCGGCAGAAACAGGTCATCGGCATACCGCGTCACGCCAGTGACTTTACCAGTCCCATCGACACGTGCTGGTACTGGTTGGCCGATGATGGAATACGTCGAGGCCATGGCCCTCTCCGGTGGATGGAATTCAGTCTGTCAGCAGACGCTGCGCTGCCAGTTCGACCGCTTCGAGAATTTTGACATAGCCAGTACAACGGCAGAGGTTTCCCGCCAATGCCTCCCTGATCTGCTGGCGGTCAGGCGCTGGATTGGTGCGCAGTAAGGCCATCGCCGTCAACAGCATGCCTGGCGTACAATAGCCGCATTGGGCAGCCCCAAGCTCACTAAAGGTGTGTTGCAGCGCGTGCAGCGTACTGCCCATGGCCATGCCTTCGATAGTCATAATCTCGTGTTCCTGCACTGCGATGGGCAACAGTAAACACGAGAGCGCCGGTACGCCGTCGAGTAGCACTGTGCACGTACCACATTCGCCCAGCTCACACCCATGCTTGGTGCCGGTGAGCTGGAGGTCTTCACGCAGCACCTCCAGGAGGGTCTTGTGCACTGGTGCCAGCACCTCGACTGCTTCGCCGTTGATGCGGAGGCGGAATACACTTTTCATACCGGTGTCCCGCATGTTCTCAGGCATGGATAGGGTTGCGTGAGTATCGCACGTTTCGCAGGAGAGTCAAGGCAACAAACGCCTGCCGGACGGCGCTGAGGTCGCCCGCGTCACTCTGTTGCCTCCCGACGTCTCTCGCAGTACAGCGGCAAAAGAGCTTTTGAATGTCCTATACACTGCTGGGTCGTCGCCCCTTCCTTGATGCCCAAACTTGACATTTGATCACGCCATCGCGCAGCGCACGCAGAGCCCCCCTCAGGGCATGTGTTAGATGATGGTTGCGGCCCGTGGGGCCGGCTCCAGACGCGTTCTTGCCTGGTGACAGAACGCCTCGACCTCGCTGCGTGGTGGCGCGCTGCCCGCCTGAAACATGGCCGTCTGCACGCCTGGTCCAGGGCTCGCATACACCTCTCGCCAGCTATTCCAGGCTGGCTGTACTACAAAATGGATATGCGCTGGCTTCCACCCCGCATGAGACCACAGACAGACGTATACTTGGTCCGCCTGGGTGAGGTCCTGGACGACCTGGGACACCCTTTGTAGGAGGGGGCCGAGTTCCTGAGCCTCTGCCTGGGTGAGGTCCCCGATATAGCGACAATGGCGGAAGGGCTTGACGATCAAAGTCCCCACCCCCAGTGGTCCCGTGCAGTGCTCGACCACCCAGCATGCCGTAGCACAGATCCGCTCCCCGGGGAGCGGTTCAGCACCCTCGATGAGCCGACATGCGTAGCAATCTGAAGGCATTGTTTCCCTCCTGTTCTGCCATCTAGCGCTAGGTGTCAGGCGCAGCGGACGAGTGGTGATCCACGTCAGCCAGCGCCCGTCCCGCTGCCGGTAGACAAAGCTGAACCGCGCCGGACGACTGGTTGGCTGGCCGTCGCGGACCTCCGAAAAAGTGTAGGTGCCGCTGTTGATGGCCATGCCACCATAGACGCGAATCCGTTGCTCACCAAGGACAACCTTGTACGATGGATCAACGGTGCGTAGTATGTTGAAGTAGTCACGCACGGTGGCGGGCTTATCACGAAGCGTGGGAGACCGAGTGCCCCACAACACTGCCTCAGGATCATAGAGGGCGACAGCTCGCTCGGGATCGTGGCTATTCATGGCATCAATCCACGCCTGGGTCGTGGAGGCCACCTCTTCTTTGGGCCCGGCAGGCACGAGGGCTGGTACTCCAAGCAAGCCCACTGCGGTGACGAGGAGAAGGATGTGTTTCATGAGATGCCTCCTTTGAGGAAGGTGTTCGAGACGCAGAAGACTGCCGACCATATCGCTCCGGTATGTGTGCGTCACTCACCTCCTGGGCAGTTGTGTTCTCATCGAGGGTTTAAACACCTAACGCTGGGCGTCAGTCGCTGCCGGAAGCCGCAGCGAGGCACGAGCGGAGGCTGGAGGCAGTCGCCTGCAAACCCTTGTTCGGCAATGGCTTGGGCTCAATCCTTTGCTACAACATGGGTCCGCAACCACGTGGTGAACTCCTTGCGGTCTATCTCACTCGCGGCCACTTGGAGAATAACGTGTTCCTGCTCCTCGACATCAGCGTGAATTTCGTAGCCATTCAACACCAGGAAGACTTCCATCGCGGCATGCCCTGTCCGTTTGTTCCCGTCGAGAAATGGATGATTCTTGATCAGGGCATACCCGAGCGCTGCCGCTTTGTCCACGAGCGTGGGGTACAGCTCTTCGCCACCAAATGTCATCTGCGGTTGTGCGAGAGCGGACTCTAAGGCGGGCAGATGCATGAGCCCCTCTGCCCCACCCGATTGCGTCATGACCTGGCGATGCACCTCAAGGACTTCGTTGAGGGTGAGGTACCGCACTACGCCAGCCGCCTGTAGAGTTCCACGTTTTTCTTGAGGACGTAATCAATGGCGCGTTGGCACGTCTCTTCAGGACGTACGAGGAGTTCTTCCACGCCAGCACGGGCTAACTCTTCAGGGGAGATGTGCAAACGTGCAGCAATCTCTTGGAGCTTCGCCAGGCGATCATTGGACAACGTAATGGTGATGGTATGCATGGACACCTCCTCCAACAAGACTACCATTGAAGGTGGAGAAATGCGAACGGTCTTTTGACCAACTCACCGCTTTGGAAGTTGCCGAACGCTGCGCCTCAGCCGCGCCCGGAAGCCGCAGCGAAGCGGAGGCTGTAGGGCGTCGGCTGCAGGCGCAGCGTTCGGCCAGGCAGAAGGGCAGGCACCATCTTCCGCTGTACCCTTGCACACCCTGCCTCCGAGAGCTTGCGCCTTAGGCAGCTGGTTTCCCCGTGGGTACCAGCGGTGCTTGGACAGGTCTCGGAGGCAAGGACACCACATGTCTGCCACTCTGTATTTGTTTGGCCCGTATATCACGACAGATCGCCTCAAGATCGTACTGAAAGCGTTTGGCGTAGGCATCGCGAAATTGCCGGACCTCGTCAATGATAGGATCACGTGTCATAATGCTCAATCTCCAAGAGTTCTTGTGGGGTACAAATGGTCGGCGGTTCATAGCCTGCGGCACGGCACACCGCCTCAATCCGGTGCCGCAAGGTGGCATTGGCAATATGCGTACAATTCCAGGTCACCAGGTAATCCATGCCATGGACGGTGGCCACAGCGATATGCAAGGCGTCTACCTGCGCATTGGCGGGGAGTGGAACGTGCGTAAGCAAGGCATGTGCCAGCTGTTGGACGGCGTCGGTGACGTCCAATGGTGGCAGGTCTGCCAACACAGCTAAACGGCGTGTGGCAGCGTCTGGATCACCCGCGCTGGCTTCCTCAATGACAAACTGCGAGACGTAGAGCGCAAACTGCCCACGATGGTCCTCCCACCAATCGTGCGTCATTTGCTGGTTGGCTGCCGTAATCAAGTCACGACTTGGCCGTGCGGTAAGATAGCTGACGATCGTCGTTTCGAGATAGGCTTTTGGTTTCATGGATGGACACTATCCAACCTTGGATTGGGTGTCAAGATCGTACCGCACGCAGAGTGGCCGAACGCCGGGCGTCAGGCGCCGCCGATAGCCGAAGCGAGGCACGAGCGGAGGCTATTGGCGGTCGCTTGCAACATCCCATGCCCTCACGGGCAGTCCCCACCGCAGAAACAGGGCCGTACCATCACACCGCCATAGCGTACAATAGAGTAAAGCGATCACGCATGCAGACCCGACAATCGACTGGTGACCAGAGGTCCCGCCTGGCAGAGACCCCGATGAGCACGCTATGCAGCCCAGGTGATCGCGCGTGATCGCGCTCGACCTCGTTTGGTCCTCACAAGGAGTTCCCCCATGCGCACGCTCAGCAGACGTCCTCGGGTCCGCTCGTCCCAGGGCGACATGCGTCCCTGCGAGGGCATGCGTACGGTCAATCCCCACGCCGCGGGCGTTGCTCGTGGGGCGCATGAGAGCATGGCCGGCGTGCCCGACGGCGACGACCAGCAGCTGGTGCGTGCTGTTGGCACCTCCACCGCTGATCTTGCGTCGCTGGCGGACTGGCTCATCGACCGCGGCATCCAGACGGTCGCTATGGCATCCACAGGGGTGTACTGGATTCCGCTGTTTGAGACCCTGGAAGCCCGTGGCATCCAAGGGTGTCTGATCAGCGCCCAGGCAGTCAAACACGTGCCCGGACGCAAAAGCGACGTGCTGGACTGTCAGTGGATTCAAACCTTGCACAGCTCTGGGTTGTTGAAGGCTTCCTTTCGCCCCGACGCCGAACTCGTGGCCCTGCGCACGCTCTTACGCCATCGTGCCCAACTCATCGAGCACCGCGCCCCCCATGTGCTCCACATGCAGCAGGCCCTGCTGCAGATGAACATCCAGTTGTCGCAAGCCCTCAGCGATGTCACGGGCGTTACTGGGCAGCAGATCATCCGTGCCATTGTCGCGGGCGAGCGCGACCCGCAGCACCTGGCCGCCTTGCGCAACGAGCGCTGCAAGAAGGAGGCGCACGAGATCGCCATGGCGTTGACCGGCACCTGGCGTGAGGAGCACCTGTTTGGCCTTCCACAAACCCTGGCGCTCTTCGATTGCTCCACGGCACAGATCAGCGCGTGCGACGCGCAGATCGAACGCGCTTTCTCGGTCATCACGCCGCGCTTCGCGCCTGTGCCCGAGGTCTCCATCCCTGCCGCCCCCATCCCACCGCCGCGTCGCACGCCGCACTCACACAGGAAGAACGCGCCTGCGGTCAACACCCGCGTCCACATCCTCCGCATCACGGGCGTGGACCTGGTCGCAGTCCATGGGATCAGCGATTCCCTGGCACAGACAATGCTCGCCGAGATTGGCACTGACATGAGCACATGGCCCGATGACAAGCACTGCTGCTCCTGGCTTGGTCTCGCCCCCAAGAATGACCTCTCCGGCGGCACAGTGCTCAGGAGTCGCACCATGAACAATCGGCACCGCGCCGCCCAAGCCTTCCGCATGGCGGCCCAAGCAGTCCTGCGTGCCGACTGTGCATGTGGGGCATTTTCCCGTCGCTTAAAAGGGCGGCTTGGCCCCGCACAGGCGCTCGTCGCCACGGCGCATACGATCGCCCGCACCGTGTATCATATGCTCAAAGACCGCGTACCATACCACGACATTGGGGCTGCAGAGTATAACAAACGCTTCCGCGAGCGCGAGCTGCAGTACTTGCAGAAGAAAGCCGCCAAGCTCGGCTCTACGCTCTCGCTCGCGTAACCAATCACCCCGCAGCCAGAGCTGTTTCTGAGCAAGCCGGGGTTAGGCACGCACCTGGGGACAGGCCCAGGCATGGCCTCCCCCCTCCCCCACGGCGGTTGAGCAGGGCGTAGGGTAATGTGAGGCTACCGCCGGTTTTCGTCGCCGTTTCACTTTGCCGCCGCTGCGGGCGCGACCCGGACGCCGCCCAGGTGTGCACGCTCGATCGCCTGCTGCACGTCGCCTGCGGCCTTCGCCTCTTCCAGAAAGGCACTGACCGTTGCGAGCGCATTGGCTCGGCCTTTCGGCACCGCGATGGCCATTGGCACAGCCAGAAAGTAGTCGTCAAGCGCGCGATAGCCGGCAAGTCCGGCCGTGAAGGTGGCAAACGAGTTGCGGTTCGCGGCGAAGGCATCCGCTTGCCCAGTGCGCAGCAGCTCGAATGCAGCGGCTTCAGTATCTCCGCGGACCAGTGAGGCCTGTTTCAACCTGCTGGAGAGGAATACATCGGGTGCCGAGCGGCTTGGCACCGCGATGCGGATGCCGGGTCGATCTGCGTCAGCGGTGGTATGGATGGGCGAGCCCGTCGGCACGAGGTACGTGTCTTCAACCTCCATATAGGTGGGCGTGAAGTCCATATCGCCAGCGCGAGCGGGGTC
>WNEY01004940.1_pt1 | contig 10254 bp, 10 predicted proteins | sample 5400531 | NCBI WGS metagenome assembly WNEY01 (sample SAMN13153338, study PRJNA577476) | soil metagenome | isolation source: 200 cm saprolite under Douglas fir tree site 1 | place: USA:California | collected 2015-04-18
GGTGAGGGACTCAGCACAGGTAAAAGCGATCTCGGAACACCTCGATCGCGCGGTCGACGGGAGCGACGAGCAGCTCCGCCGCATAACGGACTCCGTCGAATCCCGGATCGCGCGGTAGCACCCGTGCGGCTCCTCTATGGCAAGCCACTCGCGCAGAAACTGCATGAGCGGTCGCGCGAGCGGAGCACCGCACTTGCGGGCAGAGGCATCGCTCCGCGCCTCGCGGTTGTCTCCGTCGGGATCGACCCGGCCGCGAGCACATATCTGCAGCGTCTCGCGGCCCACGGAAAGAAGCTCGACATCACGGTCGACGAAGTCACTCTGTCCGGCGATACGGCAGAGCGAGAGCTCGTGGCGACGCTCGAGCGGCTGGGCGCGGATCCGCGGATCAACGGAGTCCTCCTGCTGACGCCGCTCCCGGGGGCACTCGATGAGGGTCATATCGTCGACCACATCGTTCCGGCCAAGGATGTCGAGGGCATGAACCCTTTCAACGTAGGGTTGCTCGCGGACGGGCGGCCGCGCTTTGTCCCATCGACGGCGGAAGCCGTTGTCGAGCTTTTGAAATTCCATGGCGTGCCCCTGCGCGGGACGCGAGCCGCGGTCATCGGGCGCAGCACCGTCATCGGTCGCCCAGCCGCGTACCTGCTCCTCAAAGAGGACGCGACGGTCACGATCGCGCACCGCCAGACGAAGGACGTCCGCGCGATCACGAAGGACGCGACCGTCGTCGTCGTCGGTGTGGGGCGACCCGGATTCCTCCGCGGCGACATGATCTCGGCGGGCGCCACGGTCGTGGACGCGGGCATCAACGTGACTCCCAAAGGCATCGTCGGCGACGTCGACCTGGAAAGCGTCTCGCCGGTCGCCGCCGCGCTCAGTCCGGTGCCCGGCGGCCTCGGCGCCGTGACCACGGAGCTCTTACTCCGAAATGTGCTGATTGCGGCAGAGCGCCAACAACAGGACTGAAGCTCAACAGTTCTCGCGGGGCCGCTCTAGGGCTCGCCCGCGATGTCAGGAAGAGCGTCGAACCCAGAAGGCCAGTCGCCACCCCCTTCGCAGCATGAGGCGTTGACGAGGCCACCAGACCGGGGGTCGACGAGAAAGACCGCCCACCTTCCAGGTGCCTTGTCGAACCCAGGCGGCTGGACGTCGCCCGAAAATGCGACGACCCACAACGGGGCCGACATCGACAGCGGCGCGATCGCGCCGCGGATGAATTGGCTTCGCGCGAGCGCTTCAATCGGGACGAGCTTTGCGGCGGAACGCATGACCGGTGCCGTTGCGGTGATCGTCGCGTAGCTCGCGATGACCTGGGCCCTCGGGATTCTCGGCCCGAAGAGGTTTGGGGCGGCCACAGGATCGGGGAACTCGGTGCTCTCGTCGTCGTCGACGCGACTCGTCGACGAGGTCGAGCCTCCGACCAGGACGAGTCCATCTTTGACGATCGCGCCATGCTTCCCGAGGCCGAACCATGAGCTCTCTGTGAGCAGCTGGCGCCCGACGCGCGACCACCGGTCACCGGTCGAGTCGCAAACGAACGTGCGCGACTCGTCGTCGTAGCGAATCGCGCAGGGTCGGATCGCCGCCATGAAGAGATAGGCGTGATCGATCAGCGCGAAGATCGTCCGAGCGCCGCGGATGAGATAGAAGCCACCGACGCCCGGAGCGATCGGATTGAAGTGCCTGACCGCGCCGATCGGGAAGAGGTCGAGAGGACCAAGGACAGTCCAGCCTCGATACTCGCCACTCGGCGGAACGGGCTCGGGTCGGATGCTCGCCACGATTACCCCGAGTTCAGCCACGTCACTCGCCGCGGCCTGAGTGCCCAAGTGCGCGATGAGCGTGAACTGTCGGAGTAGGTTCTGGAAAGACAAGGTCTTGACCGAGAATTCGCCCTGCGGCGGCATCGGCCGAGCCGCGGTCCACTCGAGCGGGAACTGACTCTCGTTTTCCACGGAACCGACGAAGGGCAACGCGATGGCCTGCAGCTCGAGACGGATTCGATCGCCAGGTACCTGAGTCCAATCCGCGTTCCCTTGGACCGTTGGCGCGACGTCCGTCCCGCCTTTGCCCAGGACGAAATAGCGGTATTGCCGCCTGTTGATCATCTCGACGCCATCCCGCGCGAACCAGGCCTCCGGGAGCGTCAGATCGAGGCCCGCAGTCGACGAATGAAAACCGTTGGAAGCCGCCGGACCTGGCGGGCTCGCAAGCGATGACAGTGCCGGCTGCTTGGCGACCGACACCGTAGGGGGCGAGTCGAGAGGCGTAGCGAGGGAGAAAACCAGCACAACGACACCGCTCGTGGCAAGGGCGCTCAGTGTTCCGGCAAAGCGCATCAATGCAGATAACGTGGGCGCCCGCGTTCGGTTCGCTCCGGTTCCAAGGCGCCGGCTAGACCTCGACGTTCGCGCTCAGCGGCTTGCTCACGGCGTACGCCTGCGAGGCGTAACGCTCAGCCGAGCGCAGGTCGCCGCGCTTCTTCGCCACGCGCGAAAGACGCATAAGGACCTCGCCGAGCTCGGCCTTCGCGTCGAGCGCCCGGTACGTCGCCGCGACGTCCCGCATCCGCCGCTCCGCCCTCGCCGTCTCGCCGTCGCGCAGATCGAGCTCGGCGAGGACGAGCGTCGCGCCCGCGACCGCGCGGTCGGCATCGGCGCCCCGCTCCCCGACGGCGGCGATCGCGGCTTCGGCGCTCGAGCGCGCGAGCGCAGCATCCTTCGCTTTGAGCGCGACCTCGGCACGCGTCGCGTAGCAGTGGGCGAGATAGGCGGCGGGCCCGGAAACTCGAGCGATCTCGATCGCGCGCGCGACGTGCTCGTACGCCGCTTCGATGCGGCCCGCGTCCGCGGCGATCACCGTCAGGGCATTCCGCATGATGAGGATGCCGACCAGATCCTTGCCCAGCTCCGCCGAGGCGAGGGCCTTCTGGTAGTGGCCCGCGGCGGCGTCCTGGTCCCCGAGGGCCCGATACGCGTTGCCGAGCCCCTGGTGAATGAAGGCAATGCGCGCAAGGTCGCCGATCTCGCTCGACCACTCGAGCGCCTGCTGGTAGTAGGTCGTCGCGGCTTGCGGCTCGCCCAGGTCCTGCGCGCAGCCGCCCAGGGTGATGAGCACTCGGAGTCGCAGCAGCTGGTCCGGCGGCTTCGCGTTTTCGATCCGCCGAAGAAGCGTCTCGAGCGTCTCGCGTGCTCCGCGGGGATTCCCCGCGATCCGCGTCGCGACGGCAAGCTGGTAGTCGGCGGCGCGCCCAAGCGGCTCGTCGCCGAGCTCGCCCGCGAGACGCTGCGCGATCGCGAGAGTCTTCACCGCATCGCGACCGCGGTGGACAAGGTTGAGGGCGGATCCGGCGTAAAGCCGGAGCCGGCACGTGTCGCGCACCGACAAATTACCTGTGTCGAGCAGCTTCTCGGCACGGCGAAGGGCTTCCGGCGCGGACGTGAATGTGAGGAGCCCGGCGATCGAGCCGATCTCGAGATCGCGCTCGCCCCGCGCGCGCTCGACCTCGGCGTCGTCGAGGAAGTACGACGCCGGCTTCTCAAGCTTCTTCGCCATGTGCTCGAGCGAACGCATGGCCGGACGGATCTTCCCGAGCTCGATGGCGCTCACATGTGCCCGCGTGAAGTACGGTGCTCCGAGCTTCGCCTGCGACAGGCCCGCGGCAATGCGCGCCTCGCGCACCCGCTCGCCCAGCTTCCGGAGAGCTGGCGAAAGAGGAGCCGGACGGCGCCGTCGCGTACGAATGGCCGGCACACGGGGAAGCTAAGCCGCGGCGCCCGTGGTGTCAATCCAAAATCGACAGGGGTCTGGCCGGCTCGGCCGCCCTAGACTGGCCACACGGTGCTTGGGGGAACGATCCGAGTCCTCGCGGTCGACGATCATCCGTCGGTCCGCGAGAACCTTCGCTATCTCGTGAACGCCGAGCGCGACATGGAGTGCATCGGTGTGGCGCGCGACGCCCAGCAGGCCGTCCGCGCGTGCCAGGAGCTCATGCCGGATGTGGTCATCCTCGACGATGAGATGCCCGGCGCCCATGGGCTCAAGGTCCTCGAGTGGATCGCCGGCGAGCTTCCCGACACTCGGGTCGTCATGTACACGCTCGACGCGGATGTCTGCGATGCCGCCCACCGTATGGGCGCCGGATGCGTCCTGAAGGACGCGAACTACGAGGTGCTGCTGCGAGCGGTCCGCAACGCGGCCGCCTCGCTTCCGAGGTCCGCCGAGACGTACTAGGGTGGCGACTGGCTCGCAGAGCCAGACGCCGGGACCCGAGCAGACCAGAGGGCCGCCAGGCCCGAGGACTACTAGGCGTTCATTCCAGCCGGATGAGCGGCGGATGATCGATGTCTTCGAAGTGCGTCGTGTCGATGAAGCGCAACTTTCCCATCAGCCGGTCGAGCAGGATCGAGTGCGTCCGCGCGCCGCGTGCGAAGAAGTGCACGCCCTTCAGGACCTCACCATCCGTGACACCTGTCGCAACGAATCGGATGTCTTTGCCGCTGGCCAGATCCTCCGTTCGGTAGATGCGACTCTCGTCAGCGACCCCCATCTTTTTCGCGCGGCGCCGCTCCTCATCGTTCCGGAAGCGAAGCCGTCCGAGAATCTCCGCGCCCAGGCAGCGGAGCGCGGCCGCGGCGAGAACACCTTCGGGCGCGCCGCCGGTACCCATGACCGCGTGGACATCGGTCCCGGCGATGGGGACCGAGAGCGAGGCCATGAGGTCCCCATCTTCGATTAGCTTGATGCGAGCGCCGGCGGCGCGCACGTCGTTGATGAGCTTTTCGTGTCGGGGACGATCGAGGATGACGATGGTCAGGTCGCTGACGTCGCGGTTCAGCGACCGCGCGATGATTTGAAGATTCTCGGCGACGGGTCGGTCAAGGTCGACCACGCCGCGCGCGGGCGCTCCAACCACGAGCTTCTCCATGTAGGTGTCGGGGGCGTGCAGAAGTCCACCCGGCTCCGAAACGGCCAGGACCGCGCACGCGTTGGGACGGCCCTTCGCGACGGGGTTCGTGCCCTCGAGTGGATCGACCGCGATGTGAACCTCCGGGCCCTCGCCGCGTCCAACGCGCTCGCCGATGAAGAGCATCGGCGCCTCGTCACGCTCGCCCTCGCCGATGACGATCATCCCGTTGAAGCGAGCGTCCTCCATCGTCTTGCGCATCGCTTCCACGGCCGCTTGATCGGCCTCGTTGTTGTTCCCGTGGCCCATCCAATGCGCCGCTGCGATCGCGGCCGCCTCAGTTATCCGGACCAGCTCGAGGCTTGGCGTGCGATCCACCGGGATGCGTTCGAGCGGCAGCGTCCCCTTGACCTGCATCGGCGCGGTAACGCTAGTGCGTAACAGGCGGTCGCGCACGCACCAGGCGCTCCGCGGCGCGCTCGATCAGCGGCAGCGGTTCTCGCATCGCCTGTGTGATCGGCACGCCCTCGCTCGCGATGGCGATCGCGTCGAGCCCGAGCGTCTCGTGACCCGCGCCGAGTCCGCCCGCAACCGCGACCACTGGCACGCCGGCGCGTCGCGCCGCGGCGATCACCGCGCCGGTGAGCTTCCCGTACGCGCTTTGACGATCGATGCGGCCTTCTCCGGTGACGACGAGGTCGGCACCGACGATGCGCTCGGCGAATCTGACCGTGCGCAGAACGAGCTCCGCTCCGGAGAGAAGACGCGCGTCCAGAAATGCGACAAGCCCCGCTCCGAGTCCACCGGCCGCTCCCGCGCCGGGCACGTCGCGGATAGGCCTGCCGACGAATGCTTCGACCACGTCGGCGTACCGGGCGAGCGCGGCATCGAGCTCGCGGACGATCTCGGGTGTCGCACCCTTCTGGGGTCCGTAGATCGCGGAGGCACCTTCGGGGCCGAGAAGCGGATTACGCACGTCGCACGCTACGTCGATCGATGGACGGACGAGGCGTGGATCGGTCTGACCATCGATGCGGGCGAGTCTCGCCAGCGCTGCGCCACCCTCGGGAAGGTCGATGCCGTCGCGATCCAGAAAGCGGTAGCCGAAGGCGCGGGCCATCCCGGCGCCACCGTCATTGGTCGCGCTGCCGCCGATGCCGATCACGATCCGATGCGCGCCACTGGCCGCAGCGGCGAGGATCAGTTCCCCTGTCCCACGCGTGCTCGTGATGCGCGCGTCGCGTTCGCTTGGCTCGAGAAGCGGGAGTCCGCTCGCGGCCGCCATCTCTACGACCGCGGTCGTCCCATCGCCGAGCACGCCCCATTCCGCGTCGATCTCGCGACCGAGCGGATCGTGCACGTGCGATCGGCGCAGGCTGCCGTTCGTCGCGGTGACCAGCGCGCGCACCGTCCCTTCCCCGCCGTCGGCAAGCGGCATCTCCTCGATGCGCGCGCCGGGCCATGCGCGGCGAATGCCGCGCGCGATCGCCGAAGCGACGGCGACCGCATCAGCTGACCCTTTGAACGATTGGGGGGCGACGATCACCCGCGGTGCGGGATCTCGAGGCACCGCGGAATTCTAGGAGTCGAAGGAGCGTTGGTCGGCACTGTGCGCTCCCCTAGACTTGGATGATCCTCACCACGTCCGACCCGATCTGTATCGCGCACGATCCGGCATCGCTCGAGACCGAATGGTCCGAGCTGGCCCGGCGTCGTGCCTACCCGACGGTCTTCCTCACGCCCGAATGGATCCGCGTCGCGCGCGCGCATGACCGCCGCGAGCAGATCACTCTCTCGATCGCGGGCAGCCGTGGAATCGCCGCGCTCGCTCGGGCGAATGACGGCACGATCTCGTTCGCGGGGGGTGAGTTCACCGACTACCAGGACGTCGTCGCGAAACCCGCGGACGTGCCCGCGGTAGCGGAGGCGCTCGCGGAATGGATCGTTCGGAAACGCGCGCCGCGAGTCCACCTGGAGTTCGTTCCGGAGGAGTCGGGGAGCCTGGATGCCATGGCGACGGTGCTGCGCGCGGCCGGATACGACGTCCGCATCGACCGCCTGGTCACGGCACCGCGACTGACTCTTCCGGACAGCTTCGAGGCATACATACGGAGCCTTGGCAAGACGGAGCGTCACGAGCTTCGGCGCAAGCTCCGTCGCCTCGAGACGGGGCGCCGTGTCGGATTCCGGTTTGCTGACGAACCCGAACACCGGGCGGTGCTCGACCGGTTCGTGGCGCTCCATCGTCGTTCGCGCGGCGAGAAGGCCGAGTTCCTGACCGGTGACACCGACCGCTTCTTCCGTGACGTCGCCGAGACCCTTGCCGCTCGGGGATGGCTCCGACTCGGCGTGCTGAACGTCGACGGCGAGGAAGCCGCGGTCGTATTCGGGATCGCATACGAGGGGACACTCGCGCTGTACAACGCCGCGTACGACCCCTCGCTATCTCGTCTCTCGGTCGGCATCGCGTGCCACGCCTACGCGATTCGCGCCGCGATCGACGAAGGCCTGCACACGTACGACCTTCTCCGTGGCAATGAGCGGTACAAGTACGACCTCGGTGGCACGGATCACTGGCTGCTGCGCCTCGAGGCGTCCCGGCCATGACGCGGCGCATCGCCATGGTCTCCGTCCACGCGTGCCCCCTTGCGAAGCTCGGCGGACGCGACTCCGGTGGGATGAACGTCTACGTCCGTGAGGTGGCGCGCGACCTCGGCGCGCGGGGCATTGAGGTCGACGTATTCACCCGCTGGCGCGAGAAGGACGACCCGCGCGTTCAGCAGCTCGGCCCGAACGCGCGCGTGATCCACATCCCATCGGGTCCGATCGGCTACTGGCCAAAGATGGAGGTCTACGAACACCTCGACGAATTCGAGACCAAGCTTCTCGAGTACACGGCGTCGGAGGGTAGGTCGTACGACCTCGTGCACGCGCATTACTGGCTGTCGGCGAAGGTCGCGCGGGCGCTCGAGCGCCAGTGGAATGTTCCAGTCGTGCAGATGTTCCACACGCTCGGCCTTGTGAAGCGGGAGGTCATCGACGAGGACATCGACGGCGAGAGCGACGTCCGGGTCGAGATCGAGCGCGAGGCCGTCCGAAAGTCGGCAGCCGTCGTCGCGGCCAGCGAGATCGAGCTCGACGAGCTGCGTCGTCTCTACCGTGCCGACGCCTCACGCGTCGCGGTCATTCCGTGCGGCGTGGACCCCGTGCTCTTCCATCCGGTTCGCCAGGCGGATGCGCGCGAGAAGCTCGGGCGCGACCAGTGCGAGCGGCTCATCCTCTTCGTCGGGCGCATCGAGCAGATCAAGGGGATCGACGTCCTGCTGCGCGCCCTCGGGCTTCTCTTTCAACGCCACCCCGACATGCAAAGCGACGTGTGTCTCCTGGTCGTCGGCGGGGCCCTCGATCCCGGCGACGACGCACCCGAAACGGAGAAGATCCTGGAGCTTCGCCGGCTCGTTCACGAGCACCGCCTCGAGTCGAACGTCTCGTTCGTGGGATCCCGGGGCCAGGAAGATCTTGCCCTGTACTACGCGGCCGCGGACCTGTGCGCGGTGCCGTCGCTCACCGAGTCATTTGGACTTGTCGCGCTCGAAGCGATGGCCTGCGGCACGCCGGTCGTGGGGACGCGCGTGGGTGGACTGCAAACGACCATCGAAGACGGCCAGTCCGGCCTTCTCGTGCCCGCCGGGGATTACCAGGCCCTCGCCGACGCCATGGCGGATGTCCTGACCGATGCTCGCCTCCGGATCCACCTTGCTCATGGCGCACGTGAACGCGCGGAGCACTTCACCTGGCGCCGCGTGGGCGACCGCATCGTGGATTTGTACGACCGGGTGCTCGACGAGCGGAAGATGAAGGTCTAGTGGCGGATCCGTTCACGATCCCCAAGCGCGCGATGGCGATCTTCGCGCACCCCGACGACGTGGATTTCGGCTGCTCGGGCACGCTCACCTCGTGGATCAGGACGGCAGGAACACACGTGACGTACTGCGTGATCACGAGCGGGCAAAAGGGCACCCACGACCCCAAGATGACCCCGGACCTCTTGGCCGAAACGAGAGAGCGGGAGCAGCGCGCGGCCGGTGAAGCGATCGGCGTGAAGGAATTTGTCTTCCTCGGGCGCCAGGACGGCGAGCTCGAGCGCACCATGGAGCTTCGCGGTGAGGTGTGCCGGGTCATCCGAGAGCACCGGCCCGAGGTCGTCTTCACCAACGATCCCTGGGCCCATTACCAGGTGCACCCCGACCACCGCGTCGCCGGATGGAGCGGACTCGACGGTGTGATCGCCGCACGCGATCACCTGTTCTTCCCCGAGCAGCTCACCAGCGGCCTGAAGCATCACCGGGTCGCGCGGGTGCTGCTCTTCGGGACACGCGACCCGAACATTTGGTTCGACATTTCGGGAACGATCGACGGGAAGATCGCGGCTCTCAAGTCGCACAAGAGCCAGGTCGGCGGACGACGCGGCTTCGCCGGGCGCATGAGGTGGTGGGCGAAGAACACCGGAGCGACCTGGAACCTCGCGGCCGCGGAGGCGTTCCGCTATATCGAGCTCGCCTAGTTCTCGCGAACTCTTCCTTCTGCGGTCCTCCCGGACTCGCTACTCGCCCTTGCTCGAAGCGGCGGGTGAAAACTCCGCCGCGACGATGTCCGTGTGGGGCGCATCGAGCATCATGCCGTGCGAGATCGTGTTGAACGACGCGTAGTGAAGTGTGGCGCCAGCGATCTCAAGGATCACGTCGTCGTCGAAGGCCGCGGTCTCGCGGCCCGCCTGGGCAAAATAGCCGGTCCAGTACGGACTCCGCTTGTTCATCGCCACCGCGAGCGCGATGGCGAGCTTCGCGTTCGTGTCGAGCTCGCCGACGCCGAGAACGAGCCGGTGCTTCGCCCAGATGCTCTCGAGCAGACGCGGCCGTGCCGCGAGCGCGCGCCAGAAGATCGGAACATGTGTGACCCCGAGCTCCTCTTTAGACCAGCGAGCGATCTCGGCGAGCGTCTCGCGCGCATCATGCGGCGGCTCGCGGCGTGTATCGATGAGCTCGGTCATCTCGCCTGCGGCCTCCCGCGGTACGTCGGGCCGGAGCCGCAACCCTTCGGCCGCCGCGGCGACCGACACGACGTGCTCCGCGATCCCCATGATCTCCGTCACACCGCGTTCGTGAAGTCCCAGTCGCAGCACGGCGACCACATGACTGCTGAGTCAGAAGTCGCAGGCGTTGGACATCGACACCGCGACGTGCATCGCTTGCTTGGTGAGCATCGGGAGGCGTGCGATCTGCATGAAAGCCTGGGCCGACTCGTTCAGGTTCGCCTCGACGAGGGCGGGCCAGTGCGCCTGCGCT
>WNEY01004946.1_pt1 | contig 10251 bp, 8 predicted proteins | sample 5400531 | NCBI WGS metagenome assembly WNEY01 (sample SAMN13153338, study PRJNA577476) | soil metagenome | isolation source: 200 cm saprolite under Douglas fir tree site 1 | place: USA:California | collected 2015-04-18
TCCGGGCTACGAGCTAACCATCCGCGCTCGGGTGCCAATGCGGGCGATAGCCGGCGCCAAGCGCCGCCAGCACGGCGGGCGGCGTCAAAACATCGGCAGCGATCCCATGCGGCCGCGAGCGCCACGCGACGTAGCCTGACGGCGTCCAGCACAGCAGCGCAGCGCCGCGTAGCGCGAAGACGCGCGCCGGCTCGTCCGCGAGGGTGAGAAAGGCGCCATCGGGCAGATCGTCGAGCGCGAGGCGGTGCCGCCGCTTACCCCTGCCTTCCAGCCGCTCGGCGTGCAGCACGCGGTCCATTTCGGCGGCGCGCGCAACGGCGCCACGGCCCGAGCCGCGCGCGAAAGCGGCGGCGAATGCCTGCGCCTCGTGACGCCGGCATTCGAAGCACGGCCGGTGACCGGCGGAGAGCGCGGTCGGCTCGTCGAGGAAGAACAGCTCGGTGTAGCCGGTGCCCCAAACGTCGCGATGGCGGCCCTTGAATGCGAGCCGGCAGCAGATCCAGGTGCGCGACACCCAGCGGCGTGATCCGAGCGTGCCATCATCGCGATGGAAGCGGCCGCCGCGGTTGCCGAAGAACAGACCGCAGGCGGTATCGGCGAAGAGAGCGCCGAACGGATCGACGCGATTGGGCAGCGGCATGCGATACCATCGAGCCTGTCGACCGCCGCCCGCAATGGAGGAAGCGGGCGGCCGCACATGGTACATTTGACCGGATAGAACCTCGATGACCAGACATGATCGTGAACAGCCCGAACATGAACCGCCGACGTAATCTCGGTTTTTTCTTCGACGAAGCGATCAGGCGGTTGCCCGACAAGGTCGCGATCATCGATCTGTTCGGCGGCCGGGAGCGCCGCGCAACCTACCGGCAGCTCGACGCGCGGATGAATGGCGTGGCGAGCATGCTGGCGCGACTCGGCGTGCGTCCGGGCGAGCGCGTTGCCATGCTGATCGGCAATCGTGCGGAGTTCGTCGAATTCTTCTTCGGGGCGATGCGCGCCGGGGCAATCCCGCTTCCTCTCAACACACGGCTTGCAGCCGATACGCTCGAGCACATCATCCGGGATGCTGCGTGCGTGCTCGCGATCGTCGACCCTTCGAGCAATCGGGACGCGGTCGCGATCGCGCAGCGTGTGCCGCTGCGCCAGCGGCTGCTGCTCGATCAGAGCAAAGACGGTTTCCTGTCTTTCGACGACGAGATGGCAAAGCCCGGCGCCCCGGTCGAACCGCCTCCGATCGCGGAGGATGCGCAAGCCTTCCAGCCCTACACGTCGGGATCGACCGGCCGCCCCAAGGGGGCGATCATGACGCATCGCGGCATGCTGTGGTACGTCGCCTATAACCAGCGCCATTGGCCGGCCGCCGAGAGCGACCGCGGACTTGTGGCACTGCCGCTCTTCCACAAGAACGCGTTGCGCGGCACGGTGAAGCCGATGCTTTTTGCGGGCGGCTCCTTCGTGCTGATGCCGGCCTACGAGCCGCGCGCCTATCTCGAGGCGCTGGCCAAGTACAAGTGCACCTATTCGCGTGGCGTCGCGGCGGTGTTCACGATGTTTCTTCAGCATCGTGATTATCTGCGCACGCTCGATCTCAGCGCGTTGCGCGGCATGACGATCGGCTCGGCAGTGGTGGCGCCGGAGCTGCTCGACGCCGTCGAACGCGCGCTCCCGCATATCAAGGTCTCGGAAAGCTACGGGCTGACCGAGGGCGGCAGTCCGCTGCGCGCGCCGATCGATGGGCGGCCGGTCCCGCGCGGCAGCCCGGGCGTGCCGGCGCCCGAAATCGAGCTCAGGCTGATCGATGCGGACGGCAACGAGACTGACGAGGGCGAGCTGCTCATCCGATGCCCTTATGTCTGCCTCGGCTATCACAACGAGCCGGAGATCACGCGCGCAAAGCTCACCGACGGGTGGCTGCACACCGGCGACATCTTCCGCAAGGACACGGACGGGTTTTTCTTTTTCCGCACGCGCGTCGACGACATGTTCAGCTGCGGCGGTGAAAATATCTATCCGAAGGAGGTCGAAAACCTGCTCTTCGCCCATCCGGAGGTGGTGAATGCCGTGGTCGCACCGATATCGCACCCGGTGAAGGGTTTCGTGCCCGCGGCGATGGTGATCGTGCGCGAGGCTTCGAGCGTGACGGCGGAGGATCTCAAGACCTATTGCCTCGACAAAGGCCCGGCCTATTCACATCCGCGTTTTATCGACATCGTCGCCGCGCTACCCCTGAACGGCGCCGGCAAGATCGATCGCGGCGTCGTTGCAACGAAGCTCAATGCCGCGCACCACGCGGTGAATATCGGCGTGAACAGCGGCAAGGCGTAGCTCGCTCGATATGCGGCGGTTGAAGAAGAGCGCGTCAGAGAAGACCAGAAATCGTCGCAGTGTTTTCTCCCGAAACCAGCAGCTTGACGCTGATCGGCTCCGACCTCGGACGATGCCGGTGGCGGGCGCAGCCGACGTGGGGTATGAAGTGAGCCACGATGTCCCGGGGGAGATCGCTCCATGCTGACAGCACCGCGGCCCGCCAGCCGAACCGAGGTTCCGGTCCTTGATCTTACCGAGCTTGTGCAGGGTGGCCCGATCAATGGCCTCGCCCGCGAGCTGCGTCATGCCTGCCAGACCATCGGATTCTTCTACGTCGCCCATCACGGTGTCCCGCAATCGGTGGTTGACAACGCATTCGAGGCGACGCGGCGCTATTTCGGGCTGCCGCTCGAGCAGCGGATGAAGGACAAGATCGACGAGCGGTTCCGTCGCGGTTTCATGCCGACCGGTATCAATCAGCATCCCGGCTACGCGCCCGACCTCAAGGAAAGCTACGAATTCTGCCTCGATCTGCCATTGACCGACCCCGACGTCGTAGCAGGGCGTCCATTGCATGGCCCCAACCGGTGGCCCGCCGACTTGCCGTGGCTGCGGCCGGCCGCGGAGGCTTATCTCAATGCGACCATGGAGCTGGGAAGGCGTCTGTTGCGCGTGGCCGCGCTCAGCCTCGATCAGCGCGAGGACTTCTTCCTGCAATGGTGCAAGAAGCCGATGGTGCAGACGCGGCTGTTCCACTATCCACCGCAGCCGCCAGACGGCGATGAGAAGCAGCTCGGTGTCGCCCCGCACACTGACTACGGCATGATCACCATCCTCTCGCAGGACCCGATCGGCGGCCTCGAACTGCTTAAGCGCGACGGTGAATGGGTCGCCGCGCCCTACATTGCGGGCACCTTTGTCATCAACCTCGGCGACCTAATGAAAGTGTGGACCAACGACATCTACATCTCCAACCCGCACCGCGTGGTCAACCGCAGCGGCCGGGAGCGCTACTCGATTCCGACGTTCTTCAACCTCGATTACGACGCACCGGTGGCGTGTCTCGACACCTGCCAGTCGCCGAGTAACCCACCGAAATACAAGCCGATCAAGTCCGGCGACTATTTGGTGAGCCGCTTCCGTGACGTTCAGAAATACCGTCCACCGACCGCAGCATAGCTTCAGACCGCTGCCCGCTGCAGCAACCGCAGCGATGCGGCCTGCGCCGCTTGCATTACGACCTTCGTGTCGAGGCTGAGGACGCGACGGCTGCGCATCAGAATGCGGCCGCCGACGATGGTGGTGTCGACATCCTGGGCGGTTGCCGCAAAGACAATCAGGCCCATGAAGGTGTCCGCGTCTCCGGCATTGCTGGGAGCCAGATGCGGCTTATCGAGATCGAGCAGGATGAGGTCCGCATACTTACCGACCTCCAGGCTTCCCGCCTCGTCTCCAAGGCCCAGGGCCTGCGCGCCATTGCGTGTCGCGGCTGCGAGAATCGCCCGCGGCGGCCACAGTGTAGGGTCGCGGTGCGCCGCGCGCTGGACGAGGGCGGCGTATTTCATCTCGCGGAAAGGGTCGAGGACATTGTTGCTTGCAGCACTGTCGGTGCCGAGCCCCATCATGACTCCGGCTTGTTGAAAACGTACGAGCGGCGCGATTCCTGAAGCGAGTTTGAGATTACTTGTGACGTTATGCGCAATGGCCGCCCCGGCGCGCGAGACACGGTCGCAATCGGCGTCGTCGAGCCAGACGCCATGCGCAAGCAGCGTGCGTGACCCAAGTAGGCCGAGATCCTCGAGGCGTTCCACTGGTGAACGGCCATAGGTTGCCCTGCACTCGAGCGTCTCGCGCTCGGTTTCGGCGAGGTGGATTTGCAAGTGGCAACCGAGTTTCTCGACAGTATCGGCGCAACGGCGCAGAAGCGAATCCGAGCAAGCGTAGAGCGAATGCGGAGCGAGGCCATAGCACACGAGTGGCGTCGGCTTGCGTGCGGCGACCGCGTCGAGACCCGAGGTCCACTCGGATTCCAGCCGATCGGGATCGGAGAAGTCGCGCATGTTGAAGGCGAGTCGTGCGCGCAGCCCGCTCTCCGCGACGGCTTGAAGCGTTGCCGGTATGTCGCGCCACATGTCGGCAAATGACGTGATCCCAGCGCGGATCATCTCGGCACAGGCTAGGCGCGCACCCGCATAAGTCTCCTCCGGCCCGGCGTGCTGCATCAGCGGCCAGACGGTCTGGCTGAGCCAGCGCTGCAGCGGAAATTCCTCGGCCAAACCGCGCAGCAGAATCATGCCGGCATGCCCGTGGCAGTTCACAAAGCCGGGGAGGATCGCCTTGCCCGATGCGTTCAGGCGCTCAGCTGCGGTCACGCGAGCGCGTACCTCGCGCCGATCTCCAACTGCCGCAATTCGTCCACCGGCGACCGCGACGGCTCCGTCGGGGAAGAACGAGCCAGAAGCATCCATCGGCAGCAGCGGCCCGCCGTCAACGAGAAGATCAACCTGCATCATTTTGTCCGCTCATCGGCGAGCACCAGACAGTCCGCAGGGAGCCAACTTACGAACATTGGCGTTCCCGGCTCGAATTGGGCGGCGTCGGGTCGGTTGGGCTCGGTTACGAGAAGTTTTTCGCCGCTCACTGTGCAGCGGTAGTGAATGGTCGCGCCAAGATAGGTTCGCGACTCGATGCGTCCGGGAAAGACGTTGGGCACGTCCAACGGAGCTTCGCGACTGAGCCGAATGCGTTCGCTCTTTACGACGCCGATCACGGCAAGGCCACTCGTCGCGCCCCGGCCCACTCCTACGATCGCCAGCGGCGATGCTGTCTCGAAGCGCACATGTTCGCCTTGCGCCGTGGTCACCGTCCCGCGCAGTAGATTGGCCTGGCCGATGAACGAAGCGACAAAGGGATGCGTCGGCTGTTCGTATATGTTGACGGGCGAATCCACCTGGACGATGCGGCCGTGGTCCATGACCGCCATCCGGTCGGCAAGCGCCAGCGCCTCGATCTGGTCGTGAGTCACAAACACAGTGGTGATGCCGACCGCCCGCTGCACGCGCCGAATCTCGTCGCGCATCTCGTCGCGCAGCTTGGCATCGAGATTGCTGAGTGGCTCGTCGAGCAGCAGGAGCCGCGGCTGGATGGCGATGGCGCGGGCCAGTGCAACACGCTGCTGTTGGCCGCCGCTGAGCTGCCGCGGCAGGCGGCCGCCGACACCGTCGAGGCGCACGACGCGGAGCGCCTCGCGCACCGCAGCCGCGATGTCCTCCCGCTTCCAATTGCGCATCGCAAGCCCAAAGCCGACGTTCTCGTCCACGGTGAGGTGCGGGAATAGCGCGTAGTTCTGGAACACGACGCCGATGTCGCGCTTCTGGGGTGGCACCCGGGTGATTTCGTCACCGCCGAGCCGCACATTGCCGCTGTCCACGGTCTCGAAGCCTGCGATGATGCGCAGGGTCGTCGTCTTGCCGCAGCCGCTCGGGCCGAGCAGGCACATGAGTTCGCCGGCGTTGACGCGCAGCGACAAGTTACTCAGGGCCACAACGGACCGATAGTGCTTGGTGATGCCCGCGAGATCGAGGTACGACATGGCAAGCGAGTTCATTCAGCCCAATAGCCGCAGGCGAAATACCCTCTCGGCGGTCACGGTGATCGCGACGGCGACGACTACCACCATTGAGGCGACGGCCGCGACCAGCGGGTCGATGCGCGATTCCATATAGGCGAACATGACGATGGGCAAAGTCGCCGTGGTCGGGTTGGTGAGGAAAAGCGACAGCGGCAGGTTCACGAACGATAGGATGAATGCGAAAACGAAGCCGGCGATGAGGGCGGTGCGCACGAGCGGCAAGGTTACGTATCTCAGCGTGCGCAAGCGTCCTGCTCCGAGACTGAGTGCCGCCTCCTCGAGACCGAAGTCGAAGTGCGCCAGACCCGTCATCATTAGGCGCAACGTGAACGGCATCACATAGACCGTGTGGACCGCCACGAGGCCAGCGAGGGTGAGCTGCACGTCGAGCAGTGCCAAGAGCTGCAACATAGCAAGCCCGATGACGATCTGCGGCACGAGGATCGGACCGAGCAGAAATGTTGCAATCGCGTTCTTACCGCGCAATGGATAACGCACCAGCGCGTAGGCGGCGAGAAACCCGAGCACCGTTGCGACGGTCGCCGCGAGAGCCGCAACGATCGCGCTGATGCGCATCGCCGTCAAGAATTCATCGTGACGCAGCACGGCGAGATACCACCGTAGTGTGACCGTCTCGAACGGGCTCGGAAAGCTCGTCGCTGAGTTCAGCGAGTCGACTATGATGATCAACATCGGACCAACTACGAACAGGTAGACGAAGCCGAGGTAGAGACGCGAGAAGACGCGTAGCGCGATCATCGTATGAGCCTCGACATGAACTTCGTGAACGCGAAGATGATGATGACCATCATTACGAGCAGCACGACTGCGGCGGCGGCGGCCATCTCGCTGTTGAAGGTGGCGAGGATGAATTGCGCCACCAGGGTGGTAAGCGTCAGCTGCGTCGCGCCGCCGAGGTAGTGCGGCGAGACGTAGGCGCTCGCGGCGAGGGAGAAGGAGATGATCGAAGCTGAAATCACTCCCGGAAGGCTGAGCGGCCACACGACCCGGGAAAACACCCGGAGCGGGCCGGCGCCGAGGCTGTGTGCGGCCTCGATGAGGTCACTGGGAATTTGCTTGAGCGAGCTCAAGATGGTCAGAATGACGAGTGGCAGCGTGAAATGCACGAGCCCCACGACGATGGCAGTCTCGGTGCCGAGGAGGCGCAGCGGCTCGACGACGCCCCGGCGAACGAGCGGGCCGAGCATCGGGCCGCCGTCAGAAAGCAGAATCATCCAGCCGAGGACGACGACCAGCGGGCCTGTCAGGATCGGGAACGTAAGCCCGACAACCATCGCGCTGCCGAATCGCTCGGGTAGCCCCTTGAGCACGTAGGCGGCCGGATAGCCGATCAAGAGCCCCACCAGCGTCACCAAGAAGGAAATGCGCAACGTGCGCACGAGCACGTCGACGTAATAGGCTTTGCCAAAAAGATATCGGAAGTTGTCGAGGCCAAGACCCTCGAATTGGACCAGCACATTCGGGGACAGGCTGAGATATGCCGTCGCGGCGAGTGGCAAGCCGAGCAAAAGGACGAGAGTAGCGACGGCCGGCGCGAGCCACGCATAGCCGGAACGACCCGTGTTGGCAGCAGCACGCGGGCCTACTTCGATTGGGAGGGTGGCCATGCGCGGCGACCGGTCGGTATTGCGTTTAGGCAAGGCCGGCGGCGGCAAGGCGGGAGGCCGCCGCCTCGCAGCCTTTGGCGATAATCTCGGCCTCGTCGAGGTTTTCAACCACGCCATTGCGCACGACGATCCGGCCGTCCACGATCACGGTGTCGACGTCCGCAGCAGTTGCCGAGAATACCAGGTGCGACAGCACCTGCGCCGGCCGATCACGGTGCAACGGAACAAAGCGCGGATCGTCGAGGTCGATGGTGATAATGTCGGCCCGCTTGCCGGGTTCGATGCTGCCGATGTCGCTCTCGAGACCGAGCACGATCGCTCCCCCGATCGTCGCCATGGCCAGCGCATCGACGGGCGCAAGTGTAGATGCTTCAGCCCGATGCCGGTCCAGGAACAGGGCCATGCGCATCTCGTCGAACAGGTCATGGCGATCGTTGGCGGCCGCACTATCGGTCCCCAGTCCCACCGGCAGCCGCGCCTGCATCAGCGCCAGCGGCGCAATACCGGTGCCAAGCTTGGCGTTGGCAATCGGATTGTGCGCGATGCCAGCGCCGCGTTCCGCCGCAAGCTCGAGCTCACGCACGGTGGTATGAACGCCATGGGCGAGAATTGTGCCGGGCCGCATCAACCCGAGCGCGTCGATTTCGTTGAAGTCATGACCATCGTCGACCTCCTCGCGCGTTTCGGAGGCGTGGATGTGGATGCGCAGCCCGCAATCGCGCGCGGTCGCAGCCGCCTGCCGCAGTGTGTCCGCGGCAACGCCATAAAGTGATTGGATGCCGACCGCCGGCGTGAGAAGCGCATCGTTCCAGCGCCGAGGCGCGGCGGCGAGCGCCTCCAGCTCGCCCGAAGCATAGGTGCGGCCATAGGAAGCGAGAACCGCTCGCAGCCCACAGCTCTTCACGGCTTCGGCCGTGGCGTCGGGGAACGGCCACATGTCGGCAAAGGTAGTGATCCCCGCCTTCATCATTTCCAGGCAGCCCAGGCGGGTGCCGAGATAGGAGCTACGCTCGTCCATTGCTTCCGCAAACGGCCAAACCACTTCGCGCAGACGCCGCCGCAGCGGCCGGTCACCGGCGCGGCTCTTGAGCAGGCTCATGCCGGCATGAACGTGGCTGTTGACCAGACCGGGCAACACAGCGTGCGCCGAGCAATCGAATCGCACGCTCGCGCGCCACTGCGCTTCGACCTCGGCGCTCGACCCGACTGCCACGATGTCTGCGCCGCGGATGGCGACTGATCCGGGCCAAAGCGTCCGGCTCTGCGGACGCTCCATCGTGACGACGAAACCACCCGACAGCAGGATGTCGCAGGGCTGCGTCACCGCTAGCGGGCCCGCCAGTTCGGGATCACCTCTGTATTCAGCCGCTCGGTCCAGGCCGCCCGCCGATCGGCGAACAGGCTCGGGTCGAAGAAGCGCAGCTGATCGACCCGCGCACCGCAGGCGCATAGGGCGATCTGGGCGGGGCTGAGCTTGACGTTCTTGTTCGTTGGCCCCTGATAGGTCTCGATGGCGAAGGGTTCCTGCACCCTCGGTTCGAGCATCAGGTTGAGAAATATTTCGGCGAGTTCCTGGTTCTTCGTGCCCCTGACGACGCTGACATATTCGGGAACGCCAAAGCCCTTCTCCTTAGGGATGACGTAGTCGATCGGATATTTCTGCGCCTTCATCGTCTCGAGGTAGTAGTCGAATTCGGTTGCGAGCGTCACGTCGCCGGTCTTGTTGAGCGGCGCCCAGTCGGTCCAGAACACCGTTAGCTTCGATGGCCGCAGCTCGGCGAGCTTGTTGAAGCCGGGATCGGGATTGGCAGCGCTGCCGCCGGCAAGCTCCGCCGCGATGATGACGAAAGCCGGCATCTGGCTGTGCACCGGTGCAGCGAGCGCGAGCTTGCCGCGAAATTCCGGCCGCCACATGTCGGCCCAGCTGTTCGGCTTGTCCTTCACGAGCTCGGGATTGTAGCCAAGCACGTAGGCGATCAGCGTGTAGGGCGCACCTGGAATCGTGGTGGCGGTGCTGAACTCCTTCACTGAGAACGCCCAATCCTGAATGTCTGCCGCGTTGGGAACGCTCTTGCGATTGGCTGGCGTCAGGATACCCGCGCGATGGCCGGCGACGACGGCCTCGTCGGTCGAGAAGAACACGTCGGCTGGCGGATTTGCGCGCTGTGCCAGCAGCTTGTTGTAGCGCGCCCCTTGGCCGCCGATGTCGAAGGCCAATGTGGCGCCGGTCTGCTTCTCGAATTCCTTTTGCGCATAGGCCTTGATCCCATCCTGGGTGACCCCGCCCCATGTGGACACGGTGAGTGTGGTGCCACGCACGATCGCGGGTGCGCCCTGGGCACGCGCGATGCGTGCATTCGCAGAAGCGCCGACCGCACCGAGGCCGATCGCGCCAGCACCTTGGACGAGCTGCCGACGGCTGATCCGGCCGTTGTTCTTTGACTGCTTCATATCTTTCCTCTGCACAAAATACCGGCGAAACCGCTCCGGGCCTGCCGCAAAGACGCGACATCGCCGCTGCGACTTCAGTGAGATGCTCTTAATCGCAAATTCCGTGCCCGCTCCGGAAGATGCAGATCAATAATCATTCTGACATGAGCGTTGATACGCGGCAAGGAACATCGAATTCATCCAGATCCCGATCGCGGGAAAGTATTGCACGGATTTTGCCCAGGTTTGCGC
>WNEY01009385.1_pt1 | contig 10251 bp, 7 predicted proteins | sample 5400531 | NCBI WGS metagenome assembly WNEY01 (sample SAMN13153338, study PRJNA577476) | soil metagenome | isolation source: 200 cm saprolite under Douglas fir tree site 1 | place: USA:California | collected 2015-04-18
ATTTGCGCCTTGCCGTAGAACACGGGGCACAGCAATGACGGCGCACCAGCCGAATATTGTTTCCGACGGCTTGGCGCCGGCAATCCATGGGCAGCGGATTCTGAACGGCGGCCACGCCGGGCCGGCACCCGACATGGCCGCGGCGGAGATGGCGTTCGAGCCCGCCGAATGCTTCGCCGCCCTTTCCAGCCTGCCCGGCGTCGTGGTGTACCAGCGCGTCGTCAAGCCGGACGGCCAGATCCGCTATACCTATATCAGCGAGGGTGCCCACGAGCTCTTCGGCGTTCCCGCGGAGGAAATTCTAGCCAATCCGAATGCGCTGTTCAGCACGCACGGGCGTGACTACAGGGCAAAGTTCCGCGAACGGCTGCTGACAGCCTCGAAAACGCTCACTGTGTGGGATGTCGAGGCCTCGATCGTCACGCCCGACGGACGCAAGAAGTACACCCACGCGATTGCGCGGCCGGACCGCAAGCCGGATGGCTCAGTGCTTTGGACCGGCATCATTCTCGACGAAACCCGCACGCGCGAGGCAGTGGTGGAGAGCCTGTCGCAAGGCTTCCTGCTTTACGACGCGGAAGACAGGCTAATCCTGCGCAATAGCCATTATCTCGATCTCTACCCCTCACTGGTGGAGATCGCCGTGCCAGGCGTCCATTATAGCGACGTCATTCTCGGCGAGCTCGCCAGCCTTTCCGGTATTCCTCCCGAACATCTCGAGCACACTCCTGATTTCCATGCCCGCATCGAGCGTCATCGCCAACCGCACAACATGTTCGAGCAGCAGCTCTCCGACGGGCGCTGGATCCTGGTGAACGAACATCGCACCAGCGACGGCAGTACTGTCGCCCTTTACACCGACATCACCGAGCTGAAGCAGCGCGAAAGCCAGATCCGCCATCTCGCATATCATGACACGCTGACCAGCCTGCCAAACCGTGCGCTGTTCCAGCAGCGGGTCGAGCAGGCCCTTGAGAACGCCCGCAACCGGGGCACGAGCGTGATCGTGATGGTCCTCGACCTCGATTACTTCAAGAACGTGAACGACTCGCTCGGCCATGCCGGTGGTGACGCGCTGTTACGCAGCCTGGCCGACCGCTTGCGCGCCTGCTTTCGCGATAGCGACACCGTCGCTCGCCTTGGCGGCGACGAGTTCGGCCTCATCCTGGCCGATGTCAACCGAGCCGAAACGGCGACCATGGTGGCGTGGCGCATTCTCGACCTGGCCGGCCAGCCGTTCGATTTCCACGGGCAGCAGGTGGTCACGGGGATGAGCATCGGCATCGCCAGCTCATCCACCGATGGTGCCGATGCAGACCAGTTGCTCAAGCGGGCGGATCTTGCGCTTTACCGCGCGAAGGGGGACGGTCGCGGCACATTCCGCTTCTTCCAAGCGGAGATGGATGCCGCGGCTCAGGCGCGGCGGGCGCTGGAAATCGACCTGCGCCAGGCGGTCGGCAAACAGCAGCTCGAGGTGCATTACCAGCCGCTGGTCTCGGTCGAGACCGGCCAGGTTGTCGCGTTCGAGGCGCTGGTTCGCTGGCGTCACCCGGCTCGGGGATTGATTCCGCCCTTGGATTTCATCCCGCTGGCCGAGGAGACCGGCATCATCGTTCGTCTCGGCGAGTGGGTGCTGCGGCAGGCCTGCACCGATGCACTGTCATGGCCGGAAACGATCCGGGTGTCGGTCAACTTCTCGCCCGCCCAGTTCAAGACCCGCGACCTGACGCAGCTTGTGGCGCGTGTGCTGGAGGAAACCCGTCTGCCCGCGGGTCGACTGGAAATCGAGATTACCGAGTCCCTGCTGTTGCGCGATGTGGAGAACAATCTGAAGACGCTGCGCAGCTTGAAGAACCTGGGAATCCACATCTCCATGGACGACTTCGGGACCGGCTATTCTTCGCTCAGCAACCTGCGCAGCTTTCCGTTCGACAAGATCAAGATTGACCGCTCCTTCGTACACGATGTCGAGCGCAACTCGGATGCGGCGGCTATCGTTCACGCGGTGCTCGGCCTCGGTCAAAGCCTCGGCATGTCGACATGCGCCGAAGGTGTCGAGACCGGCGAGCAGCTCGCGTACCTGCGGCAAGAAGGGTGCAACGAAGTGCAAGGCTATTACTACAGCAGGCCGAAGCCGGCAGCCGAGATCATACAGATGCTCAACGACGGCACGCTGAAGACTGATCAACCTGCGGCCACCGGTGCCGCGGTGAAGGGGTAGAACACTCCATCGCTGACCAGCGCCCTCGCCGTCAGCAACAGAATTCGCCACACCGATCCGCCCTGCAGTTATTCCACTAGAACGTCGTCAGTTGGCATAACAGCCCTGACCGTTGTATCGTTGTGACGGCTGAGTGGCATCGGCTCGTATGGCCGAGAGTCAAGATCGAATAACGAGGGAGGGACCAGGACGGTAATACAGCTTGCTTCGTATGCTTGTTGCAGTGGCTGCAGTTTTCCTTGATCACAGAAAAAACTACAGTACATTGCTTCTCTCTTGATCGTTTCAAAAATATTTGCGCAACTTTGCGCCTGCACACCTGGTGCCCAGCACAGGGCTGCGCAAATCGATAACGTCCTCAGAGACATCCAAGTCTCCGGGCGTCCTGAGATCGATGCGACGAGTCGGCGACGAGATCACGGATCTCTACGAGCGCGTGCCGGTGGGCACGAAGGTGGCCGTACAGCAGTAGCGTCCGTAGCCCGGATGAGCCTTCAGCGCGTTTACGCGCGTCTTCGACGCGCTATGGCGAAATCCGGGGAGCTTCGCGCGCGGATCGGCTGATCCTGGATTTCGCTTCGCTTCATCCAGGCTACGATCATCAGTGCCCGCACCAGCGGTGCACCGGATAGGGCGCCCGCGCGAGCCCGACGCAATAGTCGAGCACGACCGGCTCGAGCGCCTGCACGAAGTCGCGCGCATTGGCGTTGATCTTGGCGAGCCGCGCCACCGCGTCGGCGGCCTCGGTCGCGAGCTTTCCCATGTCGACGCCGAGCACGCGGCCGCCCTGCACCACGATCTTGCCGCCGATCATGACCCGGTCGATGCCGGTGCCGTCCTCGCAGAACACCACGTGCAGCAGCGGCTCGTTCAGCGGCACGTAGTTGATGCTGGTGAGATCGAGGAACACGATGTCGGCCTGGTAGCCGGGTTCCAGCCGCCCGATCCGGCTTTCCATCCCGAGCGCGCGGGCGCCGCCGATGGTGGCGGCCTCGAACGCCTCGGCGGCGGTCAGCCAGTCGCGCGGATCGGGCCCCTGCACGCGCGACCCGAACGCCGCCATGCGCATCGCCTCGAACATGTTGAGATTGTCAGAGGAGACACAGCCGTCGGTGCCGATCCCAAACGTCACGCCGCGGTCGCGAAACTTGCGGGTTGCCGCTAGCCCGGAGCCGAGCTTGAGATTGCTGCCGGGATTGTGCGCGACCGACGCGCCCGCATCCGCGAGCCGGCCGATATCGTCGTCGTCGAGCCAGATCGCGTGCGCGGCCGTGAAGTTTGGCGCCAGCAGCCCGAGCTTGTGCAGATGCCCGACCAGCGTGGTGCCGTAGCGCTTGACGCCGACCACCGCCTGCACCTTCGATTCCGCCACGTGCATCTGCACGCCGATGCCGTGCTGCTTGGCGAGCTCGCGGCAACCGATGATGAACTCGTCGCTGCAATGGTGCGGGATCGTGGGCGCGAGCGCAGGGCGCAGCCGGTCGCGGTCGAACGACCACTTGGCCAGCAGCTGCCGGCAGGTCGCGAGGCTGGCGTCGAACGGCTGCGGCCGCACCGCCTCGGCGCGCTCGCGCAACGACGGCGGCATGGCGTCGAGCAGCCCGGGGATCGCCCGGTAGAAGCTCACGTCCGCCATCATCGGCGCGATCACCGCGCGCATGCCGATGTCGTCGTAGGCGCGCGCGACCGCCTCGACGCCCTCGACCGACGGCGCCGGGATCTCGGCGACCAGGTCGTAGCAGGCGGTGCAGCCCTTGCGCACCATCTCGACCGCGCCGATCCGGGCCGAGAGATACTTGTATTCGAGCGTGCGCCCGCCCGCGGTCCACGGATAGGCATTGAGCAGCAGCTCGAGCGACCAGCGGTCCGCCATCGCCTTCGAAAGATGTACCGTCGCGTGGGTGTGGGCGTTGACCAGCCCGGGGATCAGCAGCCGGTTGGTGGCGTCGATCCGGCGCGCGTCGTCGGTGACGCTTTCGCCGGGCGGCAGCACCGCCAGGATGGTGTCGCCGTCGATCAGCAGGTCGGCAGGCTCGCCGCCGAGCCGCCCGGCGGTGAGCAGCCGACCGCCTTGAATCAACTGCTTCACGTTTCACCACCATTTCGCAGCTCGTAGCCCGCATGAAGCCATAAGCGCGTGCGCGCTTATGGCGGAATGCGGGACCAGTCTCGCCGCGCGGCACCTGCCCCGGATTACGCCATCGCGCCATAGCCCGCGAAGACGGGCGTGAACGCCCCTTACGGACGCGCGACGGTTCCATCCGGGCTACGTCTCCGCCGGCCATATGGTTGCGTGCTCGATGCGCAGCATCGAGGCGACACCATCGTCGATGCGCAGGCCGTAGTCGAGCCGCCCGCGCACCCGAACCGGACCATCGTCCCCTGCCCGCATTGGCGCCCGCGCGCCCGGCAGCGCGATCGCCGGCACCGGCGAGCAATCGGGGCACGCGCCCGGTTGGTCCACCAGCGTCCAGCGCGGATGCGGGCCGTGCGATTGCGAGAGGTAGCCTTCGATCATCACCTCGCGGCCGCTCAGCTCGCGCGCCGACGCGCTGTAACGCAGATCGAGCGTGCCGGCGTGGTCGAACAGATTTTCGAACCGCAGCATCAGCGGCCCGGGTGCTTGGTGGGCGGCAGTCGGCGCCGGCTCAGGCCGCATGCGACACGGCCTCCACGCCGTCCTGGTCGTAGGCGCGCATCACTTCGCGCTCGAGCAGATCGGTCAACCGCACCCGATAGTCGTTGAAGCCCGCGTCGGTCATGCGGCGCGGCCGCGGCAGATCGACCGCGATCTCCTCGATGATGCGGCCGGGCCCCGCGCTCATCACCGCAATGCGGTCGGCGAGCAGCACCGCCTCATCGATGTGGTGGGTGACGAAGATGATGGTCGGCTTGAACTCGAGCCACACTTCGAGCAGGAACCGCTGCATCAGCACGCGGGTCTGGAAATCGAGCGCCGCGAACGGCTCGTCCATCATGATGAAGTCAGGGCTCTCGACCAGGGCGCGCGCGATCGCCACCCGCTGCTTCATGCCGCCCGACAGCTGGTGCGGGCGATGGCGGGCGAACTTCGTGAGCCGCACGCGGTCGAGCAGCCGCGCGACCCGCGTCTCCCGCTCGGCGCGCGGCACGCCCTTCACCGAGAGCCCGAAGCCGACATTGTCGCGCACCGACAGCCACGGGAACAGCGAGTGATCCTGAAACACCATCACCACGCCACGCTCGGGTCCGGCGATCGGCTTGCCGTCGAACGCGATCCGGCCGGAGGAGACCGGCTCGAGCCCGGCCACCAGCTCGAGCAGGGTGCTCTTGCCGCAGCCGCTCGGGCCGAGGATGGCGACGAACTCGCCCTGCTGCACGGTGAGATCGATATCCTTGAGCGCCGTGACCGAAAGCCCTCCGGGCGAGGTCCAGACTTTGCCGACATGCTGGCAGGCGAGCGTTTTCATTTGTGTCTCTTATGGACCGGGCTGCCACCACAGGATCCTGCGCTGGATCTGCACCAGCAGCGCGTCGACGAAATAGCCGGTGGCGCCGACCATGCACATGCCGAGCAGGATCAGCTTGGTGTTGAACATCTCGCGCCCGAGAATGATCATCATCCCGAGCCCGTTCTTCAGGCCGACCATCTCGGCCGCCAGCACCGCCATCCAGGCGGCGAAGAAGTTGATCCGCAGCATGATGAAGACCTGCGGCAGCACGGAGGGGAAAATCACCCGCGTCCAGACCTGGATCTTCGAGGCGCCGTAGCTGCGCGCGGTCTTGATCAGGCGCTGGTCGACCGCGCGCACCGCCGCCACGGTCGAGATCGTCAGGATGAAATAGATCCCCATGAACACCACGAACACGGCCGTGGGATTGCCGATGCCGAACAGCACGATGCCGAGCGGGATCCAGGCAATCGGCGCGATCGGCGCGAGGCCGCGCACGACCGGCAGCACCAGGTCGGAGACGGTCTTCGACGCCGAGATCAGGATGCCGGTGGTGATCGCGGCGACGAAGCCGATGGCGAGCCCTGCCAGCACGCGCAGCGCGCTGGCGACGATCGCCCCCGGAATCGTCATGGCGTCGCCGCCGAAGCCGACGCGGAAATCGCTCTCGACGGCGTAGCTCAGGAACGCGGACGGCGGCGGGAACAGAACGGAGCCGCTCCAGCCGGCCGCCGCCGCCCATTCCCATACGATGATGATGACCACCCAGGGCGCGGCGCCCTTGGCGACCATCGCCAGCCACGACAGCGGCGCGCTCGCCGGCCGCGGCTCGGCGGCCGCAACGGCGGCGTGATCGAGCGTCCCGGTCTGCTCCATCGCGTCAGCCGAGCGCCTGCTTGAGCAAGGTGAGGTCGACGATCTTCGGCACGGCCTTGACATAGCCGAGCGTCACCATGTCGTTGATGGCGATCTCCATGCCTCTGTCGCCGCCCTTGCTGATGTCGACCTGCGGCAATTGCCGCGGCAGCGCGGCGGTCAGCGTGGCCTTGTCGACGCGGTAGTACTTGGCGGCATCGAGCACCTCGACCGCCTTCGGCATGTCGGCCTTGATGGCGGCGTCGGCGCGCAGGATCGCCTTGATGTAGCGCCGCAGCGCCTCGGGATGGCGCTCGAGGAAGCGCACCGAGGTGTTGGTCACGCAGTCCGGGCCATGCGGACCCCAGACGTCGAGATTGCTCGCCAGCGCCACGCCGCCGAGCTGGTCGACCAGCCGGGTCGCGAACGGCTCGACATGGGTGACGACGTCGATCGCCTTGGCGTCGAACGCGGAGGCCATCGACAGCACGTCGTTGAACCACACGATGTTGTAATCGCCGTAGGCGAGATTGTTGCGCACGAGATGGCGGTAGAGCGTGAGCTCGAAGGTGTTGAAGCGGATGGTGCCGACCTTGAGGCCCTTGCCCTTGGCGGCGGCAAGATCGGCCATGCTGCGGATGCCGCTCTCCTTCTGCGCGATGATGAACAGCCCGCCGGCGCCGCTGCCGGCGATGATGCGGATCGGCGCCGACGCCTGCGCGGCCGCCACGAAGGCGTTGGTGAATGGGTTGTGGATCACGTCCATGGCATTGCTCACCAGCGCGGCGATCGCGTCGCCCGGATTGGGCATGAACGTGAGCTGGACGTTGAGGCCCTCGTCCTTGAAGTAGCCGGCGGCGTGGGCGAAGAACAACGGCGACATGCAGATGCCGACCAAGTGGCCGACATTGATCACGTCGGGAAGGCTTTGCGCACGCGCGACGAAGGGGGCCCCGAGCGTCACCGCGCCGGCGGCAGCCGTGGTCTTCAGGAAATCTCTGCGCTTCATCTTCACCTCCATGCATGCCCATTTTGTGGGCTCATAAAACGGTTTCGATGCAACGGCCATGCCAGCAAAAATCGTTGTTGGCGAGCGGAGCAGCCGGGCGCCGACCGAGCCGTTGATTAATCCTTGGGCAGCGCTGCCGCCACCGCAAGCAGCGCCGTTGCGCCGTAGGGTGGGCAAAATCGCCAACCGTGACGTTTCCGCGTGGGCACGGCGCGCGTGCGATTTTGCCCACGCGTGAGACCGATCAGCGCGCCTTTGCGCACCCTACGCAGCGACTACACCCTACGCGGCCGGGATCACCCCAGCTTGATGCCGCCCTCGCGCACCACCTTGCTCCATTTTTCCATCTCGGCGGCCACGAAGGCGCGGAAATCCTCCGGCGTGTTGTCGCGGAAATCGACGTTGAGCGCTGTCAGCCGATCGATCACCTCGCGCTGCCGCAAGGTCGCGTTCAGGCCGGCATTGAGCTTGCGGACGATCTCGGGCGCCGTGCCGGTGGGAACGAACACGCCGTTCCATTCATAGGCCTCGAAGCCCGGGAGGGTTTCGGCCACCGCCGGCAGGTCGGGCAAGGTGCCGAGCCGGCCGCGGCCGGTATGGGCGATCGCCTTGACGGCGCCGCCCTGCACGTGACCGATCGAGGCGGCGCCGTTCGAGAAGAAGAATTTCACCTGCCCGCTGATCACGTCGTTGAGCGCGGGCCCGCCGCCGCGATACGGAATGTGGTTGAGCTTGACGCCGGTGCGCAGCCGGAACATTTCGAGCGAGAGATGCTGCACCGTGCCGTTGCCGGACGAGGCCCAATCGAGCCCGCCGGGCGCCGCCTTGGCGAGCGCGATCACATCGTCGACGGTCTTCGCCGTCACCGACGGATGCACGATCAGCAGGTTGGGCACCAGCGACGCCAGGAACACCGGCTGGAAGTCCTTGACCGAGTCGTAGGGCAGCCGCGGATAGAGCGACGGGTTCACCGAGAAGGCGGTGGCGTCGTACATGATGGTGTAGCCGTCGCGCTCCGCCTTCGCCGCCACCGCCGCGCCGATGGTGCCGCCGGCGCCGCCGCGGTTGTCGATGACGAATTGCTGCCCGAAGGCTTCGCTGAGCCTGGCGAACAGGATGCGGCTCACGGTGTCGGCGCCGCCGCCCGCCGGATAGGGCACGATCACCTTGACCGGCCGCGCCGGCCAGTCGGCCTGCGCCGCCGCCGTCCCGGTGCCGATGCCCCCGAGCAGCGGCAGCGCCGCCGAGGCCTTCAAGATTTGCCGCCGCGTCAGCCCGTGTGTGTGGCGCACCGTGTCCTCCGCCTTTTCAACATCACAATCGACCACTTGGCCCTTTTTCCATCATAGACGAGGCTCCATATTTCGGCGATGGCGAAATCTCCCGACCAGCCGCGCGCGCCGGGCAAGCCCAAGGAAAAGCCCAAGCGCGATCCGGCCAAGCATTCGAAGAAGGACCCGGCGCGGCCGACCCGCGCCAAGGCCGCGCGTCCGGACTCGCCGCCGACCGAGCCGGCGCTGGCCGAGCTGCTCAATCCGGGCATCGGCCAGGGAACCGCGGGACCGGGCTCGCAGACCGGCTTGCGGCCGCCGCCGGACAATTCGTTCGACCGCCGCGCCGATTTCTCCGCCGCCCACCGGGCGCGGAAATCGACCACGCAGGGCTTCGGCGAGGCGCCGCAGGCGGGCTACGTCGCGAAGGCGACGCTGGGGCCGATGGATCCCGATCTGGCGAGGGCGTTCGGGATAGAGGATGACGAGAGCGAAACCCCCCTCCCCACCCCTCCCCCCGTAAAGGACGGGGAGAGGGAGCAGACCGAGCGCGGGGCGAGGCGATCGATCTTACCCACGGAAACAGGCGTCGCGGCGACGGCGCACGCGCTCGATAAATTGCTGCGCGAGGGGCGGCCGGAATTCAGCGAGCGGCCGTGGACGCCGCACCGCCCGCCGCGGCCGGAAAAATCCGAAGGCGGCCAACGGCTGGTGATCACGTCCGAGTTCACCCCGAAGGGCGACCAGCCGCAGGCGATCGCCGACCTGGTGGAAGGCGTCAGGCGCCAGGACCGCACCCAGGTGCTGCTGGGCGTGACCGGCTCCGGCAAGACCTTCACGATGGCGCAGGTGATCGAAGCGACGCAGCGGCCGGCGCTGGTGCTGGCGCCCAACAAGACCTTGGCGGCGCAGCTCTACGGCGAGTTCAAGAGCTTCTTCCCGGACAACGCGGTCGAGTATTTCGTCAGCTATTACGACTACTACCAGCCCGAGGCCTACGTTCCGCGCACCGACACCTATATCGAGAAGGAATCCTCGATCAACGAGCAGATCGACCGCATGCGGCACTCGGCGACGCGCTCGTTGCTCGAGCGCGACGACGTGATCATCGTGGCGTCGGTGTCGTGCATCTACGGTATCGGGTCGGTCGAGACCTATTCGGCGATGACCTTCACGCTCAAGCAGGGCGACCGCATCGACCAGCGCCGCCTGATCGCCGACCTGGTGGCGCTGCAATACAAGCGCACGCTCGGCGACTTCTATCGCGGCTCGTTCCGGGTGCGCGGCGACGTGATCGAGATTTTCCCCGCCCACTACGAGGACCGCGCCTGGCGGGTGTCGCTGTTCGGCGACGAGATCGAGTCGATCCACGAATTCGATCCGCTCACCGGCCAGAAGACCGACGAGTTCGAGTTCGTCAAGGTCTACGCCAATTCGCACTACGTGACGCCGCGCCCCACCTTG
>WNEY01004948.1_pt1 | contig 10249 bp, 8 predicted proteins | sample 5400531 | NCBI WGS metagenome assembly WNEY01 (sample SAMN13153338, study PRJNA577476) | soil metagenome | isolation source: 200 cm saprolite under Douglas fir tree site 1 | place: USA:California | collected 2015-04-18
CAATCGGCTGAAGCTGATCAACCTGGTGGGAGCGCCAGACAGTGGCCGGCTGGCCGTGGCCCAGGCGGTTTGCGCTCAAACTGGATTCAACCTGCTCGTTTTCGATGCCAATTTATTTCAATTTTCGGCGTCAGAACGCAGAGAGCTCATCCCGCTGCTGGAGCGCGAAGCGGTTCTGCTGGGTCTGCTCTTTTATGTAGAGCTTGACTCGCTGAAACCGGAACACACCCATGCCTTATGCACGGAGCTGGATCATTGCGCCGCGCCGCTGGTCATTGCTGGCCGCGAGCGCTTCCAGTGCGAACGCGAGACGCTCGCAGTGTACGTCCCCCGGCCTGATGTTTCCTCACAGGCTGATTTGTGGAAAAGAGTTTTGGGCGATTCCGCCAGTTCGCTCAATGGTGAGGTCGAAGCCATTGTCGAGCAATACGACTTCGGCCCGCGCGCCATCGTGCGCACAGTCGCCCTGGCAGAAAACCAGGCCGCTATGCGCTTCTCGGGGGAGACGGCAGTGAGCGGCGAAGACCTGTGGCAGGCTTGCCGCCAGCAGTCGGCCCCGCAACTGGAACAACTGGCACAAAAAGTAATGCCTTGTTACGACTGGAACGACATCGTGGTGCGGGCCGAAGTGCTTTGCCAACTGCGTGAGATCACCGCCCAGGTCGCGCACCGCCATCTGGTATATCAAGGCTGGGGATTCGGAAAGAAACTGAGCCGTGGACGCGGAATCAGCGCATTGTTCGCGGGCGCAAGCGGCGTGGGCAAAACCATGGCGGCGGAAGTCATGGCCCGGCATCTGAAGCTGGACCTCTACCGCATCGACCTGGCGGGAGTGGTGAGCAAGTACATCGGAGAAACCGAGAAGAACCTGCGCAGCGTGTTCGATGCGGCTGAGCGCAGCGGGGCGATTTTGTTCTTCGACGAAGCCGACGCGCTGTTTGGCAAGCGCTCGGAGGTGAAAGACAGCCACGACCGTTATGCCAACATCGAGGTCAACTACCTGCTGCAGCGCATGGAAGACTACCGTGGCCTGGCCATCCTGGCCACCAACATGAAGTCTTTTCTCGATTCGGCATTCATGCGGCGGCTGCGTTTCATTGTGGATTTCCCTTTTCCCGACGCGGCCCAGCGCAGGGAGATCTGGCGAAGAGTGTTTCCCACGACGGCCGCAGTGCGCGGCCTGGACTTAGGCGTGCTTTCCCGGCTGGAAATTACCGGAGGCAATATCCGCAACATTGCCGTAAACGCAGCGTTTCTGGCTGCCGATGAAGGCGCGCCTATCGGCATGGAGCATGTGATGAGAGCGGCGCGCAGGGAATACGCCAAGATCGACCGGTTGGTTATGGACGCCGAGTTCGGCTGCTATGCAGAAGCGGGGGCGCAATGAGCAATCTTTGGGTCGAAATTGAGACGCTGGTGCTCGATGGCGTGCCCATGAATACGGTACAGGGCCGCCGCCTGGCGCAACTGACCGAAATTGCGTTGACGCGTCTGCTGGAACAAAGAGGCACTTCAACGCGGCTGGCAGCGAGCGGGGCTGAGCAGGAGAAAAAAGCAGACAGTGCGAGGCCCGCGAATATAAATCTGCCGGCCGGGGCCAACGAAGCCAGATGGGCTGAAGAGTTGGCGTTGGCGCTTTACCGCGCGATGGACAGGACGTTCTGATATGGCTCACACGCGCCAAGGCGAGAATTCGAACAAGCCGCAGGGCGAGACCGTTCGCGGCTCGAGACGACAGGTTCAGGTGTCTTCTCTATCGCCGCAGCATTCGTCCGGCCGCGTGGAAGCATTGCAGCAGACGCTTGGCAATCAGGGCGTGTTGCGACGCATGGAAGCCGGGCTGCGCATCAGCGACGTGAATGACCCCTCGGAGCGCGAAGCCGATCGAGTGGCGCAGGCGGTGATGATATCCCCAAATGAGAAAACAGCTCCACCAGCGGTTGCGACCTCACCCGGCCCGGCCGTGCAACGCAAGTGCGCGGCGTGTGAAGAAGAAGAGGAGAAGGTTCAGGTGCAGAGAAAGGAATCGTCGCCAACAAGCGCACCGGTGGCAGCTCCTCCGATTGTGAATCAAGTGCTCGCATCGCCTGGAGAGCAGATGGATCCCGGCACACGAAGCTTTATGGAGAGCCGCTTCGGTCATGACTTTGGTCGTGTGCGCGTGCACACAGATGCAGAAGCGGCAGAGTCGGCGCAGGCGATCAATGCACGAGCGTATACCGTCGGAAGTGACTTAGTCTTCGCCCCAAGGAATTATTCGCCGGATACTGGAGAAGGCAGATGGGTCCTCGCACACGAGCTGGCCCATGTGATCCAGCAAGAGCGCGGAGGAGCGCCCCCCAGGTTCAATCCCGATAATCCATTGGAACAAGCTGCTGAGGAAGCTTCCGCCACTGTCATGCAAGGGGAGAATCCCGTAAGGGTCAGAGGCGCAAGTGCAACGGGCCTGGCGCGGCTGCCCGCTGACGCAGATATACCTGTCTCTCTCCCGCAGGACCAGGATGTGACCAAACTTACCGCTGAGCAGCGACAAAATCTGATCCAGACAATCGACAAGCGGCTACAGTATCTCGATCGGGCTAAGAAAGCTGCTGTGCCCCAGTCCGAAATAAGTATTCCCGGGCTGGCGGTGGAGTCCCCGGAGGCGGAGCGGGCCAGGCTACTTGATTGGAGAAAAAAGCTGGAAGCAGGAAGCGGTACTTTAGTCGCTTTTGGAATCGCGCGAAGCACCGCAGTTCCCCAGCAAACCACTCAGACTCCTGCAGCAACAGCCCCCGCCGCAGATACGAAAGTCACAGCTCAGCGTGGCAGCCATACGACTCCTGCTGTCAAAAGCCGCCTGGATATGGAGTCCAAGGAAATGGAGGCTGCCGTCAGGAACTATTACGGTGGCGAGCAATCGAAATCGGGGAGCGCAGGCACGAGAAGCATCCCTCAGGCACATGCATCTCCGCCGCCCTACCTGGCTCCAAAGGCACAGCCGCATACGCTTGAAGATACTATCGCGGCTGCCAACAAGGACCCTCATCAGCAGAAGGGCGGCGAAAGCACGAAGCGCCTGGAAACCCTCCCATCTTCTCCCAAAGAGATGGAGGCCGCAAAGGCGACTTTTTTTGGTGGAAAACCACGCGAAGTTACGCTGCCAGACGGCCGGAAGGTCATGATTCCTCCAAGACCGTCTTCGGAGATAACTGAAGACATAAAATTCGGGGACTCAACAATTGCGTCGGCAAATGTTCAAGGCGTGCGCGCTGACGTGGTGCGCACTCTAAACTCGGAATTGAAAGACATCGAAGAGGGTCCTGGTTTAAATCGTGAGGTCATCACGAATCTTCGAAAAGCCCACGAAGCAATCAGAAATGGAGATCTTGAAGCTGCCGTTGAGCTGACGAAATTGGCGCGAAGCGCGCGGAGACTTGGAGTCGCTGCGATGTCGGATAGCGATCGCTTGGTCGAGGCAGTGAAACGCGCCATTCGGAAATTTCCCGGACAGACTGGCGAACGATTCAAAGAGCTCCTGACGCCCGAGGCGATTGCGGGCATGGTGGCATTCACCGGCGTCTATATCGTGTCGCAGTTGACGCCTGCCGGTTGGGTCGCAGACGTTATCGCTGCCGGCCTATTGCTTGCTACCCTCTATATGCTTGGCGAGGAAGCCGTCGCAATCATCCAAAATCTCGCGGACTTTGCTAGCATCGCTACTTCCGCAAAAACAGAATCTGACATCGACGAGGCTGCTGACCATCTGGCAATCGCCCTCACCAAAATAGAGGTCGATGTAATTCTAGCCATCTTGTTGCATAAGGCTGGGAAAGCTGCAAAACCCTATGTCAAGCCGTCGCCCTACTCCGGCGCCGTAGCGGATATGGTTACGCGTGACGGCAAACCCGTCCGTGTGCCGGTGGATTCTGTGCCCGAATCTGGGGCAGCAGATGTAGTCGAACCGACGCGCCTCCCCGATGCAGGCGACATAAAATCTCGTCGTCCTCGGGGGTTCGAGACCGGACGAGCGACTCCCGGTCGAAATGTCAAACCTGGCACCCTTGAGGGTCTGGAAAAAAACCGGCCCGCCCCTGGCCCTCGCACAAAGCCTGTCACCCGCGCCCAACAACTTGAAGCAATCGACCCGCTGCGACGGACTCAGGCGCAGATTGCGCGGCAGGAATTCGACACGAAGTTTCGAAGTGTTTGGGCTGAAAAGCTGCGTGTCGGCAAAGGCGGAGTTGTCGATCATGCGCGAGAACTCCAAGTGTTGGACCGCTATCCAGGTGTGTACACGCAAGACGAACTTAATGCGTTCAAGAACATGCGCGGTATTCCCGCCGAGTATAACGACAGCTTACATCTTGGTGCTCTGCGAGAAGAACGTACTCAACTCTATGAGGGACTCGACAAACTCATCGAGGAACGTGGGCTCGTGCCAGGCACGCCTGAATACAACAGCACGGTGCGGAATGCTATTGAGAAGTCGGTGCTGGTCCTCGATGACAGATATGGTCATTTTTTTACTGACTACGGAGTAAGTCTGAAAGAACGCTGAACGGAGCCGCTATGTCTGATTTTCCAGGTCGTCCGTTGTTGTTGAAAGGCGGGTTGGTGGTGTTTGAAGCGCCGATTCCGGTGCCGACTAACCTCATCCTCTTTCAATACAACCCGGAGACAATGACGCGAAAGATTTCGCAACCTGCCGGTGGATCGCAAGCCGGCGGCGGCGGATCAGCCAACCCCTGCAGCACGGCCGGGGATACGCGCAACAACCTGCTATTGCCCACCGAGAGCTATCAGCTTGCGGTAGAACTTGATGCCGCAGACCAGATGGAAATTAACGATCCCGTGACCCGGTTCGTGGGCCTGCATCCGGCGCTGGCTGCGCTGGAGTTGCTGCTCTACCCACCACCGCAAGACGTCCTGGTGGCAAAGGCGTTATCGCTGTTTGGATCGGCATTTGTCACGTCACCAAAGGTCCCCATCGTTCTGTTTGTGTGGGGCGCGGCCCGGGTGGTGCCGGTGATCGTGAATTCAATCACGGTGACGGAGCAGGCTTACGACCAACTGCTCAATCCAATTCAGGCCAAGGTAGATCTCGACATGCGGTCCATGACCCAAATCGAACTGCAAAATGCGGGGATTTTGTTCGAAAGCCTGGCGTTCATCAACCTTGTGGCCAAAGAAATTATGGCGCGGTTCCAGGCGGAACGCCTTGTGACCAAAGCGGCAATCAACGCCGTGAAAAGTATCAAAGGCCATCTGCCTTTTTGAGAGGAGAAAGATTTATGTTCATCGCAACCAGCCGGTACGCCAGCGTCGCCGATGCAACGTACACGGACGCGAACGGAAGGCAGTTTTCCTACAAGCTGCTGCGCCTTATCCCCAGCGCGCCAACGCTGCTGGCGCATACCGTGGTGCAGGAAGACCGTCTTGACCTGCTGGCGGCGACTTTTTACAGCGATCCCGAGCAGTTCTGGCGCATCTGCGATGCAAACGTCGCCATGAGGCCCGATGAACTGTTGCAGATTGGCTTGCAGTTAAAGATTGCTCTGGTGCAAAGGTAAACCATGCTGGGAGGAGTTACATACACGGTACTCATGGGGCTTCCGCCGCTGCCGCTGCCGCCGCCGCTTTTGAACGCGCTGCAGAAAATCGAGGTCGAGACCTCGACTGAGATGGCCAGCGTCTTCCGCCTGCGCTTTGGAATGGCGCGCACCGACTTTGGCGACTGGGACGTCATTATGCCGCAGTACGAGGAGCTGTTCTTTCGTCCGATGACGCCGGTGCAGATCAGGGTGAAAGTTGGGATTGATATCCCTAAAGCAATCATCAACGGCTATGTCACCCATCAACAGGTGCTTTATGACGATGAGGGCGGCGCCTCCGCGATGGAAATCAGCGGAATGGATGCGACCATGATGATGAACCTGCAGGAAAAAGTAGTCCCCTGGCCCATGCCCAACGACGGCGCCATCGCCGCCGCTGTCTTCGGCCTGTACGGAATCGTGCCCATGGTGTCGCCCAGCTTGCCGTTCAATCTAGATCCAACGGATATGACGGTGCAGCGCGGAACTGACATCCGGTTCCTGCGGCGGCTGGCGCAACGCAACGGCTTCGAATGTTACGTCCAACCACAGCCGCAGACTGGGGTCGACTTCGGTTATTTCGGCCCGCCGACGAACATTCCGGGAATGCAGGAGGCGGTGCTCAACATAAAGATGGGGGCTGACACCAACGTCAGCGAATTCAAGATTCGCTACGACATGATGAAACCCACGACGGCCCTCTCCGCGGGAATGGATGTGATGACCCGGACGCCGAGTTTTGCGCTCTCTGTGACACCGCCGGTCACACCGCCGCCGAAGGCAGGATTGTATCCCTGGGGCGTCCCTATGGGAGTGCAGGATGCGACGGTTCGCGCGCTCGCGGGCGCTCATCCGCCGCCGATGGTGCTTCCCGCACAGACCGGACAGATGGCGCTTCCCGCGCTAACAGTCGTCACGCAGGCAATTGCCAACCGGTCATCGTGGGCGGTGGTGGCTGAGGGCACCGCAGGAGCAGACGTCGGTGTGTTGTACGCCGGAGGAACCGTCAACATACGCGGCGCCGGATTGGCATTCAACGGAGCGTATTACGTGACGCGCGTCAGCCACACCTTTGACTGCGGCGCTTATACGCAGAAGTTTGAGGCGCGCCGCAATGCGATCGGCATGACGGGCACAGAAATCTACGTGCAGGTTTAAAGGAGGCAAGAGTGTCGTTGGAGCAAAGCGTTGCCAGTGTCCTGGAGCGACAGACGGACCGGTTCTACGGGAAATACCGCGGCCTGGTTCTGATCAACGTTGATCCGAAGAACCAGGGCCGAATCATAGCGGTTGTGCCTGAAGTACTGGGCACGGTCCCGACAAACTGGTGTCTGCCATGCACTCCGTATGCAGGCTCGGGGATGCCGGCAGGATTTTTCACTATTCCCGCGCCGGGCGCAGGGGTGTGGGTTGAATTTGAAGCCGGCGACGTTAACCGCCCAGTGTGGACCGGCTGCTGGTGGGGTACGGCACAGGTCCCGATGAACGAACTTGGCATGCCATCACAATTTACCAGCAAGGTATGGCGCACAGATACAGGACTGCTGATCTCCATGAACGACGCCACGCAGAGCATCACCTTTAAAGACCTGGCCGGCCTGAACAGCATGACAATGCAGGTGGGCATCACGCAAATCAAGAGCAAGTGGTTCATGATCCTCGACGCGCAGCTCATTATGCATGGCCAGGCAGCGATACATCCGGCGGTGCTGGGCGATCAGTTGCTCGCGTACTTAAACCAGATTGTGCTCATGTTCAACACGCACACGCATCCGGGCGAGCTGGCCGCAGGGATTTTGCCGGTAACGCCGGCGCCGCCGGTGCCGCCTTTACCACCAGCGACGCCTGCGCTGATCTCAACCAAGAACTTCATGGAATAGGAGAGGTAATGAGCCAGCTAAAACCAGGAGGGATGGGCAAAAAATCGGATCCGCTGAATGCGAAGCCGGGGGACTTCGCGAGCAGCATGGCAGATGCAATGGAGCACGCGCTGAATACGTTGCTGAGTAACGATGGCATGAAGACTTTCGAAGTTAACACCAATTCGCAGGAGACCCGGGACCGGCGCAGGCTGTTTGTAGCCATCGCCCAGGGTGTAGTTCGGCACCTGAAAGACAATGCCGGAGCGATGATCATCAAGGATTCACTCAACAACGTGCTCAACGAGCACATTGATATACAGACGGATAGCACGCTGCTTTGAAGGAATAACCAATGGATAACCCGTATCTCGATTTTCCGTTTTCAATCGATGGACGCGGCCGCACCGCGACCACCGGAGAAAACGATCACATCCGCGACATGATCGAGCAGGTGCTGTTCACGAACCCAGGTGAGCGAGTGAACCGTCCTGACTTCGGCTGTGGTCTCAAACGTCTCTTGTTCATGCCTAATAGCCAGCCGCTGGCGACCGCGACCCAGATGCTGGTGAAGAGCGCTTTGCAGAAGTGGCTGGAAAACGAGATCCAGGTGGAGCAGGTTGAAGTGGATTCCCAGGACTCACAGCTCACGATCAAGGTCACATACAGCAATCGTACTGACGGCCAGAGGCGCGTTGACCTGTTTACCGGGCCGGCGTAGGAGAGAACGTGGACGTTGAACAGAAATTATCGTGCAAAAACGAGCAGGCGCGCCGTGAACTCCTGCTCAACCGCTCGGACTTCAACGGAATCGATTACGTTGAGGTGGGCGCCGCAGACCACCACGTCCTGAACGTTTTCTTCATCAAGCCGGTAGGGCCGCTCAATCCCATCAATCCCGCAGATCCGAATGACCAATACGGGCTCAGCACCAATCTTGCGCCTATCACCATCAGCGGGGGAACGCGCATTGTCGGCATTAAGCCCGTGAGTTGTATGCGCCAGCCCGATGGATCGCTCACCATCGTGGTGGATAATGCCGGCGACTTCTCAACCTATACACTTACCATCGATATCCCCGGGCTCGACCGTTTGCTGCGTCAGGTGGAATTTTCGTTCATGGCCAGCTGCCCGTCAGACTTTGACTGCCGCCAGGCGACAGTGTGCCCGCCGCCCGAATTGCCGGAGCCGCTTCTTGATTACGAGGCAAAAGATTATGCCAGCTTCCGGCGGCTCATGCTTGACCTGCTTCCGCAACTCAATCCCAACGCCGTGGAGCGCAATCCGTCGGACCTGGGCATTGCGCTGATTGAGTTGCTGGCCTACACCGGAGATCGGCTCTCGTATTTTCAGGATGCGGTCGTCAACGAGGCCTATCTGGCAACCGTACGGCAGCGCATCTCAGCGCGCCGCCTGGCCAAACTCATTGACTACAAGATGCACGATGGCCGCAACGCCTGGACCTATATCCACATCGGCGTGAGCGCTCCGTTGAATCTAGATCAGGGCTCCAAAGTGGTCAGCCGCATTTTAGCGCCACTGGCGGGAGATGCAGCGGTTCCCGGCGTTATGATGAATGGCAAGAAAATCACAGCCGACTCCCTGAAATCCGATCCGGCGCTCGCGGGTGCGGTGGTCTTTGAGACCAGCCATCCGCTCAAACTCGATCCGAAGAACAATCAGATTGTTATCCACACCTGGGGCAACGATGAGTGTTGCCTAGCTGCGGGCAGCACCGAGGCTTTTCTCTACACCATCATGCCAGACCAGACCGCCGATATCCCGGTGCTTAAAAAAGGAGACTTCCTGCTGTTTGAAGAGGTAGCGGGACCGCTCTCCGGCCTGGCTGCCGACGCGAGCCCCGCGCATCGCCAAGTGGTGCAGATCGACCAGGACCCGGCGGTTGACTCCGACCCGCTGTTCAGCAACATTACACTCAATGGAATACCGCAGCCTCTGCTCCCGTTACAGACGCCGTTGCCGCTGTTGCGGGTGCACTGGCGTTTGCAGGATGCACTGGCCCGTCCGCTTTGCATTTCCACGCGCCCACTCAACATGGCGTTGCTGCGCAACGTGACCATAGCGCGCGGCAACATTGTTCTTGCCGACCACGGTCTGACGACCAGCGAAACTATTACCCCGCCAGCCACGGTTGAAGATGCGACTAACTTTCGTCTTCCGCTCTCCGACGGTCCACTCACCATGCAGGAAGAGCCGGCACAGGTGAATTATGACCCGGTAACACTCCGGCTGTTGACCCCGCGAAAAGACCTGACCGGCAATGCGCGCACAGCCAAGCCGGCAGTCGCGCTATCCATTAACTTCCCCACCGATTCAGAGTTGTGGGTTCCGGTAGATGATCTGCTCGAAAGCTCGGCCTTCGACCAAAACTTTGTGGTTGAGATAAACAACGACAACCAGGCGCTGCTGCGTTTTGGCGATGATGAGTACGGCCGGTCGGTATTCGGCGCGCTGAAGTTCCATGCTGTCTATCGCATCGGCAATTACACTCAGGGCAATGTGGGCACAGAGGCGCTGGCCCATCTGGCGCTTGATCCAGTGGTCAACGTAGTAACAACGGTACGGAGTCCGCTGGCCGCCGGCGGAGGCGTGGATCCGGAAAGCATCGAAGAGGTCCGCCAGTGGGCGCCGCAGGCCTTCCGCGTAGAAAAATTCCGCGCCGTCACCGAAGCCGACTATGCCAGCGTCGCCAAGAAACTTCCGCAGGTGCAGAGTGCGGTGGCCAGTTTTCGCTGGACGGGAAGCTGGTACACAGTCTTTGTTGGCATACAACCCAGCAGCACCACAGATCTGATA
>WNEY01004949.1_pt1 | contig 10248 bp, 7 predicted proteins | sample 5400531 | NCBI WGS metagenome assembly WNEY01 (sample SAMN13153338, study PRJNA577476) | soil metagenome | isolation source: 200 cm saprolite under Douglas fir tree site 1 | place: USA:California | collected 2015-04-18
GGGCCCCAGATGATCCGCAGGGATTCGAACTCCAGTGCCAGGTCCTACGCGATCGGGGCATGATCCTGGTGGACAGTAATGCCCAGGCCGTACGTCTCGCCGCCGCGGTGCTAGGAGCACACGGGCAGGACAGCACGGCACAGCTGCTAGCGGTGGGGAGAGAAGGGACACATGTGCTCCACGACCAACTCGTGTCGAGCGCCATACCAACCCGCCTGCCGGCGCTGTTCGCGGCTGGACCGCGCGTCATCAATCTCGGCCTGGAACTCTTCGTCATCCAACTGGCCGCGCATGGTGTACCGGTCGTGCACGTGGACTGGCGCCCACCGGCGGGGGGCGATACGCGGCTGGCGAGTCTGCTGGAGCGTCTGCGTTGACATCCTCCCCGGTCTGAAAGCCGAGGATTCCCCGGACTTCGCCTGAGGAGGTTCACGTTCTTGTCGCTACATCGCTTGCGCAGTGTGGTGGACCCCTCATTGTAGGGCGCGTTGCTACCCTCACACCGTCGCGCGTCTGCCTGCGCTACTCAACGGGCGGCGGGGCCGAACGCGACTGCTCGACGAGGAACACGAGGGCCCGCACCGCGATGGCGCCGAGCAAGAACAGGATCACCAACGCTAGGGAGAGATCCACTGCGCTCACGAATCTCTGGCTACTAGGAGAGATGATGCTGCGCACACCCCAGACGCCCAAGACCAAGCCCCCAGCGCTCAGCACCAGTTCCTGCAGCGGCCGCAGGAACACGGCGAATCCTGCAGCGGCGGTTACCAGAAGCACGAGCAGCAGCCCCAACACACGGAGGTAGGCAGGGCGCTGGAAAGTGAACCGATGCACGAACGCATAGTGCAGATCCATCCGCTCGTTATCCACCGTTTCCAGACTCGCGGGGTCTACCGCCGCGGTCTCGACGAGCGTGAGGTGGGGCAGCTTCTCCTGAAAGGTCAGGAACCAGACGCCCGCGGCTTCGGACGTCCCCGAGCGAGTGACCTGGCCATGCTCAAACTCTCGCTCGAAGGTGACGCCGAGCCATAGCTCGTACTGATCGAACGGATAACGCACGGGATGACCGCGGAGGGGCAGCTGAAAGGTAAGGCCAATAGGCTGGGTTCTGGAGGGCATCGATACCACGGTGCCATATGCTAGGCCCTCTGTCTCGTGCTCGTTCGCGGCGAGCGAAAACAGCAGTAGGCGATCGTGCACATGGCAGGGCGCGGGACAGACGTATTGACCCGAGATGTAGAACGTGCCCAGGCGCTGTAGCTCATCAAAGGCTACCAGTGCCACATGCAGACGGTTGTACGCTATGTCAGGTGACACCTCGGTAGGTGGGCCAAGACGCTGCACCTCCCCATCGGGCGAGCCAGTCATTTCGTCCCAGATGCTGGACAAGGTGAACGGCAACGTAACGACCACGGCGAGTAAGAGCATGCCGACGAGAGCGACGCCCGTCCGATAGTGGATGCGCGCCTCGCCGAGGAGACGCTGGGAGAGGGATGCACTTAGCTTGTTCAACGGACGCATAATGGCCCCAGGGGCTCAGTTGACAGATGCGCCAGGAATCCCGCTGGCAGCGTCATGGTCCAGCGCCGGTGGGTGTGAGGCTGTGAGCCCACATCTCACACCGATTCTCTACCACCCCTGCGCGATGGTGCGGCAGATAGGCATTGTAAGCGTATGTGGAGAGGAATTTCAAACGCTCTTTGTCGGCTGCGCCGCCCAGTCCAGCGTGCAGCACAGGCTGAACCATGGCCCGTTCTCGTGTTCTTGAGCGCACATTCGAAAGGCGTCTATGTCCCTCGCATCCCCTGCACCAATAGACGACGCCAACGCGCAGGCGCTGCAGCGTATCTATGCTGCCCGGCCGTACCTGGTGGCTGTCCGTCCCGCGCGTGAGCTGCTACCGCAGCTCAGTGAGTACACTATCCTGCACGCTGGTCCGCCAGTGGTGTGGGAAGCCATGTGTGGCCCTATGCGTGGCGCCATTCTTGGGGCGGTGGCATACGAAGGCTGGGCCGCTGACCTGGGTGCGGCGCAGGCACTCGTGGAGGCTGGGAGGGTGACCTTACGGCCCTGCCACAGCCTCAGCGCTGTCGGGCCGATGGCCGGCATCATCACACCCAGCATGCCGCTCATGGTGGTGGAAAACCGCGAGCATGGCAATCGGGCTTATTGCACATTGAATGAGGGCCTGGGGAAAGTGCTGCGCTACGGGGCGAACGATGCCAGTGTGTTGGAACGCCTGTGCTGGTTGCAACAGGTCGTCGCCCCAGCCCTGCATGCGGCGCTGCAGCGTGCCGGCGGCATCGACCTGCGGGTGATCATGGCACAGGCGTTGCTGATGGGCGATGAAATGCACCAACGCAATGTGGCAGCCACGGCGCTGTTAGTGCAGTCCCTGCTGCCGCATCTGGCGCGTACAGTGCCGGCGCCCGAGCCGCTCGGGGCCATCACGGAGTATCTCACCGGCAATCAGCAGTTCTTCCTCAACGCCGTCATGGCCGCCGCCAAGGTGACCATGGACACGGCTATGGGGCTGCCGGGCTGCACTCTGGTCACCGCCATGGCCCGCAATGGCACCGAGTTCGGCATCCGCCTGAGCGGGCTGGGCGAGCGCTGGTTTACGGCCCCGGCGCCAATGCCGCAGGGCCTGTACTTCCCTGGCTTCAGTGCCACGGATGTGAATCCCGACATGGGCGATTCCGCCATTGTCGAGACCCTGGGGTTAGGCGCCTTTGCCATGATCGCCGCACCAGCGGTGGCCCAGTTCGTCGGTGTCGGTGGCTGGGCCGAGGCACGCCGCTACACGGAGGAGATGCTGGAGATTACCGCCGGACGGCATCCGCATCTGCTGCTCCCCACCCTCGACGGGCTCGGAGTGCCTACAGGGATTGACGTGCGCAAGGTGGTAGAAACTGACCTCCTCCCCTGGATCAACACCGGCATCGCCCACCGTGAAGCCGGAGTGGGGCAGATCGGCGCCGGCGTGGTGCAGGCGCCGCTGGCGTGCTTCGTGCAGGCACTCGAAGCGTTTGCGGAGGCGTATCTGTAGGAGAGGGGAGCCGTCAAAAGCAATTTGGCGCTCTACGAGCGCTGGGCGCGTAAGATCACACGCACCGAGCGGGCCGGGTTGAGGTAGGTCTGCGCCACACGCTGCACGTCAGCAACGCTCACCTGGCGCAGCGCCTCCAGATAGTCCTGAAAGGCATTCCACTTCCCCAGGTGCAGCTGCCCCAGCCCATACACGGCGGTGCGCTGACTGGTGCCCTGGAGGCCAATATCGAGGGCCCCCTCCAGGTACGTCGTGGCGCGCTCGAGTTCCTCTGACGTCACTCCGGTAGCCTGGACCTCATGCACCACGCGCTCGAATTCGCTCAGGGCCTCGGCCTCTTTGTCAGGGCTGCACCCGATGTACAGGGCAAAGAAGCCCGGATCAACCGGATACGCGTCAAAGCTCGTGACCGTATACGCCAGGCTCTTTTGGTCCCGGAGTTCGGCAAACAGCCGGCCGCCCATACCGCCCAGAATCGTATCGAGGACCCGCAGTGGATAACGGTCGTGGTGACGTGTCGTGACTGTGGGGAAACCCCAGAGAATGTGCGTCTGCTGGCCCTCGACGGCGACCTCGCGTGTGATGGTCTCTGACCACACCGGCATGGCTGGGGCGGTGTAGGGGGATATAGCCTCAGCCTCGAAGAGGATTGACGGGGCAGTGCGATGCAAGAGCGTGAGCACCTCATCGACGGCAATGTCCCCCACCACGACATAGACCGCACGGTCCGGACGCAGCAGCAGGCTGTGAAACGCGACGAGGTCGGCGCGCGTCACCGCGGCCAGCCCATCACGCAGCCCCAGGGAGAGGTGATTGTAGGGGTGCGCACCGTAAAACGTCTGAAGGAAATGCTGGAAAGCGAACTGGAAGCGATTTTCCTTGAGCGTCTCGAGGTCACGCAGCTGGTCCGCCCGTTCGCGCTCCACTTCGGCGTCGGGAAACGTCGGCTCGGCCAGGATCTCGAAATAGAGTTCCAGCCCCTCAGCAAACGTCTCCTTGAGAAAGCGTGCCCCGAGCTGCAGGGAATCACGGTCGCTGCCGGCACTGAGGGCTGCCCCCAGGCGGTCGAGATCGCGCTCGATCTCTGCCGCACTGCGTAGAGACGTGCCCATGTCCCAGACCGAGGTGAGCAGCCTAACAAGGCCCTCTTTGCCCTGGGGCTCAGCGCGCTGTCCGCCATCGAGCACGGTGCGAATCGACACCAGCGGCGCTTTGCGGTCGGTCTGCACGATCAGCTTACTCCCACCTGGCAGATCGATCACGGGGATAGGCGAGGTGGCCTGGGGCATGTGGTGCGTGCTATGCCGCTTCTCCGGTTGCGACCACGCCAGCACGGTGGCACTATCGGGCAGCGTCGCCTCGTGTGGTAATAAAAGGGCGATGTTGGCGCGCTGCGGATCGAGGCAGGCTGCAGCAGCCTGGCGCAGGTCGTCACGGGTCAACGCCTCGACGGCCGCGACGTAATGGGTGCCGTAATTCGGATCCCCATAAATGAGGGCCGAGCGTCCCAACTGATCCGCAATCCCCTGGTAGGTTTCACGAGCGTGTACGAAATGACTCACAATGCGTGTCTTGGCCGCGGCCAGTTCGTGATCGGAGAGCGCCAGGGCCGGCTCATAGACCTGCTGCATCAGGCCGCGCAGGACCTCCGGGGCGCGCTCGGGTTCGCAACTGGCGCCGAGGAGAAACATACCCCGATCGCGCGGCGTGTAATTAAAGGCATACACGTCATGTGCCAGGTCACGCCGGCGCTTGAGCGCCGTGTACAGCGCCGAGTTGTAGCCCGTCCCCACCAGATCGCTGAGCAGATCCAGGGCCGGCACCCGTGGATCAGTCGCCTCCACTGACGGCAGCCCGATCTCGAGGCGCGCCAGTGCAGCGCGGAAGGGAAACACGGACACACGTGGGGCCGCCTGGAGCGGTTCCTCTGGGCGTGGCCGGGGTGGCAGGGAGCGCGCCTCGACGGCACCAAAACGTGCCTCCACGGCACGCACGAGCACGTCCGTGTCAAAATCGCCCACCGCCACCAGGACCATGTTATTGGGTACATACCAGGTCTGAAAGATGCGCCGCATGTCATCAGACGTGATGCGCGTGAACGTCTCTTCAAAGCCGATAATCGGACGGCGGTAGGGGTGGGTGGTAAAGGCCAGGGCAAACAGGCGCTCGGCGATTTCGTGGTCCGGGCTATCCTTGCCACGCCGGAATTCCTCGTACACCACTTCCTTCTCATGCTTGAGGTCGGTGGGGTTGAACAGTGAATGCAGAATGGCATCGCTCAGCACATCGAAGCCGGTTTCCCAGAACCGGCTGGAGATGGTCACGTGATAGACCGTCTCGTCGTAGCTGGTCCAGGCATTCACCGTGCCCCCGGCGCCCTCAATGAGCGCCGCGATTTCTCCGTGTGGAAAGCGCGTCGTACCTTTGAACAGCATGTGCTCGAACACATGGGCAATGCCCGCGACGTCGAGATCCTCATCGGCGCTGCCGAAGCGCACCCAGGTCTGCAAGGCGACGACAGGGGCGCTATGATCCTCCAGCAGCACCACCTGTAAGCCGTTGCTCAAGGTGTGGACCTCGGCCTGGGGACCATACTCTTCCCGTGTGCTGCCGGGCAGGGATGATGCCGTTACAATGGCCATGTACTCTCTACCTCCACTATGGGGGAATCGTCTGTGATGACCAAGGGGGCTCCTCGGCTGCGTATGCAGAAATAATACCACATTGCTCAGTTCCACAAGGAAAAAGAGGCGATACCCTGGCCAGGGATGCGCACCTCTCCTGGGCTTGACCGTCCATCACCCCGTGTGTTACAAAGCACTGGGGACACAGTACTATAGACGTCACCCGCTCTCCCCGTGGGAGAGGGAACAGATGAGATAGCGTGGAGAGGCGCGTGCCGCAGTATCCCGTCGAGCCGAGGGGGCAAGGCATGGACCTGTCTGGCAAGACTGCTATTGTCACGGGCAGCGCTCGCGGTATCGGGCGGGCCATCGTGCTGCGCTTCGCCGCTGCTGGCGCCGATGTGGTGATCAATTATGTGCGCTCGGCTGACCAGGCCCAGGAGGTCGCGGCAGCGGTGCAGGCGCTGGGGCGGCGGGCGCTTGTCGTACAGGCGGACGTCAGCCTGCGGCCACAGGTAGAGGCCCTGCTCGCCCAGGCCGTTACAACCTTTGGCAAGGTCGATATCCTGGTGAGTAATGCTGGTATCATTATCGACAAGCCGTTTGTGGAATCGACCGACGACGATTGGCACGCAGCGATCGAAACGAACCTGCACGGCTTTTTCAACTGTTGTCGTGTCGTGCTGCCACATATGATGCAGCGGCGCTATGGCCGCATCATCGCGACGGGCTCGATCATCGTGGATACGGGGAATTTTGGCCGCAACAAGTACGCCGTCTGCACGGCCTCCAAAGGTGGTATCGTGGCCATGGTGAAGCCCCTGGCCGTGGAGGCCGCCCCCTATGGCATTACGGTGAATGCTGTCTCGCCGGGCTATATTGCGACGGACATGATGCACGAGATCGATGCCGCCGGTCGTGAGGCGGTCAAACGCATGATTCCAGCCGGGCGCTATGGCACCCCCGCAGAAGTGGCCGCGGCGATGACGTTCCTGGCCTCTGATGAGGCGGCCTATATCACCGGTCAGGTGCTCCGTGTGAATGGCGGTATGGTGATGTGATCCCTGGCGGGGTAATTGCCGTGCGCAGCCTAGCCGTGCGCAGCACCCCCGCCAAACTGGCGGGGCAACTAGCCGTGCGCAGCACTTAGAACTCGGGGACCGTAAAGTCAGCCAGGGTGCCGTCGTGGATGGCCTGGCGGATGTGCGCCATCAAGTGGAGATAGTAGGTGACGTTGTGCAGGGTATTGAGGTGTAATCCTAAAATTTCACCGGCCATGAAGAGATGACGCAGATAGGCACGCGAATGGTGCTGGCAGGTATAACAATCGCAGTGCGCATCCAGGGGCCGCTCATCGGTGCGATATTGCGCGTTCTTGATCACCACACGCCCGGTCGAGGTAAACAAAAAGCCATTGCGGGCGTTGCGCGTGGGCAGCACGCAGTCGAACATGTCAATGCCAGCGCGCACGCCCTGCAGCAGGTCGTGCGGTTTGCCGACCCCCATGAGATAGCGCGGCTGGTGTGCCGGTAGTTGGGAGGCCGTATGGGCCGCGAGGTCGTACATAACCTCCCGTGGTTCGCCAACGCCCAGACCGCCGATGGCATACCCATCAAAGCTACCGTCACACAGGGCCTGCACACAGCTATCGCGCAGTGGCTTGTAGGTGCTGCCCTGTATAATCGCAAAGAGTCCGCCAGTGCGCTCCCGCCCGGCCTCCTGGCACCGTCTGGCCCAGCGACAGGTCATCTCCATGGACAGGCGTGCGGTATCATACGTCGACGGATAGGTGGTGCACTCGTCCAGCACCATCATGATATCTGACCCCAGCGCCATCTGGATCTCGATGGCGCGCTCCGGGGTGATCAGGTGCCGTGAGCCGTCGAGATGGGACTGAAACTGCACGCCTGCCTCGCTCACGCGGGCCAGGGTCCCGAGACTAAACACTTGAAACCCCCCGCTGTCCGTCAGGATAGGGGACGGCCAGTGCATGAAGGCATGCAGTCCCCCCAAGCTGCGGATGAGTTCGTGGCCCGGACGGAGCGAGAGGTGATAAGAGTTGCAGAGAATGACGGCGGCCCCACAGGCCACCAGGTCGCTGGTACGCAGCGTCTTGACCGTGGCCTGGGTGCCAATCGGCATAAATACCGGCGTAGCGAAGCTGCCATGCGGCGTGTGCAGCCGTCCCAGACGTGCCTGGCTGTGGGCATCGGTATGGAGGAGTTCGAACGTCAGTGGCATACGTCGTTGTCCGGCTCGACATAGCGGCGCGGCACCCGCTGGCTGATGGCACAGAACACCTCATACGGGATGCAACCGCACCGTGCGGCGATCTCCTCTGCCGTGATCCGGTCGTCACCCTGGGCCCCGAGCAGGACCACCTCATCGCCTACGTGCGCACACGCCAGGTCAGTCAGATCGACCATGCACATGTCCATGCAGATCTGGCCCACTAAGGGGACCCGTTGCCCATGGATCAGTACCTGCCCGACATTCGAGAGGTTGCGGTTCAGACCATCAGCATACCCTACTGGCAGCGTACCGATCACGCTCGGACGGCCGGTGACAAAGGTATAGCCATAGCTAATCCCACACCCGGCGGGCACGGTCTGCACCCGCGCCAGATACGTCTTCCACGTCAACACTGGGCGCAAGGCCGCGGCCTCAGGAGCGGGAAATGGATGCGCCCCATAGAGCGCGATGCCCGAGCGTACCAGGGTCCAGTGGCTCTCAGGATAGCGATACAGTCCCGCACTATTGGCCGCATGAATATAGCGCGGTGTCAGGCCCTGGGTGGCAAACTGCTGCAGCACGGCCCGAAACCTGGCGAGTTGGCACTGCACACTCGCAACGTCAGGCGTATCCGCGCAGGCCAGATGCGTCATGAGCCCTTCGAGGTGCAGGTGCGAGCAGGTGCCGAGCTGCTCGAGCAGCGCCGGCACACACTCGGGCGTCACGCCAAAGCGCCCCATACCGGTATCGATCTTCACATGGATCGGGTAGAGCAGACCACGCCGGCACGCGGCGCGCTGGAAAGTGGCAGCATCCCCACATGACCCAATGGTGGGAGTCAAACGGGACTCGATGAGCGTCTCAGCTTCTCCGGGCCACGTCGGTCCGAGAACGAGAATAGGGGCGTCAATACCGTACTGTCGGAGGGCCACCCCTTCCTGACAGCGTGCCACCCCAAACCAGGCCACACCATGCTTGCTGGCCACGGTAGCGAGAGGTCCGGCACCGTGTCCGTAGGCATCGGCTTTGACCACCGCCATGATCTGACAGCCAGAGGCGAGGCATGTGCGTATAGCACGGATATTCTCTGCAAAGGCCCCAAGATCAATCTCAGCCACCAGCGGCGGTGTCGGCAGACCAGCGGTCATTAAAAACCACTTTCCGCAAGATTGTCGAAACGCGTAAATTCCCCGCGAAAGGCGAGGCGTATGACACCAGTAGGGCCATTGCGCTGCTTGGCGATGTTGATTTCAGCCACGCCCTTCTCAGGGCTATCCTCGGGGTTATAGATTTCATCGCGATAGATCAGCGCGACCACGTCGGCATCTTGTTCAATGGCTCCGGATTCACGCAGATCGGACAGTTGCGGCTTCGGCGGCTTGCGTTGCTCCACCGCCCGGCTCAGCTGCGACAGCGCCAGCACCGGTACATCGAGTTCTTTCGCCAGGGCCTTGAGGGAACGGGTAATGCCAGAAATTTCCTGCTGGCGATTCTCCGTCCGTCCGCGCACTTGCATGAGCTGCAAGTAATCCACGATGATGAGGGCCAGGTCCCCCAATTCCGCCCGCAAGCGCCGTGCCTTGGCGCGGATATCGAGCGCCGATTGCGCCGGCGTATCATCGATATAGATGGGCGCTTCTGAGAGGGTACTGGCTGCCTTCGTCAAGAGCGGCCAGTCGTCGCGGCTGAGAAAGCCGGTGCGGAGCTTCGAGGCATCCACCCGTGCTTGGGAGCAGAGCAAACGGATGACGAGCTGTTCCTTGGACATTTCGAGGCTGAAAATCGCCACGGGCCGGCGCACATGCACGCCAACGTGCTCGGCGATATTGAGACTGAGGGAGCTCTTCCCCACACCGGGACGCGCCGCAACAATGATCAGGTCAGACGGCTGTAATCCCGCGGTGCGGCGATCAAAATCAGTCAAGCCCGTCGGCAGACCAGTGACCAGTTCCTTACGCTCGGAGAGCTGTTCAATACGCCTGAAAGTCCCCGTGAGGAGGGTATTAATACGGACGAAACCGGCGGTCGTTTTGCGCTGGCCAATCTCAAAGATGGCCTGCTCAGCCCGATCGAGGAGCGTGTCAACGTCTTCGGCGTCCTCATAACTTTCTGTGACGATCGTGGTCGCCGTCTGAATGAGGGCCCGCAGAATGGCTTTTTCCCGCACCACCTGCGCATGGTGCATGACATGCGCCGCGGTCGGTACCATCTCGACCAGGTCGACCAGATAGGTCGCACCGCCAGCGGCTTCGAATCGCCCTTTCTTGCGCAGCCGCTCGGTCACGGTCAGGACATCGATCGGGACGTTGTCCTGGAAGAGATCGATCATCGTTTGGAAGATCC
>WNEY01004951.1_pt1 | contig 10247 bp, 10 predicted proteins | sample 5400531 | NCBI WGS metagenome assembly WNEY01 (sample SAMN13153338, study PRJNA577476) | soil metagenome | isolation source: 200 cm saprolite under Douglas fir tree site 1 | place: USA:California | collected 2015-04-18
ACAGCCGTGGCGGCGGGCGGAGGACCGCCAACGCTGAGCAGGCCCAGGCCGCGCCCGAGATCGAAGTCGCGTTGCCGCAGCCGGCCGCGATGCGGGTCGGACTCGGTGGCGAACGCGGTAGCCGGCACGCCGTCGCGGGCGCCCGATCCCGAGGCCCTGGTCCACTCCCGCATCTCCGCGCCGGCCGCCTCGTCGCGGCCGGACGCCAAGGTCGCCGACGCTACGATGTCGGCCAGCCGCTCAACGGCGCGGACCCGGTCAACCAGGGCGAGCGTCGCGCCCTCCTCCGCAGCCTCGGCTTCGAGGTTGCCGATCAGGCCGTCGGGCAACGGCTCGGGCTCGAAAGGACCGCGGTGGGTATGCCGGTGAAGCAGCGCCTGAAGCAGCGCCTGCTCTGCCGCGGTCATCGGATCGCCCGCGTGAAGCTGGACCCTGGCCAGCAGCCACTCTCGCACCGGCTCAGGGAACAGCTCAACCACGGGGTCCAGGCCGAGCGACCGGAGGGCCAGCCGCAGGCCGAACAGCGCTCCACCGCAGCTGATCGGCATCTCGCGGCACTGTCGGTCCACGCGAAGCTTCCTGCTGAGGTCGGCGTACAGCTCGATCGAGTTACTGAGCACGCGGAATCGCCACGGCTGCGTGTTCTGCAGCGACGGCGCCCTGGCCGCGGTGCCTATGAGGAACTCAACCTCAGCGTCCGGGATCGGCAGCGGCTGTCGGCTCCAAGGCTCAGGCACTTTCGCTCACCCCCAAAGGTGGCCGTGTTACCAGCCAAGCGTCTGGGCCCGGTTGACAATAGGAGGCTAAAGTCCGCGATGGCCAGGACTTTGGGCCGGCCAGCCAAAGCCGGCCGGACCTGCCGCATCGGCCGTTGGCCAGGGATTCGCGATCCGGCCTGAGGAAAGCAGGTCAAAGCCGGCGCAAATTTTCAACCTTTATTTGGTTTGAAAGCTTTGCGCGGCGTGCGGCTAGCTTCGCCAGGCCGATCACTGCAGGCGGACACCACCGCGGCGACGAGATTGTCGGCAGTCGCATCGCCGGAACCGCATGCGCGACCTCGCGGTCAGATCATGCTCGCCTGAGAGTGATGATGTCGAAGCTCGCGGAGCCGCTGCGGGGCAGCGTCAGCTGTCCTGCGAGTATCGAGCGGGCACTGATCTGGCCGCCGTTGGGGCTTGCGTAGGTGCCCATGTAGTTCGCGTCTTTGGCCTTGTAGTGCTTGCCCATCAGCGTGCAACGCGAAGTGGTCACGGTAGGACGCCGGGTGGCGGTCAGTACGGCTGAACCACTGATGCCACTTGAGCGGTTGGCGCTGACGTGCAGCTTTTTCTTCGTGCTATCGAAGACCGGCTTCTTCCCCGTTCCGAGGACATCCATGAGCAGGACGGCGCCCGCGGACTTATGGTCGTGCATCTATAACCGCGCAGACGGCGACCCGCCGGCCTGTTTGGGGCGCCGACGCGCCGATGTGAACCGTGCCTGGGCGGAGTATCTGAGCGAGTGACCCTTGGAGCCGTCGCTGGACCAGTCGAGGTTATGACCTGGGGCTCTTGCTATCCGTACACGTCTGCGGTCAGGTAGTGGCCGGTTTGCGGCGACGGGTCGGACAGTGCCGCGGCAGCGTCGTGGGCGCCAAGGCATTGGCGGATAGCCTGGCCCGGGTCTGGGGCAGGATGAATGCGCCGCCGATGGCGCCGATTCCCAGGGCTCCCAGCAGCACGCCGTATCCGCCGGAACCCAGCCCAAGACGGCGGGTGGCGATCAGCGGCAGCAGTGCCCACAGGGCACTGCCGGGCACTAGGAACAGGGCTGCGCGCAGCAGGATGCGCCGCACGACGGGCGCGTGGCGCACATACCTGCCGCCGGCCCGCAGGCCTGGAAGGAACCGCTCGGGAGACTGCGGAGCCCCGCCCAGCTGGCGATGGCACGCCACCACGATCGCGTAGAGCAGGAACGTCGCGGCGTTCAGGCCGAAGACTGCGGCCGCCCCGATCCGGGCGACGAGCAGCCCGGCGATCGCCGGGCCGATAGCGCGGGCGAGGTTGATGCTTATCGAGCTAAGGGCCGCGGCGGCCGGAACCTGCGGGCGCGGCACCATCTCGGGTACCAGCGACTGGTAGGCCGGTGCGATCAGGATGGCGCCGGTGCCCAGCGCGAAGGTGAACATGAGCAGCAGCGCCGGCGGCATCATGGACCACCAGCCACTGGGCGCCCACGGTCTGCATCCAGGTGCCCAACATTGCTGACCAGCACCGCGATCCACAGCGTCCGGAACAGCCCGATACGCAACGGCGCCCAGGTCGACGAAGCCAATCCCGAGCCAGCCATGCCGCGTTTCAGCTCCTATGGGCCAGTGCCCTCGCACCCATCTGATGTCAGCCGCTAAGGCCAAATCTGCTTCATGAGCTCGGACAGGCCGTCACAAAGGCTCTCCTCCACGGCCGGACTCATTGTCCCATGGCGCCCCGAGATTGCCGGAGAAAAAGCAACTCGGGATCCGCTGAGGAACGTTGCTCGCACATCATCGTGTAGCCGATCAGGGTCATCGCGTTCCCTGCTGCTGCTCAAGCGCGCGCGTGACGACGGTCAGGTCCTGGTCACCAAGTCCCTGGTCGACAATCCGCTGCCATTCATCGGCCAGGCAGTCAAGCACCGCGAACCTCTCGTCACCGAGCGCCTGCTGCGCGAGGTGCACGTCCTTGAGAGCGAGAGACAGCGCGAACTGAGCCGAGAACTCACCCCTGGCGATCCGCTGCAGCTTGGCCGCCTGCCATGCGGATATCAGCGGGCCGTCGCCAATGGCCTCCGCGACGGTGCTGACGTCAAGGCCCAGCCGCTGGGCAAGAGACACCGAGGCGGCGACTGCCTCATTCGCGAAGGCGAGCCAGGTGTTGTTCACCAGCTTCAGCCGGGTCCCGGCCCCGGCCGCGCCGACCCAGATAGTTCGCTGGCCGAGCGCGTCGAACAGCGGCGCGACCCGCGGGCGGGCCTCGTCGGGCCCGGACGCGAAGATGATCAGGTGGCCCTGTTCGGCCGGATCTTTGCTCCCCGACACAGGCGCGTCCACGAGCGTGATGTCAGGACGCTCACTACGGACCAGAGCCTCGACGCGATCAGTCCCGGCCAGGCCGATCGTGCTCATCTGAACCCAGATCGCGCCCGACGCGAGAGCGGCCAGCATTCCCTGGTCACGTGCGACCGACATAACGGCGTCGGCATCCGGAACCATCGTGACAACGATGCCAGCCCGCCCGGCCGCCTCGGCTGCCGTCTCGGCGACCTCCGCGCCGCGGTCGCCGAGGACCGCGGTCGCTTCGGGGTGACGATCCCACACAATCACCGTGATGCCGGCCCGCAGGGCGCTGTCCACCATCCCATGACCCATCGTCCCGACGCCAAGAACCGCAACCGGCTCGCCCGTAGCTGCCATCGTCATTCCCCAATCAGGTGGGTCGCCATGGAGGTGGTGTGCTACCTGCGGTATACCCAGAACGCGATCGCCTGGGCGCTGGCTCCGCCAGTCTTCGACTCTTAACAGAACCTGCCCGCAGCCGCGGGGTTGGCAGTTATCAGGAACGGGCAAGGGCCAGGGTGCCCTACTCGGCGCCGATGACATTGAAGTCCTGGCTGACGAAGATGTGGTGCGGCCAGTTCACTCCGATGTAGTGGACCTCGTAATCGCCGTTGCTCAGCTTCACGACACGGTCAACGATGCCCCCCGGGTAGGCGGCCAGCGCAGCTTCCGTCGCCCTATTGGCTGCCGTTCCGCCGACGATCGTCCCCGATCCCTGACTGTAGCTCGCCGGGATCTGTCCGACCTGCTTTGACGTGGTCGGTGCGCCACGCCGGAAGGGGATTGCCTTCGCCGGGGAAACCGCAGATCCGCCACCAGCCGACTGCACGATGACCTGCGTGGCCGTGATGGTCGTCCCGCTGGTCGTCCCGAGTACGAGAACGGGTTTGCCTATTGTGACGGCACTCGCCGAGGCCGGACTCGTCCCCTTCTGGTAGGTCGTGGAGGACGCCTCGTCGACAATCACCTTCTGACCCGCTGATGTCGAGATTGTGAAGCTCGGCGCGGACACGCTGGCGACGGTGCCGGATGCTCCCCCTGCGGCCGGCCCGGATCGGGCGTTGGCTCCCCCGCCGCGGGGTCCGAGACCGCCAGCTGAGCCCCTGCTGGCAGCTGGGGAGCGGTTGCTGGCTGCGGCTGGGCTGCTGCTGGAGGTTGCGCTGACGATCCCGTAGGAAACGCCGGCGACCGCGATAGCCGCGGCGCCGGCCACGATGGATCTGGTGAGTTTGCGCGAAGACATTGCTGAGTTCCTTTGGTCGATGCCACAGATTCGAGCGTGGCAGCTGACGCTGGAATCGCGATGAAAGCAACCCGGAAGCTTGCCCAGAGGTTGGCCGGCACAGGCTGAGTCTTAGCTGAGGCTTAAGCCCGGGGTGCTGGCTGCACCACTTGCCAGATCCGAACCGGCCGCCGCGATGCGGCCTTCACGTGCCGCGAGTGGCTGCGGGTCTGCGCAATTGCAGTTCGACGAACATCAGCGCCAGGCGATCTAGGTGCGCCCATGGTTTCGCTACATCGGCGGCGGGGCTAGCCACCACCGGCGAGGTGGCGGCCGCGCTGCTGCACCCCCAGTTCGCCGTACGGATAGTCGGCGGGCTTCGGGTCGCTCGCGGAGTTGAGCGCAGCGGTTTCGGCAGGACTGAGATGCAGGTCAGCGGCGCGAAGGTTCGTCTCGAGCTGCCCGGCCGTGCGGGCACCGAGGATTGTCGAGGTCACCACTGGCCGGTCGCTCACCCATGCAAGCGCGATCTCCGCCATGGACACGCCGCGCTGCTCGGCGATCTCCTGCACGGCGTCGATGACGTCCCAGGTGCGCCGCGTGCCACGCCGGTTGTAGGCCTCCATGCCCCGGTCGGGGTCCTCGCCGAGGCGGGTGGCGCCGGAAGGCGGCGAGCCGCGCTGGTACTTGCCCGACAGCCAGCCGCCGCCGAGCGGACTCCATGGGAGCAGCCCGAGGCCCGCGTCCATGGCCGCAGGCACGATCTCCCACTCGATCTCCCGCACCAGCAGGCTGTACTGCGGCTGAAGCGTCACCGGCCCGGCAGCATTGAGCGCACGGGCCAGGTGCACCGCCTTCGTCAACTGCCAGCCGGTGAAGTTCGACAACCCCCAGTACCGGATCTTGCCGGCGCGGGCAAACCCGTCGAGGGTCCGCACCGTTTCCTCCAGCGGCGTCCACGGATCAAACGCATGCACCTGATACAGGTCAACCGCCTCCACGCCCAGCCGGCGCAACGACGCGTCCAGCGCCCGGGTCAGATGCCGCGCGGACAACCCAGCGCCATTGGGAGAGTCATCCAGCGGGAAGCGGCCCTTGGTGGCCAGCACCACCGGCTCGGTGATCCCGGCCGGCCGGCTGGCCAGCCAGCGGCCGATGATCTCCTCCGACCTCCCGTCGCCGTAGGTATCGGCTGTGTCGACCAGCGTGCCGCCGGCCTCAACGAAACGGTCGAGCTGCTCATGCGCGCCCTGCTCGTCGGTCTCCACGCCGAAGGTCATGGTCCCAAGGCCAAAGACGGATACCGCGCAGCCGCTATGCCCCAAAGTGCGATAGTCCATGGTTCAACATAACGATTGCGGTTACGCACTAGCTGGCGCCACGCCTAAGCGACGACAGCGAGAATCCCCGACCAGCGGAACCGGATCCAACGTCTACCCGAGGCAACCCGCACTATCAGGAGTCCATTCATGCGTCCTCCGGATCCGTCGCTTTCACGCCGTAGTCCGTAAGTGGGCAGTAGTTGTCATAGCGTGCGGCGGACGCCGGCCTGGCGCCCGATGTCGCGCAGCTGAATGGCCAGGCTGCCGTGAGTGGCGTGCCGGGCCGCGGCGCGCCGCCCGATCGGCAGCACCTCACGGCCACGAGAATCCTCTCGCTCGTACCGTTGCCGATCAGCCCAGAGAACTCGTGCCGCCGGTATCGCCGTGACCCGGGGCCCCCGAGCGCGATCGCGGCGTCGGCGACCTGGTGGCGGCTGGCCTTGCCGCCGCCAGCGTGAACAACGCCGTGCTGCTGATCGTAATAGGCGCGGGCTCGGGGCGGTTCCGGGGTGACCAGACTGGTCGCGGCGCAGTCCTCGCGGGTCCGTGGCGCTGGCGAGACGACCAGGGTCGCCGCCGAAACTCCGGGCAAGCCGGGCGACGGTCATCTCGGTCTACGCCAAGCCCTCCAGCCAGGCCCGCTCCGCCGCCCTCTGATGCCCATCCGCATGGAAAACACCTGTCCCGACGACGTTTGCCAGGCGGCCGGGGCCGACCGGCTGCCCGCCGCTTCTCGGCTTCGGCAACGGGTCTGCACTAGGCAGTCCGGCTCTGCCCACGGGGGATCTCGTGACTGAAGGCGATGAGCCAGCCTAGCGGGCGCGTGTGATCCAGGGCCGCAGCACGCGCAGCCCGATCCAGGCGGCGCTGACGCCGACAGCGACGCCGACGATCGTATCGGCGAGCCGGAGGATCGGCTGCTGCCAGGCGTCGTGTGGGGACACGGCTGCGACCACCAGGACCACGGCGGTAGTGATGCCGGCGGTGATTGCATCCTGCGGGCGGCCGATCAAAGTGACGATCAGCGCGCTGGCTCCGATCAGCACCGCCAGAGCCCAGCTGTGGAAGGGCAGGAAGATCAGGTAGAGCAGGCACAGCAGGAAGCTGACCAAGGTGGCCGCGATAATCTAGGCATCCTGAGCACCCGACTTGTTCACTAAGTCGTTCCATGAAAACGACAAACCGGAACGACAGCACATTCGAAAAAGACGTACAACCTGGGAGCCGCCTGTCGGAATCGAACCGACGACCTGTTCATTACGAGAAACACGACCACCCGCACCGTGCGCCCTAGCTGCGCAGATAGCGCAGTTGGATGCACAGACCGCACAGGATGCACCAGATGAACGCGGCACCCGGTCCACGACCCGTTCCACTAGAGCCGACCGAGGGCTAGCAGATCCGGTCACCCGCAGTAATCTTCCGTCAGGCAACGTTGCGCGTCATGCGTGCTGGTGTCCAGGACACCTGCATACTTAATAGGTGGCTGACACTCAAGTTGCCCGCCGACTGCGGCTGGCACTGGACATGTATGAGTTCGGCGAGCGGATGGCCCGTTCGACGCTGCGCCGACGCCACCCGCATGCCACAGACGACCAGATCGACCAGATGCTTTGTGACTGGCGCCAGGCCAGGCCCGGAGCACCCGCAGGCGACGCGCCAGGGCGGCCGTCCCGTCGGTTCGGGTGAACGCTCTCGAAGTCGCCCTGCGGCGCATAGCGACCGACCTGGATTTGCATCACCGCCAGTGGGCGCTCGTCGGCGGCTTTGCCGTCTCAGCCCGGGCCGAGCCTCGTTTCACCCGGGACATCGACGCGGCCGTCATGGTCGACAACGACGCCGACAGCGAAGAATTGGTTCGCTCACTGCTGGCCAGCCGGTACCGGCTGCTTGCCTCAATCGAGCAGGATGAGACCGGGCGGCTGGCAACCGTTCGTCTAGCGTGTCCGCTCGGCAACGAGAACGTCGTCGTCGATCTCCTGTTCGCCAGCTCGGGGATCGAGCCCGAAATCACCCAGGCCGCCGAGATCACTGAGATCGTGCCGGGACTCAGCGTCCCCATCGCAACGACAGGTCATCTGATCGCCCTCAAGCTCCTCGCCAGGGACGACCATACTCGACCGCAGGATCTTATGGACCTGCGGGCGCTGATGGAAGTCGCCACAGCATCCGATCGCGCTCAAGCCCGGGAATCAGTCCGATTCATTTCGGAACGGGGATACGACCGTGGCCGGGATCTCACGGCCGCGCTAGAAGAAGCCGAGATGAATGCGCACTCGGCAGAATCCGAACGAGAACCTGACCACGGCTGATATACCTGGACCGGTCCGTAGGAAACAAAGCTCGCGTCACAGCTAGTAAAGATACTCTGAAATATAAGTTTGCGGCGTGAGTTGCGGCAGGTGTTTGACGTTTGCTGGCATCACCGCATTCTCGATGATCGAGGCGACAGCCACACTAGTAAGCTTAGTATCGACATTCGACAGGTGACCTCGGTCATCCAATCGGACGAATAGCGGGCCAAGAGTACGCCCAGTCCGCATGATACGTGTTCTCCAGGCCGATATCGCCTCGACCACGCAAAGCTCTTTATCTGCATTGGGTGGCATGATGACGTACCGTGTCGGGTTCTCGGAGCGTCTATGTAGCCGGACTTCAAGGCCTGTCGGACGAAACGCGATGTCATCGACGTCAAGTGAAGCTAGATCTCTCGGGTTCAGCGAGACAGGACATTTAAGCCCGAGCAGAAGCAGCGCACGATCACGAAAACGAATATCCGATTGCCACCAGAATATAAAGTCACTCTCAACGCGCGCCGAGTCGTGCACACTGGCCCGAAATGGTCGCATTATTGCCTGTACCGCATCGTTGGCAACTAGCGGAGACGTATTCGCTGGATTTCGCCGGTCAAGATCATCGAACTCGCGACGAGAGCGAAATTGATAGTCATCCTTCCAACTGCTTCCACCAGCTTGGTAGAGCTTTCGCCGGCACACATTACTGCATGTCTTACGCGGACGGCCCATCCCGGTCTGGATTATGAATGATCCACAGTACGAGCGACGATCCACCTTAAGTTCCCGTGCCAAGGCGCCGACCGAGGCCGACACATCTCTGACGGCTACGTCGCCAGTTGGGTCATAGTGGATGTTGGAGCTACGAGGCACCCCCTTGCTCCTCTCTTTGACCGCTCCAATTATCACGACCTGGTGCCCGTAGTACATAGTGGCCATTGGCGTTAGAAAGCCATGCTCGATCGCCTGACTTCGACCATGGCAGGAATCGATGGAGTGCGTCGAGTAGTGCGCCGAGTGCCAGGACGACCGGGGCGACACTGTCTGGCGGTGTCTTGTCAAGCGCCTTTTCGGCGATGTCACGAACCAACCACGCTGCGATTGCCACCACTGTGATTAGGACGATCGCGCTCGCGCTGATGCCGATAATCATTGGGACGCTGCTTGAGATTGTGTGGGTAGGTCTTCCTAGGGGCATCGGGAACCTCCTGAAACGATGAAGGCCCCGCACGCATCGCGCACGGGGCCTTCATCACAACAAAAAAGCCCCGGCGTGGCCAGGGCTACTTAATGGCAGGCATAGATATGCCCGCAGGAAGAAGTATAGCCCGCCCGGGCGGATTGGCCAATGAGCAGGTCATGAGCCTGGATGTCGATCCAGGCAGGCGCAGAGTTTTGTTCCTCGCATTACGATCCGCCATGGATCGTAATGCGAGGCCGAACAGCGTCGCGACGAAATTCCCGTCCCGGCGGCGGCAACACCGGCATCAGCGACTCAGCCTGCAGATCGCAGCAGATGGCGGTACCGGAGCTCCCATAACACGTGCATAGATATCACGATACGCAAGCATGCCCCTTTGAGCCCGAGCCTGAGAACGTGCAACTATTCCGACACGGGCGGCCTCTGCGGGACGCGCCAGCGCAGCGGAGGTTCAGAAATATGGGCCGACCCAGCGCCGCACGACGCCGAGCTCACTCACGATAAGCGACCATCCGTCATGAATTGCGTTCATCCGGAGCACTCGAACTGTTTCTAACTCGTTCCACGAAAGCGACAAACCGGAACGGCAGCATTTTCGAAAAACTGCCCCTGACCTGGAGCCGCCTGTCGGAATCGAACCGACGACCTGTTCATTACGAGTGAACCGCTCTGCCGACTGAGCTAAGGCGGCATGCCGCCCACGAAGGACGGCAGCGGAGAGAGTCTACCGGTCCGGCCGACCTTCGCGCGCGCGGCCGTGCATTGCCTCATATTCCTGCCGCGATCCGCACACGCTGGCTCGCGGACAGGCGCAGCGCTGGCCGGTCTCGGCGACCTTCACAATCACCTGATCAGCCGGAACGCTGTACCCGGCGATCGTACCGACCCCCTCAGGCGAGTCCACCGTGGACCCGATCTTCGGCGCCCGCTCCTTGAACTGCAGGTACAGCGGGTGCTCGTACTTCAGGCAGCACATCAGCCGCCCGCACGCGCCGGCGATCCGCATCGGGTTGACCGGCAGGTCCTGGTCCTTGGCCATCCGGACGGATACCGGCTCGAAGTCCTTCAGGAACGTGGCGCAGCACAGGTCGCGCCCGCACGGGCCGATGCCGCCCTGCAGCCGCGCCTCGTCACG
>WNEY01004953.1_pt1 | contig 10247 bp, 11 predicted proteins | sample 5400531 | NCBI WGS metagenome assembly WNEY01 (sample SAMN13153338, study PRJNA577476) | soil metagenome | isolation source: 200 cm saprolite under Douglas fir tree site 1 | place: USA:California | collected 2015-04-18
AGGATGTCGGCCGTCAGCCAGCGGACACGGTCAGCTTGCGGGCCGAGGCGCCCGCGGGCGTACTGCATCCCGGTGGCCGAGATATCGAGCACGGTGACGTCGGTGAATCCGAGCTCGAGCAGGGCGCCGGCCAGGGGCGATGCTCCGCCGCCCACGTCGATCACGCTGTCCTCCGCTGACACTCCGGCCGCGTCGAGCATCCGCAGGGACAGCGCCGGGTGCTGCTGGAACCAGCTGCGCGTGGCCTCGCCCAGGGCATAAGCGTCATCCCAGTGCGCCGCCAGGTCTGCGTCTCCTGCCATCACCTCATCATGCCGCTGTCAGCCCGGGCCGGCCCACCGGTAGCGGGCAGCGATCGCGACGACGGCGGCGTACGGCGCCGAGGACAGCGCCGGGGTCGCGTTCCCGACGTCGGCTCGGAGGGGCTTCCGAGGGTTCACCGCCAGTTCGTTCGTGCAGCGCGAGGAACGTGATCATCGAAGTTCCGCAGGGCTCGGTCCCTCCGCCGCACTTTGCCGTCCAGGCTACCCAAGCCACGGATATGCGATCCTGGCATCATGGCCAAGAGCCCCAATCGGAGGCTGTTGCTGCTGCGGCACGCGAAGTCGGCCTGGCCGGACGTCGCCGACCATGAGCGGCCCCTGGCCCGCCGCGGCCGCCGTGACGCCCCTGCCGCAGGACGCTGGCTGCGCGAGTCTGGCTGCCTGCCCGACCGCGTCGTCTGCTCGACGGCCCGGCGCGCCCGCGAGACGTGGCAGCTGGCCGCAGCGGAACTTCGCGCCTCTCCCAAGGTCAGGTTTGATCAGCGGGTGTACGGGGCGACTGCCGGACAGCTCCTGGACCTGGCCCGCCTGACGCCACCGGGGACGCGGACCCTGCTGATTGTCGGGCACGATCCCGCCATCCAGGAGCTGACCCTGGCGCTGGCCAGCACCGAGGCCGATGATGCGGGCGCGTTGGAGCGGGTGCGGCTCAAGTTCCCGACCGCCGCGATCGCGGTGCTGGCGTTCGCCGGTAGCTGGCCGAAACTTGCGCCAGGGCAGGCCCGCCTTGCTCGCTTTATGGTTCCCCGCGAGCTTAATGCCGGGCGCGGGCCGACCTGACTGGCCCGCTGACTGCGGCGGTCAGCGACCTCGCCGGGCAGTCAGGTCCCCGGCCCTGCGGGTGTTGATCACCCGGTCCGGCGGGATGCCCAGCCGTTCGGCTCGCTCGCAGCCGCTGGCCAGCCAGTCGAGCTGGCCGGGGGCGTGCGCGTCGGTGTCGATGGCGAACAGGCAGCCTGCCGCCGCGGCCAGGCGCAGCAGCCGGTCCGGCGGATCCTGGCGTTCCGGCCGGCAGTTGATCTCCACGGCGACTCCGTTGTCGTGGCAGGCAGTGAACACCGTTTCTGGATCGAAGGCCGATTCCGGCCGGCCGCGGCCGCCAAGCAGGCGGCCCGTGCAATGCCCGAGGACGTCCACGTGCGGGCTGCGGACCGCGGCGACCATGCGGTCGGTCATCGGCTCCGCGGGCATCCGCAGCTGCGAGTGCACGCTGGCGACCACGACGTCGAGCTGGCTGAGCAGGTCGTCGCTCTGGTCAAGCGCGCCGTCATCGAGGATGTCGACTTCGATTCCGGTCAGCATGCGGAACGGGGCTAGCTCGGCGTTGAGCCGGCTGACGAGTTCGAGTTGCGCGTGCAGGCGCTCAGCCGACAAGCCGCGCGCCACGGTCAGCCGCGGCGAGTGATCGGTCAGCGCAATCCATTCGTGCCCGAGACCGCGGGCCGACTCGGCCATCTCCTCCGGCGGGCTGCCGCCGTCAGACCAGTCGGAATGCGTGTGGCAATCACCGCGCAGCGCCGCGCGCAGGCCCGTCCGCTCGGCCGGCGGTGCGTCCGCGAGCAGCCTGGTCAGGTAGGCCGGCTGCTGGCCGTCAGCGGCCTGCGCGATGGCCTCGGCGGTAACCGGGCCTATCCCGGGCAGCGCCGACAGCGTTCCCTCGCGTATCCGGCGCTCCAGTTCGCCCGCCGGGAGATCCTCCGCGACCTGGGCGGCCCGGCGGAATGCCCGCACCCGGTAGGTCGGCGCACCGGCCCGTTCCAGCTGGAACGCAATTTGCCGCAGTGCGGCTACCGGATCCACGTGTCCTCCAGTACCCCGGCACCCGGCGGCCCGGCCGGCTAGGCCGGAGCCTAGCCGCGCTCCGTGGTCAGTGCTTCCGCAGCGCACTGACCAGCTGGGATTTGCTCATCGACGGCCGGCCCTTAATGCCGGTCTCTCGCGCGCGTTTGACCAAGCTCGCAGAGCGCACGGAAATCCAGCGCGTTGCGTACCGCTGCGCCGCCAGGATCATTGTTGAAGTAGACGTAGGCCTCCCCGCCCCCGGCGAGCGCCGCGCCGACCCGCACCGCCCAGGCCCGCAGCGCCTTCCGCCCGTACATCGGGCGAGGGCTGGCCGCGCCCTCGTGACACCGCAGGTAAACGAACCCGGCGGTGCGCCACAGCGGCGCGGCTGGCCGCCCGAGCCGGTCAGCCCAGCAGAGCGCAGCGCCGTGGGCCGTGAGGATCTCGCGAGTCTCGGCGCTCCACCAGGACGGGTGCCGGAACTCCGCCGCCACCTGCACTCCGGCGGGGAAACAGCCCAGGCAGCGGTCGAGCAGCACTGGGTCGGCACGAAGCGTCGGCGGCAGTTGCAGCAGCACCGGCCCGAGCTTGCCCGCCAGCCCTCCGGCCGCGGCAACCAGCCTGGCGACCGGCTCTTCTGGCTCGCTTAGCCGCTTGACGTGGGTGAGATACCGGCTCGCCTTCACCGCCATCACGAATGACGGCGGCGTCGCGTCGCGCCACCGCTCGAACGTCTCCCGGGCGGGCAGCCGGTAGAACGCCGCGTTGGACTCCACCGTGTCAAACCGCTCGGCGTAGGCGGCCAGCCACCGCCGCTGCGGCACACCCGGCGGGTAGAGCACGCCCCGCCAGTCGGCATACTGCCAGCCCGACGTGCCGACCCGCAGAGTCATCGCAGCTGCCACCGGGGTGGCCAGCCAGGCCATGCCCCCGTCCGGGCGGCGGCGGTCGCGTTCAAGGGCATCGTCGTGGACTCGACATCCGCGGGATCACGATCGTCGCGGATTCGGCCTTCCCGCTCGGCCGGTCCCGCCACGCGCGGAAGCCTCGCCGGACACGGCTGAACGTCTCGGCACCCATTACCGCAAACTACCGAGGATGCGCGTTACCGCAAACTACCGAGGATGCGCTCTGCCAAACCTCCCGGCCTGGACCTGCGGTTAGCTGGCAGCGGCGCCAGCATGCCTATGCAGTTGCGCCCGGGCAGCGCAAGATCGCGCAGATCCGGTGCCTGGCAGGCTCGTTGAGGTTCTCAGTCGGCAGTCGCAGTTCCGCGTCGGCCTCCCGGTCACGATGGCCGCCGTATCTTCCCAGCTCACAGCACTTGCGGAAGCCGGCCGCCAGGCCGGAGCTTCGTTGCGGGGCATGACGCCGGCGATGCGGGGTAGTGCCCTTCTGCACGGGTGGCATAACGCCACAAGCGGACAAGGAAGCGAGGACTGGTTATGTCTAGGTCCGAGCCTGCGACCCGCACGGAGCCCGCCTACGCGCCGCCGGGAACGCAGCGCACCAGCAGAATGGCCATCTGGTCGCTGATCCTCTCGGTCGTCGGGCTGGCCGGACTGGGATCCCTGGCCGGGATCGCGCTCGGGATCTCGGCCCGCCGCCGGATCGCCGAGACCGGTGAACGAGGCGCCGGGCTGGCGATCGCGGGCATCGCGGTCGGGATCGTTACCCTGCTCATCGCCATCGCCTATTGGGCCTTCATCGCCATGCACGCCGGTGGCGGCGGTGGCGGCGGTGGTGGTGGTGGTGGCTACTGACCACCGCGTCCGGTCTCGCCAGCGCGTCAGCTGCCCTGATCGCGCCGTCACTGCGCGGCTCCCCGGCAGGCGCAGTGACGATTCGCCACCAGACGAACCCGACGGGGATCCGCCCACGGCGACGTGTCCGCCGCAGAGGGCAACGCCTGAGAGCGCTGGCGCGGCACGCCAGCAGGTCTGGCGGCGGCCGGAAAGAATAAGGTCGGAAAGAATAAGGAAGGCACGCCATGGGTTACGTTCTGACGGCCGTCATCATTCTGGCGGTGGCATTAACCGCTGCGGGTGCCGTGCACGTGCGAAATGGCACGCGCCCCGTCTCTAGGCCGCGCCGGGTAGCCGTGCGGCGGGCCGCATCGCCCGGGCGGCGCCGGTTCGTGCGGCACCCGATCCTCCGGCCTCCGGCCGGCCTGCGTAGGGGTAACGACACCCGAACACCGCCGCCGCCTGCACCCCCGGCAGACCGGCCTCAGCCACCGCCCTGACGGCCGGGCTAAAAGAGATCGATGTCCGGTATCTTCTGGTGCGCGGCGGCCTGGGCGCGGTCAGCCGCCGGAGTGCTGGCACTGGCGGGTGCACGCTGAGCAGCAGCGGACAGGCTCCCTACGCGCGCGCGCCCCAGCGCCAGCCGCACCGCACGCCCGGCCTCGTAGGCGAGCATGGCGAGCACGAGGAGCACTTCCGCGGCGATCCCGTCGGCCCAGAAATGGTTGGCGGTGACGACAACTACGAGCATGGTGACCGCTGGGTAGGCCAGGGCCAGCCAGCGCCATCGGCTGCCGGAGAACCGGACCACGGTGATGCCGATGAGCAGCGCCCAGGCGATGTGCACCGACGGCATGGCCGACAGCTCGTCGGGGTTGAAGCCGGCGATCGACCCGTACACCGACTGCCCGTACAGCACCCCGGTGTCGATCATCCCGTCCGAGGGCAGCATGCGCGGCGGCGCAACCGGGATCAGCTGCACGAGCAGGCAGGCCGCGGTGACCATCACGAGGGTTGCACGCACCTCCGGATACCGGTCGCGATGCCGCAGGAACAGCCATACCAGGAGCGCGATCAGGCCGGTGAAATGCAGGCTCGCGTAGTACAGGTTGCACACCTGCACGAGCAACGGGTGCGGCAGGAACAGCCGCTGCACCGCCGCCTCGTCCGGCAGCCGGGCGACCCGCTCCGCGTGCCAGATCCAGTCCGCCCGCGCCAGCGCGCCGCCGCGGACCCGGGCTGCGTACCTGCCCGCGAACTGCCACAGCGCGAAAATCCCGACGATGATGCCGGTCTCCTGCGCGATCGCGGTGAGCTCGGCGAGCCTGGCGCGCCGGATGAACCACCCGCGCCAGCCGGGCTCGGCGCCCCGCAGCGCCCGGGCAGCCGGCCGATCAGCGGCGTCGCCTCGCGCCAGGATGCCGCGCAGCCGGACCGCCGCCGTCAGGCCGAGCAGGCACGCCGAGCTGACCGCGGCCGCCTGCCAGGACAGCTCGATCTTCAGCATGCGCCTAGGTCTCCGTATGCGGCGGCGCCGCGCTTCGCGTATTCGACGGGAGTGGCTAACTCTAGTCGCTGGACTTTGCTGCGCTGAGTCGTGCAGCGCCAGCTAGCCCCGGCCAGACGGGCCCGGGCACACATCCGGCCCAGCAGCCCGTACCGGAAACCCGGGCGGATCAGCAGGATTTGATACGAGCCGTCCCGGCCAGTGCGCAGCCGCGGGCCTCATCGCGCTCGCCGCGGGTGACCGCCGCGCCCTCACCGGGTGCAGCGTCAGGACTTCGCAGCTGGCGGTGGCGGCTGCACGAACGTCCCGCGGCCGACGACATGCCTGACCAGGCCTTCGTCGCGGAGCAACCGGACGGCCTTGCGCGCCGTCAGCCGGGACACGCCGTACTGCTGAGAGAGGGTTTCCTCGGAGGGGATCGGCCTGCCCACTTGCAGCTCGCCAGAGGCGATCCGGGTACGCAGGATCGCGGCAAGCTGCAGGTAGAGGGGCATTTCCCCTTGGTGGTCAATCTCCACGTGATCACGTTAGGCCGGATATCTCGGGCTGCTGACTGCTGGGGCCGGATCTTGCCGGAAACTGCCGGAAGTAGCGGGGTGTAGCCCGCTGTGCATAGAATCCATGTTGTGGAACTACCGGGCGAAGACGTGGCGGGCGGCCGGTTCGGGCTGAACGTCGGCAAGTGGATGCAGGCTTACCCCGATTTCGTGCTGCAAGGCGGCGTGCACGGATTCGGGTTCAGGTGCTGGCGCCGGAACGAACTGGGCAACCCGAGCGGCCCGGGCATCGAGGCCCTGTCGCTGGACGAACTGGCCGACGTGATCGACCTGGCTCGCGGGATCGACGGCTCCTGACCAGCGGCCCCGGCCGCCACGCCGCCGCGCCTGCCTGGCCCGTTGCGGGCCGCAGCGGTGGACGGAGCAGCCCCGGCAGGCCTGGCCGGCGGGGCGGCAGCCGCCCGGCCGGCCATCGATGCTCTTGCCGGTAACGTCGGCGCACCGGTGGTCTCCGGGCGCCCGGCGGCTGGCTCAGTCCGCCCGGCGGCGCTGGCTCAGTCCGCCGGAGCGGCTGGCTCAGTCCGCCGGAGCGGCTGGCTCAGTCCGCCGGTCCGCTGGCTCAGTCCGGCGGCCCGCTGGCCAGGACGACGGTGGCACGGTGGCTGCCGGACGCCGGGTCCGTCCAGGTGATGCTGATCTTGTCGCCGGGGTGATGCGCGGTCAGCACCGAGCGGATCTGGGCCGGCGAGGTGACCGCGTGCCCGCCGAGCGAGGTGATCGAGTCGCCGGCCGTCAGGCCGGCCCGGGCAGCCGCCGAGCTAGCCGCGACGCCGGCCACTTGCGCCCCTGGGCCGGCCGGGAACCCGGAAGCACCGCCCGCGGAGGTGACCGCCACACCCAGGAAGGCGGTGGCGCCGACGTGCACCGTGGCCGAGGACTTGCCAGCGTCGATCTGACTGGCGATGGCGGTTGCCTCGTTGATCGGGATCGCGAAGGCCTGGGTTGCCGTGGCCGAGCTGACCTGGTTGCCCGACGTAGCCGACGCGGCCGTGTTGATGCCGATCACCTGGCCGCTCGCGTTGATCAGCGGGCCGCCGGAGTCCCCTGGCTGGATGTCGGCGTTGGTGCGGATGAGTCCCTGCAACTGCTCGGCGGTGCCAGCGGACTCATCGCTGGCGGTGATCGACTGGTCCAGGCCGGTGACCCGGCCGCCCGCGACCGACGGGGTGCCGTCCGTGCCGCCCGCGTTGCCCATCGCGACGACCCGCTGGCCCGACCGGACGCGCGTGGAGTCGCCGAGGGACGCGGTCGCGAGGCCGGACGCCCCCTGCAGCCGTAGCACCGCGATGTCACGGGCGGCGTCGTAGCCCGCCACGGTGGCCGTGTAGACGCGGCCGTTGCCGACATCCCTGACCTTGATGGCGGTAGCGCCGTCAATGACGTGGTTGTTGGTGAGCACCTCACCGGACGACGTGAGCACGATGCCGGTGCCTGCGGCGGTAGCGCCCTGGTAGCCGAGTGTGGAAACCACATCGACAATGGCAGGCCCCGTTTTAGCGGCGATCTGAGATGTGGTAAGCACCGGGGTTCCGCTCGCGGTTGCCGCCCAGGCGGAGCCCGCCCCGGCGACCAGGGCGACCGCGGCGGTAACAGCAAGCAGTCGGCGGTGCCGCCGCAGCGGGCCGCCCGGATTCTCGGTTACGCCATGTCCCGCCGGGCTGCCGGGACCCGCGGGGGCGCCAGCGCCGGGCGAGGGCGAGTCCGGCTGCTGCTCTGCCGGTCCTGCCGTGCCCAGCGGATCGTCCACCGTGCGCATGTCTGTCCTCCTAGCTGCGAGCCTCACCTTGTGCTCCTGCATCCACGGTGCGACTTCTACCTGGAGGCAAGCTCAGGAATAGCTAGTGCCTGGCCCCGGATTAGCTGACCGTTAGCTGAACGCGGCCGCTGCGCATGGTAAGCGGGCCGCTCTACGGCTGCCGGGATTGCGGCGCGATGCCGCGCAAGACGGTCTCCGCGAGCCGCCCGGCGAGACCGGGCGGCATGCTGGCCGGGCTGCCGGGCGGGCTGAACAGCATGCGGGGGAGGATCTGGCCGTGCATCGCGCCGACGATCAGCGTTGCCGCGGCGTCAATATCGGCCGCCCCGTCGATGCGGCCGATTCGCTGCTCGGCGCGCAGGTAGGCGGTGAGGATTGCCGGGAGCCCGGGAGCGCCTGCGCTGTCCTGGCTGGTGTTGCCAGCCTGCTGGCCCGGCACAGTGTCCGCCGTCGCCGTCGCCGTCGCCGTCGCCGCCTCCGCCTCTGCGGCCTCCGCCGTCGCCTCCGCCGCCGCGGCCTCTCCGGCCTGCGTGGCCTCCGCCGCCTCCGCCGCCGCCTCATCGCCGCCGGCTGCGGCGGGATCGAAGGCGGCATCGCCGCCGACCATGGCGTGGAACCGAATGAGCACCTTGGGCTGCGACAGCACCCCGGCGAAGGCGGGCGTGACCCGGGCGAGCACCGCAAGCCCGCCGTCGATGAACAACCGCAGGTTCTCGGCCACGGTGCCGGTCCCGGCTGGCGGTAGCTGCGGTGCGCTGGTCATCACGGCGCCGACGTGCGCGAGCAGGGCGTGCGCGAGCAGGTCCTCCTTGTCCTCGAAGTAGTTGTAGAGCACGCCGTCGGCGACCTGGGCCTCCCGGGCGATCTCGCGGACGGCCAGCCCGGCGCTGCCCCGCTGGCCGATCAGCCGCGCCGCGGTGGCGATCAGGTACTCGCGCAGGTTCTGGCCGTCGCCGTCGCGCAGCACGGCGGGTTTCCTAGGTGACATCGCGCCTGAGTGTAGTGACGAAGGCGGCAGCGGTGAATGCGGCGGCGTACCCGAGCAGTGCCAGGCCGCCGCCCCACTGCGGGAGCAGCCGGATGGCCGGGGACAGGCTCGCCCGGTCGAGGGCCTCGCTGGCGTAGAAGGGCAGCCAGCGCGCCAGCCCCGAGCCGAGCAACTGCCCGGTGATGCCCTCGACAAGCGCGATCCAGGCCAGCGCGACGGCGATGGCGCCGGCCAGGTTGCGGACGAGCGCGCCAACGCAGACGCCGATCGCGGCGAAGGCCACATTAGCGGCCACGCCGCCCGCCAGGACCTGCCAGCTGCCGCCCGCAGAAAGCTGCAGGGCGCTGCCCTTTGCGGCCCACCAGGCGGCCGTGACCGCGACGGCGGTAAGGGACGAGACCAGCCCGGCGGCGGCACCGGCCAGCGCGTAGACGGCCAGCTTGGCAGCGATCACCCGGCCGCGCCCTGGCCAGCTCAGGTAGGTGTCGGTGATGGTCCCGTGCCGGTACTCTCCGGCAACGGCGAGGATGCCGAAGATCAGCGTCAGCATCGCGGCGAGGCCGACATGCGCAAGCGCCTGGCTCTGCACCTGCGGGTCATGGGTGTTCCCGCCGGACTCGACCAGGCCGCTGATGCCGGCCGCCACGAGCAGTGGCCCGGCGGCGAGCAGCAGCCACGGGCCGCGGATGGTGGTGAGCTTGCGGAACTCGCCGTGAATCGTGAGCAGCACAGTGGTCTCCTAAGCTGTCAGCCGATGATGCGGCCGGCCTGATCCGGTGCGGCGCCTGGCCCGGTCCTGGCCGGTCAGTCTGGTGCCATGGTCAGCTTCAGGAACGCCGACTCAAGCGCGTTGTCCGTCTGGCCGATCTCGCCCAGCGAGCCGGCGAAGCGGAGCCGTCCCGCGCTGACGATCACCACCTGGTCAGCCGTCTGGGCAACCTCGCTGAGCAGATGGCTGGCAACCACGACGGTGCGGCCCTCACTCGCCAGGCCGCGCAGCAGGCCGCGGAGCCATGCCACGCCCGCCGGGTCCAGGCCGTTGGCCGGCTCGTCGAGCAGGAGCACCGGCGGGTCGCCGAGCAGGGCGGCGGCAAGGCCGAGCCGCTGCCGCATCCCGAGCGAGAACCCGCGCACCCGCCTGGTCCCGGCCGAGGCCAGGTCAACCTGGCGGAGCACCTCGTCCACCCGGCGATCGGGGATGCCGTCCCCGGCGGCCAGCACCCGCAGGTGGTCGCGGGCCCGGCGCCCCGGATGGCAGCCAGTGGCATCGAGCAGCGCGCCGACACTGCGGCGCGGCCGGGCGAGGCGGCGGTAGGGCACGCCGCCGATCAGCGCCTCGCCCGCGCTGGGCCGGACCAGGCCGAGCACGGCGCGAAACGTGGTCGTCTTCCCCGAGCCGTTGGGCCCGAGGAAGCCAGTGACCTTCCCGGCCGGGGCGGTGAACGACAGGCCGACTACGGCAGTCACCCGGCCGAAGGTCTTCGTCAGGCCGCGGACCTCAACCTCCGTCATATTCCCTCCTCTGTGAACCCGTCATATTCCCTCCTCTGTGAACCAATCTTCATGAACTTTAGTTCATGAAACAGTGT
>WNEY01007688.1_pt1 | contig 10247 bp, 11 predicted proteins | sample 5400531 | NCBI WGS metagenome assembly WNEY01 (sample SAMN13153338, study PRJNA577476) | soil metagenome | isolation source: 200 cm saprolite under Douglas fir tree site 1 | place: USA:California | collected 2015-04-18
ATCCGCCCCTCGAACGTCGTGAACAGCTTGGCGCCGGTCTCGGGATCCGCGTAGGGCGCGAGCGTGCCGCTCACCCGCCCGGCGGCCACGCGCACGAAGCTGATGGTCAACACTTGGGAGTGAGGCTGCGCCGGGGCGACGGCCCCGGGGGCCCCTGCGCCCCCCGCCGCCGGAGCGCCGCCCCACGCTTGGAGCGGGCGGCCGAAGCCGCGCGGGATCATCACGACGTCGCCGTAGGCCGAGTCCTCATGTGTAGTGAGCGTGAAGGAAATGCTGCCACTGCGACCGGTCGCAGCGCTCGAGTACGATCCCTCCCATTGACCGGCGAGGGATGCCACGTCTCTGGGGGCGCCGACGACCGGGACAGGCGTGTGCGACGCTGGGCCGCAGGACCACAACAGGACGCCCAGGGCGCCAAGGGCGGCAGTGCGGATGGTGGTGGGGGCTTGCGTGGGGCCTCCTCGTTCCTTTTCTCCTCAGATACGCGTCGCGGGGGTTTTGGTTGCGCTACCCGTGCGCCGCGGAGGCGCGCTAGCCGGCGGATCGGCCCGCCGTGAATACGAGCCGTCCGACTCGAGGGTCCAGGCCGTGGCATCCGCGAGCTCTCGCTCGAGGATGCCGTCGAGGCGCGCGCGCGCCGCAGGATCGCGTACCGGCGTGATCACCTCGACGCGCCGCCGCAGGTTGCGCGGGCGCCAGTCGGCAGATCCGATGTAGTACTCCGGCTCGCCTGCATTCGCGAAGTGATAGATCCGGCCGTGCTCGAGAAACCGTCCCAGCAGGCTCACCACGCGGATCCGCTCGGAGAGTCCGGGGACGCCCGGCCGCAGCATGCACGTGCCGCGCACGACGAGCTCGACGGCCACACCGGCCTGGGAGGCGCGATACAGCGCCCGGATGATGGTCGCGTCGGCGAGGCCGTTGAGTTTCGCGCGGATCCGGGCGCCGCGGCCCTCCCCCTGCCGCGCGTGGTCGGCCTCCCGGGCGATGAGCGCCAGGAACCGGTCCAGCATGTTGGTCGGCGCGACGAGGAGGCGCCGAAAGTCGGCCTGGGGCGGCCGCGCCGAGCCCGTGAGCTCGTTGAAGAGGCGGTGCAGGTCTTCCGCGATGGCGGTGTCGGCCGTGAACAACCCCAGGTCCGTGTACATCCGGGCCGTGTCGGGATTGTAGTTGCCGCTGCCGATGTGCGCGTAGCGGCGGGGACGACCGCCCTCCCCGACCCGCCGCACCACCAGCGCGATTTTCGCGTGCGTCTTCAGGGTCGCGAGTCCCGTGAGGACGTGGATGCCTGCCGCTTCGAGGCTCTGGGCCCAGCCGATGTTGAGCTGCTCGTCGAAGCGCGCCTTCAGCTCGACGAACACCGACACGTCCTTGCCGGCGGCGGCCGCCCGGCGCAGCGCCTCCCCGATCGCCGACGGTCCTCCAGGGCGGTACAGCGTGAGCTTGATCGCCGCTACGGCGGGATCGTCCGCCGCCTCGGCGATGAAGCGCTCGAAGCTCGCCGCGAAGGAGTCGTACGGATGGTGCACCAGGACGTCGCCGCGGTCGATGGCGTCGAACACGGACGGTTCACCGGCGAAGGGATCGCGCGCGATGACGTCAGCATAGTTCGACCCGCTGTGCCCGGGCCATGCGGCGAGCTCGCCGAGCGCGCCGAGATCGAGCGGCCCGGGGGCTTCGTACACGTCGGACGGTCCGAGCGCGCTCTGGAGGCTGCTCTCCTCGAATCGCAGCTCGCGCTGGAGCAGCTCGCGCAGCGGCGGGGGCATCGTGCCGTCGAGCTGGATGTCCCCGGCGCGCGTGACTCGGAAGGCGTGAGCCTCCACGACCTCCCGGCCGGGGAACAGCGCCGCGAGCCGGGCGCCGACCACGGCCTCGACCAGGATGGCGCCGCCGTCCGCGAGCGGGAGGAAGCGGGGCAGGGCCGGCGGAAGCTCGACAGCCGCGTAGTGCACGGCGCCGCCCGGCGTGTCCCGCAGGGTGACCGCAAGGCTCAGCCGCCGGTCGCCACCGTGGGGAAACGGGTGGCCTGGGGCGCGGGTGAGCGCCTTGGGCGTGAGCAGGGGCGCGATCTCTTCGGAGAAACGGCGGTCGAGCAGCCCCTGCTCCTGCGGCGCGACCTCGCTCCAGTCGCGGATCCAGATCCCGTGCGCCGCGAGGTCGCCCTGCGCGAGGTCGCGGAACGCGCGGTACTGCCGCGCGACGAGCGGGTGGAGGCGGACGGCGATCGCATCGAGCTCCTCGGCGGGCGTGAGCCCGTCCGGAGACCGGTCGACGATACCCACCGCGACCTCGTGCTTCAGGGCGCCCACCTCGACCATGAAGAAGTGGTCGAGGTTGCTGCCGACGATCGCGAGAAACCGGAGCCGCGCGCCGAGCGGTGTACCCGGGTCCTCCGCGAGCGCGAGCACGCGCGCGATGAATTCGAGCGAGCTCAAGTGCGCGTTGATGAACTGCTCCGGCGCCGGGGCGGCGGCCTCGAGGGCGCGCGCCGGCAGCTGGGGCACGCGGAGCTCGCTGAGCGTCAGCCGGCTGCCGTCGTCGCTGGGAACCTGGGCTGACTGCGGCGGCTCGAGCGGCGCCGCCGACCACTCCGGCACGAGCTCGGAGCGAGCCGCCACCGCGAGGGCGGCGAGGGTCACGGGCTCCCGCAGCACCGGCGAACCGACGCGCGCAACGATCTCGGCCGGTGGAAACCACTGGATGCCACCCGGCGGCGCCGCGGACAGGTCGCGGCGCAGCCGTCGGGCGAGCCAGACTTCGATAGCCGGCCGGGCCTCCGTCGCGGGCACGACACCCAGGAGCCGGACCTCGGCCTCCGCATGGCCGAACGCGCGGCGCAACGCCCGGCGGCAGGCGTCCTCGCCGCCTCCATCATCCGTGGGGAGCCGCAGCTCGGTGCCGGCGCGGCACAACGCCATGCGCCCGTGCGCGAGCGCCAGCACCGCCACTTGCCGCCCGGTGCCGGGCACGGCTTGATCCGCTCCCTCCGGCGTGTGTCGCAGCCCTGCTGCCCGCTCGGCGCGCGCGACCGACGCCGCGGCGATGCCGTACCGTCGCGCCACGGCCCGGGCGACGGGCGCGAGCGGCAGCAGCGCCCACGGCCGCCGCCACAGCACGAGCTCGTGGAACACCGGCGTCGCGCCGCCGCCGCGCACCGTGACGCTGTCGTACGCGAAGACGAACTGCGAGAGGGGCAGCGCCGGGAAGTGGGCGACGCGCAGCCGCCGGTCCACGTCGAGCTCCACCTGTGGTTCGAGCCGCGACGGATCTGCCAGAGCCCGGAGCCGTCGCGCCGGCTCCGATGCCCCGAGCAGGATGTCCGGCGGCTCGAGCTCCGTGACCCGCGCCTCGCAATGGACGGCGCCGTCGCGCCCGTCGAGCGCGAGCCAGCGGCGGTCCTCCACGTCGAACCGGATGCAACAGCGCACCCCGCGCCGCCGCAGGTCGCCTTGCGGCGTGTCGCAGTAGAGCTCGCGATGGAAGCTCAGCCGGGGCGGTCCGCTGCGCAGCCCGAGCGGCAGCGAGGACCGGAGCAGCTCCTCCAGGCGTGCGGCGCTCGGAACGTGCCAGCGGAGCTCGCTCAAGACGGTCAGCTTTCGCGGCACCCGTCGATGAGCTCGTGCTTCGCCCGACGGGGCTCGTTGATCGTCCGGTAGAACTCATCATAGTAGCTGAGCGCCTGCTCGACCCGCTTCGGCTCGAGGTCCGGCTGACCGCGGTACAGCGCGTAAATCGAGTCCTTCGCGGCGTTGAACCGCGCGAACAGGGGTGCGAAGTCGTCCGGCGTGCGACACGTGCCGCGGTAGGTCCGGATGCGGACGGTAGCGATACCGAGGCGGGAATCAGGTCGGGCGTAGGGCGCGGAGATCACGCCGGACCAGTCGAAGTCATAAGGGACTGGATACACGACGCCGGCGCTGTCGCTGATGAGCACGATGTTGTGCAGCGCGGTGAACGCGAAGTCCGTGTTCCCGATCAGGTACTGGAACACGGTGACGAGGCCCGTCTGGTCGAAGTTGGTCTCCCCCTGACTGACCCCCTGCTGCGCGAGCACGTGTGTGTGGTTGCGCCGCGCCATACGGTCGTCGTCCTCGAGGAAGAAGGCGTACCGAGTCGCCGGCGCTTTCTTCCCGCTCGGGTCCACGTAGGCGACGCGCGCGAGCCGCGCGCGGAAGCTCTGGGGCGTCAGCAGGTTGTAGACCCGGTAGATGAGGTACTCCTCGAGCAGGTAATTGGCGTAGGCGCGGCTGCCGCGGCACTGCACCACCAGTTTGAGGCTTCCCTGGTGCGCGAACGGCGTGTGGGCGGCGCCGGTCCGGTCGAACTCGAGCTTGAGCGGCGGGAATTCGCAGGTACGCAGCCGGAAGTGGCCGCGCGTGTGCAGCTGCACGTTCAGCGAGACGGTGTCGCCCGCGGGCGACCCGTACGACAGCACGCCGGCGTGGACGTGCTTCTCCGTTCCCCGGTCCTTCGCGACGGCGTCGAAATCGGCGGCGAGCGTGATCTCGATCGGGTCGGCCGAGTCGAACAACCCGCGGGGCGCATGCTCCGCCGTGTCCGCCGGGAGGTGCCAGCGGAACGGCGGTAGCGGCCGCGCACTCGGCCGGGGCGTGAAGCCCAGCGCTGCGAGCGCCGCGACCGTGAGCGGGAGCAGACGCTCCGTCAGGTCGAGGCTCACGCAGCAACTTAGGAAGCGTCAGCCGGGTCGGCTAGGGTCGGCTGCGGCGGTCCCGCTCGTCCAGGGGCCGGAACATCGCCCGCACCACGGCCGTCGCATCCACGGCGATCAGCAAGCCGTCCCGCGGCAGCGTCGCGACGCCCACCACCGTTCCGGCGGGCGGGTTCCGCTCCGGGAAGAAATCAGGCGCAGCGGCGCGGATCAGTTCGAGGTCCCCGGGCTTGGCGCTCACGACGTAGACCGTGAGCTTCGCGACGTCGGCGGGCCCGACGCCGGCGATCCGCAGCACGGTCGCCAGGTTCGCGAATGCCTGGGCGGCCTGGGCCTTCAGGTCGCCCGGCCCGACGAGCCGGCCCAGGCTGTCGAGGGCGACTTCACCGGACACGTACACGGTCGCCCCCACGCGCACCGCGTGGGTGAAGCCCGGGATCGCGGCGAGCGTCCCCGGGTTGATGTAGCGCGTGGCGACGGGATCGACACCGCCGGGCGACTGGCGGAAACCGCCGCTCGGCGGCGGGCACGCGGCCAGCAGGACGGCGCCGACGCTGCCCGCGAAGGCGAAACGCATCCGATGCTCCTTGGGGGTCAGAGTGCCCTTCGTATACTCCCGCCGCTGGTCAGAGTTCATCAGCGCGTCAGCACCCACGCCCCCGCGTCCGTATTCCCCACCATGAGAGCCGTGTCTCCCCTCCCCCCCGACTTGGACGGCCCACCGGGGAGGCCGGGAGAGGCGCGGTCCGCGGAGGAAGAGTCCGCGCTCGTGGCGCGCGTCTTGGCGGGCGATCACGAAGCACTGGGACAGCTCGTGGCTCCGTATGTGGGGTCGTTGCGCCGCGTCGCCCGCGCCATCCTCGGCGACGTCGATGACGCGGACGACGCGGCGCAGGATGCGCTGCTCCTCGCGCTCGTGAAGCTCGACCAGTTCGACCGCTCCCGCCGGTTCGGGCCGTGGTTGATGCGGATCGTGACGAATGCGGCGATCGACCGCCGCCGCCGGCGTCGGGTGCGGGTGGCGGGCGGTTTGGACGAAGAGGTCGCGGACGACGATCCGCTCCCCGACGCCGAAACGGAGCGGGTTGTCCTGGGGGAACGCCTGGAGGCGGCCCTGGAACAGCTGCCGGCGCGGTATCGGACGGCGCTGGTGCTGTTCGACGTCGAGGGCTACTCGCACGGCGAGATCGCCGAGATGCTGGGCGTGGCGCCGGGGACGGTGCGCTCGGCGGTGTTCCACGCCCGCCGCCGGCTGCGGCGGCTGCTCGCGGACTGGAGAGTAAGGTGAAGGGCGAGAGGGGAGCGCATGAGACCTGAGATTTCCGAGTTCTCGCCCGAGCGTGATCGGGCGCTCGGCGCCGCGCTGCGCGCGGCGCTCGATCGACCCGACGACGGCGCGTTTCTCGCGGCCGTGCTCGAGCGCGCGCGGTTGGCCGGCGTGGGGTCGTCACGCGCGGTGCTGGGGCGCCCCCCCTGGACTCGCGCGGCCGTCGCGGCCGCGGTGCTCGCGGCCCTCGTCGGCGGGATCCTCGTGGGCACGGCGGCACGCGCCTCACAACCGTTCGACAACGCGTGGGTCACGGCGACCACGGGCAACGCTGGAGCCGGCGCGCTGTTCACCGCGGAGCAGGCCCCCGACGCGAGCATCCTGTTCGCGTCGGTCGCCGTCAATTAGCGGGAGGGAGGGGGGATGTTGAAGCAATCACCGGGCTGGGCGATCGCGTCGCTGGTCGCGGCCTTCGTGGCGGGCGGGCTCGTCGGGTGGGGCGTCAGCACGCGCGTCGGTCACGGCCGCTGGCGCGGCGGCCCCGGCGAGTTTGGCGGCGGACCGCCGTTCGGGCCGCGGGGCGTGCATTCGTTCCTCAAGCGCGAGCTCGACCTGACGCCGGCGCAGGTGGACTCGGTGCGCGCGATCTTCGAGCGGCACCGCCCGCAGATGGAAGCCCTGTGGCGCGCTACGCGCCCGCGCTTCGATTCACTGCGCGCGGCGGTCGACAGTGAGATCGCGGCGCAATTGACGCCGGCGCAGCGCACGCGATGGCAGGAGATGATGCGGCGGATGAACGACCGGCTCCAGAGGGGACCCCCCCCCTCCCCACACGATCCTTAGAAGGAGGTGGTGCGCGAGGGGCGAACGGCAAGCGGGCTCCGAAGACGGCGGGGCCCGCTTTCATTTTGACTGCGCCGCGGCCGTGTCCGCCCGCGCGAGCAGGCCGGTGAAGTCCGTGAGCTCGGGGACGCCGAGGTCGGAGACCACCCAGTACGCGTAGCCCGTCGCCGTCCAGTGGCGCAGGTGGTATCCCTGGCGGGTCGCGGCAGCGGGACCGGCTGTTGCGCCGCGCGCGGCCGGCCAGAGGAACACGTTGATCACGTGCTGGCGCCGGCCGTACACGAGGACGGCGACCGTCCGCCCGTTCAGGTAGTCGAGCCGGCCTCCGAGGAGCGGGTATCCCCGTCCGGCGAAGTCGTACACGGGAGGCGAAAAGTCGAGCCTGCCGTTGAACCACGGCTTCACCGTGTGCTGGTCCGACGAGAGCACGTCGGTGAGGTGGCCGGGCATGAGCGAGCGTACGTGGCTCGTGAGCACCTCGTCGGTGAGCGTGTCGCCGGCCGCGCGCCACAGCGCGAGTCGCCAGCTGCCGAGCGCGACGGCCGCCAGGGAGGCGGCGAGGGCGAGCGCGCGCCACGTGGGGCGGGACGCCCTCGGCTCCGCGGTCGCGCGCAGCGCCGCGCGCACGCGGTCGCGCAACGCGCCCGGGGCCCGCAACGCCGGGACGCGCGTCTCGATCGCCGCGCGCAGCGCGACCCGCCCGTCCCGGAAGCGGGCGCAGTCCGCGCACTGGACCAGATGCGCCTCGAGCTCGCGCGCATCCACCGCCGCCAGCTCGCCGTCGAGGTAGGCGTCCAGCTGCTCTTCGAGGACGGGATGGGTCACGTCAACGCTCCTGCTGTTCGGCGCACAGCGCGTCCTGGAGACGCTTGCGCGCGCGCGACAGCCGCGACATCACCGTCCCGACCGGCACACCCGCCACATCGCTGATCTCCTTGTAGGACAAGCCCTCGAGCTCCCGTAGCACGATCACCTCGCGGAATTCGGGAGGGAGCCGGTCGAGCGCCTCGCGCAGCGACTCGCGCGCCGCCGTGCGGAGCAGCGCCGCCTCCGGGTGCTCCTCCGCCGCCGACTCGCTGTGCAGCTCCTCGTTGAATTCGGTCGCGAGCGTGTCGGCGCGGTACCGGCGGTGCCACGTGTAGGCGGTGTTGCGCACGATCGCGAGCAGCCACGCGCGGCCGTCGTCCTCCCCGGCACCGCCCCCCCGGAACCCGCCGAAGTACTTGAGGGCGCGCAGGTAGGCCTCCTGCACCACGTCTTGCGCGTCGTGATCGCTGCGCACGAGGTACCGCGCCAGCGTGTACGCGGCGTCGAGATGCGGCAACACGACGGCTTCGAATCGCTCGAGCTCGTTGGGATCCAACCGGTCCTCAGGGTCGCGCGGTCCACCTGTCGGGTACAGACCCTGCGCGCGGCGGGATTATTCCCGAAGGAATAAGCGCGGGGCGCGGGGGGTCTCCGGCACCGAACCATTGTGTCGTCACACCCTTGCCGGAGGAAGATGCACATGACTCAGTTGCATGGCGTTGCGATCAGGAACGTCTCGGGGCTCTTGGTGGTGGCGCTGGCACTCGGCGCGGCACCGAGCCTGAAGCACGCGACCGCCCCGGTCCAAATCACCGTGAAGCTGTCCGAGTGGAAGGTGGAGTTGTCCGAGACCACGGTCCCGGCAGGGACGGTCACGTTCAGCATCACCAACGCCGGGAGCATCCCGCACGGCTTCGAGGTCGAGGGGCACGGGATCGAAAAGGAGATCGAGGTCATCCAGCCGGGCGCGAGCGACACCCTCACGCTCACCCTCGAGCCCGCGACGTACGAAGTGTACTGCCCGGTGGGTGAGGATTCGCACAAGAAGCTGGGCATGGAGACCCACCTGAAGGTCGTGGGGGCGAGGAGCTCCGGTTCGTCGGGCTACGGCGAGAGCGCGATGGGTGAAACGCACGAGGCTCGCGCAACGGTAGAGGCGATCCGGGTCACGGGCGGCGGGCCCGTGATCCAGATCCTCCCCGGCCCGTTCCCGTTCCCGGACAGCGCCGCCCGGATCCTCCAGCAGTTCGGCGATGAGCGGGAGGGGCTCGAATCGCAGGTCAAGGACGGGCCCTACTCGAACAACGTCGTCCCGAGCGCCGGCACCTTCAGCTTCACGGCCTGGGACAAAGGGGCGGTGCGCGATTCCGTGGATGGGCTCGCCGAGTTCACCACGCAGGACGGCGCCCGCTGGAAGCTCGTGCTGGACCGCGTGCAGACGAAGGACGTGCCGCACCACCCCCGCTTCGGCGGCGTGATCCTGCGGCTCTACTACCACGGCGTGACCCAGGTGCACACCCCGCTCGTGCCCACGATCAACAGCGCCGTCGCGCTGTGGGCGTTCGGGCACTTGTACAAGAACGATCAGTTGGTCACCGACAATGCGATGGTGCACGTGATGCTGTTGTCGCGCACGCGGCGGGACGGCGATTTCGCGCTCGCCTGCTGGAACTGCTCCAAGAACAAGATCGAAGAGCTGCAGCTGCAAATCCTGCCTGGCCCGGGTGAGCCGAAGCTCGCTGCGCCCGGCGGGTTCCTGTTCCTCAACTGGGAAAAATCGAGCTCGCGCAAAGCGAGCTGAGGAGGATCGAATGCGTTTACGCACACTGGGCATCGGTATGTTCGCGCTCGCGACGCTCGCGGGCTGCGGCAGCGGCACCGACCCCTACGGGGGTGGTGGCGGCGGTGGCGGGGGCGGTGGACCTGCCGGGTCCGTGACGGTGGGGAACGACGGGCGAGTTGTGTTCATCAGCGCCCACAACGGCCGGCGAACCCGGCGATTGACACGGTGGCGGTGGGCGGCACCGTGACCTGGACCTGGACCAACAACCAGGGCGTCTCCCACAGCGTCGAGTCCGAGGGGTCGACCTCGTTCGCGAGCAGCCCGATCATGAGCGGCAACGGCCAGACGTACGCCGTCACGTTCACGGCGGCGGGCACCTATCAGTACGATTGCGCGGTGCACGGCACGGCGATGAGCGGCACGATCGTCGTGCGGTGAGGTCGAATCAGCAGAGAGGCTCGGTCAGAACATGAGCCCGGCGCGCACGTAGAGGGCGGTGCGCTCCGGGCTCCTCGCCACGGCGAGCGAGATGGTGTCGGCCCGCCGGTGCCGCCAGGCAAACCACACCCCACCACCCGCGGCGCCGTGCCAGCGGTCGGACGACTCGCCCGGGAACCAGACCCGACCGCCATCCGCGAGTCCGAACACCCCCACGTCGCCCAGCGAGAGCCGGCCCGCGAAGAGCCGCAGCTCGGCGTTGGCGTACGCGCCCGAGCGTCCCGCGAACCGCTGCTCGGCGTACCCGCGCAGCGTCGTCTCGCCCCCGACGTACACCATGTCCTGCAAGGGAACCGTGCCGCTCACGCGCGCGCCGCCCGCGCGCAGCGCCAGCGTCACGGCCGGGGGATCGCCTGCCGACACGTAGGTGGACGCCT
>WNEY01004954.1_pt1 | contig 10246 bp, 8 predicted proteins | sample 5400531 | NCBI WGS metagenome assembly WNEY01 (sample SAMN13153338, study PRJNA577476) | soil metagenome | isolation source: 200 cm saprolite under Douglas fir tree site 1 | place: USA:California | collected 2015-04-18
GATTCCGTCGCGCTCCGGCCGAAGCGCGAAACCGAGGCGTTTGGGCGCCGCCAGCGGGTCGTCGAGGACCTCCCCGCCAGGATGCACCACGGCCAGTACGTCGCGGGCGTTCTGGACGAGGCCGGCCCCGTCGCGCAGGAGCGCGTGGGTGCCCACGGACAGCGGCGAGAACACGCTGCCTGGGACCGCCATTACCTCTTTATGCAGGTCGAGCGCCGCCTCGGCCGTGATGAGCGCGCCCGAGCCTTCCGCGGCCTCGACCACGACGACGACGTCGGACAGGGCCGCCATCGTGTAGTTGCGCGCGGGGAAGTTGTGCCGGCGCGGGGCGGTGCCGTCGGGGAACTGGCTGACCAGCGCGCCGCCCGCGGCGAGGATGTCCTCCGCGAGCTTTGAGTGCGCCGCGGGATAGACGATGTCCACGCCGGTGCCCATCACCGCGACCGTCACGCCGCCCGCGTTGAGCGCACCGCGATGCGCGGCGGCGTCGATCCCAAGCGCAAGCCCGCTGACGATGACGACGCCGGCCCGGGCCAGCTCGAGGGCGAGCTGCTCGGCCACCGCCTCGCCGTAAGGCGACGGGCGGCGCGAGCCCACGATGGCGACCCTCGGCCCTTCTGGCGGCGGCCACCGGCCACGCGCGCGCATCGGAGGGTGCGCCTCGGGCTCAGGCGGCGACATCGTTCAGCCGGAATCCGAGCGCCTCGAGGACGTGCGGCTCTTCGATCTCTGGCGAGCCGCCCAGGTCGGCCGCCGTCCGCGCCACCCGCCAGGCGCGGTGGAAGCCGCGCGCGGTCATGCCTCGCTGCGCGGACCAGCGCTCGAGCGTCCGGCGGGAGTGCGGCGCCAGGCATGCGAACTGGCGCAGACGCGCGGGCTTGAGCTGGGCGTTCAGGCAGCCCTGCCGGTCGAGCTGACGCGTTCGCGCGGCAATGACCCGCTTGCGCACCAAAGCAGATGGCTCACCCTGCGGTTCCGAGGACAGGTGCTCGAGCCCGACCCTGCGCACCGCGACCTGCAGGTCGATGCGGTCGAGGAGCGGTCCCGAGAGGCGGCGCTGGTAGGTGTCGACCGCGGCCGGCGTGCACCTGCAGGACCGGATCCCATCCCCCGACCACCCGCACGGGCACGGGTTGGTCGCCGCGACCAGCGTGAATCGCGCCGGGTAACGCACTGAGCCACCCGACCTCGTGATCGTGACCCAGCCGCTCTCCAGCGGCTGCCGGAGCGCCTGCAGCACTGGCGCCTGGAACTCCGCCAGCTCGTCAAGGAACAGCACGCCGTGGGTGGCGCGGCTGATCTCCCCCGGCTGCGCCAGCCCGCTGCCGCCGCCGACCAGGCCGGCCGTCGAGATCCCGTGGTGCGGCGCCCGGAAGGGACGAGTCCAGTCGAGCGGGCGGCCGGATGGAAGGTCGCCGAGCAGGCTTCGCACCTGGGCCACCTCCAGCGCCTCGCCCAGCTCCAGCGGCGGCAGGATGCCGGGCAGGCAGCGGGCGAGCATCGTCTTGCCTCCGCCGGGCGGCCCGCTCATCAGCAGGTGGTGCCCGCCGGCGGCGGCGACCTCGAGGGCGCGCCTGGCCTCCTCCTGGCCGTGGACTTCGCGCAGGTCGTGCTCTACGACCGCCTCCGTGACCGCGCATGGCTGCGATGACGTGGCGGCCGGAATCGGTTCGACGCCCAGCAGGTGGCTCACGACAGCGGCGAGAGAGACGCACGGAATCACCACGAGCCCGTCGACCAGGGCGGCCTCGGCCGCGTCTTGCGCGGGCACGAAGACGCGCTCGTAGCCGAGCTCCCGCAGCCCGCGCGCGGCGACGAGCACGCCGTCGACGTGACGGACGCTCCCGTCCAGCGCCAACTCACCGAGAAACGCGCTGCGCGGCGGCGGGCGCTTCTCGGCGCGGGCCAGCGCGATCGCCACGGCAATCGGCAGGTCGAGGCCCGTCCCGTCCTTGCGCAGCTCCGCGGGCGCGAGGTTCACCGCCAGCCGCGTGGTCGGAAAGTCGAGCCCGCTGTTGCGAAGGGCGGAGCGGACTCGCTCGCGCGCCTCCTTGACGGTCGTGGTCGCGAGTCCGACCAGCACGAAAGCGACCTCGCCGCGTCCGATGTACGCCTCGACGTGCACGGGGCGCACGTCGAGACCCACGAGCACGCACGAATCGACGCTGCCGAGCACGCGCCGAAGTTATCGGGCGTCGGGCGAAAAATCAGCCCAGCCTGTTAAGAGTCCAAGCCCTCGGGCAGCCCCTCCGGCCCCTTCGGCGCCACCTCCCCATAAATGGGGAGGACTACAACCTTGGTTTGCGCCACCTCCCCATGAATGGGGAGGACAACCCGCCCCTCACCCTGACCCTCTCCCCTGCGGGGAGAGGGGATTTAGCCCTCGAGAAAAGAAACGACCTCGTCGTGGAACGCCTGCGGCTGCTCGACGAACACCACGTGCCCCGCGTCGCCGATCACCACCATGCGCGCTCCCTTGATCCCGGCGCTTATCTCTTCCGCGCACACCGGCCCGCAGATGAAGTCCTCATCGCCGGTGATCACCAGCGTCGGCGCGGCGATCGCGCCCAGCGAGTCGCGCAGGTCGAACTTGTTGAAGATCTCCTCGTTGAAGAGCTTCAGCGTGTCCGCGTTGACGGACTCGGCTTTCAGCGTGTCCAGGTAGCCGGCCTCCGCCGCGCCGTAGTGCGCGAAATAGAGCGGCAGCTCGCGAAACACGATCTGGCTCAGCTCCTCGTCGGTCTTGAAGTGCCCGGCCTGCTCCTCTTCGAGCGCGGCGATCGCGTCCGCCGCCCACGGCTGGCTGCTGCGCTTGTCCATCCCCGCGCGCATCGCCTTCTCCTGCTGCGGCCCGAACCGGCACAGCGTCGACGCGAGGACCAGGCGGCGCACGCGGGCGGGGTGTGCCGCGGCGTACGCCATCGCGACCACCCCTCCATGCGAGTGGCCGAGCAAGAGCATCCGCTCGAGACCGAGGTGCTGGCGCAGCTCCTCGACGTCCGCGACGTAGTCGTCGATCTCGTACGCGCGCCGGTCGCGAGGCCGGTCCGATCCGTCCGTGCCGCGCGGGTTGAGCATGATCAGCGTGAACTGCTCCCAGAGCGCGGCCAGGTCGCTCAGGTAGGTCGAGGAGAAGCCGGGTCCGCCTCCATGGCAGACCAGCACCGGCCCGTGCCCGAGCTTGCGGTACGTCAGCTTTCGCCCGTCGGAGGTCGTGAAGCTCAAATCAGTCGCGGCTCCGGGCGCCATCGGCCGCCGTCTTCGAGGTAGCCCGCCGGCTGGTCCACCTCATGGCTGAGCACGAGCAGCCAGCGGCGCCGCTCCGCCTCCTCGAAGAGCCGCGCCTTCTCCTGCAGCACGCGCAGCGCGTCGAGGTCCGCGGACATCGTCCAGGGCACTCGCAGGTGCGGCGTCTGGCAGACCAGGTCGCCGGTCACGCAGCACGCGAGCTCGCCCGACTGCAGAACGAGCACCTGGCTGCCCGGCGTGTGCCCGCCGACGTGGCGGATGTGCACGCCGGGAAGAACCTCGGCGTCGCCGTCCAGGAACTCGACCGCGTCGTTGCCGTCGGCCAGCGGCGTGAAGTCGTCGGCGACGAAGCTCGGCTTGCTGCGCACATCCGGGTTGAGGGCGAAGTCCCACTCCGTGCGCTGGATGAAGTGCTTCGCGTTCTTGAAGGTGAGCTCCACCTCGCCCTCCTGGTTGCGCCGCGTCAGCCCGCCCGCGTGGTCCCAGTGCAGGTGCGTCGTCACCACCGCGTCGACCTCTTCCGGCCGGATGCCGAGCCGCCCCAGGTGATGCAGCAGGCTTTCGGGCTCGCGCAGACCCACCTGCAGCGCGCGCTTCTCGCTGAGCTTGTTGCCGATGCCGGTCTCGCAGACGATGACACGCCCGTTCATGCGCGCGATGAGGCACACGCACGCGCAGTCGATCATGTTGTTGCCGTCGGCGGGCTTCTGCTTTTCCCAGAGCACCTTGGGCACGACGCCGAACATCAGGCCCCCGTCCGCCTTCCAGCGGTCGGCGACCAGGAGGTGCAGCTCCAGGTCCCCCATCAACACGGCGCCTTATATGCTCCTACAGTGCCAGCCCCGGCGATCAGGACGTCGCAGCTGACGAAGGACTACGGCGCCGGCAGAGGCCTGTTCGACCTCGACCTACAGGTCGCGGACCAGGAGGTGTTCGGCTACCTTGGGCCGAACGGCGCGGGCAAGACGACCACGATCCGCCTGCTGATGGGCATGATCCGCCCCACGGCCGGCTCGGCCTACATCTTCGGCCTGGACTGCACGCGCGACGCTGTCGACGTCAAACGCAGGGTCGGCTACATCCCCGGCGACGTGCCGCAGTTCGGAAGCCTGACCGGCAGCGAGGTCGTCGCCTACCTCGGCGGGATGCGCGGCGGCGTCGATCCCCGGCGCGTGCGTTTGCTGTGCGAGCGGTTCGAGCTCGACCTCGGCCGGCGATTCCGCGAGTACTCGAGCGGCAACAAGCAAAAGCTCGCCATCGTGCTCGCGTTCATGCACAAACCTGACCTGCTGATCCTCGACGAGCCGACCAGCGGGCTCGACCCGCTCAACCGGCAGGAGTTCTACAAGCTCCTCCGCGAGACCCGCGACGAGGGGACGACCGTCTTTCTTTCCTCGCACATCCTGTCGGAGGTCGAGCACATCTGCGACCGCGTCGGGATCATCCGCGACGGGCGCCTGGTGCACATCGCCCAGCTCGACGAGGTGACCGCTCCCAACCTCGAGGAGATCTTCCTGAGCTACTTCAGCGAGTCAAAGCCCAGGCCCAAGCTGCTCCCCTCGTGATCCGCGTCCTGTTCGGGCTGCGACTGGGCCGCTGGGGCTTGATCGGATTTTCGGCGGCCGCGTTTTTGTCGATCCTGGCCCAGACGGCCGGCTTCTACCAGATCGCGGGGCACACCCCGGCGGAGAGAGTCGCGTTCGGCGCCTCGATGTCGGCGCTCGCGGCGCAGTTCATCGCCTTGTTCCCGGCGCCGATCCGGCCCGACACCGTCGGCGGCTTCGTGGAGTTTCGCGGCATCCACCCCCTTGGGATCCTGCTCTGTGTCTGGGCGCTCGTCTCGGCGACCGGCTTCGTGCGCGGCGACGAGGAGCGCGGCATCGTCGAAGCCGCGCTGGCGACGCCCACCTCGCGCGTCGCCCTCATCGCCTCGCGCACCGCCGCGTTCACGATCGCCATCGCCGTCGCGTCCGCGGCCGCCGGCGCCGGCTTCCTGGTCGGCGTCGCCTTCGGACACGAGACGGCCGAGCTGCGCGGCGTGCTCGAGGACGGGGTGCTGCTCGTCGCGCTCGGCCTTGCGTGCTACGCGCTCTCGATTTTCGTTGCGCAGCTCGTGCCCGGCCGCGCCGCGACCGCCGCCGCCGGCGGCCTGCTGCTCGGGCTGTTCCTGCTCAACAGTCTCAGCCGCGTGCTGCAGTCGCTCGTCGCGTGGCGATGGCTTTCGCCCTTCCATTACTACGACCTGAGCCAGCCGCTCCCGCCCGGAGGCAGCTTCGACGTGAACGGTTTTCTCGTCCTGGTCGCGATCGCGGTCGCGGGCACGGCCGCCGCCGCCCTTGCCTTCACGCGCCGCGACCTCGGCTCGTCGCTGATTCCTTTCCCCGCGCGGAACAGGCCGGTGAGCTTCGCGCCGTCCGCGAACCCGCTGTGGCGAATACCCGTGGTGCGCGGGGTCTTCGAGCGCCGCCTCGGCCTGCTCGCGTGGAGCGCCGGCATGGCGGTGGTGGCGTTCATGTTCGTGCTCCTGACGCGCACGATCGTCAACGTCCTGCTGTCGGTGCCCTCGCTCCTCCCCTACCTCTCGATCTTCGTCCGCCAACAGATCTACCCCGCGGTGCTGGGGTACACGTGGCTCAACGTCGCGCAGCTGCTTTTCGCGGCGCTGGCGATCACGCACGTCGCGCGATGGTCGGCGGAGGACGTCGACGGCCGGCTCGAGATGACGCTCAGCCAGCCGTTCTCGCGGTCCGCGGTCGTGGTCGAGCGCATGGCGATCCTGACCGTGATCGCGCTCGTCGTTTCCGCGATCAGCGGCGCCGCGCTATTTCTCAACTCGCACGCGCAGGGCATCGACCTGAACGCCGGACGGCTCGTCGCAGCGTCGTTGATGCTCGTACCCTTTGCGCTCGTCTTTGCGGGCGCGGGCGCCCTGCTCGCCGCCGTGAACCCGCGCGCGGCGGTCGGCGTCCTAGGCGCCTTCGCTTTCGCGAGCTACCTCGACGTCGAGCTGGCGACGATCTTCAAGCTGCCCGCCTGGCTGCAGGACCTCTCGGCCTTCAAGCTTTTCGGCACGCCGCTGCTCACCGGCGTCGACGGCCGCAGCCTGACGCTGATGGTGGCCCTCGCCCTCGCCGGGCTCGGAAGCTCGATACTTTTGATGCAGAGGCGGGACGTCGGGTCCTAGCTGCGGCTTACCAAAAGTAGCCAACCCAGTACATAGGAGGTAAACTGCGTCGCCATGCCGCGATCGATGTGGAAAGGCGTGGTCTCTTTCGGAATGGTCTCGATCCCGATCCGTCTCTACAACGCGACCGAATCAAGCGCCAAGGTCTCGTTTCGCCAGCTCTGCCCCGACCACCACTCCCCCATCTCGTACAAGCGCTGGTGCGCCGAGGGCGACCACGAGGTCGCGTACAGCGAGATCCAGCGCGGCTACGAGGTCGGCAAGGACCGCTACGTCATCATCGACGACAAAGACCTCGACAACCTTCCGCTGCCGACCGCGCACGCGATCGACATCGAGGAGTTCGTGCCGGCGGACGACATCGAGCCGGGGCTGTACTTCGACAGCGCCTACTTCGTCGAGCCGGAGGAGCTGGGCAAGAAGCCGTATCACCTCCTGAAGCGCGCCCTCGAGGCGACCGGGCGCATGGCGATCGCCAAGATCGCGCTGCGTGACAAGGAGCACCTGGCGGCGCTTCATCCGAACGGCAAGGGCCTGATCATGAACACGCTCCACTGGCCTGACGAGATCCGCACCACCGAGGGCCTGAAGGGGCTCGAGGGCGAGGTGAAGATCAACCCCAAGGAGCTCGAGATGGCGAAGGCGCTGATCGAGAGCCTGGCCGAGAGCTTCGACCCGAACCGCTACAAGGACGAGTACCGCGAGGCCGTGATGAAGGTCGTCAACGCCAAGATGGAGGGCCAGGTCATCGAGGCCCCCGAGGCGCCGCAGCCGGCCAAGGTCATGGACCTGATGGAGGCCCTGCGCCAGTCGGTGGAGCAGGCCAAGAAGCAGCGCTCGGGCCGCGAGAAGCCCGCGGCCGAGGCGAAGAGGCGGCGTAAAGCCTCATAAGGCGCTCTCGCCTGATCCCCACGAACTCCGAGGCTACGCCGTGAGTTCGCGGGGGCCCCTAGTAATCTGGGCGAGGTGGTTCAGGAGAGTGACCAGCTCCAGATCGAGCTGGAGAGCTTCCCCACGCAGGTGCGGCCGATGCAGGCCGCGTCGGCGGAGGCGCCGTTCAGCTCGGCCGAGTACCTGTTCGAGGTCAAGTGGGACGGCCTCCGCTGCATCCTGTTCCGCGACCCCGACGGCGGCGTCCACCTCAAGGACCGCGGGCTCAACGACCTGACCGCCGACCTGCCCGAGGTGACGGCGGCGGCGCGGCGCGTGCCGCCGGGCACCGTCATCGACGGCGAGCTGGTGGCGACCGACAACGACGGCAGGCCGGACTATCCGCGCCTGCGCCAGCGCCTGGTGGGCGGCGCGCGGATGCGAAACGAGATCCCGACCGCCTATCTCGCGTTCGACGCGCTCTACCTGGAAGGCAAGCCGCTCATGCGTCAACCGGTGGTGCGCCGGCGGGCGCGGCTGGCGAAGGCGGTCGAGGCCGGTGGCCACATCTTCGTCCCCGACCACATCACGGAGGACGGGGTCGAGCTGTTCGAGGCGTGCCTCGAGCGGGGATTGGAAGGCGTCGTCGCCAAGCACCAGAAGAGCCCCTACGTCCCCGGCCAGCGCAGCCCGTTCTGGCTGAAGGTCAAGGCGGTCAAGTCGGACGACTTCGTCGTCATCGGCTGGACCGGGGAGAAGCCGTTCGACGCCCTGGTCGTCGGCTACCACGAGGACGGGCGCCTGCTGCCGTGCGGGACGGTCGGCGGAGGCTACGACGACGAGGCGACGCGGGCGCTGCGCGAGTTTGTGGTTGCTCTCGGTACAGATGAATCGCCGCTCGACCCGCCGCCGATCATGGTGCGGCCGGTCTCCTGGGTGCGGCCCGAGCTCGTGGTCAGCATCCGCTACTCGGAGTGGTCGCCGGACGGCACGCTTCGCTTTCCGATCTTCAACGGCCTGCGCCCGGAGGTGCATCCGTCGGAAGCGGTCCGGCACCGGCCGCGTGTTGTGATCACGGGGCACGTGCGCCCAGGGTCGGCGGCGTACGACCTCACGCGCTTTCCGTTTTGAGCTTCGATGTAGTCACCGGCGCTTTCGGCTACACGGGGCGCTTCATCGCCCGCCGGCTGATGGCGGAGGAACGTCCGTTGAAGACGCTGACCAACCACCCGCAGCGGCCGGGCGCGGAGGACATCAAGGCCGAGGTCGCGCCGCTGCAGTTCAAGGACCGCGACGCGCTGGTCGATTCGCTGCGCGGCGCGGACGTGCTCTACAACACGTACTGGGTCCGCTTCCACCACGGACGCATGCATTTCGGTGAGGCGGTGGCCAACACACGGGTGCTGATGGGAGCTGCGCGCGACGCGGGCGTGCGCAAGGTGGTGCACATCTCGGTGAGCAACGCGTCCGATGACTCGCCGCTCGAGTACTACGCGGGCAAGGCGCGGACGGAGAGGATCGTGCGCGAATCGGGGATGGGGTGGGCGATCGTCCGGCCCACGCTGATCTTCGGATCCGGCGACATCCTGATCAACAACATCGCGTGGCTGCTGCGGCGGCTTCCGGCGATCGGGATTCCGGGGCGGGGCGATTACCGGCTGCAGCCGGTGGCGGGCGAGGACGTGGCGGAGATCGCGACGTGGGCGGCGGAACAGATCGACAACGTCGTCGTCGACGCCGCGGGGCCGGAGATCATCTTCTACAGCGAGATGATCGAGTCGATCGCGATCGCGGTCGGGCGGCATCCGCGGTTTCTGTACATGTCGCCGCGGACGGCGCTGCTGGCGGCGCGGGTGATCGGGCGCGTGGTCAACGACGTGATGCTGAACGAGCCGGAGCTGCACGGGTTGATGGACGAGCTGCTGGTGTCGCACGAGCGGCCGCGGGGGACGCGCCGCCTCGACAACTGGCTGCTGAGCAGCGCTGAGACGCTGGGTAGGTCGTACGCGTCGGAGTTGGACCGGCACTGGCGGTGAGCTGTGAAGTTTCGATGTAAATTTACGACTTTTTATTGCATTTCCAAACGCACGTTCGTAGGCTTTTCACATGCTCCAGCTGGTCGACGCGGAGGTCCCCTCTACCCGTCAGGAGATCGAGCACGAGCTGCTTCGCATCCGCGGGGAGATCGAGATCCGAGAGCTCTACTTCTCCCGCCTCGCGGCCGCGCTTCACGGCCTCGACCGATATGAGGACGTGGAGTCGGAGCAGACGACGGTCGACTGGATCCGCCACAACTGCCGGCTGACGCAGCAGGCGGCCGCGGACCGCGTGCGGATCGGCGAGAAGCTGCCCGTCATGCCCAAGAGCGAGAACTGTCTCTACACCGGCGAGTTGGGCATCCAGCACCTGGCGGTGATGGCGCGCACGGCGGTTGCGGTCGGCGATGGCTTTAATGAGGCCCGGCTGCTGCCGCTGGCGAAGAAGCACTCGCCAGGACGCTTCTATCACGAGTCGCTCCACTACCGGCATTCGCTGCGGCCGAAAGAGGTCGCTGACGAGCAGGCCGACCTCGTCGAGAACCGGCATCTGTCGTTGAGCACGGCGGAGGACGGCTGCCTCATCGTGCAGGGCGTCCTCGACCCCGTCGGCGGGGCGGCCGTGCGAACGACCCTTGAGGCGCTGGCGAGGCCGATGGGCAAGCACGACCACCGGACGCGGGAGAAGCGGCTCGCGGACGCCGTCGTCGAGGGATTGACAAACGGCGGCAAGGTCAACGTGCAGATGCAGGTGACAAGCTCGCTCGAGACTCTCCTGGGACTGCTGGGATCGCCGGGCGCGGAGACCGAGTTCTCGCTTCCGGTCTCTTCGAAGACCGTGGAGCGATGGGCATGCGACTGCAGCATCACCCGCGTGCTGATGAAAGACTCGGTGGTGATCGACGTC
>WNEY01007050.1_pt1 | contig 10245 bp, 6 predicted proteins | sample 5400531 | NCBI WGS metagenome assembly WNEY01 (sample SAMN13153338, study PRJNA577476) | soil metagenome | isolation source: 200 cm saprolite under Douglas fir tree site 1 | place: USA:California | collected 2015-04-18
CTGGCCATTGCCTATGCGGGAGCCTTCTGCTAAGATGCACATGCTATTGGAAGTAGCGTCACTGCAGGTGGCAAGACCCATGACGACCATCACGCCGTCATTGCGCTTCCACCTGCGCCAGCGCCGTCTCGGCCTGTGGTAGCCAGAGGGTCATGTCCATGGCACGGTAGAGTGCCATAGCCGCACACAGCCCGGCACGAGCCGGCTCCAACCGGCCTAGCTTGCGATACAGCGTGCCGAGGCCGAGATGGCAGTGCGCCACGAGTGGGCGCATGCCGAGTTCCTCAGCCAGCGTGAGAGCCTGCCGGAAGTAGTCTTCGGCCGGCTCGACCTCCGGGGACTCGCGCTGTGCGGCGATCTCGGCAAGGAGCCGGAGAGCCCAGGCCTGATGTCCCCGCTCTCTGTACTCACGGCTATGCTCGAGGGCACGTCCGGCCCAGTGCATGGCCTCCTCGAGGTGCCCTGCCAGGCGATAGCTCTCGCCCAGCCCGACAACCCACAGCGCCTGGTAGACCGCTCGGATGGCGGTGCCCCGCTGCACCGTCTGCTCCAGCAGCGACAGGGCCTCGGTGACCCGACCGGACAGGGCATAGGCGGCACCCAGGTCTGCGGCCATCTGGTGCAGCCGAGTCAGGACGTTCCAGACCCGCGAGAGTTCCAGGCCACGCTCAAGCATGAAGATGGCTTGAGGTATGTCCCCCTTGCGCAGGTAGAGGCGGCCAATCCCGTGGTAGGCCGCGATGCGGCTGTGGGGGTGATCGGCCGCCTCCGCCATCCGGACCGCCTCTTCTCCGCAGGCAATGCCGGCGGCGAACTCGCCCAACTCGGCACAGCACCACACCCACCAGATGCGGGGAAACACGACAGGAAGGCCGGATTGGCTCATGCGCGGTGTGCGCAGATGGCTCTCGAGCGTGGCCACGTTCCTCCCGAAGAGGTCGAGGGCGCGCCGGTAATCGCCCAGCATATAATAGACCTGGCCCAGCCGATACTGCATCTCGTCTCGGAGGGTCATATCCCCGAGGCCATCGGCAATGGTCAGGGCGCGCTGGCCGAACTCCACGGCTCGGTCATACTCACTCACTAACCTGCAATAGTCGATCAGATAGGCCAGGACTTGCCCCAGGCGTGCTTGATCGCCCAACCTCTCGGCGAGAGCTTGGGCCTCGCGCAGGCAGTCGCGAACGCGCCCGAGCTCTCCCAGGGGATCGAGCGCGTGTCGAAGCGCGAAGCGGAGATCGATAGCTTGCTCATGCGTGTCGCGACGCTCCGGGAGCTGGGGCAGGACATGCAGGGCCTGCTCATAATACGTCACGGCTTCGCGGTTGGCCGAGCGTGCCGCGGCCTTGACCCCGGCCTGCCGGAGGTAGGCCACGGCTTTGTCCCAGACCTCGCCCTGCAGGGCATGGTGGGCCAGCCGTTCGACCTGGTCGGCCAGGCGGTCGGTATAGAGCCCCTCGATGACCGCAATGAGCCGGGTGTGCAGGGCACGCCGCCGCTCCTGCACGAGGCTCCTATAGGCGACCTCATGGGTCAGGGCGTGCTTGAAGGTGTATTCCGGCTCGGGAAAGAGGCGCGTCTCGTAGAGGAACTCGGCTGCCTGGAGGGCCGCGAGGCGGCGCTGCAGTGCCGCCTCGGACAGCTCGGTCTGCGGCGGTCTGGAGGAGGCGTTTGTCCTCGGGCGGTAGGCGGTCGATGCGCGCCGCCAGTACCGCCTGCACCGTGGCTGGCATCTGCATCGTCGGCAGCGCCTGCGCCAGGCGATAGGCCCCGGGTTCACCCACCAGGCCCCCTGTCTCCACCAGGGTGCGCACGCTCTCTTCCAGGAAGAAGGGATTGCCTTCGGTGCGCTCGACCAGCAGCGGCGTGAGTGGCGCCAGGCTGGGATCGTCCCCCAGGAGCGCCTGCAGCACTGCGGCCGCACTGGCCGGCAGCAGTGGGTCCAGGCGCAGTTGCGTGTAGTACGTCTTGCTACCCCAGCTATGCTGATACTCTGGGCGATAGTTGACGAGGAGCAGGAGGTGTGCCGTCGGCAGCCGCTCGACCAGACTGTCCAGCAGGGCCTGTGTTTCTGAGTCGATCCAATGCAAATCCTCACAGACGAGCAGCAAGGGTTGCACCTGGCTCTCACGCAGCAGGAGCCGTTGCAGGGCTTCAAGGGTCCGCTGGCGGCGCTGAAGCGGATCGAGGTGCAGAAACGGACTGTCCTCCGGCAGCGCCTCCAGCAACGACAGCAGCGCCGGGAGTGCCTCCTGGAGGGTTGCGTCGAGCGTCAGCACGTGGCCGGTCACTTTGGCACGGATGGTCCGCGTGTCCTCGTGCTCGTCCACGTGGGCATAGCGCTTGAGGAGGTCAATGACCGGGAAGTATGGGGTCGCCTTGCTATAGGAGACCGACGCACTCTCCAGCACGCGCCAGCCCTGCGTGCGGTGAGACTGGAGGAACTCATAGACCAGGCGGGACTTCCCCACACCCGCCTCTCCTAGTACAGCGATCACCTGCCCGTGGCCTGTCCCCGCACGCACCAGGGCCTGCGTCAGGGTCTCGAGTTCCGTCTCCCGCCCGACGAAACGCGTCAGCCCGTGCGCCGCGCTCGCCTGCAAGCGGCGGTAGATGGCACTGGCCCCGACCAACTCGAAGACCTCCACGGGTTCTGCCAGACCCTTGACCGGGATAGGACCCAGGGCGTGCACCCGGACCACGCCCTCCACCAGCCGGAGGGTCGCGGCCGTCAGCAGGATATTGCCCGGTGTGGCTAGCTGTTCCATGCGCGCCGCCAGATGCACGGTCTGCCCGATGGCCGAGTAGTCCATGTGCAGGTCATTGCTGATGGCCCGCACCACCACCTCGCCGGCGTTCAGCCCCACCCGGAAGTGCACCGCCAGGCCCTGCGTACGCCGCACTTCGTCACTGTAGCGGCGCAGCACAGTCTGCATCGCCAACGCCGCATAGCAGGCCCGCACGGCATGATCCTCATGCGCAATCGGGGCGCCAAAGAGGGCCATAATGCCATCGCCCATGATCTGATTCACGGTGCCCTCATAGCGGTGCACCGCGGCCATCATGCGCTCCAGGACAGGGTCGAGCAGTTGGCGGGCCTCTTCGGGATCGCGGTCCGCTAATAACTCCATGGAGCCCTTGAGGTCGGCAAAGAGGACGGTGACCTGCTTGCGCTCGCCTTCGAGAGCACTGCGGGAGGTGAGAATCTTCTCGGCGAGATAGGATGGGGTGTAGGCCCGGAGGGCGCGCGCTGGCGGGGGCGGGGGCGCCGAGGGAGAGGATGTCGTGACCTCGCCGGTCCACACCAGCACAGTGCCCTGCTCATCGGTCGCGAGGCGCTGGCCCTCGATGAGTTCCACTTTCAGATCCTCCAGCGCCGCCTCATCCAACTCGAATTGCCGCTTGAGCGTGCGATACGTCACACGGCCCCGCTGGCGCAGGAGGGCAATCACCTGATCCACGACCGCTAAAAAATCCACGCCGTCTCCTCCCTCCCCGGTGCTCTGCCTGCTTGTGCCTGCGCGACTCCATCATAGCATAGGCGACAAGGAGGGCGCTGAAGGAAGCGCAGGGGTGGAGAGAAGTGTTTGGTATACTGCGCATAAAGGCTTATACAAGCGGCGCGAAACACTTTGCCGCAGATCCTCCCACACCAGCCGCGGGAGATGACCACACGGGTCTCGTTACCCACCTCTTAGCGAAGGGGTTGGGGTGCCGTCGCGATCGCGGCCGGGAAGGCGCCCTTGATCTTCAGGCGCCAACCCGTGTCCTGCGGTCCGGTCGGGGTTACCTGGTAGGCCGCCACTTCGCCCTCCTCGTAATTCTGCCCAAGGATGTACTTCCCGTCCGGCGTAAAGATGACCCCCTGCTGGTTTTTCCCGCCCCGTGCCTCGCCCACTTTGGTGGCAGTGACTCCGCGCATCGCATAGAGCAGGACCTTGCTGTATTCGTTGCGGAACTTACTGTCTAGCCGTTTGTTCGACCCATTCATGACCCCCACCGCGAGCCATTGTCCATCGGGCGAGATCGCGACGGCCTCAGGCCGTTGCCCGACTGGGAAGATATCCACCCCCTGGGGGGGCGTGCGCGTCATGTCGATGATGCTGACGCTATCGGTATCTCCCGAATTCAGACCGATGTTGCCGACCGCGGCCCAGCGACCGTTCGGCGCCATGGCGACGGCACGGGGGTTTGACCCGACCGCGATGTCGCCCGTTCGTGGGCCGCTGCGCACTTCAAAGACGTCTCGTTCCGCAATGTAGGTGACCGTGGTGCCGTCGATGCGCAGGAGGGCCACGCTATCGTCGAAGCGTTTCGTGGCGAGCGCCCACTGCCCATCGGGGCTGATCGCCACCCCGGTCACGCCAGATTTGCCCTCGGCATGCCCCACCTTGACAGCATCGATGCGCGTCACGTGCTTGCCGTCGATCCTCAGCACCGAGATCGTGGCGTCGGCCCAGTCGGCCACCAACGCCAGGGTGCCCGTGGGGCTGCACGCAATGCCGAGCGGCCGCTTCCCGACGGCAACCGTGTCGATGACTCGCGGAGGCGAGGCGTCGAGATCCAGGACCGAGACGTAATCATCAGCAATCACCTTGGTCTGGTCCTGGGGATCAACGTGGTTCGGGGCGGAGACCAGCACCAGCTTCTCATCGGGCATCAGACACACACTTTGTGGCGGCCCGCTGTTGCTATTCGGTATATTGGGGATTTCGGCCACGACCCGCGGCGGGAATGTGGAGGCGTCAAGTATCACAACGCTGTCCGGCTGGGGAGAGGCGAGCACGCTGTAGCTGCCGTCCCGATGGGGCTCCTTCCCGTCGTTAGCGATAACAATCAGCTTGCCGGCCCACACGGGCATGGTGGCACCGATCATGGCCAGAAGCGCCCCCAGGGTCGTGAAGAGCCATCGCGGCTGTCTCATGGTATGGTTCTCCTCTCTGGAAGACAAGCCTCTATGATGCAGACTCCTCTCTTTGTGGACATGCACGGATGTACCTGTCGAGCACCCTGGGGAGTTCCTTATGGCCTGGAGGAGCTCCCATCCATCTGCCAATCCCAACCGGCGGCTTCCAGCTCTAGCAGGGCAGCAAACCGTCCGCCTCGACGTATCAACTCCTCTGGCGAACCCTCTTCCACGATCTGACCCGCCTCCATCACCAGGACACGATCGGCTTCTTGTGCCGTGGCCAGACGATGGGCCACGGTGAGTACAGCGCGGCCGCCGCCCAGGACCGCCGTACGCAAGGCATCGCGAAAAGCCGCCTCGCTGGCGCTATCGACCGCGGCAGTGGCCTCATCCAGCAACAGGACGGCCGGGTCCCACACCAGGGCGCGGGTGAGGGCGAGCAACTGGCGCTGTCCAGCAGAGAGTTGCATACCGCTGCCCAACAGCGTGTCATACCCCTGGGGCAAGGCCTGGATGAAGGCGTTCGCACCGGCGATGGCGGCGGCACGCTGGACGGCCTCTCGCGATACCGACCCATCACCCAGCGTGAGATTGTCGAAGACCGTGCCTCGGAACAGTTGCACCACCTGCAGGACCACGCCCAGCGTGCGCCGACGCTCATTGTCGGGTAACACTGTTGGGTCGGTGCCAGCCACCCGGACTGTCCCGCTCCACGGAGTGTAGAGGCCACCCAGCAGGTGTAAGACGCTACTCTTCCCGGCGCCAGTCCGTCCCACCAGGACGATGTGCTCCCCTGGCTGCGCTGCCAGCGACACGCCACGCAGCACTGGGCGGTTGGGCAGGTAGCCAAAGCCCACCTCCCGCATCTCAATGGCGGCGTTGCTCCTGTGTTGAGGCTGGCGCGGGCTCCCGGGCGCCGGCGCCTCGGACGGGAGCGCCAGCACCTGGAAGATCCGTTCCAGCCCCGCCAGGGCGGCCTGGACGGTCTGCCACTCGTTGCCCAGGCTCATAATCGGTACAGAAAATCGCTGCAAGAGCAGGACAAAGGCGGTGAGCGTGCCCAGCGAGATGTCCAGGGACGCCAGCATGCCCTGGCCGGCCACGCCGACCCAGAGCACCAGGGCCATGGCCAGGGTCGACAGGCTCACCATCAGGGGGATGTAGAGGGCCGCGTACACGGTGGCACGATTGTACGCGGCCAACCCGTCGTGGAGGGCCGCCCGGAACCGGGAGATAAAGGCGGCCTCGCTGCCGAGCGCGCGAATCACCTCCACACCGCCCAGCATCTCCTGGAGGTGGGTATTTTGCAGACCGACAGCCTGGCGGCTGGCCCGTTCGGCGTCGCGGACCCGCACCTGGAAATATCTCGTCACCAGCACCACCGGCAGCACCACCAGCGCCGCCACCAGCGACAGCAGCGGGCTGAGGGCAACCATCGCCGCAGCGATGGTGCCCAGCCGGACCACACCCATCAGGACCGTGGCCCCGCTCGTCCCACCTTGTCCGCCTCCCGAAGATGCCACCGCCCCGCCGGCCGCCGCCGTGGTGAAGAGCGTCGACACGGTTTCAACATCCGCCGTACAGCGGCTGATGGTATCCCCCAGCGGGGTGCGATCATAGTAGCTTAGTGGTAACGTTTGCAGGTGGGCGAAGAGATGCACCCGCAGCCGGCGGAGCACACCCTGCGCAATGGTGGCCGTGAGATACTCGGTCAGAAACCCCATCGCCTGCACTGCCGCGGTGGCACCCAGGTACAGGGCCGCGATCCACAGCAAGCCCTCGGAGCGGCCCAGCTTCAGATGCTCATCCACGATCTGCTTCACCAGGAGCGGCGGAACCAGCTCCAATACCGCGCCCAGGAGCACCGAGACGCCCACCAGGGTGAGGGACCAGCGCCAAGGCGTGAGCATGGCCCACAACTGGCTCAGGGCAATACCACCGTGCTGCTGGGGTGAGGTCGAGGTTGTCGTGGTGTTCACCGGGTGTCTCCCTTCGTCACGCTACCCTATGCTTACCAGACGCTGGGCCCGGTAGATGCGGGCATACAGCCCGTTGCCTGTGCTCAGCTCGGCGTGGGTCCCCTGCTCGAGAATGCGGCCACGGTCCAGCACCACCACGAGATCGGCCTGGGGAAAGGCTAACAGACGGTGCGAGAACAGCAGGACCGTGCACTGCTGGGCGTATGGCTGCGACGGGCCGAAGAGCTGCCGCAAGCCAGTAACGATCTTTGCTTCCGTGTCCAGGTCCAGGGCCGAGAACGGGTCGTCCAGGACCAGCAGCCCTGGTGCCAGCGTACCGGAAGCCGCCAGCGCCCGTGCCAGCGCCAGGCGCTGGCGCTGGCCGCCAGAGACGCGGATGCCCAGCTCGCCGATTTCTGTCTCCAGGCCGGCAGGAAAGGTGCACAGGTCCTCACCCAGGGCAGCGCAGGACACGGCCGCTTCCAGGACTGAGCGACCTCGCGCTGCAGCGGGGGCGTGATCCTGCGCCTGACGCAGGGTTGCCGAGCCCAGCACGATGTTGTCACGCACGGTGCCGGAAAAGAGATAGGGGTCCTGGGGGAGATAGCCCGTACGGGCGGCGCGCTCGGCCACCGGAATGTTTTCCAGGGGACGGCCATCCAACAGCACCTGGCCCGCTTCTAAGGGGTACAGGCCCAGCAGGGCTCTGGCCAGGGCGCTTTTACCGGAGCCCACGGGTCCTGTGACCGCGATGAGGGCGCCAGCCGGAATGTCCAGCCAGATGTCGTGCAACGCTGGAGCACTGGCGGTCGAGTAGCGGAAGGTGACCCCATGCAACGAGACCGCCAGCGGTCCGGTGGGGACGGCGGGGGGGACAGGCACCGGCTCCTGGAGTCCGACGATGTGGCCGGCACGGAAGGAGGCCCCAGGTGGCTCGTTGGCGAGCGCTAGGGGGGGAGCCAGGAGTGGACGGAGCCGCGCGTAGGCGGCGGCGCCGCCCTGGATGGAGTTGATCATCTGAGGCACCCGAAAGCCACGGTTGACAAAACGGAGATAGAGTTCCAGGTAAGCAATGAAGGCTCCCACCGTCATGGCGCCGCTGACGGCTTTCTCGCCCCCCTGCCAGACTACAAACAGGACGCCAACACTCATGAGCGTGGTGTAGACTGGCCGGAGGCCGCCGCGCAGCCGTACCAGGGCCAGATTGGTGTCTGCTTGCGCCCCCGACAGCGTGTCCACACGCTCCACGGCTGCGCCCGTGCGGCCAAACAGCCGGAGCACACGGATACCGGCCAGCTGCTCCTGGAGCGCCGTGGTCAGGGAAGCGTTCGCTTCGCGGGAGGCCGTGGTGCGACTGGCAACCCACCGGCCCGTCGCCTTGGCCAGCAGCATGGCCACGGGCACCGGCAGCAGGGCCAGAATGGTCAGGCGCAGGTCGAAGACCAGCATTGCGACCATGAGCGACAGGGAAAACAGCATGGTGTCCCAGGTCTCAATGGAAAACTCGCGCACGCCCACACCGAGCACCTCGACGTCGCCAATAATGCGCGCCATCACGTCACCCGCCGGGGTGCTGTCCAGCCGTGCCATTGGCCAGGCAATGACGCCGCGCCACGCATCCGCCCGGATATTGGCCCGGATCCGGGCGTTGGCCGTCATGAGCCACCAGCGCTTGGCAGCGCGCGGGACTTCGGTGAGCAGCGTACCGCCCACGAAGGCCAGGGCGGCCCAGCCTACAGCGCCGGCGCCGACTGCACCCCGTTCAAACGCCAGCGCCGCGTCGATCGCCTGGCCCAGCAGGATCGCCGGCAGCACAACGGCGGTGTTCATGATGAAACCGGCAATCGAGCCGAGCACGAGCTGCCCCGCCACCTGCCGGAAATAAGGGCGCATCTCCCAGAGATAGTAACTCATCTACGCTAGGTCCTTCCCAGTGTTTCGTCTCATGCCACGTCACAAGCGGCGTTGGACTCACGCCAAGGTCATGAGCAAGTCGCGCAACCTCTCCAGTGCCTGGGGCCTCGTCTCCGGTCGTGTCGCCAGCGCCGACAGATCACTGAGCACCAGGGCTGAACGCCAGGCCGCCATAAACGCGTCGGTTGCCGGTGTGTCGTCACAGTAGCCTTGCAGCAGGGCGACACGGTCCGCGTGGGTCGGCCAACGCCAATCGAGTGCAGGATGACTGATGTACGCATCGCCGAAATCGATAAGGCCGACAAAATCGAGTGTATCTGGCCGTACAAAGGTATGGACCGGCCCGGGGTTCGAGTGCAGCGCCACCAGATCGACTGAGGCAGGGAGCGCCGCAAGAGCCCTTGACGCCAGGTCCGCTGGCGAGACGTCGAGCCGCCAGAGGTGTGGGGTTGCACCAATGACCTGCACAGCATGGGCCAGGTTCGCCCTCACACGCTCAACGAACTCCTCCCGGGTACGGTTCCCAGGGAAGAGCACGCTGCCATAGAAGGGCGTCTGGGGAAGCGAGTGGAGGCGTCGCAGGGTTCTCCCGAGCTGATGCAGCAGGTCCATCCTTTGCACGCCTGTGAGCTCGACCGTGAGCGCAGGGACTCCCGGCATCTGCGTCATCACAAGGTATTCGATGTTGTCCTGCCTGCCGTATCCAAACACGTGTGGGACCACGATGTCTGGATAAGCGGCAAGCTGATGCAAGAAGAACGCCTCTTTTTCCAAACTGGTCCGGGGGCGCAGGCGATGTGGCCTTTGGACCTTCAACACGAGGTTATCGTCAAGAACATAGGCACGGGCCTCCCCGCCAGTCTCATCAATGCTGGTGACCGCAGAGCAGCTCACACCATGGCGACGCACGATGTCAAGCACCGTCCGCTCAGCCAGCACTGGGTCAGCGGCATTGGGCTGGCTGTACATGTCACTGGGTAGCATGATGCCTCCTTGGTGCTGCACCGCGTATAGGCAATGCACACGTTCTTTTGCCACAGCGCCTTCGGGAGTGCCCCCCGGCCGGGGCGCTGTGTGCCATGGGCCTTGCACTCGGTCCGTGGAACACCGTCTGTGCCGTCTGCTAGCAGCTGCTGGTGGCCTAGTCTTCATCGGTGTTCAGGGATTCCCTAGCCCCGTTTGGCCCAGCAATAATGATCACTTGCGGACTTGGGCCACTCATATGGAGACCACATGCCAGTGAACAGAGGCTATCTGCCCTCTTCGACCAAGTAAACTCAGTTCAGCGCGCTCCAAGCATTTCGTCTGCTCTCACCTTCATTCGGGCAACAGACTCTCAAAGCCTACCCCCTTTGACACACGGGCACCCTTCTTAATGAATACATCGATGTCTTTCTCCCCTGAGCGTAAGAACCCCAGGAAACTAACCCCCTTATACTTGCAGGTCTCACAGATGCTGAGAAG
>WNEY01008891.1_pt1 | contig 10245 bp, 12 predicted proteins | sample 5400531 | NCBI WGS metagenome assembly WNEY01 (sample SAMN13153338, study PRJNA577476) | soil metagenome | isolation source: 200 cm saprolite under Douglas fir tree site 1 | place: USA:California | collected 2015-04-18
GCTCGGCTTCTTCATCGTCAATCCCAGCTAAGGCGGACTAAGGGGGCGGCTCGCCGCCCCCTTGCCCCATCTCCTCACGACGTCGTCGGGCAGACGGCTGCAAGCGCCATGGTCCATGCGAGAAGGCCGCGATTTCAGAGGCCTCTAGACGATGGGCGCACCTGGGATCGAACCAGGGACCTCCCGCGTGTGAAGCGGGCGCTCTCCCGCTGAGCTATGCGCCCGGGAGAAAACCGCGGCACGTAGAAGGAATGCTTAGCGCTGCTGCCTCCCGGCCCTGACGCGGTTCACACACTCCTACTGCCGCGGCGGGGCGATGGTAGCAACGGCTCAGACAGCGGCCAAAACCCGCCCCGCTAAGATCGCCTGGTGGCCGCCCTCTACCGGAAGTACCGCCCCCAGGACTTCGACGAGGTCGTCGGCCAGGAAGCGATCGTCCGGACGCTGAAGAACGCGATCACGTCGGGACAGGTTCGCCAGGCCTATCTGTTCGCAGGCCCGCGCGGGACTGGGAAGACCTCGCTCGCCCGGATTCTCGCCAAGGGCCTCAACTGCCTTCAGGGTCCTACGCCGACGCCGGACAAGGTCTGCAACCCGTGCGTCACGATCGCGAGCGGCACCTCGCTGGACGTCATCGAGATGGACGCGGCCTCGCAGCGCGGGATCGACGACATTCGAGAGATCCGGGAGCGCGTCGTGCTCCAGCCCGCCGAGGGGCGCTACAAGGTCTACATCCTCGACGAGGCGCATCAGCTCACCGATGCCGCCTGGAATGCGCTGTTGAAGCTGATCGAGGAACCGCCGCCTCACCTCGTCTTCGTCTTCTGCACCACCGATCTCTCCAAGGTGCTGCCGACGGTGCGCTCGCGCTGCCAGACGTTCGTCTTCGCGCGGCCGCGCCTGCCGGAGCTCGTGCGCTTGCTGCGCCGTGTCGCTGACGGCGAGGCCATTCAGGTCCCCGACCAGGCACTGGCGCTCGTCGCGCGCGGCGCGCGCGGCTCGTTCCGCGACGCAGTCTCAACGCTCGACCAACTTGCATCGGCAACGGAGAACGAGATCACGGTGCAATCGGTGCTGCAGTTGCTGGGCGCGGTCGAGGAGGAAGCGCTCTTCCGGCTGTGCGACCTCGTCGTTGACCGCGACACCGCCGGCGCGCTGACGTTCATCGAGGAGCTGTCGGAACAGGGACAGGACCTGGGCCGGCTCGTGGTCGACCTGCTCGAGCACCTGCGCCACCTCATGCTCGTGCAGCACATGGGCGAGGTGCCGGACACGCTCCCCGTCACCGAAGAGACCCGCGAGCGGCTGCGCGCGCAGGCGAACCAGCTGGGCGAGGCGACCGTCATCCGCCTTGTCGACCTGCTGGCCGTCGCGGTCGAGGACATGCGACAGGGCGGCGACCCGCGGCTGCCGCTCGAGCTCGCGCTCGTGAAGGTGACGCGGCCCGGCGCCGACCTGTCCCGGGAATCGCTCTCCTACCGGCTGGAGCAGCTCGAGACGCGCGGCCATGTACCAACAGCACCCGTCTTGGGGTCAGACCCCGAGACAGGTCCCGAGGAAGCACCTGTGGAGGCGGTGGCGATGACCGCCCCGCCGTCACTCGAGCTCGAGCAGCTGCAGGAAGCCTGGCAGCGGACGATCGTGCCGGCCGTGGAGGAACGCTCGATCCCCGCGGCATCCGTCCTGCGAGAGGCGCATCCCGCAGAGCTGGCGGGCGACACCCTCACCGTCGAGTTCCCTGCGAGCGCCGCTTTCCATCGGCAGCTGGCAGAGGAGCCGAAGAACGCCACGCTGCTCGCGGACGCGCTCTACGAAGTAACCGGGCGCCACCTCGGGCTCGCTTTTGCCGAGGGCGAGGCGCGGGCCGATGCAGTCGAGGATGACGAGCCGGCGGGTGAGGAGAAGATTCTCGAGCTCGTGAAAGAGACCCTGGACGCTCACGAACGAGAGGACTAGCGATGGGCATGGACATGAACCAGCTGTTTCAACAGGTCGGCCAGATGCAGGAGCAGATGCAGAAGGCTCAGGCCGAGCTCGCGAACGAGACGGTCGAAGCGACCGCCGGCGGCGGGATGGTCACCGTCATTGCGAACGGGGCAGGGGAGATCAGGCAGATCAAGATCGACCCGAAGGCGATCGATCCGAACGACGCCGAGATGCTCGAGGACATGATCCTCGCCGCGGTGAACGAGGCTGTCCGCTCCGCTCAGGCCCTCATGGAGTCCAAGCTCGGTGGGCTAGCCGGCGGCGCCCTCGGGGGGCTCGGCCTGCCAGGACTGGGCGAGTAGTGCGAGACCGCCTCGGCGCGCTCCCGCTGTTCGCGGATCTCGACGACGCTCAACTCGAACGCCTTGCCGCCGCGACGTCGGAGTTCGAGGCACCGGCGGGTCAGGCATTGATCGAGCGCGGTCGCGCCGGCTCGGGGATGTTCGTGCTCGAACACATCGAACGCACCGCCCGCGTGCGAGCCGAAACGGACGTCCGTTGCCTTGCGATCTCTCGGCCGGAGCTCGAAAGGCTTCTCGCCGAGGATCCCCGCGTCGCCGAGCGCCTGCGCCGGCTTTCGCCCTAGAGCGCTCTGGCCGCAACCTCGGCAATCCGAGGCATGTCGGCACAATAGGGCAGATGCTCAGCCCGGCTGTGGAAAACCTCGTCGCCCAGCTCTCACGCCTGCCCGGCGTGGGAACGCGCACGGCCCACCGGCTCGCGTTTCATCTTCTGCAGCGCCCGACCGACGAGGCGCTCGCTTTGTCAGCGGCGATTCAAGAGGTCAAGGAGCGCGTTCGCTTTTGCGACGAGTGCGGCAACCTGACCGAGGAGGAACGGTGCGCGATCTGCCGTGACACCCGCCGCGACCACACACTCATCTGCGTCGTCGAGCAACCGGTCGACCTCATCTCCATCGAGAAGACGAGCGAGTTCCGCGGCCTCTACCACGTCCTCGGCGGCGCGCTCTCGCCGCTCGACGGCGTGGAGCCCGAGCACCTGCGCATCGACGAGCTATTCGGACGCGTCGAGCGAAACGGTGTGCAGGAGGTGGTGCTCGCGACAAACCCGAACATGACCGGCGAGGCGACCGCGGCGTACCTCGCGGACCGGCTACGTGGACGCGTGCGCGTGACACGACTGGCAAGCGGGCTGCCGGTCGGCGGCGACCTCGAGTACGCGGACGAGGTCACGCTCGGACGAGCGCTGACGGGCCGGCGGGAAATGGAATGACGACCGTCGGCTACGAGCCGGTTCCGGCCGTCGAAGGCGACGCCGCCGCTGCGCCCGGCAACACGCTCGTGATGAAGTTCGGCGGCACGTCGGTCGGCGACACGCAGAAGATCAAGGACGTCGCCCGCAGGCTCGTCGCAGCCCGCGAGGCCGGTCAGCGCGTCGTCGGCGTCCTGTCGGCGATGGGTGATACGACCGATGACCTGATCCGGCTTGCGCAGGAAGTCTCGGCGCAGCCCCACCCCCGCGAGTACGACATGCTCGTGTCGGTCGGCGAGCGCATCTCGAACGCGTTGTGCGCCATGGCAATCCGCGATCTCGGACACGAGGCTGTCTCGCTCACGGGCTCGCAGGCGGGAATCGTCACCGACACGTTCCACGGCAAGGCGAAGATCGTGGAGGTGCGTGCGCGCCGGCTCCACGCCGAGCTCGATCGCGACCAGATCGTGCTAGTCGCCGGCTTCCAGGGTGTCTCGACGGAGCTGGAGGTGACGACCCTCGGTCGCGGCGGATCAGATGCGACTGCGGTCGCTCTGGCTTCGGCCCTCGGCGGAGCGTGTGAGATCTACACCGACGTGGAAGGCGTGTTCACGGCCGACCCGCGCGTCGTCGCCGACGCGCTGAAGCTGCCGAAGATCTCCTACGAGGAGATGCTCGAGATGGCCACGACGGGCGCGCGCGTGATGATGGCGCGGTCGGTCGAGATCGCACGCAGGTACGGTGTGCCGCTCCACGTGCGCTCCGCGTTCGGCGACAGCGAGGGGACGTGGATCGTCAAGGAGGAGAACCTGGTGCTCGAGAAGGCGATCATCTCCGGCGTCACTCATGACACCTCGGAGGCGAAGGCGACGGTGCTCGCCGTCCCCGACCGCCCGGGCATCGCGGCGCGCATCTTCCGCGCGCTCGCGGACGCCGGGGTCAACATCGACATGATCGTGCAGAACGTGTCGGCAGAAGGGGCCACCGACATCTCGTTCACCCTGCCGAAGACGGATCTGCCCGCGGCGGAGCCGATTCTCGAGGTTCTGTCGTCGGAGATCGGCGCCAAGGGGGTCGCCTACGACCCGGACGTCGCAAAAGTGTCGCTCATCGGTGCAGGGATGAAGAGCCATCCTGGCGTCGCCGCCGACATGTTCGAGGCTCTTGGAGACGCCGGCATCAACATCGAGATCATCTCCACGTCCTCGATCCGCGTCTCCTGCGTGGTGCGGGCCGCCGACGTAGAGCGTGCGGTGCAGGCCGTGCACGAGCGGTTCCGCGGCTACGCCGAGGAGCGCGTCGGTGCCTGAGCCGCGCATCGCGGTGGTCGGCGCGACCGGCGCCGTGGGCGGCGTCACGCTGCAGATCCTCAGGGAGCGCGGGTACGAGCAGGTGCGGGCATTCGCCTCCGCGCGGTCGGCCGGCAGACAACTCGAAGGCGGAGTCGTTGTCGAGGAAGCGACGCCCGAGGCCCTCGCGGCTGGAGACATCGACCTCGCGTTCTTTTCCGTCGGGACGGGCGCCTCAAAGCAGCTCGTGCCACACGCCGTGCGCGGGGGAGCCGTCGCGGTCGACAAGTCGTCGGCCTACCGCCTGCAGGACGGAATCCCGCTGGTCGTGCCCGAGGTGAACGGCGAGCGTGCCCTCGGCCACGACGGCATAGTCGCCAATCCCAACTGTTGCTCGATCCCACTCACGATGACGCTGAAGCCGCTACACGACGCCGCCGGCCTGGCGCGCGTGCGCGTGAGCACGTATCAGTCGATGTCCGGCGCCGGGGCGCAGAGCATGGAGGAGTTGCGCGAAACGCCGTCCGGCGAGGGCAACCTCAAGCTGGACTGGGACTTCGACGGCGAGGAATTCGACGAGGAGTCGAAGCTACGCGACGAGAGTCGAAAGATCCTCGAGCTCCCTGAGCTTCCGATCAGCGCGACGTGCGTACGCGTGCCGGTGCTGATCGGCCACGCAGAGGCTGTGTGGGTGGAGACGGAAGAGACGCTCTCGGCGGAGGACGCACGACGTGTGCTCGGCGACGCCGCCGGAATCCGGCTCCAGGATTTTCCGACGCCGCGTGACGCAGTCGATGTAGACGATGTCCTCGTCGGCCGCATCCGGCGCGATCCGACCGTCGAGAACGGCCTCGTCCTCTTCGTCGTGTGCGACAACCTCCGCAAGGGCGCGGCGCTGAACGCGATCCAGATTGCGGAGCTCCTGCTCGAGCGCCGCGTCCTCGCCGCCTGAGTCTCTGGCTCTGGCTCGGGCTCGCGTTCGGCGCGAGCCTCGTTCTGTGGCTCGTGCTCGTGGTCGTGCTCCTGCTCCTGGGCCGGCGACATGACGCGCAAGACGTCGTGCGCTTCATTCCGGATTGCGTCGTCCTGCTCAAAAGGTTGCTCGGGGACGAACGTGTCCCGCTGGGCCCCAAGCTTGCGGTTGGCCTGCTCGTGCCCTACCTCGTGCTCCCGTTCGACCTGATACCGGATTTCATCCCAATCGCGGGCCAAATCGACGATGCAATCCTCGTCGCGATCGTGATTGCGTACGTCTGCCGCCGGGCCGGACGTCAGGTGATCGTCGAGCTCTGGCCGGGCTCGGAGCGGGGTCTGCAAATCGTCCTCGCGGGCAGCCGGGCCTCGTAAACAGAGAGCCCGACCGGGGATGGTCGAGCTCTCGGATGAGGGGTCGGCGCTGCCCTGGCGCCTGTTTCAGTTCTACGGGGTCTAAACGACGGCATCCTCAGCATCGTCCTCGCAGGCAAGCGCGGCAAGGGGCCGTAGGACCCCTTCGCCGTTGGGCTTTCTCAACGGCCAGCAGGTCAGGGTCCCGGCGGAACGGGGGCAGGCGCCGGAGTGAAGGCCTCCTTGACAACGCGCATGACCCTTTCCCGCGTTCCCTCCATGACCGGTACCAACCCGCCGAACTCGAGCCGCGCCAGTTCGACCTGGCCGGAGCGCCGCAACGTCTGGAAGCCGAAGTCCGCCAGGAAGTCCGACGGGAAGATCGTCTTGTGCACCTGGAAGCGCTCGTACTGCGACTCTCCTTCGCGGTAGCGGTACGAGAACGTCTCGAGCGCCTTTGCGCCGCGATCGCGCGCATCGCCGATTGCCGCGAGGAAGAGTGACTGCATCACCCACGGGCTCGAGGTCTCGACGAGGTATGCGCAGGTCACGAGCACTGCGTCGTCGGACGGCGGGCCGGCCGGGAGCTCGGCCGCACGCGGAAACAACCCGGCGGGGCCGTACTGCATCGAACCGAGCACGTGCCCGTCGGCGTCGTAGTACACGGTCCCCCACGGCCCCCACTCCGTCTCTGCCTTCTCGATCCACTTCCGCTTGTCGGTCGTGCGGCCCTCGCGGGTCTGCCACCACACGCACTCGTGGCACACGGTTGGCGCGTCCTGCAGCGTCACCCCGGTGAGCCCGGCTACGCGCGGTCCGGTCACTGCGGCCCAATCTCGTCGATGATCACATCGACCGCCTCGGGGCTGACCTTCGCCATGCGATCGAGGTAAGCAGTGACACGCTGCTGCACTTCACGTCCGACATCGGGAACGGAGGACCCCCACTCTACGGCGAGATGCAGCTCGACGCGCACTCGCCCGTCCTCTTCGGAGATGCGCACACCCTTGTGCCTGGGAATCGCGCTCTCCACCAGCCCGCGCACCCCTTCGACCTCGCGCGCGGCGTCGGCGGCATAGCTTGCGAGGATGTCGCTCGAGATCGTCGTCACCCCAGGGGTTTTAGCACCAGTTCCGTCGCCTCGGGCCGCGCGAAGAAGCGGAATGGGACAAACGTGGTTCCTAGTCCCGGCGAGACGTGCATCGTCCCACCCTCACGCTCGTAGAGGCCGGTCACGAAGCGCACGCTCGGGTGCGCGAAGCGGAACTTCCGGTTGCGTCCCAGCGGCAGGGCGATCTGCCCATCGTGCATGTGCCCGCTGAGCACGAGATCGAACGCGCCGGGCGGCAGGAAGCTCAGGACATAAGGGAAGTGGCACAACAGGATGCGCAGATCCGCGGCCTCATCCGCAAGCTCCCACGGCCGCGAGCGTCGTTGGCGGTACGCGCGCGGGTCGACGCCGACGATCTGCACACGGCGCCCACGTAGCTCGACCGTCTCGCTCTCGTCGACCAACAGCCGCGCCGGAGAGAGATCCGTGAGACCCGCAGTGCGAGAGAACGGGTCTCGACTGTGCTCGACGTCGTGGTTCCCCAGGACGACGAACGGCCGGTCGAGCCGCGCCAGCTGTTCACGCAGCAACGGCTCGCCGCGCGGGCGCGAGACGAGGTCGCCCGTGATCGCAACGAGATCGGGCTTGCGCTCCGTGACCCAGTCGACCGCTCGCTCGACTGCAGCCTCCCCGCGTGAGGGCAGGCCGAGATGGAAGTCCGAGAGGTGCGCGATCCGAAGGCCTGCGAGTTCCGTCGGCAGACGCGGCAGTGGGACGTCGAGCGTCCGCAACCGCACCCAACCGGCCTCGAACCAGCCCCAGCCGACCGCAGCTCCGGCGGCGCCGCCGAACAGGGTCCCCGCGCGAGTCAGACTTCGAGCTTCTCGAGCATCGGCGTCACCGGGACGACGTGGCGCTTGAACTTTAGCTCCGACTCCTCCAGCCCGGCCGCGACGCCCACCAGTTGCGAGAGATGCAGGATCGGCATCGCAAAGTCCTTGCCGGTCGCCTTCTTCAGCTTGGACTGCCACGCGTCCAGCGATAGATGGCAGAGCGGGCACGGGGTGACGATCACGTCTGCACCGGCCTCCTTCGCCTGCTCGATCGGCTGGATCAGCTCGCCGAGCGCCGTCTCCTCGCGCGCCTGGATGATCGGGAAGCCGCAGCACTTGATCTTCGCGGGATAGTCGATCGCCTCGCCGCCGCACGCCTCGATGATCCGCTCGAGCGACCACGGGCGGTCCGGGTCTTCGAAGCCGAGGATCTTCGAGGGACGCAGGATCTGGCAGCCGTAGAACGGCGCGATCTTCAGTCCCTTGAGCCCTTTGTGCGCCGTCTGCTTCAGTAGCTCGTAGCCTTCGCCCTCGGCGATCTCCCACAAGAGGTGTCTCACCTCGACGTTGCCGCTGTACCGCGGCACTCCGACGCGCTCCAGGTTCGTGCTGACACGGTCGCGCAGGCTCTCGTCGTTCTTCAGCTGCCAGTTCGCCTGCCTGAGATTCAGCGTGCAGACGTTGCACACGGTCAGCAGCGTGTCGCACCCGGCCGCTTCGGCGTACGCGAGGATGCGCGCATTCAGGTGCAGGTAGTAGTCCGGCTCCGCCTCGTGGATGTCGCCCGCGCCACAGCACGTGACTGTCTCGAGCTCTACGAGCTCGAGACCAACTTTTGGAGCGAGGGCTTTGGTGGAGGAGTCGAGCTCCTTCGCCGAGAGCGACGCTAGACAGCCTTTGAAGTACGCGACCCTCTTCACGGCAGCACCTCGGGATCGCTCTTCTTCGCGGCGGCCTGCTCGGCGAACTCGATCCGCCCGAGGGCGTGCTCGCCCTGGACGATCCCGAGCGCGCCGTCCACGCCCTGCTCCTTCACCAGGTGGTAGAGCTTCCGCGCCTCGCCGACCCGATCCGCCACGTGCGGCGGGACCGGCGGCGGCACCTTGCCGCGCCGCGCGAGGCTGAGGGCGAACTTCGTCTCCTTGATCGCCGAGACGACGCCCTGGGTCTTGGGAACGAGCTCCGTCTCGCGCAGCCAGCCAGTCGTCTTCGCCGAGGTGACGAACCACTTCGCGTGCTTTGCACCCATGTCGTGATCGATGCCCTGCTTGATCGACTCGGCACCGAGCTTCGCGATCGCGTCCCGCGGGTCGACGCCCTTCGGACAGCGCTCGTTGCAGAAGTAGCAGCGAGTGCAGTCCCAGATGCCGTGCTCGTCGTTGTAATCGTTCAGGCGCGCGACATCGGCCTGGTCTCGCGCGTCGCCGACGAAGCGCATTCCCTTCGCGAGCGCGGCCGGCCCGAAGAACTCCGGATCGGACTCCATCGAGTTGCACTCGGAGACGCAACAGCCGCACATGATGCAGAGCGCTTCCTTGTGGATCACGTTCATCTGTTGCTGCGAGATGATGCGTTCCTGCTCGAGCGGCTCCTCATAGCCCGGGTCGAGCCAGGGCTTCATCCGGCGGATCTTTCCCCAGAAGGGATCCATGTCGACGACGAGGTCCTTGATCACCGGCATGTTTCCCATCGATGAGATCACCGGCACATGACCGGACTTCGCAATGTCGTACATGCGCGTCTTACAGGCGAGGACGGCTGCACCGTCCATCCGCATCCCGCAGGAGCCGCAGATCATCATCCGGCAGCTCTTGCGATACGCGAGCGTTCCGTCGTGCTTGTCCTTGATGATGTCGAGCACATCGAGGAGCGTCACCCAGTCTGGCGCCTCGACCTCGTAGCGCTTCAACTCCTTCTCACCGGTCTCCGCGTCGTACCGCCAGATCTTCAGCGCGACGTCGATCGTCGTCGATCCTGGTGCGGGAGCAAGCTCCGAATGCACTTAGTACGTCCTTTCCTGGGGCTGCCACTTGGTCATGGTCACGGGCTTCCAGTCCACCTGCGGCCGGCCGTCCTGCAGCGTGACCAGCGTATGCCGCAGATAGTTCCCGTCGTCGCGGTCGGGATAGTCGTACGGCCGCGCGTGCGCACCCCGGCTCTCCTTGCGCTCGATGCCGCAAGGAACCATGCACGCGGCGAGGTCGAGCAGGAAGCCGAGCTCGAGGGACTGGGTGAGATCGTTGTTGAAAACGTTGCCCTTGTCCTCGACGATCACCCGCTCGTAGCGTTCCCGCAGGCCGTCGACGATCTCCCCCTGCTTCCGCATCTGCTCTTCGCGGCGGAAGACACCGAAGTTCTCGTGCATCGACTCGGCCAGCTCGTCGCGGATCGACCAGGGGCGCTCTCCATCGCTGCGGTCCAGCAGCACCTTCAGCTCACGCTCGGCGTCGGCCTCCACCGACGGCGGAACCTCCACCGTCGTGTTGGCGAGAGCCCAGTCGGCAGCGTGGCGACCGACGCGTTTCCCGTAGGTGATCGTCTCCATCAG
>WNEY01004957.1_pt1 | contig 10241 bp, 11 predicted proteins | sample 5400531 | NCBI WGS metagenome assembly WNEY01 (sample SAMN13153338, study PRJNA577476) | soil metagenome | isolation source: 200 cm saprolite under Douglas fir tree site 1 | place: USA:California | collected 2015-04-18
CTGGATATCCCCACGCTGCGGACCCTGTTCGGCCTGAAGAACCGGCCCCACCGCAACCGTGCCGCAGGCCCGCCGGCGCAGGAAGCCGTGATCGAGAACTCCCGGTACGGCCTGACCTGGTTCCGGGTCCGCTTCGGGCTCCTGCAGCTGAAGGCCTACACCAAGGGCGAGCACGTCCTGCGCTTCGAGGCCACCGTGCACAACACCAAAGAGCTGCGCTGCCGCCGCGGCATCGACAACTTCCCCGAGATCATCAGCCGTCTCGCCGGCATGACCGGGCGGTTCGCCACCACCCTGGACTGCGCCGACATCGCCTTCATCGCTGATGGCACCCTCGATGAGCTGCCACTGCCGTCGCGGCTCGGCGCCACCCGGACCGCCGGCATCGACCTGAACAAGCCCCGGATCCGCGCCGCCCTGTCGGCGGCCCTCGCCCTGGCCGCCGCACCGCGCGGCTTCACCGTCGCCGAGCACGCCGCCAGGGTCGGGCAGATGACCGGGCAGGCCGGCTACACCATCCGCCAGGCCGCGTATGACCTGCGCAAGCTCCGCGGCAAGAACCTCGTCAGCAAGCCAGGCGGCACACGGCGCTACCACACCCCGCCCGCCGCAGCCCGCACCATCGCCGCCCTGCTCGCCCTCCGCGACCAGGTCATCGCCCCGATCCTCGCCGGCGTCCGCAGCCCCCGCCGCGGCCGAAAGCCCGCGCACTGGACCGTCATCGACCGTGACTACGAGACCCTCCGCACCGGCATGCAGACCCTCTTCCACGACCTCGGCATCACACCATCCGCAGCCGCCGCATAGACAACATTTTGTCGATCGGAGAAATGCAAGTTTCTAGCGGCAGACTAGCCACCGGCCGTGCAACTGGACTCACGGCCGGGGTGACCACAGCTGACCTCCCGCGGCAGATCATGCCGCCCGCAGCGTACGCAGCCAGGCAATCGCGGAACCTCAAATCCTGGGCTCATGACCTGTTGCACATGTCAAAACCCTGCACCGCCCAAAGCAGGTTCAGCTTCACGTTCCCGTTCCCGCACATCAGCAGGCTAACGGCGAACAGGACGTGCCCCCCGAAAGCGCCCCTCGGACGGGACCACTCACCAGTTTGGTATTCGAATTATGCGCATGACCTGCGTGGAGCTAAGGGGACTCGAACCCCTGGCCTCTTGCATGCCATGCAACGGCATGAGCAAATCACGGTCCACGGGTTGCTGGATGAGTTGGACGCCGTACGCTGCTCGGCGTTCTCATGGCGTTGACTTTGCGATTGTGGCGACCGGGAGGGGGCAGCAATAAACCTCGAACCTGAGCTGATCCAGAGCCTTTGTGGAACGTCTCGGCAGCGAGCCTGCTCGGACGCAAGTCCAAGGCCTGGCGCGACATCCGTTCGGCCGCCCTCGCAGCTGCCGATGACACGTGCAGCGCCTGCGGGGAGGTCACGCCGGGCGGCAAGTACATGGTGTGCGACGTTGTGGTCCTACAACGAGACAGATGGCGTGGCCACGCTGACTGCTGTCCGGATCCTGTGCCCGGCGTGCGACGCAGGGCAAGCCAGAACTGCAGGGCGTCTTGCTGATCGCGTTGCACCTGCAGCACGGCGAGCCGGCACCGCTGACCCCGACGGTCAGCCCAGACGCGCAGCAGCGACGTCTTCCCGCTGCCGGCCGGAGCCGTGATGATCGTCACCTTCCCCGCCGCGGCGCGATCCAGGGCAGCGAGAAGATCATCCCGGTCAATCAGCCCGGGGAGTTGCCCGAGCCACCAGGCCAGCGTACGTACTGTCAACGGCGCGCGAACCCTCGGTTCTGCTCAGCTCTCATTCACGCGCCGTCGGCGCGATCCCATCGACGGCGTCGTCCACCGCGGCTGCTACGCACGCCCACCCTGCTGGCCGCGCTGGCGCCATACCGCCCTGCTCGCATGCCGTGGCCGAGCGGAGCTGGAACTGTTCGAGCTATCTCATGATGAGGCCGCCGTCGGCGCACAGAACCTGGCCGGTCATCGCCGCCGCCATGTCGGAGGCCAGGTAGGCGACGGCAGCTGCGGCGTCGTCAGGTGTGAGCCGCCGCTTGAGCGCCTGCCGGTCGACTGTTTCGTCGAACTGCTTGTCGGTGTTGACGACGCGGGAAGCCGGTGTGTCGGTTAGGCCTGGTGCTACCGCCGACACGGCGATGCCGTTGGCGCCAAGGGTGACGGCCAATGTTCGCATAACCCCGAGCAGCGCACCTTTGCTGGCGATGTAGGCGAGTAGCGCCGGGGCTGGCGGGGCCCAGAAGGTGTCGGAGGTGATGAACACGATGCGGCCGAAGTGCCGTTCCGCCATTCCGGGGGTGAAAGCCTGGGCGAGCCACAGCGCCGATTCGACGTTGACGGCCTGGACATGGCGCCAGGTCGCAGCGTTTGCGTCGGTGAGGGTCACCTGGTCGAACGCTGCGGCGCAGTGGACGAACACGTCGCAGCGCCCGTATCGCTCGAGCAGCGTGGCTGCGGCGGCCCGGGTTGACGCCTCAGACGCCAGGTCGCAGTCAATGTCCGCGTCACGGTCGAAGATGACAGTACGGTGACCGGTGGCGTCCAATGCTCTGGTGATGGCGGTTCCGATCGCGCCCGCGCCGCCGGTGACGACCGCAATTCGTCCATGCAGCGGATCTAGTGCAGTAGCCATGACTTCAACACGAGCCTTCCTGTGGTGGCCTCCAGGTTTCGGGCATCGCGCCAGGCGATCAGATTGATGCCGTAGAAGGGCGCCCAGCCGGAGAGCACGATGTCGACGAGCATGAGGGTGTCGTGGTCAGGGAAGTGAATGTAGATGTTGTCCGGCGAGTGGTTGGCGCCGTGCCACGCCAGCTCTATGCGCTCACCGCCGATCTCCAGGGTGCGGTGGTCGGCGAAGGTCTCTTCCGGCGCTGGCTTGGCTGGGTCGTTATCCCGCAGCAGGAGCCGCCAGGTCTCCTCATGCCCGATGCGGACCACGTTGGTGCCGAACAGCGAGGACGCGCCGGCGTGGTCGGAGTGGTGGTGTGAGTAGACCAGGTGGGTCACCGTACTGGTCACCCCCTCGGCCGCGGCGATATCATTCACGGCCCGCTGCAGATTGTGGCCGATGGACGGGGCGCGTCGAACAGCACCACGCCGTCCGGGGTGGCCAGGAACGCCGAGTGATAGTCGCCGTCGGTGACCCAGTACAGGTTTCGCTCCACCCTTCCGACGTAGTAACCCTGATCGTTGACAGCCGGGCCGAGCGAGGCCCGCGGAACCGGCGCGTAATCCGGCAAGATTGGTTTGCCGGGCGTGCCTGGGACCGGCGATGTCATAGTTGCCTCCTTGCGGCACCGTCTCGTGGCGGACCGGACGCGTCCGACGGTAGTGACCATCAAGGTGAGCGGCCGTCACCTGGTTCTGGTGATCTGGGCCGTTCATGTGCGGTCGGGCAGCTGGACGAGATCACCGGCGTCGCGGAGATCTCCGCCCAGGAGCTCATCGCCGAGCTCGGCCTCGGTATGACCCGCTTCCCCACCGCCGGGCACCTGGCCTCCTGGGCCAGGTTCGCCCCCGTCGACCGCAGCTCCGCGGGCAAGGCCAAACCCGGCCCCACCGGCAAGGGCAACCCCTGGCTCGCCGCCATCCTCGGCGAGATCGTCACCGCGGCAGCGCGGACCGACACCTTCCCTGGCGAGCGGTACCACCGCGCCGACGACATACCAATCTCCTTGCGTTCGCCGCTGACCTGGCCTCGCAGGTCGGCCGGCGGACGCGCGCCGAGGTCATCTCCGTCGACTACCGGCTCACCCCCGAGCACCCGTATCCGGCAGCGGTTGACGACGCTCTTGCAGCCTATGAAGCCCTCCTGCCGGTCTGACAGCGTGAGTGCTCAGTTCGGGACGAGGCGATCGCCTAACCGATCGTTCTCATCAGGCCAGCAACTTGCGGGCTTCTGCGTCCAGTTCGATGTTCGCGGCAGACATGTTGTCTTCGAGGTGATACACAGAGGACGTGCCGGGGATCAGGAGTACCTCTGGCCGTAGATCAAGCAGCCATGCGAGTGCCACCTGGGCCGGAGTGCAGCCCAGGCGCGCTGCGGTATCTGCTACCTGCATGCTAACCAGCACTGGATTGCCGCGGGAGAATCCCGAACCAAGCGGGAAGAAAGGCACGAAGGCGATGCCGCGGGCGTGGCACTCCTCGAGTATCGGCATGGAGCGCCGGTTCGAGAGGTTCATCAGGTTCTGCACGCATGCAATGTCGGTGATCGCAAGCGCGTAGCGAAGGTGATCTAGGGAGACATTGCTGAGGCCGATGCCGCCGATCAGCCCGTCGTCGCGCGCTTTCACCATCGCGGCCAGCTGGTCTTCGAACCGCTGGTCAGGCTTGGCATCGTCCATCAGGCGCAGGTTCACGACGGCGAGGTGATCGACCGCCAGGCTGCGAAGGTTATCCTCGATCCCCTGCCTGAGCTGGGCCGGCCGGTCGTACCGGAGCACCCCGCCCGATGCGTCCCGTTGCGCGCCCACCTTGCTGACCAGGGCAAGGTCGTCGGGGTAGGGGTGCAGGGCCGCCCGGATGAGCTCATTGGCGACTTCGGGGCCGTAGAAGTGGGCAGTGTCGATGTGATCGACGCCGAGGTCGGCCGCGCGCCGCAAGACCGCGATGGCCGCATCACGATCTCGCGGCGGGCCGAACACACCCGGACCGGGCAGCTGCATCGCGCCGAAGCCGATGCGGAACACAGTTACAGGTCCCAGAACATGACGGCGTGGCTCCATGCGGCGATGGTCCTGCCTAGATAGGTGAGCCCGCATCGCCAGGATCTAGTGACCACGGTGCTAGCTGGCAGCGGCCGCCAAGAGCAACCGCAGCTCGCGGACGCGCGGGACCGCCGAGAAGTGATCCTGGGCCTGGAACTTGGCGTAGATGTTGCGGATATGGGTGTTCACGGTGTTGACCTAGACGGACAGCTCGCTGGCGATCTCGGGCCGGGAGAGATTGGCCGGCAGGAATCACAGCACTCTGGGCTCGCTCGGGCTGAGTGGCTCCACCCGCGGCGACAGAGATTGCTCGCTGGGCGGCATGGACAAGCCGCGTATGAAAGTCCAGGATGTCGGCCAGCAGTGCCGCGTGAGCGGTCTCGTGGCGCGGTATCGCCTCGAGCGCGAATGTCGCGAACATCATGCGGTCCAGGCAGGGCACTCAGCATGACCACCCGGAGGTGATCCGGGAGACGCCGGAACGAAATCACCAGAACCAGGTGACATCAGCTCACCGTGTCCGGCCCTACGGTCGGGCAGGTTCGCTCGTAGTCATTCGGCTCCACGCCAACGGCAGTCAGGAGGTAGGCATCATGAGCACCCACGTGGCGGTCGTGATCGGAGCGGGGGGCGCGCTCGGGCGCGCCACAGCAGCGACCCTCGCCGACAGTGGCCTCACGGTGGTGGCTGTCGACCGGACTCAGGACGCGCTGCGGGAACTGCCCGGCAGCATCCGGAGCGAGGTAGCCGACACCACCGATCCCGCGACGGCGACGCCGCTTGTCGACCGGCTCGCCCGCGAGATCGGGCCTCCGGCCGTCCTGGTGAATACCATCGGGGCATTCCGGCAGGGAGACGCGCTCAGCACGACACCCGAGACGCTGCAGCTCATGATCGATGTCAACCTGGGACCCGCGCTGTGGATGACCCAGGCGGTAGCTCCGCACATGACGCAGCTGGGCTCAGGCGCCATCGTGCACGTAGCCGCCCGGCCGGCGATCGAGGCGTCCGGCGGCATGGCAGCCTACAGCGTGAGCAAGGCCGCCCTGGTCCACCTGACCCGGATCCTGGATGTCGAGCTGCGCCCGCACGGAATCCGGGTGAACGCGGTCGCGCCGCAGTTGATGGATACCGCCACGAACCGGGCGGCGCTCCCGGACGAGGTGATGGCCCACGCTGTCGCGCCGGAAGCGATCGCCGCCGTGATCGCTTTCCTTGTCAGCGATGCCGCGGCGCCGGTGAGCGGAGCGATTCTGCCGGCCTACGGCGCCTGAGAACCGAAGCCCGGCAATGTCAACGTGCCCGCTTGGCCGGTGGCAAGTGAGGCGGTCCGGATACGGTGCCATGCAGCTCGATGGACCGTTCGCATCCGGCGGGCCGACTGACCCGGCAGCAGTCGTGGCCGTCCTCCGGGCCGCAGTCGCAGCAGGTGTCGACCACATCGACACGGCCTAGTAGTACGGCGCGGTCAACGACCTGATCCGCGAAGCGCTCTACCCCTACTCGGACCAGCTGCCGATCGTCAGCAAGGTCGCAGTCGGCGGCGGGCTGGCCGCCGGGTGCCAGTCCGGAGAATCGCGCCAGCTGCGCGCGGGCATCGCGGACAATCTGCGCAGTCTGCGGGTGGGCCAGCTCGCGGCGGTGAACCTCCGCCTGCCCGGTGACGACCGCGTCGATGCGCGCTTCGATGATCAGCTGGCCGCCCTGGTGGCGGCGCGCGATGAGGACCTGATCGCGGGGGTCGTGCTGAGCAACGTCAGCCTCCGGCAGCTGCGCCATGCTGCGGCGGGGACCGACATCGTCTGCATGCAGAACCTGTTCCATCTCGCCGACCGCAGCTCGACTCCGGTTCTGAGGGAGCGCCTGAGCCGCGGGATCGCGTTCGTGCCGTTTCTGCCCGCTTGGCTGGCCTTGCGGCGAGGCAACCTGGCCGCCGAGGAAGTGACGCTCGACGAACGGCCCGGCGTGATGCCAGGTGAGCGTTCATCGCCAGGATCAGGTGACTCGCTAGGGCCGCTCGCGTCATGTCGGCCGGCCGTCTCCGGCCGACCTGCACGTTCGAGCGCACCGAACCGATCATCGCCAGCACAGGGCGAATCACCAAGATCCGGCGATGACCTTTCACCCGCCTGCCGGCGACTCTCACCTCGTCGCGAACTTGCACGGCCGCCAGGGGACGTGCCCGACAATCCAGGGAGATGCCGTGACATCACCAGCCACCGGCGCGACTGGCGCCGCAGACCTGCCCGATTATGCGCCCATCCCGCGGTCCGCGCTGGGCCCGGCCCTGAACGAGCAGGGGTACTACGTCGGACGGGTGGAGCGGAACCTGTACTGGGTCACCGACGGCGTCTACCAGTCGGCCTTCCTGACCACCGACGACGGCGTGGTGCTGTTCGACGCGCCCCCATCGATCGGAGGCAACCTGCGGCGGGCCGTGGACGAGATCGCCGCCGCCAACGGCGTGAGCAACCGGGTGACGCACCTGGTCTACTCGCATCACCACGCCGACCACGCCGGCGCGGCCTCGCTGTTCGACGGGGACGTGGTCCGCGTCGGGCATGAGGAGACCCGGCGGCTGCTGCTGCGCGACAACGACCCGGCCCGGCCGGTCCCGGAGGTGACCTTCGCCGACCGCTACACCCTCGAGGTCGGGGGCGAACGCGTGGAGCTGGCCTGGCACGGCCCCAACCACTCGCCGGACAACATCTACATCCACTTCCCCGGCCACGACACGCTCATGTTCATCGATGTCGTCAACGCCGGATGGGTGCCGATCTACAACCTCAACCTCAGCGAGGACGTGCCCGGCTACATGCAGGCCCCGGCCACCGCCCTGACCTACCCGTGGACGCACTTCATCTGCGGGCACCTCGGCCGGCTCGCCACCCGCGACGACGTCTCGGTGCACCAGCAGTACATCGCCGACATCGAGGCCAGCGCGAGGGAGGCGCTGGCCACGGTCAACCCGGTGCCGTATTACATGAGGTACGGAGAGAACGCCTGGGCCGGGGTGAAGGCCCACCTCGACACGGTCACCGAGCGCGCGGCCGCGCCCATCATCGCGAAGTACACCGGCGTGCTGGCGGCCGCGGACATCGAGGTCTTCACCATGACCACCACGTTCGCCATCATGCAGTCGCTGCGCCTCGACTCCGGGCCCAGCGGGCCGGTCCATACCTGATCAGAACGCACCAGGGCGATCTCGGTCCTGGTGCGCCACCTGGGCCGGTCCCACTCACCCGGTTCAGATTCCCGCCTCTGCAAATCCAAATTTCGGAGGCGCTGGGGCCCTGATCCGCTGGACCACTTCCGATCGTCGCAGTGCCGGGAGGTGCCTGACATATCAGCTGGCGATACCAGTGCCCGGAGCCCTGCCCGCGGTCATTGCCGTGCGCGGGGCGCGGCACAACGACCTGCGGACATCGATGTCGATGTGCCGTTGTGGCGGACGGTGGCGGTGGTCGGCGTCTCCGGATCGGGCAAGACCTCGCTGGCTAAGGGCACCCTCTACGCCGAGGGCCTGCACAGGTTCCCGCAGGAACTCAGCAACTACAGTCGCCATCGGCTGATCCAGGCACGGCGGCCGGACTTGGACCGGATTGACCACCTGCCGCGTGCGCTCGCGCTGCGGCAGCGACCGGCGGTATTCGGGGCGGTCGCCACGCACCAGGATCTAGAGCACGCGCTCAAGGCCGCCGTGGTGCGCCTCAGGCGAAGCTCCGCCAATCGCATCGAACCTGGGTACACGTCATGCCCCTCGCGCAGCGCGTCCAGAGCCGCAAGGCCATGCAGGCCCCCGTTAGGTGATCTGACGCAGAAGTCAGGGATCTTCACGGTGAGCAGGTATCACCAGGTTCTGGCGATCTCGCCTCGGGGGTGAGCTGGCGGACCTCGAGCAGGTCAAGGCCAAGCGCTTCGATCTCGGCCAGGACGCCGTGTAGCCCGGGTTGGTCCAGCACGCCGGTCAAGACTGTCTCTGGACCCTGCCGCTCCCATGCCATCGCCGGAAACGCGGACAGCAACGTGGCGCCGAGATGGCCGTTGATCCGGATCATGTACCTGGCGGATGCAGGGCCCATGCACCAATCGTCCAGCGCGACCAGGTGAGTCCACATCGCCAGGATCTGGTGACTCGGCGCCTGGATGGCGTAACGCGGTCCAGCGCTGTTGCGCTGGCCATCGCTCGGGCACGTAACCTGTACACGGTGCTGAGAGGCGGATGGCGGCAGGCTAGCGCGCTGGGGATCGGGTTCAGGCGTGGTATTTAGGGCAAGTCAGCGAAAGCCGGGTCCGGCAGCTCTGCGGCTGATTCAGCGCGGGGAACTTCTCGCATCCCTCGATCGCGCGGCGGAAGCCAAGGTAACGCTTATCTCGGCCCCCGCAGGCAGCGGCAAGACCTCGCTGTTGCGGGCCTGGGCGGATGGGCCGGGTCAGCCGTATCGGCTGGCAGTCGTCCAGGTGCGGCGCGATCAGCAGGACTCTCAGCAGTTCTGGATCGCGGTCCTCAGCGCCATCCGGCAGGCCTCTGGCACGTCCGGCGAGGGCGAGCAGCTGGCAGCGACACCCGAATTCAACCAAGGGGCGATCGCCGACAGAGTTCGTTCGGAGCTCGCTGAGCATCGCGACCGCACCTTTCTGATCATCGATGATCTGCACGAGCTGACCTCGCCGGAAGCGCTCACGCAGCTAACCCGGCTGCTGGAGAAGCTCCCCCAGCATGTGCACGCGATCCTCGCGACGCGGCGTAGTCTGCCGCTACGGCTGCACAAGCTTCGCCTCGCCGGCGACCTGGCCGAGATCCGCACCGCAGATTTGCGTTTTACGCAGCGCGAGACCCGCGAGTTCCTGGAGGCTTCGGGCATCGCGCTGTCGGAAGCCGGGGCCGCGAAGCTGCACCAGCGCACGGAAGGCTGGGCTGCGGGCCTGCGGCTCGCGGCGATCTCACTGGCCAGCAGCCCTGACCCCGAGCGATTTGTCGCGGAGTTCTCCGGCAGCAGCCGGACAGTTGCCGAGTACCTGCTCGCCGAAATGCTGGAGTGCCAGCCGGCCGAGGTCCAGCAGCTGCTTCTGCGTACCTCCCTGCTCGACCGCGTCAACGGCGAGCTGGCGGATCTGCTGACTGGTCACCCTGGCTCCGAAGGGATCCTGCTCGACCTCGAAGACGCCAACGCGTTTGTCGTATCGCTCGATCCGGCCCGAACCTGGTTCCGGTATCACCACCTCTTCGCTGACTTGCTCCGGCTTGAGCTGCGCCGGAGGCTGCCCGAACAACTGCCGGTCCTGCACCGGCTGGCCGCCGAATGGCTTAGCGAGCACGGCGAGATCGTCGACGCCATCCGGCATACTCAGGCCGCGGGTGACTGGTCCGACGCGGCGCGGCTGCTCGCCGACCACTCGTTCGGCCTGACGCTGGACGGACAAGCCCAGACCATCCAGACGCTGCTACGAGCCTTCCCGCCGGGTGCCGTCACCGAGGGCCCGGATATC
>WNEY01006203.1_pt1 | contig 10241 bp, 13 predicted proteins | sample 5400531 | NCBI WGS metagenome assembly WNEY01 (sample SAMN13153338, study PRJNA577476) | soil metagenome | isolation source: 200 cm saprolite under Douglas fir tree site 1 | place: USA:California | collected 2015-04-18
GGTTGCGGTCTTGATCGGCATCTTCTAACCCTTGAGACTGACTGGCCACCTAAAACTAATCGGTCTTGGCTCTCCGGCGTCGCACAAGGTCCGCCGCCGCCACGCTCCATTCCGGGAACCGGAACTCGAAACCGGCTTCCACCAGCCGCCTCGGCACGACTCGGCGGCTCTTGAGGATCAGCTCGGTTTCGGTCCGCAGGAAGAAGGCGCCGACCTCGAGCATCCAGTCGGTTGCGGGTAGCCCGATCGGCGCTCCATAGGCTCGCCGCAAGGCGCCCATGAAATCCCGATTGGGCAGAGGTTGGGGAGATGAGACGTTGATGCAACCGTCGAGATCGCTGCGGGCGATCAGGAATTCGACCGCCGCGGCGAAGTCCGCGTCGTGGATCCAGGACACGAACTGACGACCGGAACCGGCGCTGCCTCCCAAGCCGGCTCGAACCAGGTTCAGGAGCGTCTCGAAAGCCCCGCCTCTGTCGGGGCTCATCACGATCGCGCTGCGCAGCGCGATCTTGCGTGTGCGCGGCGTTTCGCATGCGACGAACGCTCGCTCCCAGCTGGTCGCCACGTCGTAGCTGAACCGCCACGACGATGGGAGGTGGGCCTCGCCGCCTCCAATCTCGCCGTCGACCTCGTCCATCGGCCGATCCACCGCATGCCTGTAGATCGTCGCGGTGCTCGCGTTCATCCAGAGCTTCGGTGGATCGGAAGCCTTCCCGATCGCGTCTCCGACCAGCCGCGTGGTGATGATTCGCGATTCCATGATTTCGCGGCGGTTGGCCTGGTTGTACCGGCAGTTGACGCTGCGCCCCGCCAGGTTGATCACGACGTCGGCGCCTTCCAGCAGCTCGCCCCAGTCGCCGGCGTGCAGCCCGTCCCACGCGACCGCCGTCCACGGAGCCGGCTCGACGTGGCGCGCGATGACCGCAACATCAGCGCCTCGACCATGGAAATGACGAGACAGGATCCGCCCGATCTGCCCGCTCCCACCCGTGATGACGATCTTCAACTACGAAGGCGCGACGATTTCGTCCCACGTCTGAACGTCCGCGCCGTCAGCATGGTCGTTGACATAAGTGAACGGCCGGACGAGCTCGCGCAGGGCCAGCTGGTAGTGGAATGTGCCGGCCTGCGTGGCGGTGCCGGTGATCGAATACGTCGCCGATGCGCCGGCGGCGAGGTCGCCGCAATCGAAAGCCGTGTGGTCCGCGTCCACCGAGCAGCTCCCCGGGTCCGTCACAGTGTGGCGCTCGTACCACCTGTCGGCGGTCATGAAGGTGAGACCGACGTGTGTGATCGCGGGTCCCGTGTTCGTCACGTTGACGACCAGCTGCGCGCGCCCGCCGACGGTCGCGGTCTGCGTTGCGGAGGCAGTCACGTCGGCTGTCAGCGGGGCGGGGGTGTCGAAACAGGCCGACAGAAGGAGCACCGCGACTCCCAAGGCTGTCTTCATCTCGTAAACCCTTCGCTCATCGAGGCCGAATACCGGTGCGGTTATTGTGGACGCCGTGCCCGCGATGTTCCCAGCCGTAACGTCCGCGCGCCAACCGCCGTTTCAGTTCCCCGTGGGGATCAGGCTGGCGGCCCTCATAGCCATGTTCGCCGTTGCCGGCTGCTCGAACTCGGGCGGCGGGACTCCGCATCACAGCCCATCCCCGTCGGCGCTTGCGAGCGAATCGCCGACCGCGAGCCCGGCCGAGTCGCCCACGCCGGTCGCCTCGCCGAGCCCGCTGGCAAGTCCGGCCATCGTCCCGTCCTGGGCGACCATGCACGCAAGCTGCTCCGGCGGACCCGCCGCCCAGGAAGCGCTGATCACGATGCAGGGGTCGAGCCAACTGGTCCTCGCCGACGTCACCGACCCTGTGCACCCACGGACCATCTGCACCATCACCGGATCCTGGAATCCGCAGCTGGTCAGCCAGCAGATGATCTCGTGGTCGGCCACCCAAGGAGGGCCTGGCACGCCAGGACCGAGCGTGATCGCGACACTCGACATGTTCACGGGCACCAGCGCGCTCGCCGCGAGCTGGACGGGTGGCGGCTTCATGGACGGCCTGCATTCGTGGAGTCCCGACCAGAGCAGCACCCTGGTGTACGTGACCTCGGACGCGACCGCTGTCAACGTCCATCTCTTGAGCGGAGGCGGTGACCGAGTCATATCGACGTACGGGGCGGTGCCGGGTAGGGGCGTGAACCCCAACGAGGACGACGCCTTCATCGGGTTCTCGCCCGATGGCGCGTACTTCGCCTTCGAGCAGACCTTCACCGGGAGCGGCGACCACCTCGACGTCTGGAGCCGATCCGGGCTCGTCTTTTCGCAGGCGAACGCCACGATGGCGACCTGGGGCAGCACGGCCAGCAAGCTCTACTTCCGGCAGCCGAACGCCGCGGTCGTGTACGTCTGGGACTCGACCGGCCCGCCCGGCAACCGCTCCCAGGCGTTCGGACAGCAGTTCGCCTGGATTCGCCCGCGCGCGGACGCGGATGACGACTACCTTGCCTACACGGTCCGCGACTCGAACGGCATTCCGAGCGTTTGGCTGTACGGACACGGCGGGCGAGCCGGCGGACAGCTTCCGAATGAGCGCTCGACCCCGTCGTTTCTCAACTCGGCAACGGTATTCGTGGTCGAGGAAGCGCCCTGCGGCGCCAATTGCGGGCTCGGCCCCACGACTCAGCCCGACGGCAAGACGTTCACGTACAGCATCGCCTCGCAAACTGAAACCACATCCACCATGGCGTCCGTGCTCGGCGTCTGGCCGCGGCCCGGGCAAGTCTGAGCCTGCGCTTTCGAATCCGACGCCGATGGTGGGATGATGGCCTCGACCAGCATGGACGAAACAATGTCCGAGACAGAGCGCGCTACTGAAGGCGCGCCCGTCCGCGCAGAGGAGGCTCTCCAGCCCTTACCGGCCTCCGAGTTCGACGCCACGCCGTGGCCGGTGCCCAGCCGTCCGGCGCCCCGGCCGCCGCGAATCTCGAAGCCTTTGGGGCCGCGAATGTGGACGGCGGCGCTCGCCGGCGCGCTCCTCTTCACGGCGGGGGGTCTTGCCCTTCTCTATCTCGACGACGCCACGTTCCAGAACACCGCCAACCAGGTCAACAGTCAGAACAAGGCGCTCCAGGCGCAGAACAAGTCGCTGGCGACTCAGCTGGCGACGACCCAGACCAACCTCACCGCCACGCTCGGCGAGCTGGCCACCGTGCGATCCGAGCTGGAGCACCCCACGCTCACGATCTGGAACGTCTCCCAGGTTTTGAAGAACCCAAGCTGGTACCTGGCCGGCGGCATCCCGGACACGTTTACGTACCACCTGGTGGCGACATCGACCGGCCCGATGACCGTGAGCATCCTCACTTTCGAGCAGTGGGGGAAGGCGGTCGAGTGCATCGACAACGGAGTCGGGAACACCAACTACTGCATGCACCACTCGGGCGCGGAGATCACCTGGACGAACGTGACGAGCGTGAACTACGACTTCCACAAAGCCGAAGGCTGCGCCGATTATTTGAGCGTCTTCACGACCTCGGGCAGCAACGTGACCGTGACCCCGAATGTCAGCGTGAGCTACAACCCCGCCGCGACCTCGACCGGGGCCTGCGCCTAAGCACGAGCAAGAATCGCTTAAGTAGTTGCGCCGTGGTGCAAAGTTAGGCTAACCTATCTTTAGTGGTAGGTTCACCAGTGATCATTTTTAGGAAAGCCTAGGTCTTTGTCGGCAGTCGAAGTCGCGCGCCGCAGCACCTTCACGCGGTCCCAGGAGGACTACCTGAAGGCGCTCTACCACCTTCACGGGGACAGCCGCCCGGTCCCCACGCGAGAGCTGGCGCAGCGCCTCGGCATCTCCTCGCCGTCGGTCAGCGAGATGGTCACGCGCCTCAGCGCCCAGGGCCTGGTCGAACACGACCGGTACCGCGGGCAGCAACTGACACGCGAGGGCAGGAAGGTCGCGCTCGAGCTCGTCCGCCACCACCGCCTGCTCGAGATGTTCCTCGTCCAGGTGCTCGGCTACAGCTGGGACGAGGTCCACGAAGAGGCCGAGCGTCTCGAGCACGTGATCTCGGAGCGGATGGAGCAGAGGATCTTCGAGCTGCTCGGCCGTCCGGAGCTCGACCCTCACGGCCACGCCATCCCGACCCTCGCGGGCAAGGTTCGCCCCGTCAGCGAGCGCCCGCTGAGCGAATGCCAGGCGGGGGAGAGGGTGATCGTGCAGGGAGTGTCGGATGACGACCCACAGCGGTTGCGCGAGCTCGAGCGCCGCGGTCTGCTGCCCGGCACCCATGTCGAGGTGGTGGCCCCGAGCGAATACGAAGGACCTATCGACGTCCGCATGAAAGGCCGCAGGGTGAGCGTCCCGCTCGGACTTGCGCGCGCATTGTTCGTCGAGCGGCGTTAGCGGTTGGCCGAACCCGCGCCGAAAACCGTAATCATCGAGCCGCCTTCCGCACCGCCGCCGGCGGCGAAAGCGAAGGTGCCGCCGGCAGTTGTTGCCCTCCCTGGCGAAGCCCGGGTGCTGCGTGCGGCGGAAAAGGCGCTCTCGGGCCAGACCCGCGGGTTCCGCGCGCTGCTGCCCTTCCTCGGTCCCGCATTCGTCGCTTCGGTCGCATACGTCGACCCAGGCAACTTCGCCACCAACATCGCCGGCGGCGCGCAGTTCGGCTACATGCTGCTCTGGGTCGTGCTGGCGGCCAACCTCATGGCGATGCTCGTCCAGTCCATGAGCGCCAAGCTAGGGATCGCAACCGGGCTGAACCTCGCCGAAGTCTGCCGCCAGAAGTTCCCGTTCCCGGCTGTGGTCGGACTCTGGATGCAGGCGGAGGTGGTCGCGATGGCCACCGACCTCGCGGAGTTCATTGGCGCCGCCATCGGCATCCACCTGCTCTTTCCGTCGATCCCGCTGTTCACGGCCGGCATCATCACCGCGTTTGCCGCGTTCGGGATCTTGCAGCTGCAATCCCGTGGGTTCCGTGGATTCGAAGCGGTGATAACGGTCCTGGTCGGGGTTATCGTGGCCGCCTTCGCGTTCGAGGTCGTCCTGGCGCGGCCGGCTGTGGGCGCGGTGGCCGCCGGCCTGGTCACCCCCCGATTCGACGGCACAGAGAGCGTGCTGCTTGGCGCCGGCATCCTCGGCGCGACGGTGATGCCGCACGTGATCTACCTGCACTCCGCCCTCACGCAGCGACGCGTGGTGGGTGCGACCGAGGACGAGCAGAAGAAGATCTTCAACTTCGAGAAGTGGGACGTGATCATCGCGATGGGCTTGGCGGGACTCATCAACGTCGCGATGCTGACCATCGCCGCCGCCGCCCTGCACGCTCACAACATCAGCGTTGCAAACCTGGACGCGGCCTTCCGAGCGCTCGGTCATACGCTCGACCACGGAGCGGACATCTTCTTCGGCCTCGGGCTCCTGGCCTCGGGCCTGTCGTCGTCCTCAGTTGGAACTCTGGCCGGGCAGGTGGTCATGCAGGGTTTCATCCGCCGCCGGATTCCGTTGTTTCTGCGGCGGGCGATCACCATGGCTCCCGCACTGGTCGTGATCGCGGTCGGGCTCGATCCCTCGCGGGCGCTCGTCCTCAGTCAGGTCGTGCTGTCGTTCGGGATCCCCTTCGCGCTGATTCCGCTGCTCTTGTTCTGCCGCGACCGCGGCCTCATGGGCACGCTGGTCAACAAGCGCTCGACCACGGCGCTCGCCACCGTCGTGATCGGGGTGATCCTCAGCCTGAACGTATTCCTGCTGTTCCTGCTGGTTAGCGGTCGCTGATGGTTCCGGCGTCTAGGTCTTGCCGCCGCCTCCGAGCAGATCCCGGGCGCGCTCGTACTCATCCGCGCTGATCTCCCCCGAGGCGAATCGCCGGGCGAGGATTTCGAGAGGCGTCTCACGTGGCGCCACCGTCATCGGTGGGGGACCGATCGGATAGGCGGGCCGACCCGACGCCCGCACTGCCCAGATGACCAGCAACGCAAGGCCAACAGCGAAGATGACGAAGAGGGGCAACATCCAGAAGAGGTGAAACCCGATGGGCATGAAACCCGGCCCGTAATCCACTTCACAACCTCCGAGGGTGGGTGATCGACGCCAATACGACAATACACTCGTCAAGCCAGATGCGATTCAGCCGATGGGGAGGCGCAAGTTGAAGCTCGGGGTTCAGATCGGCTACTGGGGGATGGGGCTGACGGCCGCCGACCAGCTCCAGATCGCGCTCACCGCCGAAGACCTCGGCTACGACTCCATCTGGTCCGCAGAGGCGTACGGCTCTGACGCCGCGTCCGTGCTGGCCTGGCTGGCGGCCGGGACGAGCCGAATCAAGCTCGGCGCCGGCATCTTCCAGATCCCGGCTCGAAGCGCGGCCATGACCGCGATGACCGCCGCCACCATCGATCAGCTTTCGGGCGGTCGCATGCTGCTCGGCCTCGGCACGTCTGGACCCCAAGTATCGGAGGGCTGGCACGGGGTGCGCTTTCCACACCAGGTCGAGCGCACGCGCGATTACGTCGCGGTCGTGCGGATGGCGCTCGCGCACAAGAAGGTCGAGTACCACGGCGAGACGCTCGAGCTACCACTCCCGGACGGGCCGGGCAAGATCCTCAAGCTCACCATCCGGCCGGTGCAGGACAGCATCCCGATCTACCTGGCGGTTCTCGGCCCGAAGAATGTCGCGCTCGCGGGCGAGATCGCCGACGGCTGGCTGCCGGTGTTCTTCTCGCCCGAGAACGTCTCCAAGCTCCGCGTGCCGCTCGAGGAAGGCGCTGCCCGTGCAGGCCGCTCGCTCGACGATTTCCGCATCTGTCCCAACGTCAACGTGATGATCAGCGACGACGTCGCGTCCGCCCGTGACTCCATGCGTCCGATGCTGGCCCTCTACATCGGCGGCATGGGCTCGCGCGAGCAGAACTTCTACAACAAGCTCGTCTCCTCGTATGGGTTCGAGGCCGCAGCTCGGGAGGTCCAGAAGCTGTACCTCGACGGCAAGCGGGCGGCGGCGATGGAGGCCCTCCCGGACGAGCTGATCGACATGACCTGCATCGCGGGGCCGAAGGACCGCGCGCGTGAGCGCCTTCGCGCTTTTCGGGATGCGGGTGTCGAGACCCTCATCGTGTCGCCGATGGCGTTCGACGCCGAGGAGCGCCAGCGCCAGCTGCGCCTCGTGGCGGAGGTCAACGACGAGCTGAATTAGGTCGCCGTGGAAACTACTTGCCAAAATGGAAAGTAGGTGCTATTGTGTGCGCCATGACTGAGACATCACCGACCCCGCAGGATGCTCGTGCGTTGCTGGAGGAAGCCGAGGGCCGCGCCGAAACGGTGCGGCGGTCGGAAAGGCAGCTCCGATGGACCCTCCTGCTCATGGCCGCGATGTATGTAGTCACCGGTGTTCTGCTGAGCTTCAACCCTCGGCAAGGGAGCAGGCTGATCGGCACCGCGCTGATCGTCACATTCTTCGTTGCCCTGGTCGGGGCTGTCTACCTGGGCTGGCGCGTGAAGGCCTGGAGCCGCAGCGCCGTGCTCTGGTTTGTCGGGTCGGTTCTGGCGTTTCTCGTCTGGAACGGCGTCGTCATCTGGTTGAGCGTCGCGACCGGCTGGTGGGGACCCAAGGCGCCCGGCATCCACTTCGGTGGCAGCGTCGCGGTGGCGATCATCCCGCTGCTCGTCGCGACCTGGCTGTTCGGGCGGCGTTGAGCCACCCACGCCACGAGCTGGACGACCTGCTGGGCCATCCGGTTCGCTTCTCGATCATGGCCCTGCTGGCGGCGGCGACCAAGGCTGAGTTCGGCTTCGTCAGGGACCACGTGGAGGTCAGCGATTCGGTGCTGTCCAAGCAGGTGAGCGCGCTCGAGCAAGCCGGCTACGTCAAGGTCCACAAGGGGTTCGTCGGCAAGTGGCCGCGCACATGGCTGTCGCTCACCAGGAACGGCCGTCGGGCGTTCGAGCGGCATCTCGCCGCTTTGCGCGACATCGCTTCGTCCGAGTGGGTGGAGGCAGCTGGCGGTCAGCGCTAGCCCGTCCTGCGAAGTTGTGGCTACCCCAGTCCGCCATGGACGATAAAGAGAACCAGGACCTCGTTGGTCTCTTGCCGATACTTAAGATGAATCCGTGAAAGGCAGGAGCGTACCCATTGGCGTCGTCATCTCTCCCGAAGACTATGAGAGTTTGACCGCGACGATCGAGCTGTTACGCAACCCCGAGGCACGCGAGCGCCTACGCGAGATCGAGGACAAGAGCGCTCGAGGTGAGCTCGATTCGGTGAGCCAGGAGGAAGCGGAGCGCCAGCTGCTTGCCTGAGGTCAGGTGGACCGTAGCGCCCTTGGCTAAGCCATAACGTGACCAACCAGCCGCCGCCGCTCGTCGGCTACAACCTGTTCGACGCCGACCTGCCGCTGCGTGAATCGCTCGAGCGCGAAGGTGGGTCCTGGGCACAGGACCTCGTCCACGAGCTCGGACGGCTCGCCGGCACGGAGGAAGCGATCGCGTGGGGTTTCCAGGCCAACGCCAATCCGCCCCAGCTCCACACCCACGACCGCTTCGGGAATCGCATCGACGAGGTGGAGTTCCATCCCGCATGGCACCGACTGATGGAGGTCGCCATCGGCAACGGCCTCCACGCGCTGCCGTGGCGCGAGCCGCGCCCGGGCGCTCATGCCGCTCGAGCGGCCGCCTTCTACGTCTGGTCGCAGGTCGAGGGCGGTCACGGGTGCCCGGTCTCGATGACGTACGCCGCCATCCCGGCGCTGCGCAACCAACCCGAGGTTGCCGAGCGCTGGGAGCCGCTCATCACCTCGCTCGATTACGACCCAGGCCTGCGGCCGCCGACCGCCAAGCGCGGCGTGCTGCTGGGGATGACGATGACCGAGAAGCAGGGCGGGTCGGACGTGCGCGCGAACACCACCCGAGCGGTGCCTGCGGGTGCCGATGGCGAGTACCTGCTCACCGGCCACAAGTGGTTCTGCTCGGCGCCGATGTGCGATGCCTTCCTGGTCCTCGCCCAGGCGCCGGGCGGTCTCTCGTGCTTCCTGCTGCCGCGAGTCCTCGACGACGGCTCGCGCAACCAATTTCACATCCAGCGCTTGAAGGACAAGCTAGGCAACCGCTCCAACGCGTCGGCGGAGATCGAGCTCGACGGCGCGTGGGCGGTGATGGTCGGGGAAGAGGGGAAAGGCGTGCGGACGATCATCGACATGGTCAACCACACGCGCCTCGACTGCGTGATCGGCTCGGCGGCACTGATGCGGCAGGCGGTGGCGCAGGCCACGCACCATACGGCCCACCGCAGCGCCTTCGGCCGCCTCCTCTCCGAACAGCCGTTGATGGTGAACGTGCTCGCCGACCTCGCTGTCGAGTCCGCCTCGCTCTGGCGGTGGCGAAGTACTGGACCTGCAAGCGGGCGGTCGCCGTCGTGGCCGAGGCGCTCGAATGTCACGGGGGCAACGGGTACGTCGAAGAGTCGATCATGCCGCGCCTGTATCGCGAGGCGCCGCTCAACTCCATCTGGGAAGGCTCCGGTAACGTCAACGCCATCGACGTCCTGCGCGCCATGACGCGCGAGCCCCAGTCTGTCTTCGCCTACCTGGACGAGCTTGACGAGGTCCGCGGAATGGACCCCAGGCTGGACGACACAGTCCGCGGCCTCAAGAAGGTTCTGTCCGACGGCGACGACGCCGAAGCCCGCGCGCGCAGCATCGTCGAGCTGATGGCGGTGGCCCTGGAGGCAGCGCTCCTGATTCGGTACGGCGACCCCGCGGTGGCCGACGCGTTCTGCGCTTCGCGCCTCGATTCGGGCGGAGGGCGATCCTTCGGCACGCTGCCGCCGAGCTCGCGCCTACCCGGTATTGTCGAGCGCCACCGACCGGTCATCTGAACCGCCAAAGCGCACCAAGCACCGCGTTTCACGTTAGATAGGGTGGTGAGGGCCGAGCTCGAGGAGATCGCCGATCTCTGGCGGAGGTCACCGGTATCAAGCCTGCCTCCGAATGAGGTCATGCTCGTGACCGACTTCGATGGCACTCTCGCCGAGATCGGTCCCGATCCTGCACGATCCGTAGCGTTGCCGGGCGCCCTCGACGCGCTGCGGCGCCTCTCGCGTGCGCTGAAGCAGGTCGTGGTTCTCAGCAGCCGCACCCCCGATGACCTGTCGCGATTGGTTCCCGTAAACGGCGTGCGGCTCATCGGTGACAGCGGGCTCCCGCCGCCGAATCCCGACGAGCAGCATGCCCTCGAACAATTCAACGCCGAGGCCGCGAA
>WNEY01004959.1_pt1 | contig 10236 bp, 9 predicted proteins | sample 5400531 | NCBI WGS metagenome assembly WNEY01 (sample SAMN13153338, study PRJNA577476) | soil metagenome | isolation source: 200 cm saprolite under Douglas fir tree site 1 | place: USA:California | collected 2015-04-18
TCCCCGGGTTCCCGACCGACCTCCAGGCGCAGTACATGGCCCTGATGACGCAGGCCGCGGGCGAGACGGTGATCTCCGAGTACGTGCACGAGAACCGCTTCCAGCACGTGAACCAGCTGGCGAAGATGGGCGCGAGCATCAGCGTCGAGGGCCGCCTGCACGCGTCCGTGCACGGTCCATGCCGGCTCGAGGGCACGGAGCTCGCCGTGCCGGACATCCGCTCGGGCGCCGCGCTGGTCATTGCCGCGCTGTGCGCCGAGGGCGAGAGCATCCTGCACAACGCGTGGCACGTAGCTCGGGGCTACGAGGACATCACGGGCAAGCTCACCGCCGTCGGAGCGCGCATCGAAAGCATCGAGGTGGAAGCGGATCCTTCTGTCGGAAGCCGTACTTATGAGTGACAACGTGTGTACATCACCCCCCACCCGGCGCCGCTTGCAGCGGCGCACGACCTCCCCACATGGTGGGGAGGTCAATGGCGTACGTAAGGCGCAGTAGCACGGGCTGTGCTTTCTAAGAAGATCGGGATTGACGTCGGGACGTCGACGGTCCTGGTCTACGTGAGGGGAGATGGCATCGTCGTCAATGAGCCGTCGCAGGCGGCGTTCAACGGCGACGGTACCCGCATTCTTGCGGTCGGCCGTCAAGCGGAGGAGATGGCCGGGCGTACCTCCAACGGAGTCCATCTCGTGCGGCCTATGCGGGTGACCGAGGGCATGCTCCACCACTTCATCGGCAAGGTGCAGGGCCGGCAGCGGCTCTTCAAGCCCGAGATCATGATCTGCGTCCCTTCCGGAGTCACCTCGGTCGAGCGGCGCGCGGTGACGGAAGCCGCGATCTCCGCCGGCGCTCGCCAGGCCTGGCTCATCGACGAGCCCATCGCCGCCGCCATCGGCGCGGGCCTGCCCATCAACGAGCCGCGCGGCAACGCGATCTGCGACATCGGCGGCGGCACGACCGAGATCGCCGTCATCTCGCTGTCGGGCATGGTCGTCGCGCACTCGATCCGCGTTGGAGGCAACCGCATCGACGACGCCATCGCCGCCTACCTCAGGCGCAAGCACAACCTTCTCGTCGGCGAGCGCACCGCGGAGGAGATCAAGATCTCCACCGGCGCCGCCGTGACGATGAAAGAGCCACTCATCGGCGATGTACGCGGCCGCGACCTGCTGTCCGGGCTGCCGCGCAGCCTCGAAGTTTCGTCGAACGAGATTGTCGAGGCGATCCAGGAGCCGCTCCGCCTCATCGTCGGCGCGATCCGCACGGTCCTGGAGGAGACGCCACCCGAGCTGGCCGCTGACATCTTCGACCGGGGCATCGTCCTCTCGGGCGGAGGCGCGCAGCTGCGCGGCCTCGACCGGTATGTGGCCATGCACACCGGGATCCCGACGGTTGTGACGGAAAGCCCGCAGACGTCCGTGGTCCGCGGCACCGGCCTCGCGTTGGAGAACTTCGAAGTGTTGAAGCGCAACCAGGCCTATTTGCGATAACCCCACAAATGCCGAGGCTCCGCCGTGCATTTGCGGGGACCCCTAAGAAATGACCGGACTACACCTCGCAGTCGACGGTTACGGACTCTCGCGACCGAGGGCGGGCGTCGGCGTCTACACGAGAGAGGTCCTGCACGCCATGGCGGTGGCGAGGCCCGACTGCCGCATGACCGTGTTCGTCCCGCCGGGGGTCGATCCGCCCAACGGCTCGCCCGCGATCGCGCACCGTCCGCTTCCATCGACGCGCCTCATCGGCCGCCACCTCCAGTGGCCCGGACGGATCCGCGCGCTAAGGCCCGACGCGTTCTTCGGTCCAGCCGGCGTGCTGCCGCTGCGAGAGGTCGGCTGCCCGACTGTGATCACGGTCCACGACCTGGCGATCTACCGCAAACGCGAGTGGTTCCCGGCCGGCCAGCCGCTCAGCACGGGTTGGATCGTGCCCCGCTCGATGCGGAACGCCGACCGCCTGATAGCCGTGTCCCAGAACACCGCCTCCGACCTGCAGGCGATCTTCGACGTGCCTGCGTCGCGGATCGCCGTGGTCCACGAGGGCGTTTCAAAAATGTTTCGGCCGATGGGCTCCGAGGACCTCAACGAGGCGCGCGCGCGCTTGAAGCTGCCCGAGCGATTCATCCTGTTCGTGAGCACAATCGAGCCGCGCAAGAACCTCGAGACATTGCTCGAGGCGTGGGCGATGATGCGCGACCGGCCCGACCTTGTGGTGGTCGGAGGTTGGGGCTGGCGTTACGAGGGGATCCGCGCGCGCATGCAGAGGCTCGGCCCGGGCCTTCACCACCTGGAGGGCCTGGATCCCGCGCAGCTGCCCGCGGTCTACAACCTCGCGCTCATGCTCGCGCACCCCGCGTGGTACGAAGGCTTCGGCCTCCCGCCGCTGGAGGCGATGGCGTGCGGCACGCCGGTCGTCGTGTCGGATGCGTCGAGCCTGCCTGAGGTGGTGGGTGACGCGGGCCTGTTGGTGCCCGCGGACAGCCCTGAGGCGTGGCGCCAGGCGCTGGAGGCGGTGGCGGGCGACGCCGACCTCGCGGCCGACCTGCGCCGGCGCGGCATCCTCCGCGCCGCCGAGTTCAGCTGGGGGCGAAGCGCCGACCTTACGTGGAAGGTGGTCGACGAGCTGGTTAAAACAGTGAGCGGGTGAAGCGGGGCGGCGTGCCCATGTGCGCCGCGACGTCGTCCGCGTAGACGTAGATCTCGTAGCGGCCGACGTGATAGACGGTGACGACCTGGTCGAGGCCCGGCGGCGGGGGCTGGTCGAGATGCTTGATGCCGGGGTCGACCAGGATGAAGGTAGGACCGCCGTCGCCGCGGTACCAGTCGCTCAGGCTGTTGTACGCGAAAGGACATATGGCGCCTCCGCACTGGTCGTCGGGGCTGACGAAGACCTCAGTGACCGGGTACACGCGCAGCCCGAGGTCGGTCTTGAAAGACATCGGCGCCGCGTCGTCGTAGGCGGCGTAGCCGTGTGTGAGTCCGTGTTGCTCGAGGAACGCTATCGGCTCGCTTAGCGAAGGGCTGAAGGACGGTTCGAAGCGACCCGACGCGGCCGTGCTGTCGACGGAGGCGGCGTTGGCGAGGATGAGCAGCGTCGCCGGCGCCGCGAGCACAGCCAGGCGCAGCGGGTCGCGGGCGGCCCAGATGGGTAGAGTCGCCGCCACGGCGTAGAACATCGAGATCAGGTAGCGGCTCGAGTTCTGCAGGAAGTCGTGCGGGATGTCGCTGAAGAAGAAGGCCGAGGCCACGCCCAGGATCGACGCCACCCAGAAGCCGACGACTGCCAGGGTGGCCGCGTCCATGCCGCGAGCGCGCGATCTGACCAGCCATGCCATCGGGACCATTAGAGCGGCGACCAGGATCACTCCAAGGACCAGGCCGAGCGAGGATCCCCCGCGCGGCATCCCGGCGACCTCAAACACGCCCGATACGAGCTGGCGCGCGTTGCCGACGACGTGATCCGGCGCCACGAGGTGGGTGAGACCTCGCGGAAAAGACGAGCCGTATCCGGCCACTCGGTCGGCCAGGAGCATCCCGCCGGCGGTCAACGCGATGCCGGTGGCAGCGCCGGCGCCCGCAAGCAGCTTCTCGCGCGGAACCTCGTCCTTGCGCCAGCGCCACAACGCAATGAGTGCCAACGCGAAAGGCGCATCGCCTGCAGGCACCAGCAGCGGATCCGTTGCGGTCGCGAACCCGGCGAGCAGCGCGACCACGGCGGACATCGCGATGAGCGCGCGGAGCGACATGTTCGATGACACGAGCGCGCACAGGTACGCGGCCAGCAGCGCGCACCCGAACCACGTGGTGCCGTGGTACGACTGCGCCACCTGTGTCGCCACGACAATCGGAGCCGCCGCGATGCCGATCGATGCAGCCAGCAGCGCGGCGAATCGCCCGGCCACGCGCCATGCGGTCCAGACGATCAGCCCCAGCGCCGACATGGCCAGCAGGAAAGGCGCGTACTCCCACACCTGGCGGTGAAAAGGGAGATGCAGCGTCGCGAGGTCGAACCAGTACCAGCCGATCTGGATGATGACGGCGCGCCCCGACTTGCCATTGGTGCCTACCGATTGCGCCAGCACCATGACTGAGACGTAGTCGGCGTTCCAGGTCAGCTGGTCGACGATCTCGGGCAGGCGGCGGAGCAGCACGAACGCGTAAATCAACGCGGCGCCGGGCGGCAGCCAGCGGGCCACGCGAGCGATGGATGCGGCGCTCAGCTCAGGGCCTCGCGGATCACGACGGCCGTCTGCTGCGCGCAGCGGTCCCACGTGAACTCGCGCGCGCGTTTGACCGCGCGACCGGCGATCGACGCGCGCGCTTCTCTGTCGGCCAGCGCTCGCTGCAGCACCGAAGCGAAAGCGGCGGCGTCGCCTGGATCGTCCACGTACAGGATCGCGTCGCCCCCGACCTCGGGCAGCGAAGATCTCCGCGCCGCCACCACCACCTGGCCGCGAGCCATCGCCTCGAGCACCGGCAGGCCGAAGCCCTCGTACAAGCTGGGCACGACCACGGCTTGCGCGCGCTTGTAGAGCAGCTCGAGCGTAGCGTCGTCCACGCGGCCGAGCACCCGGCAGGCATTCGAGGCTCGCAGCTTCACGGCCAGCGCCGAATCCACCTCCGGGCCCGCGACAGCGAGCGTGAGGCCAGGCACGCGCTCGACCGCGGCGAGCGCGGCCAGCTGGTTCTTGCGCGCTTCGACGCGCCCGACCTGGAGCACGAAGTCACCGGTAAGCCCGAGCGCGCCGAGCTGAGATGCCGACGCGGGGCGAACGTGTGGAGCCTCGCCGCCTCCGTGCGGAACCACGCGGATGCGGCTCGGGTCGGCGCCGTACAGGGAGGCGAGGTCGTTGCGGGTCGATTCCGAAACCGCGATCAGCACCCGGCAGCGGCTGACGGCCCATCGCGTCGTCAGCTGCAGGTGCAGCCGCTGCACGGTCGAGTACGCCTCCGGATGACGTTCGAACGCGAGGTCGTGCACCACGGCAAGCGCGCGACCCATCCACGCGAAGGGAAGCGAATGCCCGGGCACGAACAGCAGATCGGGCCGCGCGCCCGCGAGCGCCATCGGCAGCCTCACCTGTGACCACAACCGCCGGAACGGCAGCACCGTGACGTCGACACCGAGATCCGACTTCGGTCGCGAGGCGAAGAACCGAAACGCCAGGTCGGGAGCCGCACCCGGGAGCCTCGAGCAGAGCTCGCGCGTGTACCGCTCGGTGCCCGTAACGATGTCGCGAGTCGCGGGGTTGATGTCAACCGCGATGACCTGGCTCACGATCGCTTGTGTCGCATCGGCGTCACGCGTCTCGACCTTAAGCTAGGCGCCGTGGTCGCGACCCTCGGCCGAGCCGGAACCACCGCGATGTGCGCGCTTATGGTGCTCGTCGTCATCGTCGCCTCGTACACGTTGCTCGTGACTTCAGGCGGCCATCCGGCGACGGCCATCGCGGGCATTGAGCCGCTGATCCCCAACGACGGCGCCCTGCGGTACGCGCCGGTCACGAGCGGCTACATCCCGCTCGGGCGCACTGAGATCAGCGTGCCGATCCTGATGTACCACTACATCCAGGACCTGCCCAAGAACCCGGACAAGCTCACCTACAACCTCACGGTCACGCCCGCCAACTTCACACAGCAGATGGACTGGCTGCGCGCGCACGCCTATCACCCCGTCACCATCGACGATCTCCGGGCGTACTTCACAGGCCAACACACGCTGCCCAGCAAGCCGGTGGTGATCACGCTCGACGACGGATACCGCGACCTGTACACCACCGCCTATCCGATTCTCAGGGCGCACAACTTCAAGGCCGTCGCCTACATCGTGACGGGCTTTGTCAACCGCCCGCGGTATGTGACCAGCGACATGATCGTCGAGCTGGACCGGTACGGCATCGAGATCGCGTCGCACACGGTCGATCATGGCAATCTCGCGCGCGCGGCCGTGCCGTCCATCACCTACGAGGTGGTGGCGTCGAAGCAGTGGCTCGAGAAGCTGCTGGGCCACCCGGTCGTCGATTTCGCGTACCCGTCAGGCAAGTTCAACGCGACGGACGAGCGTGTGCTCGAGTACGCGGGCTACAGCACGGCCGTGACGGAGCTGGAGTCGACGTATCACATCTGGGCGACGCGGCTCGCGTGGTCGCGTACCCGCGTCGGCGGTGCGTGGCATCTTTCGGACTTCATCAAGGGCCTCGGCCCGGTCGAGCCGTATGTGATCACGACCACCCAGGTCCAGTCGGCCTCCTGAGCCCCCAGACCCAGACCCGGATCCTCGGAGTCCGTGTGGACTGCGTCGACACGGAGTCCGCGCTGGGTCGCATCGAGTCGATGGTCCAGGAAGGCGGCCATCACCTCGTCGCCACGGTCAACCCCGAGTTCGTGATGCGCGCCCGCAGCGATCGCGAGTTCGCCAGGGTCCTCGAATCCGCCTCGCTGTGCATCCCGGACGGCCAGGGCGTCGTCTGGGCCGCCCGCCGCCAGGGCTGCGAGATGTCGGGCCCCGTGACCGGCGTGGATCTCATCCCGCCCCTGGCCGGGCTGTGCGCAAAGCGCGGCTGGCGCATGTTCCTGCTCGGCGCGGCGCCGGGCGTGGCGGACGAGCTGGCGGGGCGCCTCCGCGCGGATCATCCGGATCTGGAGGTTGACGCAGCGGCGGACGACGAGTCGGCCGAGCTGGTCCGCCAGTGGCGGCCGCACGTGCTCCTTGTCGCATTTGGCGCGCCCAGGCAGGAGATGTGGATCGACCATGCCGCTCGGGCGGCCGGCGTGCCGGTGGCGATGGGCGTGGGAGGGTCGTTCGACTACCTGACAGGTCGCGTCCCCAGGGCGCCGGGCTGGATGCGGCGCGCGGGACTGGAGTGGCTGTACCGGCTGGGCCGCCAGCCATGGCGTCTCAAGCGAATGGCCGTACTGCCCGGCTATGCGATCGGTGTGATCACCCAGGGCCGCCAGGGCTCGGCTCCCTAACATTTGGCGGCGATGTTGAGCGTCGTGATCCCCTGCTACAACGAGGAGGAGCGCCTGCCCGCGACCGTGGACGCGATCAAGAGGTACCTTGGCGCGCGCGGCGACCGGTACGAGCTCATCCTTGCGGACGACGGCAGCGTGGACGGCACGCAGAAGGTCATAGCCGCGGCGATGGCCGGCGCGTCCAACGTTCGCAACGTCCACCTCGTGCAGAACCGCGGCAAGGGACGGGCGCTCGCGGAAGGCGTCGCCGTCAGCAAGGGGGACCGAATCCTCCTCACCGACGCGGACCTGTCCACACCCATCGAGGAGCTGCCCAAGCTCGAGGCGAAGCTCGACTCTGGTGCGGGCGTGGCGATCGCCTCGCGCTCCATCAAAGGCTCCGAGGTCGTCGTGTCGCAGCCGGTCTACCGCGTGCTGATGGGGAAGACGTTCAACCTGATGGTCCAGGCGCTGCTGCTACCGGGCCTGTGGGACACCCAGTGCGGCTTCAAGCTGTTCAAGGGCGACCTCGCGCGCTCGGTCTTCGCCGATATGCGCACCAATGGCTTCGGCTACGACCCCGAGGCGCTGTTCCTCGCCAAGAAGCGCGGCGCGCGCATCGCGGAGGTGCCGGTCGTGTGGCGCCACTCGGCGCCGACCAAGGTGGCCGCCATCCGCCACTCCGTCGACATGTTCAAGGACCTGGTTGGCGTTCGCTTTCGTCGATACGCGCCGAGCAGGTGAGCATCGGCCCGCGCAAGACGCCGCCGACCGAGGTCCTCGTCGTGCTGCCGACGTACAACGAGCACCAGAACGTTGTGCGCGTGGTGAGCGCGGTGCGCAAGCTTGGCCACGACGTGATGATCGTCGACGACAGCTCCCCTGACGGGACGGGCGAGATCGCCGACCAGCTGGCTGCCGCCGATGCAGGCGTGCGGGTGCTGCACCGTCCCGGCAAGCTGGGGTTGGGCAGCGCCTACAAGGACGCGTTCCGGATCGGCCTCGAGGACGGTTCGCAGCTTTTCGTCGAGATGGACGCCGACGGATCGCACCGGCCGCAGGACCTGCAGCCCATCGTGGACGCGGCCCGCAAGAGCGGTGGGCTCGCCCTCGGCTCCCGCTACATTCCCGGCGGCTCGATCGAGGGATGGCCGCTGCGGCGCTGGCTGCTTTCGTGGGGCGCCAACATGTACTGCCGGCTGCTGCTGCGGGTGCCGACGCGCGACACCACCTCGGGCTACCGCTGCTACACCCGAGATCTGCTGGCGCACATAGGGCTCGACGAGGTGCGCTCGCAGGGATACTCCTTCCAGATCGAGATGGTCTTCCGCGCGCGTCGCCTCGGCTATCAGGTGATGGAGGTGCCCATCAAATTCGAGGACCGCGTCGCCGGCGCGTCCAAGGTCTCTGAGAACGAGGTGCGCCGCGCGCTCCTGACCGTGGTGCGCCTCAGCCTGGGGCGATGGCGGCGGTAAGCGGCGCGGTGCGAAGAGGCCTCGGCGACTGGACGGTGCCTCTGGCGACCGGCCTCGTCCTGGCGCTGGTTACCGCCGCGCCCTATGTGTACGGCTACCTCGCGCAGCCACACGGCCAGGTGTTCCTGGGCTTCTTCTACCTGGGCGACGACGCCAACACGTATCTCGCCAAGATGCGCCAGGGCTTCGAAGGGGCGTGGTCGTGGCAGAACCGCTACACGACAGAGGAGAGCCCAACCGCATACCTGTTCATGTTCTGGCTCCTGCTGGGCCACATCGCGGCGATCGCCGGCCTGCCGCTCATCGTCGTCTTTCACCTGGCGCGGGTGGCCGCCGCCTTCGCCCTGATGGCCGCCGCCTGGCTGTGCATTACCCACTTCATCCAGGACCGTGGCGTCCGCCTGTTCGCCTTCTTCTTCCTGGCGTTCGGCCTGGGCATGGGGTACGTCATCCAGGCGCTCGGCCATCCGGTCGTCTTCGGCAACCCCACTGACACGCTCGACTGGCGCATGCCCGAGCTGACCGCGTTCTACTCGATCCTCGCGCTGCCGCACTTCGCGTGGTCGGGTGTGTTCGCGGCGCTGGGGATCCCGCTCACGCTGAAGGCGATCGAGCGGGGCGACCTGCGCCTGGGGGCGCTCGCGGGTCTCGCGTGGCTCGGCCAGGCCTCGATCCACCCGCAGATGCCGATCCTCATGGGCGGCGCGACGGCCGTCGCGATGCTGCTGAGCAGGCCGTCGACAAAGCAAGGCTGGGTCGCCGGCGCGCTCGCGTTCGCGATCCCCGCGCCGTACATCCTCTACGCGTACTTCGCGTTCATCGGCAACCCGGAGGTGCAGCGGTGGACGTTCCACTCCAAGAACGCGCTGCCGCCGGAGGGCTTCAGCTTCCTGTTCGCCATCGCGCCGCAGCTGCTGCTCGCCCTGGTCGGCATACCCGGAGCGCTCCGCCGGCGGAGCCGCGAGGACCTGTTCCTGGTCGCGTGGCTGGTGCTGCTGGCGGCGATCCTCTACCTGCCGAACCCGGCCGGCGACCTGCGGCGCAGGTTCCTCGACGCGCTGTACATCCCGCTGGTGATCCTCGGTGCGAGGGGGATGTTCGAGGTGATCCTGCCGCGGTTCCGGAGCGCGCGAGCGCGGCGGCTGATCCCGTTCTCGTACGTCGCGTTCGCCGCGGTGGGCAGCGCGTTCCTTGTGCTGGCGCCGATGCTGGTCGCGACGCAGCCGCAGTACGTGATGAGCCAGTCCTACTACGGGGGCCTCACCTGGCTCGGCGACCAGCCGCAGGGCCGCGTGCTGTCGATGCCAGGAATCGGGTTGTACGTCCCGGCCTATTCGCCCGACACGGTTTATGTCGGGCACTACGACGAGACCTTCGACTACTACACGAAGACTCAGACCGCCCTCGCCCTGCTCACGGGGAAATCGGACATCGTGGCCTTCGACCAGGGGAACCACATCCGGTACGTGATCTGGACCTCAGACCTGAAGACGCCGCCACCGGCCGCGCTGGGGCCACCGGCCTACGACACGCCTGATTTCAAAGTGTGGAGGCTGTACTAAAGGCACCCTCCCCCACACCTGGGGGAGGGGTCAGGGGTGGGGGCGGAGGCGGCAGCTAGTAGCAGCGCGGTGGCGCGAACCAGTCGACGTGCCGCACGTAGATGACCGCCACCGAATCTGAATAGACCAGCTGCCAATCGCTCTGGCTCGCGAGCACGTTGGCCAGCGCCTCGCCGCGGTTGTACACGATGTAGTCGACCTGGCAGTCGTCGAGCACCTGCTTCCAGTCGGGGCGCAGGGTCTGCA
>WNEY01004960.1_pt1 | contig 10236 bp, 10 predicted proteins | sample 5400531 | NCBI WGS metagenome assembly WNEY01 (sample SAMN13153338, study PRJNA577476) | soil metagenome | isolation source: 200 cm saprolite under Douglas fir tree site 1 | place: USA:California | collected 2015-04-18
CGGCCGGGCCCAGCGACTATCCGGAGCTCGCCCGCTATACCGTGCCCATGGCGTCGCCGCTGGCCAGGCGGATTCAGGAGCACGTCGTGCGCTCCGGCTTCGACGTGGGGATGAGCCAGGAGTTCGAACTCGACCATCCCGTCACGGTGCCGCTGCACTTCCTGACGCCGGACATGAGCGTGCCGATCGTGCCCGTGTTCATCAGCGGCCTGATGCCTCCGCTCCCGGGAGCGTGGCGGTGTCACGCGCTGGGCGAGGTGATCGCCGAGGCCATCGCGGAGTACCCGGGAGCCGCACGCGTGGCGGCCGTCGCGAGCGGAAGCTTCTCCCTGGAGATCGGCGGTCCCCGGATCAGCCAGCATTCCCACACCGGCGTGCCCGAGCCCGGGTGGGTAAGCCGTGTCGTTTCGCTGCTGCGATCGGGAAAGGTCACCGAGCTTGTCGCCGAGGCCACCGCGGAGCAGCTGGGCGAAGCGGGCAATGCCGGCGGCGAGCTGCTGACCTGGATCGCCATGCTCGGCCTGCTCGGCCCCGTCGAGCCGGTGTTCCTCGTGGCGCAGATGGAGTTCGGCCATGCCTTCGGCGCCTGGCACCCCGGAGGCGAGGCTGAGTGAGCGTCTACGCGGTCAACAAGATCTGCTACCGGGTGGTGCACGAGCCGGAACTGCGCCGCGCTCTGCGCGAGGCGCCCGCCGACGCGCTGCGCGCCGTCAGCCCCCCGCTGTCAGCCGACGAGCTGGAAGCGCTGCTGGCGGGGGATGTCGGCCGGCTGTCGAAGATGGGCTGCAACGACTTCCTGCTGCACCAGCTCGGCAGGTTCGGCCTGCTCGGGCTCGACCTGCCCACCTACGCCGACCGCATCAGGGCCGCCTACCGGCCATGACAGGATCGCTTTTCCCGAGGCCCGGGTCTGCGCCATGGTAGGGATAGTGATCATGCCCCGGCGCGAAGGAGGCCACGATGTGCTTCATCCATTCCGGCAGCGCGGGTAACGGAGGGCTGCTGCAGCGGGCCGCCGTCGGCGAGGCGGCGGCCGCCGCCTTCTCCGGCGTCGCGGCCGGCGCCTGGGCCATGGGCAGCATGGATGTCGGCGGGTCCGGCTCGCCGGACGCGGTGGCCGGGCCTGCCGGGGAGCCGGTCCTGGATGGGTACAGCCGGGTGCTGCACAACCGCTGGAACCGCGACCTGCCGCCGGCCGCCGTGGTCCGGCCCGGGCAGGTCATCCAGCTGCTGTGCCGCGACGCCCTGGACATCGGCGAGGCGGCCCGCAGCCTGACGCCGGAGGGGACCCTGACCCTCGACCTGGGCGGAGTGCATCCGCTGACCGGCCCGGTCGAGGTGGAAGGCGCCGAGCCAGGCGACATCCTCGAGGTCGAGGTCCTGGACGTGAGCCCGCTGGTGGACTTCGGCTACGTGGTCATCAGCCCCGCCCTGGGCCTGTTCGGGTCGCTGCGGCCGCACGTGGCCGCACCGCTTGCCTTGTTCACCGAGGCCTCTCAGCTCAGCGACCCGACCCCGGGCCCGGCGGCGGGCGCGATTCCCGCGGACCAGCCCTACAACAGCGGCGCCCCGTTCGTGCAGCTGTTCCACTTCGAGCGGGGCCAGAGCAGCGGCTTCGCCACCTTCACCGGCGCGGAGACCGGCCGCCAGGCGCGGATCCCGGTCGCCCCGTTCATGGGCATCTTCGGCGTCGCGCCGATGCGCAAGGGCATGTACCGCACCCTGCCGCCAAACGTCAGCGGCGGTATGGGCGGCAACGCCGACATCAGGCAGTTCGTGAAGGGGGCCCGGATCCAGTTCCCGGTCTACGCCGAGGGTGCGAAGTTCTCCGCGGGCGACGGGCACATGGCGCAGGGCGACGGCGAGGTGTGCGTGGCGGCCATCGAGACCCTGATGGCGGTGACCGTGCGCTTCAGCGTGATCAAGAACACCGTCATCGCCTCGCCCCGGGCGATCGTCCCCGCGGCCGACCCCACCCAGCTGGCCATGCCGGCCGAGATGCTCGCCCACGGCTACTACCACACCACCGGCATCGGCCCGGACCTGATGGAGAACGCCAAGAACGCGGTCCGCGACATGATCGACTGGCTGGTCAGCGACCAGCGGCTGAGCCTGCACGAGGCCTACGCCCTGTGCAGCGTGGCGGGCGACCTGAAGATCAGCGAGGCGGTGGACGTGCCGAACTGGGTCGTGTCGATGACCCTGCCGCGCGGGATCTTCGGGTAACCGGTCCCAGGGCACGCACCACGGACCGTTAGGACCAAAAATCTCAATAATCCCGAACGGCCTGCAGTTTCTCCCCTGCCATCTGCCGGAGCCGGTACCGCTGGGTCTTCCCGCTGATGGTCTTGGGCAGCTCCGTGACGAACTCGACTATCCGCGGGTACTTGTACGGCGCGATCGAGGCCTTGGCGAAGTCCTGCAGCTCGGCGGCCTTCGCCGGATCCGGCGCGGCACCCTCGCGCAGCACGACGAACGCCTGCACGATCATGCCGCGGACCGGGTCGGGCGCGCCGACGACGGCTACCTCGAGCACGTCCGGGTGGCGGAGCAGCGCCTCCTCGACCTCGGGCCCGGCGATGTTGTAGCCGGCCGAGATGATCATGTCGTCGCTGCGCGCCTGGAACCAGAAGTAGCCGTCGGCGTCGCGGACGTAGGTGTCGCCGGTGATGTTCCAGCCGTGCTGCACGTAGTTCCGCTGGCGTTCGTCGGACAGGTAGCGGCAGCCGGTTGGGCCCTGGACGGCGAGGTGTCCGGGCTCGCCGTCGGGCACCTCGTCGCCGTGGGAGTCCAGGATCGTCGCCCGGTAGCCGGGGACGGCCTTGCCGGTCGAGCCGGGCCTGATGTCGCCGTCGGCGGCGGCGATGAACACGTGCAGCATCTCGGTCGAGCCGATGCCGTCGATGATCGCGATGCCGGTGGCCTGGTGGAATTCCTCCCACACCGACTTCGGCAGGTGCTCGCCGGCCGAGACGCAGCGCCGCAGGTTCTTACATGCGGCGGCCTTCCCGGCGGCCAGCATGGCCCGGTAGGCGGTGGGCGCGGTGGACAGCACGGTCACGCCGTGAGCCACGATCGCGTCGGCTAGTTCGGCCGGGGTGGCGCGCTCGATGAGCAGCGTGGACGCGCTCGCGCGGAGCGGGAACAGCAGCAGCCCGCCGAGCCCGTAGGTGAAGCCGAGCGGGGGGGTGCCGGTGAAGACGTCGTCCCGGTGCGGCTTGATCAGGTACCTGGAAAAGGTGTCGGCGGTGGCCAGCACGTCCCGGTGGAAGTGCATGGCCACCTTCGGCTGTCCGGTGGTGCCCGAAGTGGACGCGAGCATGGCCACGTCGTCGGCAGCAGTGTCAGCCACCTGGAAGACCCCGTCCTTGGCCGCGCACCGGGCAATCAGGTCATCGGGCCCGGCGTCACCGTAGTGAATCGCGGTCAGCGCCGGCGCGCCGGCCGCCAGGTCGGCGGCGAAGCGGTGGTCGCACAGGGCCAGGCTCGGCTGGGTCAGCCCGACGATGGTGGCGATCTCCCGGGGCCGCAGCAGGGCCATGGTGGTGACCGCCACCCCGCCGGCCTTGATCACGGCGAGCCAGGCCGCGGCGAGCCAGGGACCGTTCGGGCCGCGGAGCAGGACCCGCTGGCCCGGGCGCAGGCCGAAATCCTCGGTCATCACCTGGGCCAGCTGGTTGGTCCGGCGGACGGTCTCGCCGTAGGTCCAGCCCTCCGTGAGCGATTGCAGGCAGGGGCGGTCGGCGCCGTGCCGGGCGGCGGTCGCGTCGAGCAGCTCGGCGGCGCAGTTGAGCCGCTCGGGATAGTTCAGTTCCGGCAGGTCGAAGCGGAATTCTGGCCACTGGTCGGGCGGGGGGAGGCGGTCACGGCAGAAGGTGTCGAGGTGCGCCGAAGGGGAAAGCCGCATCTGGCCCCACTTCCTTCTTTCCCGTAGGGTAGATCACCAGTATTTAACTTTTGTGACGGCAGTCAAGAGTCCGCCATACCTCGGGAGTGCTGCAGATAGGGGCCCGCGATGAGGCCTCCTGTCCTTTCCAGGCCTAGAGGATCTGCTCCCTGAGGATGTCCGCGTGGCCGCCCCCCGGTCACCTCGAACGACGTCCGCCCGTGTTGCATCGTCATCACGGGAGTATCGCGCTCGCGGCGCCCCCGTTTCAAACCAGTCCGCTTACCATCGCTCGCGCTGCGAGCTGACCTTGCGCTCGGTGACCAATGCTGACCTGATTGTAATCGCCGATCTGCTGCCTGGGACACTTTACGTGTGCCTGATCTGGATGCGATGTGTCATGAGGCCCACGGTGCGCTGCTCCGGTGCCTGGAGCTTGCGCACGAGTCCTTCCTGGCCGGCGGGCTGCCCGTGGGTTCGGTGATCACCGACGGCCACGGCCAACGGGTCAGCGAGGGCCGGAACCGCGCCTACGATCCCGCGGGCGGGTCGGACCGGCTGCAGCGCACGCCCGTCGCGCACGCCGAAATGAACGCGCTGGCCGCCGTCAGCACCGGAACGGACCTCGACGGGATGGCGGTCGTCACACCGGCCGTGCCTGATGTGCGCGGCAGCCTGTCAGTTCACCGGCGTGAGCCGCGTCATCTTCATCGCTCCCGACCCGTCCGCCGACGACAGCGGCGACGACCCGGCCGGGATCGAGACGGAATGGGTCGTCGTCGCCAACCTGCTGTTCCTGTCCGGCGTGGCGGCATACTCCGGTCCGTCCGCCCCGATGATCCTGCGCGCCCGGCAGCGCGAGCCGGAGATCACCGGCTTGATGCAGGCCGTCGGCGACAGGGCTCTGCGGCAGGCGGCGCTTCGCGATTGCCTGGTGCCGGCCTGGCCGGCCGTACGGGCCGCGGCGCGCGAACGCCGCCAGCGCCTCGCCCAGGCTCCGTCACCAGGCCCGAGCGCGCTCCGGTCGGCGGGACCGGCAGAATGACCGGTATGGAGACGGCCGACCTGTATGATCTCCAGCGGTTCGTGGCGGCGCAGGACGCCGGCGGGACCTACGAGCACGCCACCGCCGAGCTGCGGGCCGGCCGCAAGACCAGCCACTGGATGTGGTTCGTCTTCCCGCAGATCGCCGGCCTGGGGTACAGCCCGACGTCACGGACCTACGCGATCACCTCACTGGACGAGGCCCGGGCGTACCTGTCGCATCCGGTCCTGGGGCCGCGGCTGACCGAATGCGCCGCCACCCTCACCGGCCTCGCGGGCCGCAGCGCGGAACAGATCTTCGGCGAGGTCGACGCGATGAAGCTGCAGTCCTCCATGACGCTGTTCATGCACGCCGCTCCCGGCGAGCCGGTCTTCCGCCAGGTCCTTGACCAGTATTTCGGCGGGATACCCGATTCCGCGACCGAGCGGCGCCTCTGAGTCTCCTCAGGGGTCGTAGGTGGTCAAGATGCGCTCGACCACCGCGTCGGTATCGGTCACGAAGGACATCCTCGCCGATCGCACTTCTACCACCTGAGCTGAGCGATCCTGTCGTAGTCGGCCGAGGCGTAGCCGACAAGCCCCTCGGACAGCGCGAAGATCCACTCCGCCACGCCCAGGGACAACGCCAGGCGGCTGCACCGGGCGCAGAAGTGCGGCTCGTCCAGCCGGACCGAGTCGTCCGCTTCGAGCCGCACGTAGATCAGCTTCGCTCCCTGCAGCATCCGCCAGCCATCGCCCTCGCGGCCCAGCGTGATAGCCCGCTGCTCGGCGTGCGTGCGGCAGCGGTCATGGTTGGCTGACTCCCCGAACTTGCAGTAGCAGTGGTCTTCCCCCGGAAACGGGACGCCGTTGGTTCCCCAGGCCAGCAGGCTTTCGTCCTTCACCAGGACCGCCGCATACCGGGTCTGCGCATGGGAGTCCCTGGCCAGCTCCGCCGCCCGCTGGACCATCTGCTCCGCCACATGGCTGTCGTGGCGTTTCAGCGGTCGCCATTGAGGCCCTTGCCCTGGTTGCATGCCCACCACCTCTTCGCAGCGAAGGCTAATCTTCGCGCGGGTCCGCCGTCGGGGGCAAGGTGCCCCGCGGGGGCATCGGCGGGCCAGGGGCCCGGGACGTCGTACGCCTCGCCCGGGCCCGGCCAGGGCGGCATGGTCACGCCCACCGCGGCCAGCGGGCCTTGGCCGGCGCACCGGAACTGGAAGTGCGTGCCCGCGGGGATGGACACGCAGGCGCCTGGCCGCAGCGGAACCGTCTCCTGCCGCTCCCCCTTGCGCCGCCACATCTCGCCCTGACCGGCCAGGATGTACCAGATCTCGTCGACGTCGTGGTGTGCCACCGCGCGGGAGACCCGGCCCGCCGCCAGCTCGAAGTGGGCCATCGAGCCGCGGCCGAGCCGCAACAGGACCCGGACGTCCGAGCCGTCCGGGGCGACGGCGTCGCGAACGTCCGGGAGTTGTATGGTGCCGAAATCCTGATCCACGGGTCCCTCCGGTTATTGCGATGACGATCAGGCTAACGATCTTGCCGTCGCGAACGGTGAAGTAGTTCACAATGGCCTGATGACAGCGCCGACGGCAGTTCCCGGACCGCGGTCGGCTGAGATCGCCGCCCGGCCGGCGGCCAGGCGGTTCGCCGAGGTCGTCTGCCCGCCCGAGGTCCGCGCGGGCCAACGGGCGGACCGGGTGCTGCACGAGTTCGGGCTGATGCTCGACTCCCTGCCGTCCGCGGCCAGGAAGGCGCTGGCGGCCGTGCTGGTCATCCTGGACCAGGGTGCCCGGCTGTACCCGCCGTCCCGGGGCAAGCGGTTCGCCCGGCTCGACGACCGGGTGGCCGACGCATACATCCGGGCGCTGGTCACACGGCATGGCACCGTGGCCTGGATGGTCAGGCGGCTCAAGGGTTTCGTCACCATGTGCTACTACGAGCTGCCCGAGGTCCAGCGGGAGATCGGCTACGACCCGGCGCCGTACATCGCGGCCGTGTCCCGCCGCCGCCTGGACTCCTACGGGCCGCAGGTCCGGGCGGGCGAGGCCGCCGTCACCGCCCGGGCAGACGAGGGGAAGCCGTGATCAGGGGGCTCACCGGGCAGGACGACATCACGGGTGAGCTGAGGCTGGAGTGCGGGGCGGTGATCGTCGGCTCGGGGGCGGGCGGCGCGACCATGGCGGCGGAGTTGGCCGAGGCCGGCGTGGACGTCATCGTGCTCGAGGAGGGCGGATACCATCCGACCGAGTCGTTTACCTCCAGGACCGGCCGAGCCCTGCGCACGCTGTACCGGGACGGCGGGGGCGGGATCGCGATCGGGCGGCCGTCCGTGCTGTACACCGAGGGCCGCTGCGTCGGCGGGTCCACGGTGGTCAACGGGGGCATGTCGTGGCGTACGCCGGCCCGCGTGCTCGACCGGTGGGCGGAGCAGGAGGGCCTGGAGGCGATCGGCGAGGCGGACCTCGACCCCTACTTCACCGCGATCGAGGCCCGGCTCTCCGTCGGGCTGCAGGACCCGGAGACCATCGGCCGGGATTCGGCGCTGTTCAAGGCCGGCGCCGAGGCCAGGGGCTGGACCGTCGTGGAGAACCGGCGGAACCAGCTGCACTGCGCGGGCACGAACAGCTGCAGCAGCGGCTGTCCGACCGGCGCGAAACGGTCGATGCTTGTGACCAGCATCCCCCGGGCGCTGTCGCTGGGCGCGCGAGTGTTCGCCGACTGCCGGGTGGACCGGGTCACCCGGTCGGGGCCGGGTGTGACCGGCGTGACCGGCCATGTCATGCGGCCGGGCGGGCGCAAGGGCCCGCGGCTGACCGTCCGCGCCCGGACCGTGATCGTGGCCGGCGGCGCGGTGCAGACGCCGGCCCTGCTGGCGCGGTCGGGCCTGCGGCCGGCCTCGGGCCGGCTGGGCCACGGCCTCTCCCTGCACCCGAACGCCCTGGTGACCGCGTTCTTCGACGAGGACGTCACCGGGTGGCAGGGCGTCCACCAGGCCTTCCAGGTCCGCGAGTTCCTCGCCGAAGGGCTCCTGCTGGCCGCGACCAACCTCACTCCCCCGATGCTGGCCGCGCTGCTGCCGGCCTACGGACGGGAACTGGGCGAGCTGATGGCGGGTTACAACCGCATCGTCACCGCGGGGCCGCTGGTGGAGGACACGGGGACCGGTCACGTCAGGAACGTCCCCGGCGTCGGGCCGCAGGTCTTCTACCGGCTCACCGACTACGACGCTGCCCGGGCGGTGCGAGGGGTGGAACTGACCGCAGAAGCGCTGTTCGCGGCGGGCGCTCGGCGCGTGCTGCTCCCCTTCGACGGCGCCCCGGAAGCCCGGAGCCCGGGCGATCTGCGGCGCCTGCTGGCCAGGCCGGTGCCCAGGCGGTCGCTCCAGCTGTTCTCCATCCACCTGATGGGCACCGCGCGGATGAGCGAGGATCCGCGGCGCGGCGTGGTCGGCAGCTACGGGGAGGTCCACGGCATGCCCGGCCTTTTCGTGACCGACGCCAGCGTCTTCCCCGGCCCGACCGGCATCAACCCGATGGAGACGGTCATCGCCCTGGCCATGCGCAACGCCCGGCGGATGGTCGAGCGGCGAGAACGGTTCGGCCTGTGAGCCGGCCCTAGCCGCCCCAGACGGCGACCGGCGTCCCTGGACCGTAGAGGTAGCCCGCGCCGCTCTTGTTGGCGTTCGGGTCCTTGGACAGCTTGGAGTAGTCGATGTCGAACTCGTACCTCTTGCCGGTCGCGACGCGGTGAAAGGCGGGGTTCGGGCCCTGGACGATGCCGGGGTCGGTGAACGAGCCGTCCTGGAAGTAGAACTGCTTGGGGTTGACCACGAACCCGTTGGCGCCGCCCACGATGACCCAGGCGACGACCGAGCCGCCGGTCTGGTCGCCCTGGGTGCTGATCTCGGCGATGCGGGAACCCTCGGGCGTGGTGTACCAGGACTGCTGGTTGGGGTCGATGCTGTCGGTACCCTTGAGCTTGGCCTGCGGCGGGGTGATCCCCTTCACCGCGTCGAGCCGGGCGTTGCTCTCATCCAGCAGGCAGGCCGCGGCGCTGATCCCGTCGATCGTCCCGCCGGTGTTGAAGGCGGCGGCGCACACCGGCTCGCGGGCGGCCAGCCACGCGCTGTCCTGGGCCAGGATCGTGCCGCGGTCGGCCGGCGACGCGGACGCGTACCTGGCGGACTGCGCCAGGTCGATCTGGACGTCGACGTTCTCGGTCTTGGTCTGGTAGCACTGCTCGACCGCGATGGTGGTGGCCTGGCCGCCGCAGCTGGCCGGGGCGGGCTCGGTCCTGGCCGGGTGACCGGGGTCGAACGGCTCGACGATGTTGACGAACGAGGCGGCGGCCGCCGGGGCTGTGTCGTTGCCGGTACTGCCGCCTGCCGCGGCTGGGCTGCTCGAGGTGGCCGTGCTGCCCGTGGTCCCGGATGAGCTGCAGGCGGCCAGCAGGCCGACCAGGGCAGCCAGCATCGCCCACCGCGCACGTCTAGTTCTGGTCACGCGGAGATCGTAGTGGCTTTCCCGGGGCGGCTGCGGCACTCGCTGACGCCGCTCGGCCGGACCCTGCTGGGCTAGCGCCCCCTCAGGTCTGGACCAGGACGTCGACGGCGATCACGCCGGCCGGGGTGCAGATGAGGGGGTTGATGTCCAGCGCAGCCAGGGCGTCGCCCAGGTCGCAGGCCAGGCGGGACAGCGCGCTGACCGCGCCGGCGATCGCGCCGAGGTCGGCGGCGGGCTGGCCGCGCGCCCCGGCCAGCACGGGGGCGAGCCGCAGCCCGCGCAGCGCCGCCAGTGCGGCAGACGGGGTGACCGGGGCGAGGAGCACGGCCCGTTCGGCCACAATCTCGACGAGAACGCCGCCGGCGCCGATCACCAGGAGGGAGCCGAGCGCGGGATCCCGGACGATACCGAGGGCCAGTTCCTGGCCTGGCCCGGCCGTCTGGCACACCAGGACACGCGGGCCCAGCCGGGTAGCCAGGTCGTCGTAGGCGGCGGCCAGCGCGGCCGGGCCGGCCAGGCCGAGCCGCACCCCGCCGACGTCGGATTTGTGCGCGATGCCCGGCTCGTCGGTCTTCAGCACGACCGGGTAGCCGATCGCGGCCGCCGCCGCCTGCGCCGCGGCGCGGGTGACGGCGGGGACGGCGCGCACCGCCGGGATGCCGTAGTCGCGCAGCAGGTCGAACAGGACGGCCCCGCCCAGGTCGCCGCGGGCGAGCAGGCCGCGCCAGCGTGCCGCGGCCGGGCCAGGAATCTGGGTCGGGGGCGGGACGGGCGGGGGCGGCGGGCGTGATCGAGCAGGTGGCGCAGGGCGAGCAGGCC
>WNEY01004961.1_pt1 | contig 10236 bp, 9 predicted proteins | sample 5400531 | NCBI WGS metagenome assembly WNEY01 (sample SAMN13153338, study PRJNA577476) | soil metagenome | isolation source: 200 cm saprolite under Douglas fir tree site 1 | place: USA:California | collected 2015-04-18
CCGAGCCGCACCGCGCGCCCCGCGAGGCCAAGCACGGTGTCGAGCACGTCGGCCACCACATCGGCGGGCACCGACAATAGCCGTCCCACGGCGACCGCGCACGCCTCCCGCAGCTCCGGCAGGAGAACGGAACGGCCGGTCAGTGACCGGGCGAGCAGCGGCGGCGAAGGGACGACAGCGGCACTGACGATCATGAGAGCCCCCGGACCATCCGCGCGGGCTGCAGGTCGCCGCGGATCGTGGCCACCATGTCCAGTGCCATCCGCGTCTCGGGCACGTCGTGCGCCCGGAAGATCCGCGCGCCCTGCCAGGCAGCCACCGCGGTCGCCGCCAGCGTGCCGGGCAGCCGCTCCTCAAGGCCAGCGCCGAGCGCTTCCCCGACGAAGTCCTTGCGGGACGCCGACAGCAGCACCGGCCACCCGGTCGCGGTGAGCTCGGCGAGCCGACGGGTGACCTCGAGTGAGTGCCAGGAGTTCTTGCCGAAGTCGTGCGCCGGGTCGATGATGATCCGCGCCGGGTCCACCCCGAGCCGCACCGCGCGCCCCGCGAGGCCAAGCACGGTGTCGAGCACGTCGGCCACCACGTCGTCGTACCAGAGCCGGAACGGCCGGGTGCGCGGCGGCAGCCCGCCGGCGTGCGAGCAGACCAGCGTCGCGCCGGTCTCTGCGGCGACCTCGGCCAGTTTCGGGTCCCAGCCGCCCCAGGTGTCGTTGAGCATGGTGGCCCCGGCCGCGCAGGCGGCGCGGCCCACCTCGTGCCGCCAGGTGTCCACGCTGATCACCAGGTCCGGGTACACGTCGCGGACGGTGGCGATCAACGGCACGACGCGCCGGATCTCCTCGATCACGTCCACCTCGCTGCCGGGCTTTGCGGGTACCCCGCCGACGTCGAGGATGTCGGCCCCCTGGGCGACAACCTCGTCAACCCGCTCCAGCGCCGCGCCCTCGTCCCACGTCGCGCCGGGCCGGAAGAACGAGTCGGGGGTCCGGTTGACGATCGCCATGACGAGAAGGCGCTCCGGCCCGAATTCCCGGTCGCCGAACCGCAGCGGCCCCGGCTCGCGGTTCAGCGGGTCACCCCAAACCGCGCTCCGCCCGCCGGCTGGCGCACAGTGTCAGCAAGCACAGTGTCAGCAAGCACAGTGTCAGCAAGCACAGTGTCAGCCGCCACCGTGCTCGCGGGCGGGCGCTCGGCGGACGGGACCGCGCGAGCGCGGGTCCCCAGCACCCCCTCGCCGGCCCGGGTGAACTGGATGAGCTCCGGCCCGGACGTCAGCTCCGCGCCGAACCGCCGCCGCTCCGCGACCAGCATGAGCTCGGCGGCCATGACCGCGAGGTCGGCGTCACTTTGGTGGGTGTGCGCGCGCTCGCCCAGGTCGACCTGCGCGATCGCGTCCACGCCGTGCCGCTGCGCAGTGTCGATGAGCACCGCGATCTCGACCCCGTACCCGACCGGAACCGGGAGCGATTCAAGCAGCGTGCGCCGCCCCGCCCACTCGCCGGACAGCGGCTGGGCAACCCCGGAAAGCTGCGGCCACCACAGGTTCAGCATTGGCCGGGCGACCAGTTCGGTGACCCGCCCGCCGCCGATGGTCCCGCCATCGGCGCGCTCTCCTACCGACCGGTCGTAGCAGGCCTTGACGAGCAATATTTCGGAAGACTGCGTGCCCGATGCGATCGCCCCTCCCGGGGGTACGGGGGGCGCCCCCCGGGAGGCAGCGGTATCGGGCACGCCCCGAGGGGTACGGGGGGGCGCCTCCCCGGGAGGCAGCAGCAGCGGCCCCAGCAACCCGGTGACGAAGTGACTGCCCCATGTCGTGAGGTCGGCGTCCATGAAGACGACGATGTCACCTGTCGTGACCAGTAGCGACTTCCACAGCGCCTCGCCCTTGCCCGGGTAGGCCCCTAGCGCGCGCGCTACGTCCCGGCACCGGTAGACGGTCGCGCCGGCGTCGGCCGCCACCCGCCCCGTCGCGTCGGCGGAGTCGGAGTCCATCACCACGAGCTCGTCAACCAGCGGCACCCCCAGGACGAACTCGTCACGGACAGCGCCGACAACATCGCCAACCGTGGCCTCCTCATCGCGGGCCGGTATTACGACACTGATGCGGGCACCCTGGTCCTGCTTCCACCCCAGCAGCCGGTCAGCCGGCCAGTCTCGCCAGTGCGAGGTCCGCCGCCGCAACCAGGCCTCAGCACGGTCATCCACGACCAGCCTCCGCCTCTCACATATTGCCAATATTTTCGAAATATTCTATCGAAACGGGACCTGCCGACAGCTCACCGTCCGCCTAGGCGCGGTCCAGTCCCACGCTTAACAAGCTGGCTCGCGATCACGTTCCGCTGTATCTCGTTGGTGCCCTCCCCGACGATCATCAGCGGCGCGTCCCGGAAGTATCGCTCCACGTCGTACCGCGCGGAGTACCCGTACCCGCTGTGGATCCGCACCGCGTCCAGGGCCACCTGCATCGCGACCTCCGAGGCGAAAAGCTTGGCCATGCCCGCCTCCATGTCGCACCGCTGCAGCCGCGTTCGCCACCCCCAGGGCACGCGAGGCGACCTGGATCCGGCCGGTCTCCAGCCCCTTCATCATCTGCGCGAAACCCTCGCCCTCGACGCCGCCGAGCAATGCCGTGGCGGGCGCGCGGTAGCCGTCGAAGACCAGCTCGCAGGACTCGACGCCCTTGTAGCCAAGCTTTGGCAGGTCCCTGGAGACGGTCAGGCCCGGGCCGTGCTCGACGAGCAGGATCGAGATGCCCTTATGCCGGGGCCTCGCGTCTGGGTCGGTCTTGCACAGCAAGGCGATCAGCGCGGAGCGGCGGGCGTTACTAATCCACGTCTTGGCGGCGTTGATCACGTAGCCGTTATGGCTGCTCGCGCCGCTGCCCCGCCGTCAGGGTGATCCCCCTTACCGCTATCGGCGCTTCCCGGCCTAGCCGGCGGCAGCTTGCTGTTATCGGCACGGCGAGCGACGGTCACCATCGCCTGCAGGTCCGAGCCGCCGCGCGGCTCGGTCAGCGCCATCGTCGCGCGGACCTCGCCGGTGGCCATCCGCGGCAGGTACTTGTCCTGCTGCTCCTTCGTGCCGAAGGCGAGTAGCAGCTTGCTGACGACCGTGTGCCCGCCCATCGCGCCCGCCAGGCTCATCCAGCCCCGCGCGAGCTCCGCGGTGACCAGGGCATAGCACGGCATGGACACCGCGGCCCCGCCCCACGGCTCGGGGATCGCTAGCCCGAAGATCCCGAGTTGCTTCATCTGCTCGATCAGCTTCTCGGAGTAGATATTGGCGTGTTCCAGGTCCCGGACGACGGGCCGGACCTCCGCGTCGACCCACTCGGCGACCGTCTCGATGATCGCCTTCTCCTCGGTAGTCAACGACACGCCAGTACCACCTTGGCAATCAGCGAGGACCCCGCTCGCCTTCCTCGCGAGGGTTCCGGCGGGTCGCCCCCCTGGCCTAGCACTGTCACGCCAGCACCACCTTGGCGGTCAGCGACGGCTCCACGCCGACCGCACTCACCGCGATGTCGGCACCGTCGGGGGTCCGCTGGGCCGTCGCGACGATAGTGGCAGGCGTGAACGCGGGCCGGACCAGGCGGTACTCAACCGACGTGACGGTCTTGCCCGGCGCGTGCACCCGGGGCAGGTCAAGGGCGAGCAGCGCCAGCAGCGGGCCGTGGATGACGAGGTCGGGATAGCCCTCGGCCCGCATGGCGTAGTCACGGTCGTAGTGGATGCGGTGCCCGTTGTAGGTCAGTGCGCTGAACCGGAAGAGCAGCACCGGGTCCGTGGCGAGCTCCGCGCGCCAGTCCGCCGGCGGCTCTGGGGTACCAGCCTCCGGCCGCGTCATCACGCGCGGCTGGGTCCCCGGCGGCTCCGACCGGTAGACGATGTCCTGCTCCTCCACGGCGGCCGGGACCCCGTCAGCCGACAGCTCGTGCCGGACGGTCACGAACGCCATCTCGCCGGTGCGGCCAGACTTGACGGTGACGTTGGAGACAGACGACCGGGTGGCCAGCAGCGAGCCGACCGGGATCGGCGCCGCGACGCGGAGCCGGCCGCCAGCGAACATCCGGCGCCGACCGGGGATGGGCGGCCAGAACGGGCCGCCGGCCGGGTGGCCGTCGGTGCCTATCTCCGCCGTCGCGGGGTGCTCAAGCAGGGTGAACCAGTGCCACATCGGCGGGAGCGGGTCGCCGTCTTGCAACGGCGGCTCCGGCGCGCCGACCAGCCCGGCGAACGCGGCCGCGGGCCACGGATCTACCCGGCGCGACATCTCGATCGTCCCCGGCTGCCAGCCCTGAATCAAGTCGGCCAGGGCCCGCTTATCCGCGGGGCCATTCACCAAGCCGCGCTCGGCCTCCGGCGCGCTATTGGCGGCCTCTTCCCTCACTTCGCTTCCTCATCTCATCCCCATCCGCTGCCTCCGGTCGCCTCCGGGACTCTGCGTGGCCTTCCCTCGCGTCGCTCCCTCATCTTGTGCCTCCGGGAAACTCCGCAGGTTCGTGCGGCCTCTTCCCTCGCGTCGCTCCCCGATCTTGTGCCTCCGGGCACCTCCGCAGGCTGGTGCGGCCTCTTCCCTCGCGTCGCTCCCCGATCTTGTGCCTCCGGGCACCTCCGCAGGCTGGTGCGGCCTCTTCCCTCGCGTCGCTCCCTCGGTCCACGGTCGCTCCGCCAGTCCATCGGCCACCGCCCGTACGGTTCCCTACAATGGTCGCTTTGCGCAGCCCGTTGGCCACCACTGCGCTCCTGGCACTCTGCCCTCGGCCCCCGGCCTGCCGGCCAGCCGCCTTCACAGCATGCAACACCCAGCCTACGGGTTACCGGGACCCCAGGCCTTGGCGAAGTGGCGGCGCGGCGGGGGCGGTGGCGTCGCCAGGTGGGCGAGGATCCGGGCGAGCAGCAGTCGCCTGAAGGTGGCTTCGCCGGAAGCTGGGGCATCCAGCCGTTTCCCGCGGGGACGAGCCACGGCACCCCCCGAGGCATGCCCCGTTGAAGGGCGAAACGGGGCATGCCTGGGCGGCTCCTGTGCCTGCATCACGTCCAGCCTAGCGCGAGAATAACATTCTCGTTTCGGAGAATGCAATACTCGCGTGGATACCCGCCAGCCAGCACGGCCGTACGCGCTGCCTCAGTACGCGCTGGCCATACCCACCCGGCGGAGCGCGCTTCGGCGGAACACCTCGGTGTCCGCCGGCCCACAGACCTGGCACTCGGACGCGAAGGCTCGCTAACGGTCAGTGCATAATGAGAATAAGCAATTCTGACAACGGCGATATCGTGAGGGTTGAGTGTCGCCCAGAATGAATTGGCAGTCGCCTACCGTACCGCGATGTAAGGTGTCTCAGACATGACCCAGAACACCGACGTGCTCGCCAGCGCGCCAGACGACGAGCCTGCGTGGAAGCAGCGGGCGGTCGAGCGCTCCACAAGGGCGGCCAAGCTCCGCGCCGAGCAGCGGGTGCAGCGGTTCCTTGACGCGGCCCAGGCCCTTATCACCAGGACTGGCAGCACCGACTTCACCGTCCAGCAGGTCGTTGACGCTTCCAAGCAGTCGCTGCGCAGCTTCTACCAGCACTTTGACGGCAAGCACGAGCTGCTGCTCGCGCTGTTCGAGGACGCCCTGCGGCGGGCCACCGACCAGATCCGCGCCGCGGCCACCGCCCAGGAGGACCCGCTGGACCGGGTCAAGGTCGCCGTCCAGCTGTTGTTCGAGCTGTCCCGCCCGGACCCGGCCGCCCAACGGCCGCTGTTCACCGACTTCGCACCGCGGCTGCTCATCTCGCACCCAGCGGAGGTGCGCGGTGCGCACGCCCCGCTGCTCGCCCTGCTGACCGAACTGCTGACCGAGGCCGAGGAGGCCGGGAAGCTGCGCGCCGGCGTGAACCCGCGCCGCGCGGCCGCGCTCACCATGCAGACGGTGATGTTCGTCGCCCAGTCGGCGACCGTCTCCGACGAGTATGACCTTCCGGTCCTCACCGCTGACGAGGTCTGGGACTTCTGCTCGCACGGTTTCGCGGGAGCTTGAAACTGGCTGCTGGCCGGGAGCGACAACCGGGACTCGCTTCGCTCGCCGTCCACTAAAGCTCCCGCTCGACCAGCGAACTAACTCTGAGACAGGCAGCGACCTGGGACTCGCTTCGCTCGCCGTCCGCTAAAGCTCCCGCTCGACCAGCGAACTAACTCTGAGACAGGCAGCGACCTGGGGCTCGCTTCGCTCGCCTTCCACTAGAGCCCCCGCTTGGACCAGGAAACTGACTCGCGAGAAGGAGCGTCTCCCCCGCTGGCGCATACCGAGGGACGACCCCCGGCCCCCGCGGACCCCTCACCCGCTTCGCCTCCCGGCGTCGCCCCAGCACCCACCGAACGAATGCATGTTCAACCCCGCACCCAGCGCACGAGAACAATATTCTCCTAATTGGAGATCAGCGTTACACTGACAGGGTGGACCGAACTCTGGGATGCCTTGGTCGCTTGCCTCGATCTAGGCGAGGCGTCCGCTGACGGGGCTTTTGAGGGGAAGAACCTCCCGCTGGACACCACCGGCTGTTCGGCGGGCAACTGTTCGCGCAGTTCGCGGCGGTGGCGGCGGCATCCTGCCCGAGCAAGTCCGTCAAGTCGCTGCACGCGCTGTTCCCCCGCGAGGGAACGGCTGCGGAACCTGTGCGCTACGAGGTCGCCAGGCATCAGGACGGGCGTACGCTCGCGACGCTGACCATCATGGCCCGGCAGTCCAAGGGCGTCATCGCGACCGCGTCGGTATCGCTGCACGCGCCCGAGGACGGCCGGGCGGTCCAGGCCGTGGCCCCGAAGAATACCACGCCGACCGACAGCCAGCCGGTCCAGGTCAGCCTGCTGCCCTTCGAGACCCGGACGGCCGACGACCTGGACGCCAGCGAGGCGGCGCCGCCGGAGTACAGCATGTGGCTGCGCACCCCGGCCGTCGCAGTCGCGCTGGCCCCGGCGCTGGCTGCCTATGCCACCGACCTCACGCTGATCGGCACCGCCCCGCGCGCCGTGGACGGGGTCAGCCAGCACGACGCGGGCCAGGCGTTCACCTCGGCGGTCACCTCGCACACCGTGTGGTTCCACCGGCCGTTCCGGACCGACGACTGGCTGCTGCTACGCCAGCACAGCCCGATCCTCGCCCCACGGCCGCAGCTTCGGCCGTGGCGACATCCTCACCAGTGACGGCACCCTCGTAGCCTCCTACGCCCAGGAAGCGATGCTCCGCTTCTGCGACGCCGCGAGCTAGCATGGCAAACGCGCATTCGCCTCGTACGCGGGGCCGGTCAAACGCGCCTTCACCCCGCTGCGGAACAGGTCAGGTGCGCCAACGACCACGCTCTACCAGGCCAAAGGCGCGTCTCACTTGCTGGAGGGCGAGGCAAAGGCGCATTCGACATGCTGTCGAACGGGTCAAACGCGCCTTCACCCCGCTGCGGAACGGGGCGAAGGCGCAAACGGCACGCTGCCAAACACGGCGAATGCGCCATTGGCCCGGTCGGGGGAACGGGGCGAACGCTCATTCGCCTTGTCCGAGCGTCTCGTTCGGGGAGACCTCACCCTAGGACGGGAGCACCTATCCCGCTTGTGTGCCCCGCGGGCGACCCCCACGCAGTGTCCCATCCGGACCCCCGGCAGCTCGCTTCGCTTATCCGAGCGTCACATCCGGGACAACCGACTACAGGACTGAAGCGCCTCCCCCGCAGGCGCTCACCCGGGGGCGACCCCCGGGCCCCCCTGCCGCCATGATGCGCCGCCCGGTCGCCGTCGAGCCGGTGAACGTCACCGCGTCCACGTCCGGCGACGTAGTGAGCACCTCGCCGACCGAGGCCTGCGAGGAGGAGACCGCCGCGACGATCGAGAGCCTGGACCGCCGCGTCGTCGCCGTGGAAGCAGACGTCCGCGACCGAGGTCAGCTGGCGGCGGTGCTGGAGCGCGGCATCGCCGAGCTCGGCAAGCTTGACGTCGTCGTGGCCCAGGCCGGGATCGCCGCCATGAAGGGCCAGCCGCCGCTGCAGGCCTGGACCGACTGCGTCGACACCCTGCTGCTTGGGACGATCAACGCCATCCACGCGGCCCTGCCTCACCTGGGCGAGGGCGCCTCCATCATCGCGACCGGCTCGACCGCCGCCTACATGAACGCCCTGCCGCAGATACAGGTCGGCACCGACCCAGGCGGCACCGCCTACATGTACGCCAAGCGCGCCCTGGCGGAGTTCGTCCACGAGCTTGCCCGCAACCTCGCACAGAAGATGATCCGCGCCAACGTCGTGCACCCGACCAACGTCAACACCGACATGCTGCACTCCGACCCGAATGTACAAGTCGTTCCGGCCGGACCTGGAGCACCCGGGCCGGCAGGACGCCACACCGGCGTTCTACGTCCAGCAGGCCATGCCCATCCCGTGGATCGAGCCAGTCGACATCAGCAACATGGTGCTGTTCCTCGACTCCGACGAGTCCCGGTACGTTACCGGCATGCAGATGCGCGTCGACGCCGGCGGCTACCTCAAGTGGTACGACTTCCACAAGTAGTCACCCCGCGGTGCGCTCGGCAGAAGATTCTTTGACGTTAGGAGATAACCCCGTGAAGGTGCGTGTCGACCCCGAACGGTGCGAGGGGCACACCCTCTGCGCGATGATCGCGCCCGACGCATTCGCGCTCGACGACATAGACGGCCACTCGACGGCGATCATTCGACGGTGACATCCCGGCTGAGCTGCAAGACAAGGTCCGGGAAGCCCTCCGCTCGTGCCCCGAGCAAGCCATCTCGATCCTCGAGTAACGAAAAGCGCGTGAGCATCGACGAGCAGGGAGGACAGCCGGACCGCAAGGGCAAGCGGACCTGCACGCCCGGAAGCCCGCCGGCCCCGGGATGGTGGAGACGGTGGAGGCCAGGCAGCAACTGGCGGACGAGGAGCGGCTCGCAGCGCGACGCCTCTTGCCGGCTCGCCAGTAAATGATATTTCGTATTACCTAGCACGATTCGTGGTTCCCGCCGGCGAGCGCTGGCGGGAACCACGCACTTAACCGAGGAGCTTTCCACGTGGCAGGTCCCGCCGCCCGCAACCCACTCCCCCAGCTCACGCTGGACAACGAGTTCTTCTGGACGTCGGGGGCGGACGGGCGGCTGCGCATCCTTGGCTGTGCGTCCTGCTCCGCGCTCATCCACCCGCCGCAGCCGGTCTGCCGGTATTGCCACGGGCACTCGCTCGCCCCGGTCGAGGTGTCCGGCTACGCGACGCTGATCGGGTTCACCGTCAGCCACCGGTTCACCCACCCCGGCCTGCCCTCGCCGTACGTGGTGGCGCACGTGGCACTGGAGGACGACCCGCGGGTCCGGCTGGTCACCAACCCGTCCGGGTGCTCGCCCGAGGACCTGTCGCTGGGCATGCGCATGGAGGTGCTCTTCGAGCAGGCCGAGGACGTCTGGCTTCCGCTGTTTAGGCCAGCACAGGTTCTTCGGCCGGCCGCCGCGCAGCCCGCTGAGCCGGCCTCGCTGCCGGAGGACGACCCGGTCCCTGGCGAGCACTGGCGGCACGTCCGGCCGATGATCCGCTCGGATAAGTTCGAGGACAAGTCCGTCATCACCGGGATCGGCCAGTCGCAGGTCGGCCGCCGCCTGATGCGCTCCCCGGTGCCGCTGGCGGTCGAGGCTGCCGAGCGGGCCGTCGCGGACGCGGGGCTGGCGATGGCCGACATCGACGGGCTGGCGACCTACCCGGGCGGGATCGGGTTCAATGGCATCTCCGAGGGCGGGGTGACCGCGCTGCAATCGGCCCTCGGGCTGAACCCGACGTGGTACACCAGCGGGCTGGAGACCTTCGGGCCCAGCGGCCCGGTGGTCTCCGCGATGATGGCGGTCGCCGCTGGCCTGGCCCGGCACGTGCTGTGCTACCGGACGGTGTGGGAGGCGACCTACGCCGAGCTGATCAAGCAAGGCAAGGTACGCCCGCCCGCGGCCGGACGACGACCGCGCAGTACGTCTTCGGCGCGACGTCCGCGGCGCACACGCTGGCCCTGGTGGCGCAGCGATACTTCCGCAAGTACGGGGCCGGGCGGGAGACGCTGGGCTGGATCGCGCTGAACCAGCGGGCCAACGCGGCAATCAACCCGACGGCGATCTACCGGGACCCGATGACGATGCAGGACTACCTGTCGGCCCGGCTGATCACGACGCCATTCGGCCTGTACGACTGCGACGTGCCGTGCGATGCCTCGACCGCGGTG
>WNEY01004962.1_pt1 | contig 10235 bp, 8 predicted proteins | sample 5400531 | NCBI WGS metagenome assembly WNEY01 (sample SAMN13153338, study PRJNA577476) | soil metagenome | isolation source: 200 cm saprolite under Douglas fir tree site 1 | place: USA:California | collected 2015-04-18
GCTTCAATTCGCTTTGCTCTGCCATCAAACCGTGCTTCCAGCCGCAGCTGCTCGTTTTGCTGGTGAATGACCTGCCCAACTAACTTCACAGCCAAGCTCGCGCAACGCCGCTTCAATTTTACCGCTGCCTTGGACCTTCAGCGAATGGTGGGCTCGCAGACGAACTAAAGAGCCTTCAATCGGTAGTTCAACCAAAACGTCGCATTCACCTTTCGCCTGTTCGAGCAAGCCGATAATTCTGTCGCAGAGTACCCCGGCATCGATTCCATTTGGAAGACGAATGACCAACTCTCGCGCTTTTCGTTGCACAGCTCCATTCAAGTCTACGACCTTTTCGGCAAAAATCGTTGTTGAACTCTCATCGATCTCGGCCCGGCCAGTCACAAGAACCGGCGCCTGGTCTTGCACGACGGCGCTGTGCCTGCTGTAAGGTTCCGGCCAGAGTACGCACTTCACACTGCCTAGCTGGTCCTCGAGCCGAAAGATGGCAAACCGGTCACCCTTCTTTGTAGTGCGCAACTGAAGATCGGTAACCACACCGGCAATCGTTGCTCGAGACCCAGTTTCCAGTGAAGCTAACTCACCCGATGCTATGGCGCCGAGTTGCGATATAGATTCAGCGTGCGCATCGAGAGGATGGCCGGTGATATAAAACCCCAGGGCCTTCTTTTCCGCCGCCAACATTTCCGCGGGCGTCCACGCAATTGCTTCAGGAAGCGCCGGCATCTGCCGCTGGTTTAGATCGAAATCGCTGCCAAAAAGATCGTTCTGACCCAGAGCCTTCGCTCGCCTCGACCTTGCCGATCGAGCCAGTGCATTATCAATGCCCGCGAAAACCCTGGCCCGCCATGAGTGGAGAGTCTCTGAATCCTCGTTCAGCGAATCAAAAGCTCCACTACCCACTAATCCCTCGAGCACACGCTTATTGACTGAGCCCTCCTCGAGGCGCTCCGTAAAGTCCGGGAGCGATCGAAAGCGTCCGAATTCGCGCGCTTTGATTATCGCGTTGACACTGCTAAATCCGATACCCTTGATCGCGGCCAAACCATAGCGGATAGCCCCCGTCAGCGGTGTGAAGCCAAGCTCGCTTTCATTGACATCAGGCGGCAGCAGTTTGATTCCCTGCCCTTGCATCTCCTTGGTGTATCGAAACACTTTTGCCATGTCTTCCATCTCGTTTGAGAGAACTGCGGCATAAAAGTGTTCGGAGAAATGGGCTTTCAGATACGCCGTTTGAAATGCCAGATAGGCATATGCGACGGCGTGGCTCTTTGGGAATCCATAATCGGCGAACTGTCTCATCAAAGAGAAAACTTGTTGTGCCTTGTCTTTTCGAATTCCGCGCGAGACGGCACCGTCAACAAACTTTTGCTCCTGAAGCGCCATCTCTTCCCGGTTCTTCTTGCCCATTGCCTTTCGAAGACTGTCCGCCTCCGCCATAGTGTAGCCGGCAAGTTTCTGTGCTAGGTGCATCGCCTGTTCCTGGTACACGATGACGCCGTGCGTGCTATCGAGGACCTCCCTCATCTCCGGAACAATGTAGCGCGGCGCTTTCCTGCTGTGATGACGTTGAATAAAATCATCAACCATGCCCCCATCGATTGGACCAGGACGATAAAGCGCATTCAATGCCGAGAGATCCTCCAGACTCTTCGGCTTAAGCTTCCGGCATATCTCCCGCATTCCTGAGGATTCAAACTGGAATATCGCGTCCGTGCGCCCCGCACCAAACAACTGCATAGTCTCTTCGTCGTTAAGCGAAGTCTTGGCCCAATCAACGTCCACGTTAAGCGCGCGCTTTATGCTCAATAAGCAGTCGCTTATAATCGTAAGCGTGTTAAGCGCAAGGAAGTCCATTTTTAAGACGCCAACTTTCTCCAGGTCAGACATCTCGTATTGAGTTGTAACTTCATCCTTGCTGCTTACGGCAATCGGAATGAGCTCTTGTAAAGGTTTCGGAGTAATTACGACTCCGGCAGCATGAACTGAGGAGTGGCGAGCGCAACCCTCCAGTCGGCGAGCGAGATCGATTACGTCACGCACCTGAGCGTTGGTCTCGATTGCCTTTCGAAGTTCCCGAACCTGTTCCACCGCCTGCTCGATGGTCACATTCCGGCCGCGCACCGGCGGTGGAATCATCTTGGAAATGCGTTCCACTTCTGAGTACGGCATATCCAGAGCCCTTCCGACGTCCTTAATCGCAGCGCGCGAAGCGAGCGTACCGAAGGTTATGATCTGACAAACGGAGTCGCGACCGTAGAGTTCGGCAACGTGATTAATTACTTCCCCTCGCCCACGCACGCAGAAATCAATATCGATGTCAGGCATGGAGACCCGATCCGGGTTAAGGAAACGTTCAAAGAGAAGGTCATACTTCAGGGGATCCACATCTGTTATGCCCAGGCAGTAGGCGACCAATGAGCCCGCCGAAGAACCACGCCCCGGACCGACCGGGATTCTGTGTTCTTTGGCGTATCGCACAAAGTCCCAAACGATCAGGAAATAGCCGGCATACCCCATGCGTTTGATGACACCCATCTCGTGCGCCAGTCGGCTTTCGTACACATTCACCGAATTCGAAAGGCTGCCGGTTGCACGTTCCTGGTCCCACACCTGAGCCTTGCGCGTCTGATAACCTTCACGCACAACCTTCTCGAAGTACTCATCCGCCGATAAGTGGCCCTCGGACGGCGGAATGGGATAGTTCGGTAAGTGGTTGATACCGGTCGGCAGGTGCAAGTCGCACATTGCGGCGATCTCGACTGTGCGTTGCAACGCCTCCGGCAATTCACCACCGAAGATGTCCCACATCTCTTCGGCCGAGCGAACGTAGAAATTTGGAGTCCCGTAACGAAGGCGGTTCTGATCGTTGACAGTCTTGCCTGATCCGATGCACAGCAAGACATCGTGGGCACGAGCGTCTTCTGGCATCAAGTAGTGCGCATCATTCGTAGCTACCAGCGGAACGCCCGTTCGTTTTGACAACTCGACCAGCGGCTTGCGGATTCGGGCTTGCGGTTCGAGGCCGTGCTCTTGAATTTCGAGAAAGTAATTCCCTGCTCCCATGATCTCCTGAAACTCAAGGGTCTCAGCAGCGGCATCGTCGGGGCATTCTTTCGCGAGCATCGCCGAAGGAACTCCAGACAGGCAGGAGGAAAGCGCGATCAGGCCTTTACTATGTTGCGCAAGCAGCTCTTTGTCGATTCGCGGCTTGTAATAGAACCCTTCAGTAAATGCCCTTGACGTGAGTCTGGCAAGATTGTGGTAACCCTCCAGATCTTTCGCCAGGAGAATTAGATGATAGTTCACCTTCTGGCTCGGGGCCCGCGCCACGCGATCCTTTCGACTTCCAGCGGCAAGATAGGCCTCGCATCCGACAATCGGCTTGATCCCCTGCTCTTTCATCGTCTGATAAAACGAGATGGCGCCGTACATGTTGCCATGGTCGGTCATGGCGCAGGCTTTCATATTTAGTTTTTCCAAGCGCTTTGCGAGAGGTTTGATCTGAATCGCGCCGTCCAAAAGACTGTAGTCAGTATGAAGGTGGAGATGTACGAAGTCTTTGTCTTGCATGGCCGATGAAGAAAAAGAGCGATCAAAAACCTGACCCGTGTCGGGCAGCGACACTATATCACGCGGTCTCGGGAATCAACGAAACAACATCTTGTTCTGATTTACTCGCACCGAGATTCGGCAGGCCCGAAATGTCACTCCCATTCAATTGTGCTCGGGGGCTTCGAGCTAACGTCGTACACCACGCGATTGACGCCCTTGATTTCGGAAACGATTCGGGTGGAGACGCGCGCGAGCAGCTCGTGCGGAAGACGCGCCCAATCCGCCGTCATTCCATCCACGCTGGTCACGGCTCGAATCGCAATCACGCGCTCGTAGGTTCTCTCATCGCCCATCACTCCAACGGTCGAGATCGGCAGGAGTACCGCGAACGCTTGCCAGACCGAGTGGTACAGCTCCGCGCGCCGAAGCTCCTCGTCAAAAATACGATCCGCGTCTCTTAACAAACGAAGGCGTTCCTCAGTGACTTCGCCCAGGATGCGTACGCCTAAACCGGGGCCGGGAAAGGGATGACGACTCAGAATCTCGTCGGGCACTCCGAGTTCCCTTCCGATCAGCCTGACTTCGTCTTTGAATAATTCTCGCAACGGCTCGATTAGTTTCAGCTTCATTCTATCTGGCAAACCGCCGACATTGTGGTGGCTCTTGATCGTAGCCGAAGGCCCGCGCACGGACACTGACTCAATCACGTCGGGATAAAGCGTTCCCTGCACCAGAAAGTCGACTTCGCCGATTCGCTTGGCTTCCTGCTCGAAAACTTCGATGAAGGCGGCGCCGATACGTTTGCGCTTCTCTTCGGGATCGGTCGCACCTTGCAGAGTTTTGAGGAAACGGACGCTGGCGTCGACTCCCCGAATATTCAGCTTCAGCTTCTGCCGCAGCAGAGTGAGGGTTGTTTCAAACTCTCCCTCGCGGAGCAGACCGTTGTTTACGAAGATACACGTCTGGCGATCACCCACAGCGCGATGCACCAACGCGGCTGCAACGGAAGAGTCTACACCGCCGGACAGGCCGCAAATCGCCCGACTGCTCTCCCCCAACTGTATCCGAATGCGATTGACCTGCTCCTCAAGCGCCGCGGCCGGTGTCCAATCTCCCGCGCATCCGCAAATCTCGAACAAGAAATTACGCAGCAGTTGGGCGCCAAGCGGCGTGTGCGCGACTTCTGGGTGAAACTGAAGACCGTAGATATTCCTGGAGGTATCTTCGAACGCACCGAGCGCGCCAGCAGTTTTCGCCGTAACGCCAAAGCCCTGGGGTGGTGTGTTGACCTGATCTCCGTGGCTCATCCAAACATCAATCTCTTTTGGGAGACCGGTGAACAGACGGCTCGATGAATCGAGCACGGTCAACCTCGCATAGCCATACTCTCTGCTTTGTGAAGCGTGGACGTCGCCGCCCATTTCGTGCGCGATGAGGTGAAACCCGTAGCAAATCCCGAGCACGGGCGGATGATCGTCCGAGATCAGGCCGGACATCAACCGAGGGGCGTCCTGGTCATAGACCGACGATGGGCCGCCCGAAAGTATCAGCCCTCGCGGCTGGCGCGCCCGAATCTCATCAGGAGAAGCATTGAAAGGGACTATCTCGCAATAGACGCCGGCTTCGCGAACCCGCCGCGCGATCAATTGAGTGTACTGCGAACCAAAGTCGAGTATGATTACGATTTCGTGACTTGTCTTTAGCAAAAAAAGAAAACCTCCGTGGCAAGTTGCACGTCAAAGATCCCGAACCCTTGCAAACCCTTGATTATAAGTTGTCAGTTAATGTACCGGCAAAGCAAGAGAACATGCTGACATCGTGAAAACACGTTTCGAACTCTTGAACGAAAGTCCACTGATACGAAAGTCGAAGACTGTCTACTGCCTCTGGTTGATCGTGCTTTCGACACTTCAGCTGGGTGCAACCCTCCCGCAAAACCAAATTGCATTGTCGCAGCCGCTTACTGTCCGCTGGCGTTACGAATCCGATCGCACGTCGAACTTTACACCTGCCACCGATGGAACGACCGTCTATCTGCCGCTTAGCGAAGGGATCCTCGTCGCGTTGAGCGCTTCCGATGGACAGTTGCGATGGAAGGCCGACGTTGGCGGCAACTTCTCTGCGTCGCCGGTAGCGGATGAGCGGAGTGTTTATGCCGCTGGTCAATACGGGGCCGCCGTAGACGGCCAGCGCCACCCGCATGGAACGTTGCGCGCCCTGAGCAAAACAACCGGGGTGACTGTGTGGATGAGAACCTTGCAGGCGCCGCTCGGCGGCAGTCTGCTTGTCGGCGAGAACGCTTTATTCGCCGGCGGCGCGGATGGAAAAGTCTACGCGTTTGACAAACGCAGCGGACTAACTCTCTGGGTGAACCAGTACACGGAAGCGTTTTCGAGTCAGCCCGCAGCCGCGCGGCATTTGCTCTACATAGGCAGCGAGCAGGGATCTTTGTTTGCCCTGGACCAGGCTACCGGGAATGCTGCGTGGCATTATCAGACGCGCGGCCCTATCCAGGGACCAATCGCCATCGTCAACGGCACCATTTGTTTTGGATCCGGCGATGGATATATTTACGCCTTGCGCGAATCAAACTCCAAACTGATTTGGCGGCGCAGGACCGGCGCAGCAGTTCAGTCTGTAGTGTCAGTAGAGAACGGTCTGCTCGCGGCCTCGCTCGATAATTTTGTTTACCTGTTGTCGGCTAACAGAGGTTCCTTGATCTGGCGCCGCATGCTTCCCGGCCGGATATCGGCGCGCCCGATTACTGCGCCCGATGGCGCGCTCTTCACGCCGCTCTCGACCGACAGTGCGATCGTCCTCGGCCTACGGGACGGCAAGCCGGTTAACACCCTGTCAATTGGCGAAGAAAATAGCAGCAGCGCGGCACCAATCACAGCCAACGATCTCGTGTTAGTGACGACACCCCACGGATTGTTGGCATTCGCCCGGCCACCCGAAAAGCCTTAAGGAGTCTTAGTCAGAAGAGCGTTGAGCCGGAGTCTAGACTTCGTGGATTTCTGCCGATTGTCTTTCCGGCGAGCGGCGAATCAGCGGCGCCATGACGCGCAAAAGCAGTCCGTGTACGACATAGGCCACTACGAGCAAAAGCAACACCCAACGTGAGTACAAATAGATCAATCCCGCCAATGCGATCATCGCAATTACGAGGCGAGCGTTGCGCCTCCCCGCCCCGAGTGATTTGAGGCTCGTGAAGCGCAAGGTGCTGACCATCAACACGCTAAGAAATGCCACCAGCACCATCACCAAGCCCGCGAGAAGGTCAGCGCGTTGCGGAGCGTACCTGATTGGCGTCGGAGCAAAGTGAACAATCGCTGCGATCAAGCATCCGGCCACCGGGATTGGTAGACCAACGAAACTCTTCTTGTCAACTTTCTGCGTGCCTTCCGCCAACGGCCGCGGTCGCGAAGCTTGAACGTTGAATCTCGCCAACCGAAAGCCGCCGCAGATCACATACATGAAAGAGAGGAACCAGGCCAGCTGGTGAATGTTGCCCCACGATTCGAGCGCCGTTCCGTACCCCCAGGCATACACCAGCATTGCCGGAGCTAACCCGAACGAAACAATGTCGGCCAGCGAATCCAACTGAATTCCGATTTCAGTGGTGCTCTTCGTCATCCGCGCGATACGGCCGTCGAGCGTGTCGCACAGAACAGCCCATCCTATCGCCATCGCCGCATAGTCAAACTGCTGTGCGGCCAGTTGCGCCTGCGCCGCGCCGCCGATCCCCAACAGGCGAAACCCGTTCATCGTGGCCATGAGTGAAAAGAACCCCGCGAGAATATTCAGCGCCGTGAAAAGCGACGGCACCACGTACACGCCCTTCTTCAAACCGTTATGGCCTGATGGAGCCGGCGTTGGGCTAAATGCATTTCCTGTCTGGAAACGAGGAAGGCTCATTTCGTGATTCTTCCGATTATCGTTACTCCGCCCCGCACGTACGTTCCTTCTTCGACCACAATTTCAACGGACGCCGGCATGACCAGGTCCGTGCGCGAACCAAACTTTATCATCCCAAAGCGCTCGCCACATTCTACCCTCTCCCCTTCCCGCTTCCAACAAACGATCCGGCGCGCCAGAATTCCCGCGATTTGGGTACACCTGACGGTCACCCAAGACCCGCGAATTGTGAGCGTATTCTGCTCATTCAGCAAGCGCGCCTTCGCGTTCGTGGCCATCAGGAACTTGCCGCTTCTGTAACTGATTCCCGTGATTTCGCCCCCGATCGGCGAACGGTTGACGTGAACGTCGAGAGGTGAAAGAAAGATGCTGACCAGCGATTCTGAATTCTCGCGGCCGTCCGCTCGCTTCACTACGGTGATTCGGCCATCCGCCGGGGCTACGACGATTCCCGGCTCGGTAGGAACCAGGCGTCGCGGATCGCGAAAGAAGAACGCCATGAACCCGGCCACGGCCAGCAGCCCCAACGATATTGGCCAGTAGCCGAAGAAAGCGGGAGGCACGCCTAAGACGATCGGCGCAACCACGAATGGAATTCCGTCGCGAATCATAGTTTCGGAGAGCCTACGTCGCAAGCCAACGCGATTAGAACAAAACGGGGCGCAACAGTGGATCTGTCGTCCCCGTCTTAGTCAATTTGGAATCACCCAAATGGGCCTCCGCAGAACGGGCCGCCCGGACTCTGACGATATTAGTGCTCAGTACTCACGCCCTTCTCATGTTGGAGCATTAATGAATACATCTGATCTTTTATAGCTAACTTCTTCTTCTTCAGCGTAACTTCTTCCATCTGCTCTTCGTCGCTCGGATATGAAAGCGAAGATAATTCACTCAGGCGCTCTTCGTAACGACCGTGTTCGCGGGCGAGCTCCCGAAACTCAGGATTGCTCGTCATCAGTTCAGCCTTAACGCTCTCGATTTCCATTTCGGTAATCTCCTCTCAAAATGTTCAGGTTGGAAAGAAAAGTGTTTACGCGGTGAGAAGTGCCTGCGGCAGCTCGTCATGGTGCGAATGTTAGCCCAATCGGCGACGTCAAATCAAGGCTTCAATCTCAAGGAAACAGACATTAGGAGGGCATCTTCCACAGGCGCCGTGTAATATCGCTGGCGGCGTCCCGCGACCCGAAAACCGCAACGGCGATAAAGGCCCTGGGCGGCGCTGTTTCCCTCGCGGACTTCGAGAAAAGCCAGGCAGCCGCCGTTTCGCCGGCCCCACTCAAGCACAGCCTGAAGCAACTGCGCCGCAATCCCCCGCCTGCGAAACTCTGGTCTCACCGCCACGTTGTAAACGTGCAGATCCGTACCGATAAGACGCGAAACGATGAACCCGGCAACTGCGTCGCCCGCCGAATCGGCGCGAGCTACGACCATTATGACCTCTTCTGGCGACTGCAATTCCCTGTGATAGGCGTCCCAGCCCCAGGGACTAAGCCCGGAGCCTTCCTCGATCTCGACGACCGCGAGCAGATCGTGTTCGGTCATGCGAACAATCGCAATGTCCCGATCGCGATCGCCCATCATGGGTTTTGCTGTAGCCATCGTTCGTGGATCTCCGCATCGGATGCGCGGACGTAATTCGCCCGCAGTGAGCTGGCGTCAGTCGCCTTTCCATCTCGGTAGTCGGACAGCGCCAATGCTGCAACCGAGTTGGCCAGGTACTCAGGTTGGGCGGCAAGACTCCAAGCCATCTGCGTTTCTGTCGACTCTCCTTCCCCACATCCTATCCGGTGCTCGACCGCGCGCAGCCGGAAAGTTTCGATATGCTGGTGCGCTCCTTCACCCGCCAACCTGATTGGGCGTTCCTTGCCGTATCTCTCGACCAGCTCGCTGGGTTTGATATGGACTGCGCCGTCGAGAGCCTGAACAATCTCGCCACGCACGGAGAACGCTTGCGCGTAGACCTCTCCGCGCCCGGCCGGCAAGATCGATACGGTCGTCTCCGAATCGCCGGCCGCATGGGCGACTGCGGCTAACGTGGACACAGGCAGGCATGGTCTCTGAACGCAAACGGCGAAAGCCTTGACGGTAGCCAGGCCAATCCGCAAGCCGGTGAAACTCCCTGGGCCCACGGTGACCGCGAACAAATCAACATCAAATAGCTTTGCGTTCCCCTTACGCAAAACGCGTTCGATATTATCGATCAAGTCCATCGAGTGCGAAGACGATGCATCACCCAGCACGGCGCTCAGGACCTCTCCGCCGAGCACCAGGCTTACGCTACCGGCGCGGGTCGACGTTTCAACCGCCAGAATCAATGGCTCTCGCTTTGCGCGCATATTCCAGTTCGTGGTTTGACACCGAACACAACGGGCGCAATGATCTTAAACCACACTATCGCTCCAGGTGCAATTCGTTGCGGAGTTTTGCTTGGCCTGCTGATTGAATTTGTGATTGGTCGCGATTGCTTGCAAACGAGATGAGAATCGGAGTTCTAACAGGCGGAGGCGATTGCCCCGGACTGAACGCCGCGATTCGCGCGATTGTTCGACGCGCGTCCGCAGACACGGTCGAGGTTCTGGGAATCCGTAACGGCTGGCTCGGTCTGGTCGAAAACGATTGCCTCGAGCTGACGCGTTCCGCGGTGATCGGCATCCTGCCTCGTGGCGGCACGATTCTGGGAACCTCGCGGTTCAATCCCCTCAAAGATAAGCAGTCCGTCGTCCGCCTGAAAGAAAACTGGGAGACGCATAAACTGTCGGGCC
>WNEY01004963.1_pt1 | contig 10235 bp, 13 predicted proteins | sample 5400531 | NCBI WGS metagenome assembly WNEY01 (sample SAMN13153338, study PRJNA577476) | soil metagenome | isolation source: 200 cm saprolite under Douglas fir tree site 1 | place: USA:California | collected 2015-04-18
TCATCCAGGCGGCCTGGCGCCGCCCCGGCCGACATGCGCGGCCGCGGCTTGCGAGCGCTGAGATCGAAACGGGAAGCCGGCGAAGTCGCTCATGCCCGCGGAGCTGGCGGACTCCGAGCGACGAGCGGGAGCGACGGGGCTCGAACCCTCGTTCGACACCGCATCGAGATCCGTGAGTGAGCGCCTCGTCCGCGCTCGCGGCTAGCGTCGCGTCATGGATCCGAGACGACTCCTCGCGCGGCTCGCTCGCGGCGACGTCGCGAACGTCTCCTTTTACGACTTGCGGCGGCTGGTCGAGATGTTGGGTTCGAGCTGCGGCGGACGAGCGGGAGCCACCACATCTTCGTTCACCCTGACGTTCCAGAGCTTCTCAACCTGCAGGAGGTGCGTGGCGAGGCGAAGCCTTATCAAGTTCGCCAGTTTCTCCGCCTGGTCGAGCGCTACGCTTTGCGATTGGAGGAAGACCGACGTTGAGCGACTACCACATCAACGTTTTCTACAGCGACGAGGACGGTGGCTATATCGCCGACATCCCCGACCTCGAGGCCTGCTCGGCGTTCGGCAAATCGCCCGAAGAAGCGCTCGCCGAGGTCGAGAAGGCGAAGGAGGCGTGGCTTGCCGCCGCGCGAGAGGCCGGAAAGCCCGTTCCCGCACCTCGCTATCGACCGGCGATCTACGTCAAGTAGCGGACTCCTTGCGACGCGGGTGGGCTATCGGCGCCTGCGACGTCTCTCCGCTTCCTCCCACCAGTCGACCTCGTCAGCTTCGCCCGGGCACAGCTCGAGTGTCCGGGCGACGAAGACGGTGTGGGATCCGCCGCCTCGCGACCAGCAGAACTTCCAGAGCTCTCGCGCCGCCTTCGAGTAACGGTGAATTACTTCGTCCACGTCGTGGACGTCCATCTCGCCGGCGCGGTAGCGCGCGACCGCCTGCTCTACGCGCTCGACGAGCTTGGCGAGTTCGGCCTCGTAGTAGGCGGAGACGCGCTCGCGCGCTGCTCGCCGTTCCGCCTTGGTGGCCGCGTGCATTACGGACGAGCCTACGCCTCCGTCTCTGATCGGTCGAGGCCTTGGCGGCAATCGCCGACGACCGGTCAGCCCCAGAAGATCCCGGTGGGATCCGCGTCGATCTCGGATAGGAGCGGTCCGATGTTACGGCTCGGCTTGAGTCCTGAGTACGGATGCCAACGGTCGTTGCTGTCGCGCCAGTAAAGCGACCATGTGCGCGGCGCGCCGTCGTAGCGGAGCTGTGCGATCTTCTGGCTGCTCCACTCCGGCCCGAAGTCGGGTCGCCAGGGCGGCCGTCGCTCGATTATCGTGATCGCATTCCCGCGCAGGGCGAATTCGAGCCGGACCTGGTCGCGCAACTCCGCAGGTACGCGCTGCTCACAGAACGCCTCGACTTGTCGTTTGGCGTTGACTCTCACCAGCTCCGGAATGGCCACTTCGGCAACCGTACGTCCTCCCAGAAGCAGCGTGCGCGGTGCGCTCGCCGGTGTCGATCGCGCGAGTGAACTTGGAAGGCACCGATTTGCAGGAAGCTTCAGCGGGAGCGATGGGGCTTCGACCCCCGAAAGACACCGCATCGAGATCCGCGCTTGATGCGGTCACCTCCTGCGCGGCTTACCAAAGCAATGCGCCTGACCTCCGGCCTCTCCGGTCGGCGCGCGATTACATCTACACGCGCGGCGTTTGTGGAGAACGGACGACACGCCGAGCGAACACGCCGGCGGGCCGAGCGAGCACCCCGGCGGGCCACGAGTGGCCGAACGAGACACAGTTGGCTCCAGGCGACCCTAGTCCGAGGAAACCTGGAAGTGCCAGATGATCGCCGCCGGATTTTCCCGGTAGGCCGCGTTCGTGGCGGCGGTGCAGAAACGGTGCAACGCCCAGATGTTCGGAGGATTCCCTGGGATGTGGTCTGGCGGTGGAGCGCCGTCGAAGAGGTCTATACCGTCGTCGTCGACCAGCGGAGACGGTCGCCTCGGCTCCTCGCACCGGCGAACCTGTAAGCCCAGAGGGAGCGCAGCCGCGAGGAAGTCACTTGCGAGGCGGCTCCAGGTGGGCATGTACCCGAAGTTGCCATCGGGCCCGATCTTCACCAGAGGCAGGCCGATGTCGCCGATCAGGCCGCGCGAGTCGGAGATCACCAGGTGCCCGTTCGGTCGGAGGACGCGGACGAACTCGCCGAGCGCCTGCGCCAAGTCGGCGACATGGCTGAGTGCGATCGCGCAGACGACCAGATCGACGGAATCGTCGGCGAGCGGCACGTCGTGCAGGTCGGCCTCGTAGAACTCGCCCTCGGGGATCCTCTCGCGGGCGAGGCGGAGCATCTCGGGCGATGTGTCGACGCCAATCACCTTATGGCCGAGCGACGCGAGATATGCGGTGTGGCGGCCCGTACCGCAGGCGGCGTCGAGAGCGACGCCAAGCGGGAGGCCGTCGAGGATCTCGCGCACGAGCGGCTGTTCCAGATCAAGGAGTTGGTTTCCCGGCTCGTCGTAGAACGCAGCCCAACGCGCATAGCCTTCGCGCGTCGTGATCGGACGCGCCTCGACGCCGTCGCCCAACTCGTCGACGGAGCCCAGGAGTGCCCGGATCTCGCAGAGGCGGGCGATGGTGAAGTCCCGGTCGTACACGCCGGAGAACGCCCGGAGCAGGGCTATGCCTTCCAGGCCGAGGAGATACGCCAACGGGTGCTGGTAGATCACGGGCGCGTCGATGCGGGGAATACTCGCCGATCCTGCGAGGAGGGCAGCAGCGGGGCTAGGCCGCTCCCGCCGTTACGCTCCCGCTGATGACGGGTGCGGTGCTTCTGGCTGAGGCGGAGCGGGTGCTTCGCGAGCATGGTCCTGCGGAGTTCGCGACGACGATCGACGTTGCGCCGGAATGCATCGAGTATGTGCGAGCGGTGGAGGACGAGGAGGCGTGGAAAGCGGCGTATCCGTCGGTCGAGGCGTTCTACGCCGCGCACGAGGGCCGGCATCCGTGCATCCGCGTCTACGGTGCCGTTCGTCGGGAGATCGAGCAGGCCGACCCGTCGCACGGTCCCGGCGGGACGATCGCGCAGCGAGTAGAGCGGCTTTGCCGCGAAGCGCAGACCCAGTAGCGCGGAGTCCCGATCACCCTGCGCGCCGTCATACATCGAGCCCGGCCGGGCGCGGGCGGTTGAGCATCGGGATCACTCTGTCGAAGACAAAACGAACGATGGGGCGACGCTCCGCGATCGCGACGATGCGGTCGCGATCTCCTTGCGCTTCCTGCAGCTCTCCGACGATCAGTTGAGCTAGAGCTTCGACGAGTTCGAGCTTGTCCAGCTCGACGGAGCCATGTTCCTCGCGGCGGGCGAGATCGATCAGCGACTCGGCCAGGCCTGGAGCGCCGCCTTTCGGCGCCCGCGCGCACCGATCCGCATGATGTTTCTCCAACGACTCCGGGTCGAGCCGGAGCTCGGCGGGCTCGCGCCCGGAAGGTGGATTGGCTGCGATCTCGCGAGCGAGCTCGACCAACTCCGCCGCGGAAGCGTTCGACGCTTCGAGGCTGCCCTCGAAGAGGAGGACGTCCTCGCGATGCACCGTTCCGCGGCCCACGGCCCCGTTGAGGTATTCGGCCATGAGCCCTTCTCTGTCGACGATGACGACGGTGCGTCGCGAGTAAGCGCTCAGCGTCCGCACGATTCCTCGATCCGGGCCGCGGCGCCGGCCCCGTCGAGGTCGCTAAACGTCAGCTCGTCTTCGACGGCGCCCCACCCGAGTAGCGTGCCGACCAGCGTCTCCACGATGATCCGCTCGCTCGCGCCTTCGCCCACCACATGGACGCCGTGCGGGTAGAGCTCGACCGTTTCCAGCTCTGCCTTCACTTCGGCCGGCTCGAACGGCGCGGCAGGGCCCCGCTCGTATAGGCGCGCTCGCTCGCGTTGGCGGCCGTCCATGGGCCACGTCGGAGGGTGCGGGGGGTGGTTCTCCGGCGAGGTAGGTGAGGAACCTTCGTAAGACTTCTGCCGCGTTGAAGTGGTCCTGTGCGCGACGCGCGGCGCCGCGCCAACGGATGTGGTACGCGCGCGGGCGAGCGCGGCGCAGCATGACAAGTCCATCGTTCGGCTCGTGATCCAGGCCGCGCTCGACGAGGAAGTAGTAGGCCCGGACGAGTTCGTCACTGGTTGCGCCAATCTCGGCTAGCAGCCGTTCGGTGTCGAGGGTGAAGTCGGGCCGCGCTTCTTCGCCGGCTTCCACCCAGGTTCCTGGCTCTGGCCCGTGTACGAGGCTCACGCGGGCAGTTACGCGCGGCCAGTAATACGGCTGCAACCGCACGAGGACCTTTATCAGCGGCCGCCAGGCGTCGTCGAGGCTTCTCCACGTTTGGTCCTGCATCTCGGAGAAGCCACGCAGGCGTTCGACTCGCTCTCCGCGCTCGGGCTCGGACAGAAGCAGCGTCTCGACCGAAATGTCGACGCCTGTCCAGCGCAGAACGTCATCGAGGTAGAGCAGTTGCCAGGGCGAGTACAACGCCGAAACGTTCGTGTAGCCGGGCTCGACCTCCCACGCATACGTATCCCATGGCTTTGAGTCCTCCTCCTCGCGAAAGCGGAGGTTGGCGGCTGCCTCGGCAGGGACGGCCCAGCCGCTCATGTAAGGACCCAGCGAGAACGCGATCGGCCGCAGGGCGTCGTTCACGTCGAGATCCTCGAACGGATCTTGGCCCAACCCAATCCGCAATTTACGCTCGCTCGCTGCAGTCCTGAAGCGATCACTGGAAACCAGCTCCCGCTGCGCGAACGCGCCGCGCTCGTACAGAGCGCGCCACGACACCGTTACGCCTAGCGGTGGAGGTACGCGCATCACCCTCATGGATGGCGAAACGCTACCCACGCCGTGCTGGAAATCGGTTCTCGCCGGATCTTGAATCGCACCGGCTCGCGTGCGCGTCGGTCCACAGTCGGCGGTGAGCGGCAGATTTCGCCCACGTGCGCGTGTGTGGCCTCGTCAGCCGCTGATCCGCGCGCGCTGGGTCTTGGGCGGGGTTCGACAAGAACGGCGGACACGGCCCGAGGTGGCTGACGCCGCCGGAACGCGGACCGCTGTTCGAGCGGACGGAGGGGGCGCCGTTCTGGGCGCCGACATGGGCGCCGGTCCGGACCGGAGGACCCAAACTGGGTGCAATGCCGCATGAAGAGCCGAATTCCGGCGCCGAACCGTAACCCGACAACTCGGTGAAAAACGTAGCTGGCGCTTGCGGCTAACGCCGCGACGGAGGGCGAAGACACTCGCGGGAGCGGCGCGGCTCGAGAACCTAGGGCTTCAGCCGCCAGCCGCGCGCGACGAGGGCGACGGCCGCCGTGAAGGCTGCGATAGCGACCAGCGCTGCGACCGTGAGCGCGACTGCAGTCGATGCTTCGTGGAAGCCGGTGAGACCGGATCGGGTCGCATCCACGAGGTAGTAGATCGGGTCGATCCGGGTGAGCGTGGACCAGGGCTGGTCGAGGGTGCGCGCGGAGTAGAAGACGCCGCCGACGAGCGCGAGCGGGGTGATGACGATGTTGGCGATGAAGGCGTGCTGGTCGAACGTGTCGGCCCAGATGCCGGTGATGACGCCGAGGCTCGAAAAGACGAGGCCGGTGATGAGGAGGGTGGCGGCCGCAGTCACCGGCTGCGCTCCTTCGTGCGCGAACGGGAGCGAAACGAGCGCGACGGCGAACGAGGCGACGAGGCCGCGGAGGAGGCCGCCGCTCATGTAGGAGAGCGCGAGCTGCCACGTGCGAAGCGGAGAGGTGAGGACGTCTTCGATGTAGCCCTCGTTCTTGGCTTGGAAGAGGCTGGTCGAGCAGTTCGCGAAGGCCTGTCCAGCGACCGTCATCACGAGCAGGCCGGGCAGGATGAAGCTCAGGTAGGGGATGCCCTCGACACGGTGGATGCGGTCGCCGAGCGCGCCGCCGAAGACGGCGAGGAAGAGGACGGCGGTCACGATGGGCGGCAGGATCGTTTGTGTCCAGAGTGAGAGGACGCGGCGCGTCTCGCGGCCGGTTAGAGCGAGCGTTCCGCGGCGCTGTCGAACGCGGAGCTCGAGCGTGCTCACGCGCGCATCGCCTCCACGTACGCGTCTTCAAGCCGGTCGCCGCCGAAACGGTGGGTCAGTTCTGCCGGTGTTCCCTCCGCGGCGATCCGGCCAGCGCGGATGAAGGCGATACGTTCACAGAGCGCCTCGGCTTCCTCCAGGTAGTGGGTTGTGAGGAGCAGGGTCAGGCCTTCCTCGCTGTGCAGGCGGCGCAGGTAGCGCCAGAGCTCATGCCGCAGCTCAAGGTCGACGCCCGCGGTCGGCTCGTCGAGGATCAGCAGCCGCGGCCGGTGGACGAGCGCGCGCGCGATCAAGAGCCGCCGGCGCATCCCGCCCGAGAGCCGGTTCGGCTTTGTGCTCGCCTTCGCGGCGAGGTCGAAGACCTCCAGCAGTTCGTCGGCTCGCTGCTCGGACTCGAGCTTCGGCACACCGAAGTAGCGCCCGTGGTAGGCGAGCACCTCGCGGGCGCTGAGGAAGCGGTCGAGGTGGACCTCCTGCGGCGCGACACCGACGAGCAGGCGGCTCTCGAGATCGGTGACCGCGTCGTGGCCGAAGACGAACGCGCGGCCCGCCGGCGCCCGCACGAGGCCCGAGATCGCGCCAATCAGCGTCGTTTTGCCGGCGCCGTTTGGTCCGAGCAGGCCAAAGAAGCAGCCGCTCGGAATACGGAGCTCGAGCTCATCCAGCGCGCGCGTTCCGTCGGCGTAAACCTTGGTCAGCCGCTCGACCAGGAGGGCAGCGCTCGCCCGATCGAAGGTCGCGTTTGCCGTCATCTCGCCCCGAGGCTACCGTCGTACCGCGATGAAGCGGCCGCCCTTCACGACGGTGGGCGCGGTCGGCGTAGCAGCTGGCTGCGCGGGCATGGTCGCGATGCTGCCGGGCGCCGCCGCGGGACTGTTGGGCGCTATTGGGATCAGCAGCTCGGGCGCACTAGCACGGACACTCTCGCCCGTCGCCGAGCCGTTGTTCATCGTCTCGGCGGTTCTCGTCATGCTCGGCGCGCTCGCTTGCAGCCGCCTCGTCGTGGTGCTCGCCGTCGCCGGCAGCGCTCTCCTTTACCTCTCGATGTTCCAACTTGCCTCGGGCGGTTCGTCGAGAAGCGGCTCGATGTCGATGATGAGCATGCAGCGGCCGCACCGCGCATCGCTTCACGCCGAGCCGGTGAGTTTCTACCTCGGCCTCGCGCTCCTCCTGTCGGCATTCGCGTTCAGCTTCTGGCGTCGCCGCCGCCGCCAGTGCAGGCCGCTGTTCCGGTTACGGGAGCCGCTTACCGCGGGGCGATAGCGAGCCGCGACGGATAGACCTCCCCGCTGTTGCTGCTTGGGCGCGGAGCTCCCGGTCAGTGACAGTTCGGTGACAGTTCAGTGACAGTCGCGATTTGGCCTGTCACTTTTTGGGGTCGTTTTGCGCATTGGTCCTATGGATGCCTTAAAGGACCGAATGAGGTCCGGGCTGCGACCCCGCAGAGAGGAGGCTGATGCAGAGGAGGACTAAGGGCGGCGCACATGGCCCCGATGGCCGCGGCGGGCGGGCCGGGCGCGAGTGGACTTGACGAGCCGGCGAAAGGACGGTCTCATGGACGATCCGCCAAGGCTCCGAGTCGTAGGAGGTCAAGCCGATGCCGAGGACGAGCAGTTGCACCCCGAGGTCGCCGAGTTCGTCCGCTGGTTCACGAGCTGGTGGCTCACGCGCGGGCTCGAGCTCGTCGCCGAGGAAGAACCCGAGGAGCGGCATGCCGCCTGAACGACAGCCGCGCGCCGTCGCCTACGTTCGCGAGTCGACGGAAGAGCAAGGGCAGGGCTTCTCACCCGACGCGCAGCGCGAGGCGATCCGCAAGTTCGCCGCAGAGACCGGGCTGGAGCTGGTCGGCGAGTATTGCGACTTCCATTCCGGCTGGAAGCGCGCGGGCGGCCGACCGGAGTTTCAGCGGCTGATTGCGGACGCGGCGGACCGTCGCTTCGACTGCGTGCTCGTCTACCACACCTCACGCTTCGCGCGGAATCAGATCGAGGCGCGGCGCTACAAGCAGATGCTGCGCGAGCGGTTGGGGATCAAGGTTCTGTCGGTCACACAACCGCTGGTGCCGATCCGAGCGACCCGTCAGCGTTCCTCGCCGAGTCGATCCACGAGATGTTCGACGAGTACTACTCGGTCTCGCTTTCGTTCTGGACACGGACCGGCTTGCGCGAGAAGGCGCGGCAGGGACACTTCGTCGGCGCTCTTCCCTGGGGTTACCGCCGCGATCCAGAGAGTGCGCTTGCCATGCCTGATCCTGAGCGCGCGCCGCTCGTGCGCGAGTTGTTCGAGCGCTACGCGAGCGGCCAGGAGTCAGACCGGTCGCTTGCGGCTTGGCTGAATGCGAAAGGGGCGCGGTCGGCGAAAGGGCGGCCGTTCAGTAAGGACACCGTGCGCGAGATTCTTCTGAACAGCGCGTATTGCGGCTACGTCGGCGGCCTGCGGAGCAAGGACCGCTCGGTCCGCGGCTTGCACGAGGCAATCGTCGCCGAGGACATCTTCGATCGCGTGCAGGAAGTGCGCACCTGGCGTGCGCGTGTCGTCAAGCCCGGTCCGCCATCGGACGACTATCTGCTGCGCAAGCTCTTGCACTGCGAGCGGTGCGGCGCGCGTATGCACGGGACACGCGGTTCGCGACCGCCCGTGAGGCGCTACCTCTGCTCGACGCGCCGCCACGGGCACGACTGCGATCAGCCGATCACACGCGCGGAGCCTCTCGAGGAACAACTCGTCGACTGGATTTCCGACTTCACGCCCGACAAAGAGCTGCGCGCCGCGATCCTTGGGTCCATTCGCTGCGCCGCCCGCGGGTCCAATGACGATGCGATGCGGAGGCGCGAGCTCGTGGGGCAGCTCGAACGGTTGCGAGACCTCTACGTGATGGGCGATCTCTCCAAGAGCGAGTACGTTCTCCGCCGACAAGCGCTAGAGGAGGAGCTCGCGCGGAACAGCCCACCGTTTGACGCGCGCCTTGACAAGGCGGAAGAGCTGCTCGCCGACTTCGGTCGCGTCTGGGAACTCGAACATGACTCTGCGAAGCGCCGCCGGCTGCTCGCAACGCTGTTCGATCGCGTCTGGCAAGACGGCGGCACGATCGTCGCCGTGAAGCCGCGTGAAGCGTTCCTGCGCTACTTCCAGACAGCCGACGAACTGGCTCGTCGCCGCGAGAAGAAGCGCGGTGTCAAAAGCGGGAGCGACGGGACTCGAACCCGCGACCTCCGGCGTGACAGGCCGGTCTTGGGGCTTCCGGGCTGAGCGGGAATAGGCGGGGATTCCCGCCGTGAGCAGGGCTTTCCGGCTCTGCCGGTGCGGGGATTGCCGGGACTGGGCGTGAGCTTGCGGCGGCCTCGTGCGGGATGAGCGCGGGATGCGCTGTTGCCCGAGTTGCGAACGGGCGGGATGTGCGCGGGATGCGGCGGAACATTCCTGGGCGAATCGTGCTCGGCGAGGCGTCGTCGATCCGCGCCTGCCATCTCGATGCGGTTGGGCTCGGCGGCGGCGCTGGCGTGGCACGTGCTCTCGGTCGGCGAGCACCTCGGCGGTATCGAGCGCCCTATGCTCGGCGGTGTGGGTTGAGATGCCAGCCCGGCGGGTGCGCCGACGAGCGCGAGCGCCCGCCCATAGCCAGAAACGCTCGCGACTCCGTGCGCGTCGGCGGCCTCGACAAGGCGGCGGCCCAGGAGGGTCTTGGTCGAGGCCATCTTCGCGACCTCGGAGGCCTGGGTCGGAAGCGTGTTCGCGGTCTGGCTCCTCATGCCGACGGCCGCTGCTCGGGTTTGCGGTCGTGCTGCTGAACGCGGTCGCGACCGAAGGCTTCGTCGGGAAGCAAGGCTGATCGTCGGCGGTATTACGCTAGTCCGCGCCCGCGTACACGGTCACGCGGCTTTAGCGAGGAAGGAGACCACGATGCGTGCAATCACCGTCAACGAATACGGCGCGTCACCCGCACTGACGGAGGTGCCCGATCCGCACCCAGGACCGGGTCAGGTGCTGATCAAGATCGAGGCTGCCGGGATGAACCCGATGGACCTGTCGATGGCGGCCGGCGCATGGAAAGAACAGATGCCGGGGACCTTCCCGTTCGTTCTCGGCGCCGATCTCGCCGGTGTCGTCGAGGCCATCGGTGAGGGCGCCGGCAGGTTCCGGCCCGGCGACGAAGTGTTCGGCCAG
>WNEY01004964.1_pt1 | contig 10235 bp, 7 predicted proteins | sample 5400531 | NCBI WGS metagenome assembly WNEY01 (sample SAMN13153338, study PRJNA577476) | soil metagenome | isolation source: 200 cm saprolite under Douglas fir tree site 1 | place: USA:California | collected 2015-04-18
CCTCGCGGAACAGCCCGGAGAACGCCTGCGAGCCCGCCAGCCTTTGCCCGAACCGCACAGGCTCCGCTTCGGCATGATTGTCTGCCATGACGCACGCCTCACCTGCCCGAAAGAAATCCCATGCTGCGCTTCACCGGGGGGCATGTCTAGGAGCGAGCTGCAACACTCCCCGGGAACCTTGTGGCAAGATTCGGGCCGCGACCGCTGCCCCGAAATGGCACAAATGATCGGGTAGGAGCTCTCGCCTGCCTCACACGGCAAAAAAAGAGCCGCCGTTGCCGGCGGCTCGAAGTGATAACAGGGAGGCGTCAAACAGAGTGGACAGGAGCCACTCGATGTCCAGAAGCTGGACGACGTCAGTAGTGAGCGAGAAAGCTTAACGATGGGTTAACCGGCTCGATAAATCTGCGGCACCGCGTTTCAGCGTTTGAAGAACCGATCGGCCGAGGTCCGTGACGCCCGTTTGGCCGCCATCGAGGCCTCGAGCCGCGCGATCTCGGCCTTGAGCGCCGCGATGCGCTCGGCGAGCTCCTCGACCGAAAGCAGCGAGAGGTCCTGGCCGATCTCGTGAACCGGCTTTTTCTTCGGAAGCTCGTCCATCGTCATGTCGTGACCCTCGCGGAAAGCGGCGCCCCGAGGTTGTCACATTCCTCGCCGCCGATTACACAGGGGCGCTGCCCCGCACTTCACGCCCAGTTTGTTGAGGAAAGCATTGGATGTCCACCGTGCCGTCCGAGATGACCGCGATTGCCGTCCGCGAGCCCGGCGGGCCCGACGTTCTGGTGGCGCAGACGCGCCCGCCGCCCGCCCCCGGTCCCGGCGAGGTTCTGGTCAAGGTCGCGGCCGCCGGCGTCAATCGTCCCGACGTGATGCAGCGGCAGGGGCTCTATCCGCCGCCGCCGGGCGCATCGGAGATTCCCGGGCTCGAGATCGCCGGCGAGGTGGTCGCGCTCGGCAAGGGCGCCACCCGCTTCAAGCCGGGCGACAAGGTCACGGCCCTGGTGGCGGGCGGCGGCTACGCGCAATTCTGCCCGGTGCACGAGAGCAATGCGCTGCCGGTGCCCGGCAAGCTGTCGCTCGTCGAAGCGGCGGCGATCCCCGAGACGTTCTTCACGGTGTGGCACAACGTGTTCGAGCGCGGCGCGCTAAAACGCGGCGAAACCCTGCTGGTGCACGGCGGCAGCTCCGGCATCGGCACCACCGCGATCCAGCTCGCCAAGGCGTTCGGCGCGCGCGTCGTCACCACCGCGGGATCCGCAGAAAAATGCGAGGCCTGCGTTCGGCTCGGCGCGGACAAGGCCGTCAATTATCGTTCCGAGGATTTCGTCGCCGCGACCAAAGCCGCGACCGACGGCAAGGGCGCCGATGTGATTCTCGACATGGTGGGCGGCGACTACATCGAGCGCAATTACGAAGCCGCCGCCGTGGAGGGCCGCCTGGTGCAGATCGCGTTTCAGGGCTCCCCGCGCGCCAACGTCGATTTTCGCCGGCTGATGCTCAAGCGCCTGACCCATACCGGCTCGACGCTACGCGCGCGTTCGGTCCCGGAGAAGGCGGCGATCGCCCGCGCGATCGAGCAGAACGTCTGGCCGCTGATCGCGGCCGGAAAGGTCAAGCCGGTGATCTTCCGTACCTTCCCGCTGGCGCAGGCTTCGGCCGCCCATGCGCTGATGGAGACCAGCGCCCATATCGGCAAGATCGTCCTGACGGTGTGACGCAAGACAGGCGACGGACGACCTACCCGTGTCATCGCCCGGCTTGTCCGGGCGACCCAGTAAACCCGGTTCATGAGACCCGGCACGGTACATCGACTGTGATGGCTACTGGGTGGCCCGCATGCGCGGGCCATGACATTCGGAGGTCTGGCTCTCCGTCGTGCGCGCTCCGTCGTCCGGCTCCCCGCCTCATCCCCGACACACTCTTGGGCAAGGCGTGACAATCTTGCCCTGGCGCCGCCGCCCCGCTACTCATCGGGCCGCGGCCGCGGATCGATATGGCGGTTCGGAGGGGGCGAAGGCGCCCCCGACCGCCGGATCGCGACGAGACAACAAGCAAGGGGCCGCCGCGAGGAGGATGTCGATTGCGTTTCAGCTGCGCCAGCACAGCGGTGGGGGCGCTCATCGCTCTTGCGCTCGGCGCAGGTGCCGCGCGAGCCGTGGACGCGGTCAACGTCCGCCTCGACGTGCCGGCGATCGACCTCACCGACGCGGTCGAGCATCAGAGGACCGACACCGACCGCATTCAGGTATCGACTGCGCCGGGCGCCGACGGCATCGTGCGCCGCATCGAGGTGCGCTCGCGCGAGGCCAACAACAATTGGGTGGTGTTCGCGCTCGCCAATAACGGCGACGAGCAGATCGACCGGCTGATCGTGGCGCCGCATTACCGCATGGTCGGATCCGGTCTGCTGTGGCCGGACCTCGGGCTTTCGCGGATCGTCAGCATCACGCCGAGCTCGGGCGATCGCCCGGAACGCCAGGACAGCCCCAATTCCGATATCTTTCGCATCACCCTCGATCCGGGCTCGGTCGTCACCTTCGTGATGGAGATGCGCACCGACCGCCTGCCGCAGCTCTATCTATGGGAACCGGAAGCCTACAAGGACAAGATCAACAGCTTCACGCTCTACTACGGCATCGTCATCGGCATCGCCGGACTGCTGGCGCTGTTCTTGACCATCCTGTTCGTGGTCAAGGGCAGCATCATGTTCCCGGCCGCGGCGGCGCTGGGCTGGGCGGTGCTGGCCTATATCGGCACCGATTTCGGTTTCTGGGGCAAGGTGTTCGACCTGAGCGCGGGCGCCGAGCGCATCTGGCGAGCCTCCGGCGAGGCGATCCTGGCGGCGACGCTGCTCGTGTTCCTGTTCGCCTATCTCAATCTCAATCGCTGGCACGTGCGCTACGTGCACATCACGGCGGGATGGCTGACCTTCCTCGGCGCCCTGGTGGCGCTGGCGCTGTTCGATCCGCCGGTCGCCTCCGGCATCGCCCGGATGTCGCTGGCTTTGGTCGCGGTCGCGGGATTCGGCCTGGTCATCTATCTCGCCCTGCACGGCTTCGATCGCGCCGTGCTGCTGATCCCGACCTGGCTGTTGCTCATGGTCTGGGTGTTCGCCGCCGGCGCCGCGGTGACCGGGGCGGTGACCAACGACATCATCGCGCCGGCGCTGCTCGGCGGCCTGGTGCTGATCGTGATGCTGATCGGCTTCACGGTGATGCAGCACGCCTTTGCGGGCGGCGTGACCACCGGCATCGTCTCCGACGTCGAGCGCCGCGCGCTGGCGCTGACCGGCGCCGGCGACATGATCTGGGACTGGGACGTGTCCGCCGACAAGGTCTATACCAGCCCCGAGACCGAGGCCCTGCTCGGCCTCAAGCGCGGCGCGCTCGAAGGCCCCGCCGCGCGCTGGCTCGACGTGCTGCATCCGCTCGACCGCGACCGCTTTCGCGCCGCGCTCGACAGCGTGCTCGAGCAACGGCGCGGGCGCCTGACCCAGGACTTCCGGCTGCGCACCCCCGACGGCCATTATCTGTGGCTCGCGCTCAAGGCGCGGCCGGTGGTCGGATCCGACGGCGAAGTGGTGCGGCTCGTCGGCACGCTGACCGACGTCACCGAGTTCAAGAACGCGGAGGAGCGCCTGCTGCACGACGCGGTCCACGACAACCTGACCGGCCTGCCCAATCGCGAGCTGTTCCTCGATCGGCTCGAAGCGGTGCTCAACTTCGCCAAGGCGGATGCGGCGATCAAGCCGACCGTGATCGTGATCGATCTCGACCGCTTCAAGCAGGTCAACGATTCGGTCGGCATCGCGGTCGGCGATTCGATCCTGCTCACCTTGGCGCGGCGGCTCGGACGGCTGTTGAAGCCGCAGGACACGCTGGCGCGGCTCTCCGGCGACCAGTTCGCGCTGATCCTGCTTTCCGAAAGAGAATCGGAACGCATCATCGCCTTCGCTGAGACGCTGCGCAAAGGATTGCGCGCGCCGATCACTTTCAACGACCGCGAGATCTTCCTGACCGCCTCGATCGGGCTGGCGCTCAGCGACGGCCAGCCGAACCGCACCGAGGAGGTGCTCAAGGACGCCGAGCTCGCGATGTACCACGCCAAGCGCATCGGCGGCGACCGCATCGAGGTGTTCAAGCCGTCGATGCGCGCGCGCAAGACCGACCGGCTCACGCTCGAATCGGAGCTGCGCCGCGCGCTCGAGCGCGACGAGATCACCATCCTCTACCAGCCGATCGTGCGGCTGGAGGACCGCTCGGTCGCCGGGTTCGAGGCGCTGGCGCGCTGGGACCATCCCAAGATGGGCCGCACCTCGCCGTCGGAATTCATCGCGATCGCCGAGGAGATCGGTCTCATCGTCGATCTCGGCATGTTCGTGCTGGAGCGCACCGCCAAGCAGCTCGCGAGCTGGCAACGCACCGTGCGCCAGCGCGACCCGGTGTTCGCCAGCGTCAACATCTCGTCGCGGCAATTGCTGCGGCAGGATCTGATCCACGATCTGCGCACGGTGATCGCGCGCTCGGGGCTCGCCCGCGGCACGCTCAAGCTCGAGCTGACCGAATCGCTGGTGATGGAGAACCCCGAGCACGCGGCGCAGATGCTCACCCGCATCCGCGAGCTCGGCGCCGGCCTCGCGCTCGACGATTTCGGCACCGGCCACTCCTCGCTCGCCTATCTGCAGCGCTTCCCGTTCGACACCATCAAGATCGACCAGTCGTTCGTGCGCACCAACGGCAAGGGCAGCCGGCCGGTGATCCTGCGCTCGATCGTCTCGCTCGCCCACGACCTCGGCATGGAGGTGGTGGCGGAAGGCGCCGAGACCGACTCGGATGCGGTCGAGCTCTACCAGCTCGGCTGCGAATACGCGCAGGGCTACCATTTCGGCGAGCCGATGAGCGCCGACGCGGCGCGCGCGCTGCTGCAGGCGGAAAGCTCGCGCGAGCAGAGTGAGACGCCGCGCAAGCGGATCGTTCAGTAGGCTCCAAACCCCGACACGCTGCTTGGCGCGTCAGTCTGTGGCGGATGAATCGTCGTAGAACTGTGCGAGCGACGGCGGCCGGTCCGGCAGCCCCAGCTCGGACCAGCGTTGCGCCACGCGGTCATAGGTGCTGCGCCGCAGGAACGTCCTGGTCGGCGATTGCCGGATGTAACGATACGGCGTGCAGGCGTCGACCAGCACCTTCGAGCCATAGGGCTTGGCGTCGGGCGCGAGGCTCGGATCGGCGCGGAACGACATCGTCTTGCGCAGCACGTCGAGGTCGTCGCTCGGATTGCAGCGCGTGCTCAAGGCCCACACCACCTCGTCGAAGTTGGTCGGGTCGACGTCGTCGTCCACCGCGATGATCCACTTGGTGTAGTAGGAGGCGGTCGGGCACTGCGCCGTCAGCGCAAGCGCCTGCGCGGCATGGCCGGGATACATCTGCTGCAGCGACACGACCGCCATGCAGTTGCCGGAGGCGGCGGACGGGTGACAATAGACGCCCTTGATCCCCGGTATGCCGACGCGGTCGAGGTCGTCGAGGATGCGGGCGGCGCGCATGATCGACTGATATTCGCCGATCTCGCAGGACGGATAGGTCGCCATCAGCGCCGCCGTCATGATCGGCGATCTGCGCAGATGAACCGCCTTGACCTCGATCACCGGCTTGCGGGCCGCCGCCCCGCTGTAGAAGCCGTGAAATTCTCCGAGCGGGCCTTCTGTCTCCAGGTCGCCCGCGTGGGCAAGTCCTTCGATGACGATCTCGGCGCGCGCCGGGATCGGCAGGCTGACATACTCGGCTTCGGTCAATTGCACCGGATGTCCCATGATGCCGCCGGCGGCGTCCAACTCGGACTCGTCGGGACCGAAGCGCATGCCGGCGACCATGAACAGGACCGGGTCGATGCCGAACGCGGCGACGATCTCGCACGGCTTGCCCTGTGCCCACTGGCCTTCGCAATCGACCTCGCCGTGACGCCCCGGCACGAAGTTCAGTCCAATCCGGGTGGCCGAATAGAGCTGCTGGCGATAGCAGCCGACGTTCAGCCGTCCCGAGGTCGGATTGGCCGTGATGGTGATGCCGCCGGTCCCGATATAGGGACCGCCGTCAGCCGGCCAGAACGTCGGCACCGGCAGACGCGTCAAATCGATCTCGCTTCCTCGCAACACGACCTCGTTGACGGGCGCGTCCTCGCGCGGGATCCAGACCGGGGCAATGCGTTGCTTGGTGATCTGGCGGGTCGCCGCCACCATCTCGAGGATCGAGAGACCGGGGTCGAGCCCGACCGCGAGCGCGTAGCGCTGCTTGCTGGCGCCCAGCATGTTCGAGAGCACGCGCGCGTCGAGCGGATTGTTCGGGAACTTGTCGAACAGCAGCGCGGGCGACACCCGATTGCGCGTGGCCATGAAGGTGATGGCCGAAAGCTCCTCGTTGGGATCGACTTCGCCGGTGATCCGCAGCAGCGACCGGTGGTCTTCCACCAGCGCAAGCCATTCGCGCAGGTCCTTCCAACGCGCGCCCGCATGCGCAGCCGCGAGCCGAGGCGGCGCGTCCGAGATGGTGACGTCTTCCATGATGATCTCGCCGAATGCCCTATTCGATCTTGAAGCCGGGAGCTATGACGATCGGCTTCCACCTCGCGATTTCCTTTTGCATCACTTGCCGATCAGTCCCAGCTGATCGAGCACCGGCTTCCAGCGCGCGGTCTCGACCTCGATGTATCGCTTCAATTCCTCGACCGACATGGTCTCGACGATCAGGCCGTCCTGGCGCAGGCGCTGCTGCACCTCCGGCTTGGACACGGCACGGATGATCTCGCGATTCATCTTCTGCACGATGTCGTCGGGGAGCTTCGCGGGTCCCGAGATCGTGAACCAGGTGGTGGCGACGAGGTCGATGCCCATTTCCTTGAAGGTCGGCACGTCCGGGAAATCGGGAAGCCGGGCGGCATGCGAGTGCACGATCGCGTTGAGCGCGCCGGCACGCACCTGCGCTGCCGTCGACGACACGGTCTGCGCCGAGAAAAAGATGTGACCGGCGACCAGGTCCATGAGGCCTTGAGAGGCGCCCTTGTAGGGCACGTGCTCGATCCTGATCCTGGCCTGTTGCGCGAACGACTCGGCCACCAATTGTCCCGAGCTGCCGACGCCGGACGACGAATAGGTCAGCGGGCTCGCGGCCCTCTCGGCGTGCGCGATGAAGTCCTTGAAGGTACGCACGCCGCTCGCCGCGTTCACCGACAGCATGATCGGAGCGCCGGCGACGAATGCGATGTTGGTAAGATCGCGGTGCGGGTCGTAGCCAAGCTTGGGATTGCTGATCGGCAGCAGCACCAGATGGGTGATGTTGGTGAGCGCGAAATTGTAGCCGTCGGGCGGGGAGCTCGCGACCGACTGCACGCCGATGGCGCCGCCGGCGCCGGCGCGGGTCTCGACGAAGAACTGCTGCTTGAAGGCGATGGTCAAATGGTCGGCCACCAGACGCGTGAGGACGTCGGCGGTGCCGCCGGCCGCGAAGGTGCTGACCATGCGTACCGGACGAGACGGCCATTCATCGGCCGTTGCCGCCGTCGACATCATCAGCACGCCGGTGACGAGCGCAGCGCAAAGCCGCTTCATGCTTTTCTCCGGGCTCGCTCTCCGAGGCCTTCGATCGTGCAGTCTAACACGTCACCACCGTCTCGCCATGGCGGCACGGGTTCGATCCGCGCCGCCGCACGGACCGCGCTTGCGCAGCCTGCGTCAAAATGCCTGTATCGTTGATCGAAGCTCGCCGAGGAGGAACAGATGGCCACGCGCCTGTTTCGTCACCTGTCGCCAGCTGGCCTCGTGCTGCTCGCGCTCGCTGCGATCGCGATGCCATCGCCCGCCGGCGCGCAGCCGTACCCGTCGAGCATGATCCGCATCGTCGTCGCGGGCGCCGCGGGCACGCCGCCGGACACCATCAGCCGCATCGTTGCGAACGAGCTTGGCGAAAGCGAAGGCTGGCGCATCGTCGTGGAGAACAAGCCCGGCGCGATGCAGACCATCGCCGGCAGCGACGTTCTCAAACAGCCGGCGGACGGCCATACGATCATCTCGACGAGCCTGCCCGGAATGGTTGCCCCGGTGCTCCTTCCCAACGTCGGCTATCGGCTGGACACCGATTTTGCCCCGGTGATCAAGCTCTCGACCTCGTACAACGTCCTGGTGGTTCATCCTTCGGTTCCGGCCAAGTCGCTGCCCGAGCTTGTCGCCCTGCTGAAAAGTCAACCGGACAAGCTCACGTTCTCGTCCGGCGGCTTCGGAACGCCGGCGCATCTCGCCGGCGAGCTGTTCAAGCTGCGTACCGGCGTGCGCGCCACGCATGTCCCTTATCCGGCGCTTCCGCGAGCAATCGGCGATCTGCTCAGCGGCGTAAATCAGTACCAGTTCGTCACCACGCTGCCGGTGCTCGACCTGATTGCCACCGGCCGGTTGCGCGCGCTCGCCGTCACGGCGCCGACGCGGCTTGCGACCCTCAAGGATGTCCCGACGGTGGTCGAGGAGGGATTCCCGGAACTCATCGTGCAGGATTGGGTCGGATATCTCGTGAAGAGAGGCACCCCGAGCGACGTCGTCGCTCGGTTGAATGCGCCCATCAACAAGGCGCTGGCGAAGCCCAGCGTGCGTGAGGCGATGGCGAAACTGGGTGCCGAGCCCGCCGGCGGCTCTCCCGCCGAGTTCGGCGACTTTGTCGGCTCGCAGCTCGCCTATTGGGAGAAAGTGGTCAAGGACTCCGGGATAAAAATGCACCAATGAGTCGCAATGTGTGCTTCGAGATCGGCGACACCGTCACGGTTCGGAGGCTTGCCGCGCCGGCCAAGTAGGCGCTTGCACGCTTCGCCTACTTCGGCGGCTCGAAGCCCGCGGCCCTCCAGCGCTCCGCCATGGCCGGCCCGGTGAGCGCCACGATGAAGACGCGCGCGGCGGCCGGATCGGCGCTGCTCTGTGGGATGGCGGCGGCATAGACCGAGTAGAGCTGCAGCGCTTCGGGCACCGGCGCCGCCAGTCGCGCGCCTTTGACCGGAACGATCTCGCTGATGAAGGTGACGGCGAGCTCGGCTTCGCCCTGTGCGACCTTCTCGACCGCGGCGTGGCCGCCATTGGTGAGCACGGCCTTCTTGGCGACGGCCTCGGCGATGCCGAAGCGATCGAGCAGGCGGGCGAGGTGAATGCCGGACTGGCCGCCCTCGCGCGGGTCGCTATAGGCGACCGAACGCGCGGCGATGAGCGCCTGCTTGAAGGCCTCGGGCGTCGCCAGGTCGGGTGCGGTCGCGCCTTCGCGGATGGCGACGCCGATGCCGACGCGCCCGAGATCGGCGCGGCTTGCCGGCAGCATCTTTCCGGATTGCTCGAGCTCCGCCATCAACGGCGCCGAGGCGATGATCAGGTCAGCCGGCTCGCCGGACGCGATGATGGCGCGCAATTGGCCGGTGGTGCCGACCTTGAAGTCGAACTTGTGGCCGGTCTGCCGCGCATAATCCGCGATCATTCCGCCGATCAGGCCGCGCACGGCACCGGCCGAGATGACCTTGATGTCGGCCGCGCCGGCCGGCGCCGCCAGCAGCGTCGCGACGATCGCCATCGTCAAAGCAACAAGACGAGTCATGGTGCGGAGGGTTACGCGTGCCCGGCTTCGCTCGAAAGCATGCCGAGATCGATGCCGATCTTCTTCATCGCCTTGGCGTATTTGCCGTCGGTGTCGGGGCCGAAGATCAGCTCCGAATCCGCCGCGCAATGCAGCCAGCCATTCTGATTGATCTCCTGCTCGAGCTGGCCCGGCGCCCAGCCGGCGTAACCCAGCGCGAGGAGCGCGCTCGCCGGCCCCTCCCCGCGTGCGATCGCCTTGAGGATATCGAGCGTCGCGGTGAGACAGATGCCCTCGTCGATCGGCAGGGTCGAGTTCTCGATGAAGAAGTCGGCGGAATGCAGCACGAAGCCGCGCCGGGTGTCGACCGGGCCGCCCTTGAGCACCTTCACGCCGCCGGCGCTCGACGGCAGCTGGATCAGGTCGGCGGCCGGGATCACTTCGAGCTGCACCAGGAGATCGGGGAAGCTGATATGCGGTGCCGGCTGGTTGACGATGATGCCCATCGCGCCCTCTGACGAATGGGCGCACACATAGATCACCGCGCGGGCAAAGCGCTCGTCGCCCATCGCGGGCATCGCGACCAGCATCTGGCCGTCGAGATAGCCGCGCTTGGCGGCCCGGCGCTGCGACTTGGATTTGCCG
>WNEY01006465.1_pt1 | contig 10235 bp, 10 predicted proteins | sample 5400531 | NCBI WGS metagenome assembly WNEY01 (sample SAMN13153338, study PRJNA577476) | soil metagenome | isolation source: 200 cm saprolite under Douglas fir tree site 1 | place: USA:California | collected 2015-04-18
TTGCGGCCACCAGCCGGCGTGTTCCCATGACGGCAGTCTTCTCCGGTCGCACCGCCGGCTGGCTTCATGGTCTCGATCTTCCCCCGTGCGACCCGGTCGAGGTGACCCTCCCGTTGGGCAGCCCCGCCTCGCGGCTGGCAGGCATCGCAGTGCGGCGTTCCGTTGTCAGCGCAATCGAGACCGTGATACGGCGCGGCTATCAGACAACCTCGGTGGTACGCACGCTCGCCGACCTCGGCAGGCGACTCCCGCTCGTGGAAGCGGTTGCGGCTGTGGACATGGCGCTGCATAAGCGTCTGCTCGAACCAGACGACTTGCGTTCATGGGCATGTGCACATCCGCGATATCCCGGCATAGGGCGGCTCCGCCGAACGATCGAGCTTGCCGAACCGGCGACCGAATCCGTGATGGAGACAAGGCTGCGATTACTCCTGGTGATTGCTCGGCTGCCAAGGCCGCAAGCTCAGGTATCTCTGTACGACGAAGTTGGCCATTTCCTAGGGAGGCCCGACTTCTACTACCCGCTACACCGCCTGGCGCTCGAGTACGACGGTGCCTACCACCGCGAAAATCTAACTGGTGACAACCGGCGTCAGAATCGTTTGGTCGATGCGGGCTACCGCCTGCTGCGCTTCACAGCAGCGGACGTGCTGTCCGCTCCGGATTCTGTCGTGGCCCTTGTGAGACGGGCACTGTCCGCAGGCGCAAATCAATCAAGACGGGCGGTCACATCCGCGCATTAATCCGTCACTCCACGCCACGCCACGCATGGTGTGAGGACAGCGCGCGTTAGACGGCCTGGCGGAGCCAGGCCTGCTGGCCACGATGGTGGGTCGTATGGGGTGAAACAAATGCAGCTGATCAGGGCGTCCGAGCGAATACCATCCGGCTCCAAGCCTCCCGCCGGCGGCCGATTTCACGGCAGTGCTTTGGCGCAGACGTTGTTCGATTCGGCTGACAAGACGCGAGTCAGCTTTGTGCATTTCGAACCGGGCGCGCACACGATGTGGCACACGCACTCGGGCGGCCAGGTCCTTCACATCGTCGAGGGAAGCGCGCGGGTGCGGCCGTGGGGTGACAAGACGCATGAGCTCGCAGCAGGTGACACAGCCATCGCGCTGCCCGGCGAGAAGCACTGGCACGGGGCGTCGCCCGACGCCGCGATGACTCAGCTGGCGATTACGACCGGGGAGGTAACCTGGCTGGAAGACGTCGAGGATTGATTCCCTCATCGCCGGGTCGGCTTCGCCGACGCGGCTGCGCTCTTTCCCGCTGATGGGGCTTTTTGAAAGTTTCTCCATGCCACGTAAGGCGTCAGGGAAGAACACGGGTAGACGGCCTGGCGAAGCCAGGCCTAGTGGCGACGAGATCGTCAAGCTGTTCCCGGTTCGTCGCCGCTTACGATCCAGCGGCCGCCGCCCCCGGCCGCAACGAGGTCGTCAGCCGCGCGAGGACCCCACGAGCCGACCGGATAGACCTCGGGGTGGCCTTCTGCCTCCCAGGCCTTGATCAAGGGATCGACGATCTCCCACTGCAGCTCGATTTCCTCCGCGCCGGGAAACGCGGAGTGGCCGCCGGTCAGAACCTCCGAGAGCACGTTCTCGTACGCGTCAGGCAGCGGGGCGCGCGTCAGCTTCGCGTAGTCGAGCCGCATGCCGGCGGGCACGAGCTCGAACTTCGGGCCGGGGCGCTTGGCCCCGATTCGCAAAGTGATCCCCTCGTCGGGCTGCACCCGGATCACGATCAGCGTCGGGACGCCGCGCTGGCGGCGGCCGCCGATTCGCAGCAGTGGAGCATCGCGCAGCTTGATCACCACCTCGGTGGCGCGCCGCCGCAATGCTTTGCCGGTGCGCACGAAGATCGGCACGCCGTCCCAGCGCCAGTTCTCGATCGACACCCGCGCGGCCGCATACGTTTCTCGCCTCGACTCGAGCGCGACGCCTGGCTCATCGAGGTAGCCCTCGTACTGCCCGCGCACCGCCGATGTCACATCCAGGGGCGACATCGCACGGAGGGCAGCGCGCTTGGCGCGGCGAACGTAATCGGGATCGAATGTCGTGGGTGGCTCCATCGTCACCAGCGCGAGCAGCTGGAGGACGTGGTTCTGAAAGATGTCGCGCACGGCGCCGGTCTGGTCGTAGTAGCCGGCCCGTTGCCGGATGCCTTCCTCTTCGGCAACCGTGATCTGGATCGTCTCGACCAGGTTGCGGTTCCAGACCGGCTCGAAGAGCGAGTTCGAGAAGCGGAATGCGAGCACGTTCTGGACTGTGTCCTTGGCGAGGTAGTGGTCGATGCGGTAGACCTGCGATTCGTCGAATGCTGTCGCGAGCTGGGCGTTGAGCTTTCGTGCCGATGCGAGGTCGTGGCCGAGCGGCTTCTCGAGCACCACCCGGCGCGATGGGTCGCCCTTGGTCACCATCGCGGAATTGGCAATCGCGACCAGGATGGGGCTGAAGGTCTCGGGTGGCGTGGCCAGGTAGAAGATGACGACCTTGGTCCCGGCGATGAGCGAGTTGACAGGCGCGAAGGTCGCCGGGTCCGCGTAGTCGAGCGCCACCCATTCGGCGGTGGCCGCCAGCTCAGGACTCCCGCTAGCCTGCTTGACCAGGTCGCGAAACTCGTCGGTCGACTTGTGGCTGCGCCCGGCGCCGATCACGCGCAGCTTGTAGCCCTCGCGCTTGGCCAGCGCTCCCAGCGACGGCAGGATCTTCCGCTGGGCGAGGTCGCCGGAGGCGCCGAAGATGACGAGATCCAGCGCTCCTGCCACGTTAGTGAATGCTAGTGGCTAGTCGGCGACGACCTCCGTGCCGGCGATCTCGTCGTGGACGGCGCGCAACCGCAGCGCGGCGCAAGGCAGTGCAAGCAGGCGGACGACCGCCTGACCGGCGCTCACCCGCGATCCGTCGATCGATACCACCCGTTGCCTGGTGATCATGCCGCCGACCGTGCGCCCGGAGATGGACCAGCAGGCGACGTGGTAGCCGGCGGCGATGACGGCGAGCCCGGCCGTCCGGCGGCGCTTGCCGGCGACCAGCGCCACGAGCGCGAACAGGCCGACGTCGATTGCGGCCGCCGCGACACGCCGGGTCGGGGCCACCGGCACGCCGGGCATCGGCAGCCGCCCCCGCTCGCGGAGCAGGTGGAGCCGCATCACGAAGTGATGAAACGGCAGCTGGGTCACCTCGTATAGAGGACGAGGCAGCCACGGTCGGTATCCCTGCACCGAAGCCGTGAGCCGGCCTTTGCCCCTCTGGATGCGCAGGCTGCCTCCACGATCCCCGACGAGCAGGCCGCCCTCGATCGGGAGCTCGACGCTCAACCGTGTGGTCTTCGCCCCTCCGAAGCGGAAGATCTCCAGCGGACCGAGAAACAGTGACGAACCTCGTGACCGCACGAGGCCCAGCATCATCGTCGTCATGTCCGAGAAGAAGCTGTCACGAAGCTCAGCACCGGTGACTGGACGCGACGAAGCCACCGAATCCTCAAGGGTCACGCGGCCGCCGGTCCAGCTGGTCACACGAGATATGTTGAGGCGATGCGCACGCTCGAGCTCTCGGCCGCGGTGGTCGTACACACATCGCCCGAGCACGCCTTTGACTATTTCGCCGACTACCGCCATGTGGCCGAGGTGCTCGATGGCGTCAGCATGTGGGAGCCGATTGGAGCCACGACCACCGGCGTCGGCGCCCGCTACAACGTGGAGATGGTGGCGATGGGGATTCCGCTGCGAAGCGTTCTGCGCCTGGACCGCTGGCGCCGGCCGCACGAGATCGGCTGGACGTCGGAGTCGGGGCTGATCGGGCAGGAGGGAGGCTTTACGTTCACGAAGGCAACCCAGGGTGTCCGGGTCGAGCTCCGAATCGCGTATATGCCCCCTGCCTCCGCCGTAGGCGCGCTCGTCGCGAGGCGCCTCGATAGGGTCGTCAGGGGGCGGCTGCAGCGAGCGCTGGAACACATCCGCGACACCCTGGAAGCCGCTCCGCCCTAGAGTTGACCGCGTGCGCTTGAGCCGTGAGGCCGCCTCGATCCTGGGCCGAGCCCAGATCGGCATGCTGGCCCTTCGGGCCGCCCGTCTCCCACTGGTCAACCCGGCCGCGTACAGCTTCGCGGCAGGATCGATCTGGATGACCACCTCTCGGTATGCGGCCAAGAACCTGATGGCACGGCGCGACCCGCGCGCGGCGTTCTTCGTCGACGGCGGCTCGAGAGCCGTCCTCATGCGGGGCACGCTGGAAGTGTTCGATCCACTGTCCCTTTCCAACCAGGTCCGCGCAGCTCTCGCGGGCCCTGGCCTGTACCTGGGGATGGCCGAATACGCGCTGCGCAACGTCCCCTTCGTGACGGGCTATCTCCTGGACATCGCGCGCTTGCCTCGCGAATGGATGCCGTACAACCGCATCGTTCTCCAGCTGCATCCGAGCGATGTCGAGATCATCGACGTCTGGCCGTTCCCGCCCGCGCAGGCCGCGAGGGTCCCGGCGGTGCCGGCGGAGGTGAGCCGCCGGCTGGCAGGCGTCCCGCGCGGCTATGCATGCTGGTTCGAAGGCGGGGCGCCCGTCATCCGGCCGGCGCTCTGGGAGGTGGACCGCGGGACGGTGACGGTCGCGCCCACCGGCGGCCACGCTCGCACGGGATCTCCAGGCGCGCTGGTGGTTGAATCGCATCACCGCTTCCGGCCTTCGCTCATGGTCGGTGCGTGCGTGCGCGGAACATTCGGAAGCGCCGGCGACCGTGGCGTGATCGCGGAGCGGTACGGCATCGACGTCGACGAGGTGCCGTCCGCGGTCGAGCTGCGCACGGAGCGGGTCACGTCCTGGCGCGGCTTCCACATCGCGACGGCGGTCCCACGGTCGGCGCGCCGCCTGCGCGTGGCCCAGGGCCTGTGATAGAGGTGCGACACGAGATGCCGACCCTCAGGCCGCACCTCTAGTGGCGAAGCCCGCGGCACCGGGGCTGCGCATCCGGCGCTATGCGGCCGGCGAATGGACCGATGCGCCGGACGCCGTCGTCACCGAAGAACCGCTCCAGCTGCTCCTCGACGGCAAGCCGCTGGCAGTGGTCATGCGCACGCCGGGCGCGGACATCGAGCTTGCTTTGGGCCTGCTGTTCGCGGAGGGCATCATCCGGTCCGCGCGAGAAGTGCGGGGACTGCGCATCAGCGCAGAGGCCGGGGAAACGGAAGACCGCGTCAAGATCGAGTCCGTGCTCGTGGAATCGAACCAGGTCGACGTGCAGCTGAAGGCCAAACCGCGACGCAAGCCGGAGCGCTCGATGCTCGCGAGCTCGGCCTGCGGAGTCTGCGGCACCCAGATGATCGAAGACCTGCGCCGCGACCTCGCTGTGCTGCCGTCCGGCCTCCTCGCCGATCCTTCCATCCTGCCTGGCCTCGTTGATAGGCTCCGGTCGGGCCAGGGCGTTTTCGATCGCACCGGCGGCCTCCATGCAGCGGGTTTGTTCGGTATGAACGGTGAGGTCGTCGCATTGCGCGAGGATGTCGGCCGCCACAACGCGGTCGACAAGGTGGTGGGTCGGATGCTCCTCGACGATCGCCTGCCCGCCTCCGAAATGTTGTTGGTGGTGAGCGGGCGCGCGGGGTATGAGATCGTCCAGAAGTCGGTCGGCGCGGGCATCCCTCTCCTGGCGGCCGTCGGGGCGCCGTCCAGCCTGGCCGTGGCGCTGGCGCGGGAGTTCAATCAGACCCTGGTCGGATTCCTTCGGGGCGATCGCTTCAACGTTTACTCAGGTGCGCAACGGCTTACAAACCGTTGACCAATCGCGGATGGATTCGCTGGCGCCAAAGCTAGGCTAGGCCGCGTGCGGCGTTGGGCAGTTGGAGTCGCGATCGTGTTCGGCGGCGTCGCGTGTGGCGGGCCGGCCCAATTCTCGACTCCGACGCCGACGACTCCAGGGGTCGGGATCCACAAGATCCAGCACGTGGTCGTGATCATGCAGGAGAACCGCAGCTTCGACCACTATTTCGGTCTTTACCCGGGCGCCGATGGCCTCCCGCGGCAGGGCGGCCAGTTCACGGTGTGCGTGCCCGACCCTGACAACGGCGGCTGCGTCCGTCCCTACTACGACCCAACGGACAAGAGTGGTGGCGGGCCGCACGGCAGCACCAACGCGACCGCTGACATCAATGGCGGAAAGATGGATGGCTTCGTCGGGTCGGCGGAAAAGGGAAAGCGAGGCTGTGATGCCAGCGTCGACCCCAGTTGCACCAACTCAGTCAAGACAGACGTGATGGGTTATAAGGACGCGCGCGACATCCCCAACTACTGGGCTTACGCCTCCAACTACGTGCTGCAGGACCACATGTTCCAACCCAACGCTTCTTGGAGCTTTCCGCAGCATCTCTACCTGGTGTCCGAGTGGTCTGCCAGGTGCAGCCGCACTGACGACCCGATGAGCTGTGTCACGAACATCGATGCCCCGGGCAACCCGCTCGCGGGCGGCGCGGGCAAGATCAACGGACCGGATCAGGCGGCGCGCAACTTCGCGTGGACATCGCTCACGTACATGCTCTACAAGCACCAGGTCAGCTGGCGCTACTACGTCGCCGAAGGCCAGACCGCGGACTGCGAGGACGGCGCCGCCGTCTGCCCGCCGAAGGATCAGAAGGTCGGCACGCCCGACATCTGGAACCCGCTCCCAGGTTTCACGGACGTCAGGACCGACGGCCAGGTCGGAAACGTTCAGACCATCGACCATTTCTATGCGGACGCCAAGGCCGGCAACCTGCCCGCGGTGAGCTGGATCGCTCCCAACGGAGCGGTGAGCGAACATCCCCCCGGGCTGGTGTCCGCCGGCCAGACCTATGTCACATCGCTGATCGACACCATCATGAGAACACCGGCCTGGAGCTCGACCGCGATCTTCTTGAGCTGGGACGACTGGGGCGGGTTCTACGATCACGTGCCCCCGCCGGTGATCGACAGCGCAGGTTACGGGCTGCGTGTGCCGGGAATCGTGATCAGCCCGTACGCCAAGCGCGGATTCATCGACCACCAGGTCCTCAGCCAGGACGCGTACGTGAAGTTCATCGAAGACGCATTCCTGGGTGGTGTGCGCCTCGACCCCAAGACCGATGGGCGCCCCGACTCACGGCCAGACGTGAGAGAGAACAACCCCACGCTCGGCAACCTCTTGTCTGATTTCGACTTCAACCAGCAACCGCGCGCGCCGCTGGTCCTCGATCCGAACCCGTCGCCCGGCCCGGCGTCTTCTATCTAGCCAACGTATCCCGCTCCCGGATAATCCGTTCGTGCTTTCGGTGCTGGCCGCGCGCCCCGGCGTCCGCGCGGCTGTGATCGCGACCTACATCCTGCTCGTCGAGTGGGCGCGCGTATTGGCGTCGACGGCGCCGCATGCCGCCGTCGCCGTGCTCATCCTCGGCGGCCTCGCCCTCTCGCTCGCCGGGGCGGGCTGGCCCGCGGATCGCCTGGGCCTGGGCAGGTCGCGGCTCGGCCTCAGGATCCTGGGCGGTCTCGCGCTCGCCGCCGTCCTGCTCCTGCCTGCGGCCGTGCGCGCGAGCGCGGTCCCGATCCTGCCCGCGTACTTGGCGCTGCCGGCGGTCGTGGTTTCGATCGGAGAGGAGATCGCATTCCGCGGCGCCCTCTATGCGGCGCTCGAAGACATCGGTGGCGCGCCGGCGGCGATCATAGGTAGCACCGCGGTGTGGACCGCGGCGCACGCGCTCTCGCACCCACCCGAGTTTCTTTTCGCGGTGGCCGCCGCCGGCCTCTTGCTCGCCTTGTGGCGCTGGGCGTGCAAAGACCTGGTCGGGCCGATCATCGGCCACGTCATTGCAGACATCGCCCTGTGAAGCGCCTCGGGCTGCTCGCGTCGGCCACGGTGATCTACCTGCTCGCGGCATGGATGGTGGCGCCGGGTTTCTATGACGGGTTCACCCCTCAGCAGCCGTACAACTGGGTCTGCCCGCCGCCCCAGGCGGGCTCGAACCAGGCGCCGAACTCGGGCCACCAGGTGATCAAGGTCGTCGGCGGGATCAGCGACGCCAGCTCCGCATTCACGGACCCGGACATCCAGGTGTTGCTCGGATTCAATTTCGGGGTTTTCGACTCGACTGGCAAGACATCGATAACAGTCGACATCAAGCCCGTGAGCCCGTGTCCCAGGGCCTCCGGCCTCACCTTCGCGACCAACACTTACCTCATCGCAGCCGACGCGCCGCTGGTCAAAAAGGCCAGTCTGGTGATGCGCTTCTCAGATCTTGTTCCGGCACCGAGCACGGTGTACTACGCAACTTCTCCGGACGGCCCTTGGACGTCGATCGGCTCGCTGTCCCAGGCCCAGCCGTTCACGATCGACACGACGATTGACAAGTTCGGCTACTACGCCGCCGGCTATCCCTCCAGCGCCGTCTCGCGCAGCGGTGGCGGGAGCAGCCAGCTGCTGCCCATCGCGATCGCGGTGTTGATCATCGTGGTGATTGTCGCCGGCATCCCGCTCGCGATCATTCGCCGCCGTCGCGCGCCCGACGATGGAGAGGAAGAAGACGACTCCGAGCCGTGAACCCATCGGCACTCCTGATTCTCAATCGCGCGTCCGGCACCGGTCACCCGGCCGAGCTCGCGGACCGGCTCGCCAAGGCGCTCGAGTCGGGATACGGTCGGTCACTCGAAGTGCATACCGTCGTCGTCGACGACCATCCCGAGGCGCGATCGGCCGCCGCGCAGCATGCTGCATCGGCGTCGCGGCCCTCGCTGGTCGTGGCCGCCGGTGGGGGCGGCACGCTGAGAGCGGTCGTCGAGGGAGTGCTGGATGCCTTTCCAGCCGCTCCCCCAGGTCCCGACGTGGTGAGGCTGGCGGCCCTGAGGATGGGATCGGGCAACGTCGTCGCGCGGAGGCTCGGGATTCCGCGCGATCCCTTTGAGGCCGCGCGCCAGGTGGGCGAGGGGCTGGCGCGGAACATGACGAAGCCGTGTGCCGTGCTTCGGTGCAAGCATGGGCTGCCGGGCGGCGGCACCGCGGTGCGGCATGCGGTCACGATGTGCGGCCTCGGGCAGTGGGGTCTCGTGCCCGGCGACATCGCGCGCTGGCGGCAGCGACACGCGCAGGCGCGCAGGCGCGCGGCCTCATGGGTGGGCCTCGAGCGCGTCAACAGCCTGGAGTACGTGATCTTCGGCGCCGCACGGATGCTGGCGGGCACGGTGTCAAGATCTCGCTGCGAGATGGTCGAAATCGATGGCGCGAAACCAATGCGACTGCTGGCAGCGGTCGCATTGAACCTTTCGTTGCCGCCGCTGCCTGATCCAGACGTGGCCCTGGGCGATGAGGCGATCGGCCTGACCGTGGTGCCCCGCCTGGGCCGTCCGTACCGGCGCCGGCTCGAGGCGGGCGATTCGTTCGCCATCCGCATACTCGACCGCGACTCGGTCGTGTTCTTCCTGGACGAAGACCCGGAAGAAGCCACCGGATGGCTGAGGCTCGACGTCGCGGGCGTTCTCGCCTTTGTACCCGGTCAGGGCGCTTGACGATCCAGGTCGCGATCGTCGGCATCGACGGGAGCGGCAAGAGCACACTCGCAGCATCCCTGGCCGCGGTGATCGCAGCCGAACGAGGGCTCGTGGCGGGCTCGGCCGTCGCGGATGAGTTGTGGATCCGATCCCCGGACATCGATCTGGCCGGTCCGGGCTTCCATCCCCATGGTTACGCCATGGCGGCCCGGCTGAATCGTTTATTCGGAAAGCTCTCGCGATTGGTCGTCGAGAACAAGGCGCTCTATCCCGCGGCCAAGGTGTTCCAGATGCTTCTGCAGGACAACGCCGCGGTCAAGCTCTCGAAGAAGTACCACGTCGACGTGATGGTCAGCGACGGCAACCTCCTCCTGTCGGGCGCCGGTCGCGCTTTCAACTACCGCGGGCCTACTGACGATCCACCTTCGGTGGACGACATCGATCACGCATTCCACCACCTGCTGCAAGGCACCCGACTCGGGCCGGAGAGCCGCCGCCACCTCCCCAGCCTTGCCACTGCCGAAGCTCTCGCGCTCACGGCCAGGGTGGCAAGGTGGCAGGGGGTCTGGATGCCGGACCACGCCGTCTTCCTCGACCTGGCGCCCGACGCCGCGGCAGATCGAGTCGCGGCTCGCGGCACCAAGGTCGACCGCCACGAAAATCCCGCCGATCTCGCCACCGCGCGCGACGGCTACGTCCGCGTGCTCGACGTGATGAGACGGAACAAGGGGGCGGCGTCGGTGCATGTGATCGAGG
>WNEY01004965.1_pt1 | contig 10234 bp, 5 predicted proteins | sample 5400531 | NCBI WGS metagenome assembly WNEY01 (sample SAMN13153338, study PRJNA577476) | soil metagenome | isolation source: 200 cm saprolite under Douglas fir tree site 1 | place: USA:California | collected 2015-04-18
AAGACGGCCTATGCGGATGTGGGCTTCATCGTCGAAGACGTTCCGCCGCCAGGTTCGTGCGAGTTCGATCTGACACAAGCCGGCTACTTTCGGGGGAACTTCCGCGTGGAACTTACCGCGCGTCTTCGCCGGGGCGAGCTCAATGGCGGATTCGGCCTGAAGTTTGGCATGGCGACGAATGACAACCGCTCTTATTACACCTTCGGCGTGACCGGGAACGGCGGCTACCTCCTCGCGGGCTGGAACGGAAGCTGGCGCGCTCTCATCAAGAAGACCTCCGATCCTGTGGTCCAGCAAGGGTACGGCGCGCCGAACCAACTCGCGGTCGAAATCCGGGGTCGCACGATCCAGTGCTACATCAACGGCAAACCCGTCGGCTCCTACGATGCCCCCGAAGACGTCCGCGGCACCATCGGACTGAATCTCGACCTGATGGGAACGGAAGTGGTCTTCACCGACCTACGCGTCGTCGAACTGGGCGCCTTGGTCACGCCCGTTCCGGAGCTGGCGGTTGTGCGGCCGCTGTTTGAGGACGACCTCGTCGCGAAACACAATTGGCCCGAACTCGCCGACCGCTACTGCAAGACGTGGTATGGCGAGGACGGCTTTGTGGTGGCGAACGTAGGGCCGGAAGGCACTTGCGAGATTACGCTGGACAAAGTCGGCACTCTTCCTGCGAACGCCCGGATGGAAGTCTCGGTGGCTCTGCGCAAGGGCAGTCCGAGAAGCTCTTTTGGGCTGAAGTTCGGCCGGCCGGCGGAAGATAACAATCTGTTTTACACCTTCACGCTGAACGCCGATGGGTCCTATCGTCTCTCGCAGTTGAATCAAGCCTGGCGGTATCCGATTGACTGGACTAACGATCCCGTCGTCAAGAAGGGCTATGGCGCGATCAATCGCTTGGCCGTGGAAATCTACGGGCGGACCATCCGATGCTACATCAACGACAAGCTGGTCGGCACCACCGCGGTGACGACTGATCTTCGCGGCGACACGGGTTTGTTCCTGGCCCGCCCCGGAATGGAAGCAGTGTTCACTAACCTGCGCGTCTTCGAGCTGGCCGCGAAGTAGGCGCCAGACTCCGTGACCTTTTTGGGGTCGCGCGGACAAACCATAGGTTGAAAGGCAAAAGGAAAAGGCGCCACGAAAAATGCAGTGAGTCCTGATATCTAGCAGAGTGCCCAAAAGGAAAAGACTTCGGCCAAGGCTAGAGGCCGAGGACAGTGACCAGCTCGCGTACTGACGCCGCGGACTTCTGCAGCGCGGCGTTTTCCTCCGATGTCAGTTTGATCTGGATGATCTGTTCGACACCGCGCGCGCCGAGCTTCGCCGGCACACCGACGAACAGTCCCTTGATGCTGTATTCGCCTTCGAGGTAGGCGGCGCAGGGTAGAATTTTCTTTTTGTCCTTCAGGATGGCCTCGACCATTTCGAACACGGCGGCCGAGGGCGCGTAGTAGGCCGAACCGGTCTTGAGCAGATTGACGATCTCGGCGCCGCCCTTGCGCGTGCGCTCGACGATGGCGTCGATGCGCTCTTTGGGTAGCAGGTCGGGCAGCGGGATGCCTGCCACGGTCGAATAGCGAGGCAGGGGCACCATGTCGTCGCCGTGGCCGCCAAGCACGAACGAATGCACGTTTTCAACCGATACGCCCAGCTCCATCGCCACAAACGTGCTCATGCGCGCCGAGTCCAGCACGCCGGCCATGCCCATCACGCGATTCTTCGAGAAGCCACTGATCTTATAGGCCGCTTGAGCCATGGCATCGAGCGGGTTGGTCACCATGATGAGGATGGCATTGGGGGAATACTTGGCTACCTGCTCGACAACGCCCTTGACGACGTCGTAGTTGGCGCGGAGTAAGTCGTCGCGGCTCATCCCGGGCTTGCGCGGGAAGCCGGCAGTGATGACGACGATGTCGCTGTTGGCCGTTTCGCGGTAGTCGCCAGTGTTGGTGGAGATGCCGATCACCCGTGCATCGGACCGCAGGATCGGGCCGGACTCGAGCATATCGAGCCCCTTGCCAGCCGGTACTCCCTCGAGGATGTCGGTCAGGACGACATCGGCCAGTTCCGCATCCACGATGCGCTGCGCCGCGGTTGAACCTACGAACCCGCCACCTACCACCGTCACCTTTTTGCGCATCCGTGCGCTCCGTGTGTAGCCCGGGCCTTCACACCCGGGGTTGTTTGCGAAAGGCCCCGCCTCTGAAGAGGTGGGCTACGGGTTCAGTCGGCCGCGACCCGAGCCTCCATATTTTCGATGATGGCCGAGGCGAACTCCGAGGTCCGCAGCCGTGTTGCTGCCTCCATCAGCCGCTCAAGATCATAGGTGACGCGCTTCTGCTGGATGGTGCGTGCGATGCCGTCTTCCACCAGCCGCGCGGCCTCGCTCCAGTCGAGGAAGTCAAACATCATCGCGCCTGAGAGCATCACCGAGCTGGGGTTGATGACGTCCTTATCCGCGTATTTGGGCGCGGTGCCGTGCGTGGCCTCGAAGCAGCCGTAGCCGTCGCCGATGTTGCCGCCAGGCGCCATCCCCAGGCCTCCCACCTGCCCGGCGCAAGCGTCAGAGAGATAGTCGCCGTTCAGGTTGGGTGTGGCCAGAACGTCGTACTCATCGGCGCGCGTCAGCACTTGCTGGAAAATAGAGTCGGCGATGCGGTCGTTCACCATCAGCTTCTGCTTCCACTGGCCCTGGCCGTGACTCGCGTAGATCGATTCGAGCACCCGCTTGACTTCAGCCTGCACTTCCTTCTGGAAAGATTCGGTGGCGCGCTCGAGCCCCGGCTCGATCAAGATCGCATTCTGCTCGACGCTAAGATTCGGGTTGCGGTCGCGATTGTCCAGGATCCAGCTTTCGCGCTCGGTGACGACGTGGGGGCGGAACTCCTCCTTGGCCAGCTCGTAGCCCCAATCGCGGAAAGCGCCCTCGGTGAACTTCTGGATGTTGCCCTTGTGCACCAGCGTGACGATGCGACGTTTGTTCTCCAGCGCGTGCCGGATCGCCCGCCGCACCAGCCGCTTGGTGCCGGTGGGAGACATGGGTTTGATCCCCACGCCGGAATCCCACCGGATCTGCTTGCTGCTGCCCTTGAGCATGTCGTTGTTTAGGAACTCCAGGAGCTTTTTCGCTTCGGGCGTGCCGGAACGCCACTCGATGCCGGCGTAAACGTCCTCTGTGTTTTCGCGAAAGATGACCACGTTCATCCGCTCGGGGTGCCGGAGAGGCGAAGGCACTCCAGGGAAATAACGCACCGGGCGGACGCAGGCGTAAAGATCGAGAATCTGCCGCAGCGCCACGTTGAGCGAGCGGATGCCGCCGCCCACTGGAGTGGTCAGGGGGCCTTTGATGGCCACGCGGAAATCCCGGAAGGCGTCCACGGTATCTTGCGGCAGCCACTCATGGAAGTCGTTGAAGGCCTTCTCGCCAGCGAAGACCTCAAACCACGCCACCTTGCGCTTGCCGCCGTAGGCGCGCTCGACTGCGGCGTCGAACACGCGGCGCGCGGCGCGCCAGATGTCGCGGCCGGTGCCGTCCCCTTCGATGAAGGGGATGATGGGGCGGTCCGGCACGCGAAACGCGCCGCCCGCGTACTCGATCGGCTTGCCGTCCGCTGGAACAGGGATGCCGTTGTAGGACTGCTTCATGGTTGTTACCCCTCAATGCTGTGGGCGCTCTGAAGAACGCGACAACCTGCGCTGGCGGCTCGCGGCGCGTCCGCTCGAAGCGCACAAGATAGCACAAACCCTTTTGTGCCGCACCGCTTCATTGGGCTGCATTTGTTCAATTCCCGCAGCGGATTGAAACACCCAGCGCGGGATTGCCGAGTGTGACCGTCTTTCACAACTCGCTAAGCGGCAATGGCGTTCGGGGACCCGGTGGGCCCCGAAGGTGACCGAGCGCGTGAAAAAGGCGCTCGGATATGCCGTCGTCTGCCAGCCTGCGGCATGCGTTACGGGAGTGCCGCGAGTACGATTTGTTCGTACAGCGCGCGGATTTGATGGCGGGCGGATTCCACCGCGGGCTCCAGCCCCTCGGGGAGAGGCAGCCCCCAACCCTGGAGCAGGCGCGTGACGCGCTCGGCCAAGGCCGGCTCAGGCAGTTGGTTGGAGGGCCGGCCGGTCACCAGGCGTAGCGCATGGTCGAGGCTGCGGTAGAGCAGCGCGGCGGCACGCAAGATCTGCGCTTGAGCGGTAGTCAATCCTGAGGCCTCAGTCCCGGCGGATTCGAGCGCAGCAATCTGCCGCAGGACGTGGCCCCGAGACTCCGCTCGAAGCGGCTTGCCCGTTTCCACGCTGCCGGGCAAAACGCGAGTAAGGAACAAGAAGGCCAAAATGTATTCGACGTCGTAATAGCCGCCGCTGATTTTCTTGAAGTTGCCTTTTGTGCTCGAGGCTCGCGCACCATCGGCACCTGCCATTTCCAGATGTGCTTTTTCGAGGCGCTCGCGCGTTTGCGCCATCTGCCGGGCAAGCTCGCCGGGGCTCGAGAACCGTTCGGCCAGAATAGTGTAGACCTGGTGAACGGCTTCGGCGCCGAGCGCGAGATTACCCGCGACCGGTCTGGCTTTAAGGAACGTGGCTGCCTCCCAAGCCTCCGCCTCGGTGTGGAAGTAGCTGCGCAGGTAGCCCGCCGACTGCACGATCTCGCCTTCGCTGCCGCGCGGCCGCAAACGTGCATCCACAGGGAATAGCAGGCCCTCGCGAGTATGGCTGCCGGCTACTTGCACCAGGCGCTCGGCCAAGCGCCGCCACGGCTCGCGATGCTCCGCGGAGAGATGCTCATCGATTACAAAAATCAGATCCGCATCTGAGCCGATGTCCATCTCGCTGGTGCCAAACCGGCCCAGAGCAAGCACCGCAAGCGGCCCGGAGGCCAAATCGACGGTGCCCAGGACCTCGCGTGCAGCCAGTTCGAGTGCGTGGCCCAAGGCTTCCTCGGCGAGGCGCGTCAGCGCCTGGAAGGTCTCGAAAGGTTGCGTGACGCCGAAGAGTGCGCGGACGACAGTGGCCAGCACGCCGCGGCGATAGGCGATGCGCACCGCGGCCAGGGCGTTTTCCACGTCCGCGCCGGACATCGCGCGCAGCGGGCCGCGGAAGCCCGCCAGACCCGGGTCGGCGAGCACTGCTACCTCTTCGGGATGGCGGGAGAGCATCTCCGCGGCAAGATCGCTTCGCGCGAGGATCTCTGTGGCGCGGGCGATCCACTCGGGATGTGATTCCAGTTGCGCCATCACGGCGGGGTCGAGCACAGCCGAGCTGAGAAAGTGCAGCAGACCCCGGCGCGCGTAGCCATCTTCGGCGCGGCCCGCGACCCTGGAGTTGACGGACTTTTCCACCTCCTGCGCCACCGCAGGGTATTCCAAACGAAGCCGACGCAGTAGGGCGCCCGAAACGGGGTCACCCTCGACCTCTTGCCCAGCGGGGAGTGGCGAGGGCGTGCGCAGGGACAACATGCGGTCGTAGATTTCGCGGACATCAGCGAAATACTGCGACAGGCGGTGGAGCAACTGCTCGGCTGGCGTGCGTCCGTCCAGGGGAGCCGCTTCGATCCCGCAGCGGCGCGCCAATCGATCGAGCGCGTCGGCCGCCCGCGGGAGCGTATGGCGCTGAAGGCCGTCGCGGAGTTGCAGGCGGTGCTCGACCCTACGCAGGAACTGGTACGCGGCGCCGAGGCGAAAGAAGTCGCGGCCGCTCAAGTGCCCTTTGTCATGCAGGCGCTGCAACGCCACCAGGGTCGAGTTGGAACGCAGCCAGGCGTCGGAACCGCCGTAGAGCCGCTGCAAGCATTGGGTGAGGAACTCGATGTCACGGATTCCGCCGGGAGAAAGCTTGACGTTCCACTCAGCAGCGTGGCTAGCGGCGCCGGCGCGGCGCTGGAGGTCGCGCGCGATCTCCTGGCGAGCGTTGAGTACCGCTTTCACCGCGCCAAGGTTGAACTCGCGGCGATAAACCAGTGGCTGCACCTCGCGCAGAAAGCACCGGCCGACCTCCACGTCTCCGGTCGAGCAGCGTGCCTTGATGAGCATCTGTAGCTCCCATTCGCGCGCCCGGTGACGGTAATACTCGAGCGCCGCCGGCAGGCTGGTGGTGAGATCGCCTTCGCTGCCTTGCGGGCGCAGGCGCAGGTCCACGCGGAAAAGGGCGCCTTCCGGAGTCACCTCGGTGATCAGCTTGAGCACAGCCTGCGCGAGCCGCGCGAAGTATTCGGCGTTGGTGGTGGTCCCCTGCGAGCCGCGGGAGGTTTCACCGTCGCGGCCGTACAGAAACATCAGGTCGATGTCGGAGCTGTAGTTCAGTTCTTGGCCGCCCAGCTTGCCGAGGGAAAGGATGGCCAAGCGGGCCGCGTGGCGATTGCCGGCCGCGTCGGTGAATTGCGGCGTACCGTAAGCGTTCTGCAGGTGCTGCTCAGAGATGCGCAGGGCGCGCTCGAGCAGGACGTCAGCGAGATGGGAAAGCTCGAGAGTCGTCTCAGCCAGCGTGCTGAGGCCCAGCACATCCCGCAGGGTGATGCGCAGATACTCGCGACGCTTGAACCGCGCCAGAACCACTGCCGGGGGTTGCTGGTGCGAAACCACCGCAAAGCGCGCGAACTCTTCGTGCAAGTCTTCCGGCGACTTAATGCGGTCCAGGCTGTCGGCAGGATCCTGACCCCGGCGGGTGGGACGATGCAGCCAGGTGATCAACTCCGGCTGCTGCACCAGCGTCTCGGAAAGAAATCGGCTGTGGCTGAAGATAACCAGCAAGTGGTGCAGCGCGGCAGGGTGCTGCTTCAGGTAAGCAACCGTGCGGACGAAAGGGGCGCCTGATTCTCCGGGCTCGGCATCCGGACGGAGGTAGCGCTCCAGGTAGTTCAGCGCGCTATCGGGGTCAGGAAGCTGCGCCAGAAGTGCCGGCAAAGTGGCCCAGAGGCTGCCGGGCAGTTGCTGCTCGAGCAAGGCGAGATTGCCTTCGGCGCGGTCGGGCTCGACAAACGCGATGCTGGAGAACGCTGCGTGCATCCTTCGCGTTTATACCATAGCGGGACGGGAGAGCAGGGCAGCAGGGGAGTACAAGAGGTAGAGGAAGTAAAGGAGGCGGGGGCAAGGAGAAAAAGGTAAGGGCAAAGGCAAAAGTTCGTACTGTAGAATCCGGCCGCGCAGTTTCAGCTTCGACTGGCCCGAGAGAATAAATTCGCCACCGGCAGTCTCGCTTACACTCGCCAGCGCTCACGACGAGAGTGCCCTGCTTCATTCGCGCTATACGCGAGGATAGCACCCCCTCGAATTCTGTGTTAGCTTGCGAGGCCCGGAAACGCACCGAAGACGCTCGCATGGAATCTCAATCCGATACTCACCTCACACGAAGCTTCGGACTGCTCGGCGCCACCGCTCTGAACATGTCGAACATGGTCGGCGTCGGCCCGTTCATCTCCATCTCGCTTCTTCTGGCCACGATGGGTGGACCGCAAGCCATGTTGGGTTGGATTTTGGGCGCGATAATCGCGGTCTGCGACGGATTTGTATGGAGCGAACTGGGTGCGGCCCTGCCAGGCTCGGGTGGCAGCTACCGATTCTTGCGGGAAGCCTATGGACCACAGAGTTTCGGCCGGCTGATGGCCTTCCTCTTCATTTGGCAGTTTGTACTCAGCGGACCGCTGGAGATTGCCTCGGGGATGATCGGGTTCTCGAGCTACGCAGGCTATCTTTGGCCGGCGATGACACCTCTAGGAAGCAAGCTGTTAGCTGCTAGCGTGGGTCTGGTGGGGTTGTTACTTCTTTATCGCCAGACCACCGTCTTGAGCAAAGTCACTGTGACGTTGTGGGCCGGCACGGTGCTGACCATGGCAGGCGTTCTCATTTTAGGGTTTTGGCGCTGCGACCTGAAACAAGCCTTCTCAGTTCCACCAGGCGCATTCAAGTTCAGCAGCGGATTCCTCTTCGGCCTCGGTAGTGCCACACTGGTTGCCATGTACGATTACCTGGGCTACTACGACATCTGCTACATCGGAGACGAAGTGCGAGAACCTGCCCGCGTCATTCCATACTCCATCCTCATCTCCATCTTGGCCTGCGCGGTAAGCTACGCCGCCATCAATGTCGTATTGATCGGCGTGGTGCCTTGGCAGCAGGCGCTGCACTCGCAATTCATTGTTTCCGACTTCATGCAACGTCTGTACGGGCGCCCAGCCGCGATTGCGGCCACGGTGATGATTCTGTGGACGGCGTTTGGATCTGTGTTCGCCCTGCTGCTGGGATACTCGCGCATCCCCTATGCGGCCGCGCTCGATGGATATTTCTTTCGCCCCTTCGCCCGGGTTCACCCCACCAAGAATTTTCCCCACGTCTCACTGTTGACAGTTGGCGGGGTGGCCATCGGGGCAGCGTTTTTCCAATTAGATGTAGTAATCAACGCATTGATTACCACGCGTTTGCTGGTCCAATTCATCGGGCAAATCTTCGCTGTCCCCTTGCTTCGCAAGCGACTGGATCCTGCCGCGCGGCCCTACAAAATGTGGCTCTACCCCCTCCCCGCGGTAGTGGCCTTCCTTGGCTGGACGTTTGTCTTCCTGACGTCGGGATGGCGGTATGTCGCCTTCGGACTACTCACGCTGGCACTCGGCGTGGTCATTTTCTTCTTGCGGGCAAAACTGACGCGCACATGGCCCTTTATCTCCTCCGAGAAAGGCCTGAGCCCTCTCCGGCCGTGATCCCTCGGTGGACTAACTCGCTTTCGTTCAGCGAGGCGCCGCTTCTGGAGGGAGCGCGCGTGTCAGGTCTTTCCAACGAATCAGGATAAAACCCCGGTCATGAAGAAAGCGCTGGAACTCAGGACTGCGCACCAAATTGAAATCGGCCTGTCGCCAGGCCGCACCCCAATCCGGATGATCCCAAGTGGCGCCGCGGAGCTCTTCGTCGTCGTAGCCGAGATGTACGACGAGCTCGTAAACGCCGGGCGGGAGCGGGTCGAGCATCTGCCTATAAGTCTCCATCCACTTTTCAATGGGCACGCCAGGTTGTATCTGAAGCAAGCGGTCGATGAGAATCGATTCGCTTGGAAACGGGATGTTCGGCGCGGATTGGAACGCCTCACGTGGTAGTAAGACAGGGAGCTGGTAGGAACGCCCCAGCCGGGTATAAATCTCAAACAGCTCCTTCGTGCGGAATAAAGTTCCCATGTGGCTGTCCAGGTGCGTGACCCGGATGCCTGCCGAGCGCGCTTTCTCCAGTTGGGCGCGCAGCTCATGCTCGACGTCCGTCAAGCTGACCTGCCGCACAACAGATTCTTCCAGCAGGGGCAAGTACCCATCTGCGTCCAGCAGGCTCGGCACGAGGGTCCCATGGCTGACCGGCCCCCACCGGAAGCTCGTCCATTCGCTGTTCAACGCCAGATGGATGCCAAGATCTGCATCCGGATGCGCCCGGGCAAAGCGCGTCACTTCCGGAAACCACGGGCACACCACCAGGATGCTGGCAGATGTCACCCATCCCTTCTCGAGGGCTTCAAAGCTCGCGCGGTTCACCGAACGCATCATCCCCACATCATCGGCGTGGATGATCAGGAGGCGCGAATTCGCTGGATAGCCCAAGCGTTCGGCGATGGTTTTGGTGACCTGCGTGAGGGTTCCAGATTTCGCCTGCGTGTTCTGGGGCGGCGCCGAGAGAGAAGCCAGAACAAGAACGACCACAGCTACGATCAAGAAGAATGGCGTGAGAAACCGCGGCCGGACATAGGCATAGCGTTTCATAGATAGTTAGGAAGTCGCATTCACTGCACGACGGTAAGACCCAAAGCGGCGCCACCCACTCAACTGGCCATCAAGCCTCCGCGACAGAATCAGCTGGGGTGGCTAGATGCACGCGAAAGCGCATTCCTGTGCGCGTTCTTTTGTCAGGGATCATCCTCCCTTCGCCGTGAACACCTTCCCAAACAAACAGGGCGAGAGCACTCTCCAAGAAATAGCGGCTGGACCCAGCGCACCTGAGACGGCGCATTATCTTCGAAGGTCCAGCCGGCTCGGTACAATGTTCCATCCTTCGGCCTCTACGACAGGATGCCGACCGTGGACATGCTCGGTTCTATATTTCGCCGCGAGTTGCCGCGTTTCTCCCGGCAGCAACGAAATGTAATTGTCGTCCCAGAAGACAGGCAGCACGTCATCGCCCCCCGCGTCCTTCGTGATTCGCAAGTGCACAAAAAACGCCAAGTGCGGAGAGGGATTGCTCAGTTTGACGTGGACAACATCCTCTCC
>WNEY01004967.1_pt1 | contig 10233 bp, 8 predicted proteins | sample 5400531 | NCBI WGS metagenome assembly WNEY01 (sample SAMN13153338, study PRJNA577476) | soil metagenome | isolation source: 200 cm saprolite under Douglas fir tree site 1 | place: USA:California | collected 2015-04-18
ACGTCGCGGCGACGGCTGTGAACTCGGTGCGGCCGTGCATCCGAGCCGAGAACGAACGCAAGATCGTGACGGCGCTGGGCGTGTTCGAGTCCGGCGTCGACATCGCGGAGCTCGAGCGGCGGATCGCGCTCGAGCGGCCCGCGCGGGTCACGCCGATCATGTTCGAGTACGAGCTGATCGAGCGGGCGAAGGCCAGTCGTAAGCACATCGTCCTGCCGGAGGGCGACGACGACCGGGTTCTCCGCGCCGCCGAGATCATCCTGCGGCGCGGTGTCGTCGACCTGACGGTTCTCGGGAACCCGGACGAGGTCGGGGCGCGCGCGGCCGCGCTCGGCGTGGATCTGGAGGGAGCCCAGCTCGTCGACCCGCTCGCCTCGCCGCTCCGCGACGACTACGCTGCCCGCTACTTCGAGCTGCGCAAGCACAAAGGCGTGACCGAGGAGTTCGCCTTCGACGTGCTGGGCGACCCGAACTACTTCGGCACGATGATGGTGCACGCGGGCGCCGTGGACGGGATGGTCTCGGGCGCAGCGCACACGACCGGCGAGACGATCCGGCCCGCGTTCGAGTTCGTTCGCGCCCGCGAGGGCGTATCCGTCGTCTCGAGCGTCTTCTTCATGTGCCTGTCCGATCGCGTGCTCGTGTACGGGGACTGCGCGGTGAACCCGAAGCCTGACACCGCGCAGCTCGCCGACATCGCGATCAGCTCCGCGGAGACTGCGGCGAGCTTCGGGATCGAGCCGCGGATCGCGATGCTCTCCTACTCGACCGGCCAGTCCGGGAAGGGTGAGGACGTGGACGCCGTCCGCGAAGCGACCGAGGCCGTCCGCGCACGGCGGCCCGACCTCAAGGTGGAGGGCCCGATCCAGTACGACGCCGCCGTGGACGCGAGCGTGGCGAAGCTGAAGCTTCCCGGGAGCGAGGTGGCCGGCCAGGCGACCGTCTTCATCTTTCCCGACCTCGACACCGGCAACGTGGCCTACAAGGCGGTCCAGCGGTCGGCGAACGCGGTCGCCGTCGGGCCGGTGCTGCAAGGGCTGCGCAAGCCGGTGAACGATCTCAGCCGCGGCTGCACGGTGACCGACATCGTGAACACCGTCGCGATCACGGCGATCCAGGCTCAGGACGCAGGCTGAGCCCGCGCGGGCCCGGCTTCAACCCCGACCGAGGTGAGCAGCCCCGACACGGCCGGACAGGCGCTGCAGCCCGTTGTAGGCGGCGTACTTGTAGGCCTCACTCCACGTCGGCACGTTGTACGTCGTGTGGATGAAGTGGTCGATCGTCCCCTCGTGGTGCAGAACGAGCTGCCCCTGGTGGATCAGCTCGGATGCGAGCTCACCGAGGATGTGGACGCCGAGCAACCGGCGGTCGTCCCGGCGGAACACGAGCTTCAGCATCCCCTGGGTCGAGCCGGCGATGACCGCCCGCGTATTGTGGGCGAACAACCAACGTCCGGTCTCGACCTCGATTCCAAGCCCGGCCGCGGCGTGCTCTGTCAGCCCGACCATCGCCACCTCCGGGATCGAGTAGACGCCGAACGGCGCCACCGAGTCGACCGTTTCCTTGAACGGGATGTCGAACGCGTCGCACGCCGCGACCCGGCCCTGCTCCATCGAGACCGAAGCGAGAGCGGGCGGGCCGATCACGTCACCGGCGGCGTAGATGCCCTCGGCGCCCGTCCGAAAGTTCGAGTCGACGAGGATGCGCCCGCGCCCATCGACCTTGACATCCGCTTCCTCCAGGCCGAGGTTCTCGGTATTGCCGATCCGGCCGGCCGCGAAGAGGAAGGCCTCGACGTGGAGCACGTCTCCGCCGCCGAAGGTCACGGCGAGACGGTCCCCCTCGCGCAGGACGCTCGCAAGCCGCTCCTCGAGCCGCACCTCGATCGCTTCCCGCTGGAAGACATCGACGAGCGCCTCCGAGAGCTCGGCGTCGAAAACCGGGAGCAGGCGCGGCCCCGGGTCGACGAGCGTGATCCTCGTCCCGAGAGCATTGAGAATCGAGGCGTACTCGCAGGCAACGGCGCCGCCACCGACGACGACCATGCTCTCCGGGATCCGCGACATGAAGAGAATCCGCTCGGAGTCGTAGACGTCGGGATCTTCGAAGGGCACCAATGTGGGCCGGAGCGGACGAGAGCCGGTGGCGATCAGGACGGCCTCAGCCTCGAGCACGCGCTCGGTTCCGTCGGTGCCGCGTACGATCACCGTCCGATCGGGACCAAGCCTCCCCTCGCCGTGCACCAGCTCGATCCCGTGCCGCGCGATATTCAGCCGCACGGCCTCGGTCATCGTCTCGACGATCTCCTCGGTACGCGACCGCAGGCGCTCGAGGACGACCTCCTGAGTCAGCTCGAGGCTGAGCCCGTAGACCTCACGGTGCCGGAACCCGGTCATGTACAGCGCGGCCTCACGGAACGTCTTTGTCGGGACGCCGGCATGGGAGACAGCCGCTCCGCCCGGCGCCGGGCTTCGCTCCACGATCGCGACACGCTTGCCGAAGTAGGAAGCCTGAGCCGCGGCCTTCTCGCCGGCGGGGCCAGAACCGATGACAACGAAATCGAAGCTCTCCGTCATCGACCCCGCCCACTCATCGACGCCTGGACGAGTGGGTTCTTACCCGGCTTGCCGGGCGACGGCGCCGACGCTCGCCCTAGACGGGCTCCCACGAGCCCGTCCACCATTCGGCGTGCGGCATGCCGCTCTCGAGCGCGAACCGGATGAAGAAGTCGACGTCGTACGGCGTGCGCCGCAGCTGGACGTCGAGCCGGCCGTCGTCGCCGTAGTCGAGCAGCCCGTACTCGGCCCAGCGGCAGACGCGGGCGGCGGCCACCGGCCATTCCAGGAACGGAAGACCGACGCTGCCGGGGTTGACGATCAGCCCGCGCGGGACGCGGCGAACCATCTGTACGTGCGTATGCCCCGCAACCATGATCGGCGCGTCCAGACCTCCCAGCATGTGCTCGAGCTCCTCGGTGGGCGTCACCGCGAGGATCGGCTCGTTGCACGAGCGCGGCGAGCCGTGGAAGTAGAGCACGCGCCTGCCGTCGCCCAGATCGCGCTGGAGGTTCGCATCGAAGCCGCGCAGGTATTCAACGTCGTCCGCGCTCAGCTGGTCGGCCCAGAAGGCGCCCATCTCGAGCAGCTTCGTACAGACCTCGCTGTCCCGGCAAGGCGGCAAACCGTCGATCATCCACGCGTCCCAGTTGCCGAGGATCGTCGCGCAGCCGAGCTCGCGCAGCCGCGTGACCGTCTGGCTCGGCCACGGCCCGACGGCGACGTCGCCGAGGCAGACGATCTCGTCGGGCTCATCCCGCTCGAGGCGCTCGAGCACCGCCTCGAGCGCGGGCAGGTTGCCGTGGATATCCGAGATCAGACCGATGCGCATCGCGAGGGGCCGGTCGAGTCTATCGCTCGTGAAGGCGCGCACAAGCCGAGTTGACACCGGGCAAGGCCCCGTTTAGACTCCTCCGTTCACCGTCGGTCCAGGGTCGGGAAGGGGAGCGTGGTTGCCGCCGCCAGCCGTTCCGCATAACAAGGTTCGCTCGGATTACCGCTGCGCGGATTGCGGCTACGGCGTCGTTGCGGCCGAGCCCCCGTCCTTCTGTCCCCTGTGCGGCGGCGTCGACTGGGAGCACGCGTCCTGGAGGCCGTTCTCCCATCCGGGCGACGATTTCCTGCAGACCGTCCCGCCCTGGCTGGGAGACGCGACGGCCGGCCGCCTGGGAGCTCGCCCCCAGTAACGCAACCTGCGCCTGATCGCGCCGCCGGAGAGGCCGTAGGATCGCGCCGTGGCGCGCATCGGTCTGATGCTGTACACCGTACGCGGGGAGTGCTCGCGTGACCTCGAGGCCACCCTGCGCGCCGTCGCGGCGATGGGGTACGAGGGAGTCGAGCTCTTCAGCCTGCACGGCCACGACGCGGAGCGGGTTCGCGCGTGGCTGGATGAGTGCGGCCTCGCGGCCTGCGCGCGCCACGCCGACCTCGAGTCGATCGAGACGCGGCTTCCCGAGCTTGCCCAGGAGGCAGCTGCGCTCGGGACGCCGAGGCTCATCCTGAGCTGGATCGAGCCGCCAGGATCGATCCAGGAAGCGCGGGCGACCGTCGACCAGTTGACGAGCGCGGCACGGCGCGCGGCCGGCCTCGGCCTGCAGCTCGGGTTTCACAACCACGACGGCGAGCTGCGCCCGCTCGCCGGCGCTCGAAGCTTCCTCGACGAGCTGCTCGGTGTCCCGCGGGAGCTCCTCTTCCTCGAGCTCGATCTGGGCTGGGCGTGGTACGCGGGCACGGATCCGCTCGCACTCCTCGACCGGGCCCGGGGCCGGTGCCCGCTCGTTCACGTGAAGGACTTCCGCACGCCCGGCGAGCGCTCGTTCTGCCCGGTCGGCGACGGCGCGGTCGGCTACGAGCGGGTCGCGCCGGCGGCCGTTCGAGCCGGCGTCGAATGGCTTCTCGTCGAGCAGGACGAGACCGAGGGGCCGGCGCTCGATGCCGCCCGGCGCTCGCTCGCGGCGCTGCTCGGCATGCTCGAGGATGCAGCGTGAGCGCGCCTGCCCGGGTCGGCATCGTCGGCTGCGGCGTCATCAGCCGGCACTACGCCGAGAACGCGACGGCATTCGAATCGTTCGACGTAGTCGCCTGCGCCGACGTCGATCCTGCCCCGGCCGGGGCGCTTGCGGCGGAGCACGGTCTCGCCGTCGCGACGGTCGACGAGCTGATCGCAGACCCCTCGATCGACGTCGTCCTGAATCTCACGCCGCCCGCAGCTCACGCAGCCGTCCTGCGGCCGGCCCTGGCCGCCGGGAAGCACGTCTACACGGAGAAGCCGCTCGCCGCGACGGTCGCGGAGGCGGAGGAGCTGCTGGCGGAGGCCGAGCTCCGCGGGCTCAGGATCGGCTGCGCGCCCGACACCTTCCTGAGCGGGGCGTACCAGGCTGCCCGCACGCTGATCGACCGGGGCGCGCTCGGCGAGCCGCTCTCCGTCAGCGCGGCAATGCTGATCGGAGGCCCCGAGTCGTGGCACCCGAACGCCGACATCTTCTTCCGGGACGGCGGCGGCCCGATGCTGGACATGGGGCCCTACTACCTGACGGCGATCGCCGCGCTCCTCGGTCCGTTCCGGCGCGTCGCGGGCTTCGCGGCGACCCGCACCCGCGAGCGCGTCTTCGGGGTCGGCCCCCGGGCGGGGGAGCGCTTCTCGGTCGCGATACCGACGCACGCCGCCGCGGCGATGGAGCTCGGAAGCGGGGTGACGGCGAACCTCGTGGCGAGCTTCGAGGCGCCAGGCCAGTACGTGTGCGACCTGCAGATTCACGGGACGGAGGGCACGCTCGCGCTGCCCGACCCGAACGCCTTCACCGGGCCTCTGCGCATCAGGCGCGCGAGGGAGGGCTGGCAGGAGGTGCCGTTTTCCTCGCGCGGCCCCCAGGACGCGAGAGGGATCGGCCTTGGCGAGATGGTCGAGGCGATCTCGGCCGGTCGTCCCCATCGGGCGTCGGGCCGGCTTGCCCTGCACGTGCTGGACGTCGCGACGAGCGTGCTCAGAGCGGCCGTGGAGGGGCGGACGATCGACGTCGTCACGCGCTGCGACCGGCTGGAGCCGATGCCGCCGATTTGACGCGCGACGGGGGACGGGCGAAGCCCGGCCCACAGGTCGCGCGTGATCATCGGGCCGAAGGCCGATACATCTCCGGTCTGCCGATACATGTGTCGGCCTGCGGCCGACGGCCGCGCGCGACTGGGACGGGCGAAGCCCGGCCCGTCGCGCGAAAAACCTCACGGGGCCAGCGTCACCTTGGTGAGCCCGACAGGCGAGTCCGGGTCGAGTCCCTTCGCCAGGGAGAGGGCCGCGGCGAAGAGCTGGCCCGGCAGCACGGAGAGCAGCGGCGAGAGGTAGGGGCTCGGCGCCTCGGGCACCGGCAAGACGTGCGCGGCGCCCTCGATCGCCGCGGCGGCGCTCCCGCTCGCGACGATCGTCGCGCCGGCCTCGCGGGCGCGGGCCGCGGCCTCGACGACCGCGGGCAGCGCCTGGTCGGGCGACGCGATCGTCCAGACGGGGAAGAGCGCGTCGAGCGCGGCGACCGGACCGTGCGAGAGATCCGTGGCGGTCAAGGGCTCGGCGGCGACGCGGCACGTCTCGGTCAGCTTCAGCGCGACCTCGCGCGCGGTCGCGTACTCGAGCCCGCGCCCGACCACGAACATCCGGCCGACGAACGCATAGGAGGTGGCGACCGCCGGCACGGCTTTCTCGAGCGGCTCGAGCGCGCCGGCCAGCAGCTCGCCAACGCGCCGGAGCCCGTCCGCCACCTCGCGTCCGCGGCCGGCCGCTCCGCCAGCGAGGAGCGCGATCGCCGCCAGCTGGTTGAGGTACGTCTTGGTCGCGGCGACCGCCCGCTCCGGCCCGGCCGAGAGCGGCAAGACGGCGTCGGCGGCGCGGCCGAGCTCCGAGCCGGGGTCGTTCGTCAGCGCCACCGTCAGGGCGCCGCGCGCCCGCGTCCGCTCGACGTACTCGACGACGTCCGGCGTCCGGCCGGACTGCGAGAGCGCGAGCACGACCGAGCCGGAGAGGTCGAGCTGCGCGTCGTAGTAGACCGTGAGCGAGATCGAGTCGCGCAGCGCCGTCAAGCCAGGCAGCAGGCCGAAGGCGTACACGCCGTAGGAGGCGGCGTTGTCGGACGAGCCGTGGCCGACCAGGCGGATGACCGCCGGCCGCCGCTCGACGAGCGCACGGGCGATCGCGGCGAAGTCGTCCTCGTGCTCGAGCAGCCGCGCGAGCGCCTGCGGCTGCTCGCGGATCTCGCTCAGGAAGAGCTCACCTGCCATCAGTCGCCGAGCCGGTCGCCGCTCTCGGGATCGAAGAGATGCGCCTCGGCCGGCATCGGCCGCAGCGCGACCCGCTCGCCGCGCGCGGGCGCGCGCCGGGCCTCGACACGGGCGACGAGCTTCGCCGTCTCACCCGCGATCTCGGCCGCGCAGAAGGCGAACGCGTCGGCGCCGATCTCCTCGACGACCTCGACCTCGGCCGGCACGCCTTCTGCGGCGAGCTCCAGCGACTCGGGTCGCAGGCCGAGCACGACGCTGCTCCGGCCGTTGGCGCCGACAGGCAACGGCACGGGCACGCCGCCGAACGACGCCGCGCCGTTGACGACCGGGAGTGTGCAGAGGTTCATCGCGGGCGAGCCGATGAAACCGGCGACGAACGTGTTCGCGGGCCGGTCGTACAGCGTGCGCGGCGTGTCGCACTGCTGCAGCCGGCCGTCCTTCAGCGCGGCGACCCGGTGGCCGAGGGTCATCGCCTCGGACTGGTCGTGCGTCACGTAGACGGTCGTGACGCCGAGCCGGGCCTGCAACGCCGCGATGTCGGCGCGCATCTGCACGCGCAGCTTCGCGTCGAGGTTCGAGAGCGGCTCGTCCATCAGGAAGACGCTCGGGTGGCGGACGATCGCGCGGCCCATCGCGACGCGCTGGCGCTGGCCGCCCGAGAGCTGCGACGGCTTGCGCTCGAGCAGGTCGCCGAGGCCGAGCATCTCCGCGGCCTCCAGCACGCGCCGTTCGCGCTCGGCCTTCTTGACCTTGGCAATCCGCAGCGGGAAGCCGATGTTGGCGGCGACGGTGAGGTAGGGGTAGAGAGCGTAGTTCTGGAACACCATCGCGACGTCGCGGTCCTTCGGCGCCACGTCCGTGATATCACGGGCGCCGATCAGGATCGCCCCGGCGTCCACCTCCTCGAGGCCGGCGAGCATGCGCAGCGCCGTCGTCTTCCCCGAGCCGGAGGGCCCGACGAGCACCATCAGCTCGCCGTCCTGCACGTGCAGGTCGAGCGCGTCGACCGCTGCGACGGCCGTACCGGGGTAGATCCGGCTCGCCTGCTGGAACCGAACGTCCGCCATCACTCGACCTCCTCGACCGCCGCCTCGAGCTCCCTGCGCAGGCGTGCCTGCGCCTCCGCGCCGGCGCCGACCTCGTCCAGGCCCAGCAACGCGGCGCCGACGATCGGCGGCGACGTCGCCGCGTGCACCGTCAGCGCCGGGCTCACCTCACGCAGGCCCGCTTCGATCGCCTCGAGCAGTCGCCCGTCGCCCGACCGCAGGAGCCCGCCGCCGAGCAGCACCTCGACCGGCTCGTGGGTGAGCTCGAGGCGCGTCAGCGCCGCCCGAGCGAGCGCCACGACCTCGAACGCCAGCCGGTCGACGATGCCGGCGGCGACGGGATCGTCCGTGGCCGCCGCGAGCACTACCGGCGCCAGCTCGGCGACGTCCCGCTCCGGGATGCGGCCCAGATGGATCGCCTCCGCCAGCTCATGCGGTGCCTCCAGCCCGAAGTGCGCGGGCACGAGGCGCTCCAGGCTCGTACTCGGCCCGCGCCCGTCCTCGCTGCGCGCAGCCGCCGAGACAGCGGCGAGGCCGACGTCCCGGCCGCCGCCCCAGTCTCCGCTGATCGGGCCGAGCGCGGGGAAGCGCACGTGCCGGCCGCCGGGCGAGACGCCGACGCAGTTGATCCCCGCGCCGCAGACGACGGCCACGCCCCAGCCGCGCTCGGTCCCTGCACGGAGAACGGCGAAGGTGTCGTTCGCGACCGTCGTTCGCGCAGCCCAGCCGCGCTCGTCCAGCGCTTGCTGGAGCCGCTGGACCTCGGCGGGGAAGTCGACGCCTGCCAGCAGCACCGCTCCTACCTCCGCGCGGGCTCCGTCAAGGCCGGCCTTGCGCCTCGCCTCGTCGAGCAGCCGCTGAAGGACGTCCAGGCAGCCGCCGAGGCCGATGTGGTGCGGCGAGCTGAGCGGCCCGCGCACGAGCGCGAGCACCTCGCCGTCCGCCCGGACGAGCGCGAGATCCGTCTTCGAGTTGCCGCCGTCGACCGCGAGGACCATCGGCGCGCTCACGACGCCGTCTCCGCGACGTCGGCGAGCCGCTCCAGCAGCTTCTCCGAGAGCTCGTCCTGCCCGACCAGCGGGTGGGCGAGGAGCGCCTTCTTCGCGTCGACCGGGTCTCCGCTCACCGCCGCGCGGGCGGCGAGCCGCTCGTAGGCGGCGACGTGCTGGACGAGGCCGAGCAGCTCGGGAGCAAGCGGCGACTGGGGGAGGGGAACCGGCCCGTCCGGCCCGACTCGTGCCGGCACCTCGACGACGTCGTCCTCGGCGAGCCCGGCGAGCGTCCCCTGGTTGCGGATGTCGACCTCGTGCACCTCGCCGGTGCCCGTGGCGAGCGACGCGACGAGCCCGATCGCGGCCTCGCTGTAGAAGGCGCCGCCGCGCTGCTCGAGCAGCGCAGGCTTCTCCGTCAGCGCCGGGTCGCGGTACAGGCGCAGCAGCTCGCGCTCGATCTCCGCGACGGTTGCGGCGCGCGGGATTCCGTCCAGCTGCTCCCGCAGCACCTCGTCGTGCCTGTAGAAGTAGCGGAGGTAGTAGGAGGGGATCGCGCCGAGCTCGTCCAGCAGCCGCCGGGGTAGCCCGACCTGCTCGGCCAGCGCGTCGCCGTGCTCGGCGAGCAGCTCGGGCAGCACGTCCCGCTCCTCGAGCCAGACCGCGCGGACCCACGTGAGGTGGTTGAGCCCGACCTGGTCGACCACGAGCCGCTCGGGCGCGACGTCGAGCAGCCGCGCGAGCGAGCGCTGGAAGCCGATCGCGACGTTGCACAAGCCCACGGCGCGGTGGCCGGCGTCGAGCAGGGCCCGCGTCACGATCCCGACCGGATTCGTGAAGTCGACGAGCCACGCGCCCGGGGCCGCCCGTTCGCGCACCCGCTCGGCGATCTCGAGCACGACGGGGACCGTGCGCAGCGCCTTCGCGAATCCGCCCGCGCCCGTCGTCTCCTGGCCGATGCAGCCGCAGGCGAGCGGAACCGTCTCGTCCTGGAGTCGCGCCTGCTGGCCGCCGACGCGGATCTGGACGAGCACGTAGTCGGCGCCGTCGAGCGCCCGGTCGAGATCGTCCGTGACCGTGAGCTCGCCGTCGAAGCCCTGGCGAGCGAGCATCCGGCCCGCGAGCCCGCCGACGACCTCGCGCCGCTCCGCGTCGATGTCCTGCAGCGCGAGCTCGGCAACATCCAGTCGCGAGAGCCGGGAGACGAGCTCGGGCGTGTACGTGGACCCGCCGCCGACGACGGCGATCTTCACCCCTTCACCCCCGTCAGCGTGACGCCCTCGACGAAGGCTCGCTGCGCCAGGAAGAAGACCACGATCACCGGCGCCATCACAAGCAGCGTCGCCGCCATCGTCAGGTTCCACTGCACCTGGTGGA
>WNEY01004968.1_pt1 | contig 10233 bp, 3 predicted proteins | sample 5400531 | NCBI WGS metagenome assembly WNEY01 (sample SAMN13153338, study PRJNA577476) | soil metagenome | isolation source: 200 cm saprolite under Douglas fir tree site 1 | place: USA:California | collected 2015-04-18
GAGCCGGTGCAGTTTTACGTGAAGGGCAGCGCGCGGCTGGCGCCGTACGAAATCGTGGTTTTCGACGTGGGCAAAAATCAGATTACCGGGTATCTTGCTACGCCGAAGGAAGGTGGCGCGGCTCCGGCGGCAGCAGCGCCGGCGGCGGCGACGCCTACGGGCGCTCCTGCAAAACCGTAGCGGCATCGCGTTTGTGAATAGCGGAGCGCGATGAACTCTTTTCGCCTTCTGCAAGCAGCGCTGCTCCTGCTCGCCGCGCTGTGCGCGGGCCCTCTCGCTGAAGCGCAGGACAATTCACAACACCAGAACCAGACGATTCGCGTGAGCGTTGACCGCGTCAACGTTGGAGTGATCGTCACCGATCATAGCGGTCACTTCGTGGAAGGGCTGCGACGCGAAGATTTTCATGTATTCGATAACGGAACCGAGCAGCCGCTCACCGGGTTCGCCACCGTCGAGGAGCCAGCGCAGGTTCTGCTGCTGATCGAAGCGGGACCAGCAGTTCTTTTTCTTGGGAAAAACCACGTCCGCGCCTCGGACACGCTCTTAAACAACCTCTCTCCCAACGACCGCGTGGCGATTGCGAGCTATTCGAGAAGCCCGGAATTGCTCCTCGACTTTACGCCAGATAAACCCACGGCGCGGGTCGCGCTGCAAAACTTGAATTTCATGGCTGGATTTGCTCAATTGAACCTGTCCTCCAGTCTAGCGTCGGCCATCGATTGGCTCGCGCCCTTTCCCGGGAAGAAAACGGTAGTTGTTCTCTCCACAGGCGTCGATACTTCGCCACCGGAAAAGTGGCAAGTGATTCAACAAAAGCTCAAGACCTCCGACGTTCGCATCCTGGCAGTCTCACTCGCCGGCGACTTCCGCAAGTTTCCCAAGTGGAGGAAACTCTCCGCTCAGGAGCATGAGGATCGAGCGTGGCTCAAGCAAGTTTTTGCGCAGGCCGATCAATCGCTGCACGAGCTGTCACACGCAACCGGGGGGCGCGTCTACTTGCCCAGAAATGAGAGAGAATTCGAGCGCGCGTATTCTGAAATCGCGCAACTCGTCCGCCACGAGTACAGTATCGCGTTCAGTCCGCCCGCCAACGATGGCCAGCTTCACACAATTCAAGTTGAAGTGAAGCGCCTCTGGTGCCATGTCGATCATCGGCAGGCGTATGTGGCTCCCGCGCTGAAGTAGCAGGCCAGTTGGCGCCTTGCCAATTTCGAGAAGACGCGATCACTCGATATTTTCAGATTCATCCTGACTTGGCGAATTGGACGCAAGATGAATCTCGGGAAGATTCGCTCCATGGAGCTGCTGATTTAGAGCCGGGAGATCCGTTGCTTTCAGCGCCGCCCACTGCTTCATGACTTGCGAGAGAGACTTCTCAGTTTCCGTGGCCGCATTCACTTGCGCAACGGTAGGCGTCGCATCGGCGCGGTCCACTTCGCCATAAAGCGCGCCAATCTCCGCGCTGATGCTGCTGATGGTGGGAGCCGCGGCCGCCGCTCCGCGAGGCCCTCCTCCAGCGCCCAGAACGGCCGCTACTTTCTTATCGAGCACGGAAATGGCATCCGCCAGCGGCCCACTCGGTTGCTTGGCTAGCTTCTGCAACTGCTGGCGCGCCGAGCGAGCCTCTGCCAGGGCCCGCGAACTCACCGTCATCATGGCGGCGAGACGCGACTGCACCTGAAACATTTGCGCAAGTCCTGCCGCAGCGGTCTTCACGCGGGGGTCCATCTTAACGATAAGCGGCTCGGAAAAAGTGTGGCCGTTTACTGTGAGCTTTACGGTGTACTGCCCCGGAATGGCGAGCGGGCCTTGCGGAACTTGCGGGGTGTCCCCGGGAACCGCGGAAATTGGATACTCATATCGCGGGGAATCGGGGCGGGCATAGTGAAGATCCCAAATCCACCTGTGCAATCCGGCGCTTGTGGACAGAGCCTTGGGCGTGCGGATCCAGTAAAGCGGAATCAGTTGCTTGGCGAGTTCTTCCTCGCTCGCTTCCGGCTTGTCCGTGCTCGCATAGCGCCGGACGAGTTTGCCCTGCGCGTCAAGGATTTCCAGCGCCACTGGACCGGATGCCGGTTGGGCAAGAAAGTAATCCAATACAGCGCCATCGGGAGGATTCTGCGCAGCCGGCTCGTCCGGAGGGATCGGCGTGTCCGGATTCGTGCTGCGCCGCACGCGGTAGGCCGCGGAAGGCTTAAAAAGAAAAGCATCAGCCTTCTGGATGGTTCCCGTGATCTGCCGCAGCGGCGCGATATCGTCAAGGATCCAGAAGGAACGCCCATGAGTGGCGACAATGAGATCACGGTCATGAATCCACAAGTCGCGCATGGAAGTGTGAGGCAGATTGAGCTGGAGAGTCTGCCAGTGGTCACCGTCATCGAAGGAGACCCAAACGCTTTTTTCAGTGCCGGCGAACAAAAGGCCCTTGCGGACGGGGTCTTCGCGCACGGTGTCAACGGGAGCGTCGTCTGGGAGGCCAGTGGTGATAAGTCGCCAAGTCTTTCCACCATCGCGCGTGCGATAAATGTAGGGCCGAAGATCATCGATGCGAAAGCGGCTCACCGAAGCGTAGGCGGACTGGTCATCAAAGTGCGAGGCGACGATCTGCGTCACCTTGCTCCACGGGGTCAGTTCAGGAGGCGTCACATTTTTCCAATGGGCGCCGCCGTCGCGCGTGGTCCAAATCAGGCCATCGTCGGTTCCAGCCCATAGAGTATTCAAACTCTTGAAAGATGGAGCTAGCGCGTAGATGACCCCACGCTGCTTGTCGGCGTTGGAGTCTTTGCTGGCGGTGGTCCCGAGACTCGCGGGAATGCCCGCATGGTCGCGGGCGAGATCCGGACTGATGGTTTGCCAAGTGCGGCCTCCGTCCAAAGTTTTGAAAAGAAAATTGGCCGCGTAATAGAGAACGTGGGGATCGAGGGGCGAAAACAAAATGGGCTGCGTGCGATCCGCGCGGTACTTGGGATTGGAGAGAGGAATGGGGGAGACATTTTGCACCTGGCCTGTCGTCAGCGAGTATCTCGAAACTTCGCGGCGGCCGGCTCCATAAATAATGTCGGGATTCAGGGGATCCGGTGCGGCGTATCCGTACTCGATCACGCCGACCGGATGCCAGTCGCGAAAGGTAATCTCGCCGTCGTTGCCGCGGCTCGAAACGCACACCGAGCCGCTATCCTGCTGCCCGCTGCAGACGAGGTAAGGAAACGAATAGCTAGTCTGGACGTGATAGAGCTGGGCGGTAGCCTGGTTGAACCACGAGCTCCAGGATTTGCCGCCATTGACGGTTACAAGCGCACCCTGGTCGCTCGCCAGAAGAATGATGCTCGGGTAATTCGGATTGATCCAAAGATTCTGATAATCGTCACCACCGGGCGCGCCACGCAGGCTGATCCAGGTCTTTCCGCCATCCGCGGACTTCATGGTCACAATGCTTGCGGTGTAGACGACATCCGGATTCTTCGGGTCTACCTTGGGAACGGGCAGATCGCCTCCACCTATGCGCAGCGCCGGCCTAGTATCGGTGGCGATGCGTTGCCAGTTCTCCCCAGCATCCTCTGAACGATAAATGCCGAGGTCGGAACCTGGGGAATTGTCAGCGTGCTCGCTGGCCACGGTGGCGTATAGACGGCTTGATTGGCTGGCTGCAATGGCCACGTCAATTTGGATAATTCCTTTGGGCAAACCATTCGTTAGAGAACGCCAAGTCTTGCCACCATCGGTGGACTTGAAGAGGCCTCCGCCGGTTCCGCTGTACTGGTTGCCGTCCTCCCAGGGACCGAGGCGCACTTCCCATAAAGAGGCATAGACGACATCGGGATTAGAGGGATCGATTTCCACGTCCGAACCGCCGATGTTCTCGCCCTGGGAGATCACCTTTTGCCAATTCTCGCCGCCGTCGGTGGACAAAAAGATGCCGCGCTCTTCATTTGCGCCGTAGGGATGACCGAGGACCGCCGCAAAAACGCGGTTGGCGTCGCGCGGATCAACGGCGAGCGCGGGAATTCCCCGTCCGTCGCGAAGTCCCAGATGCGTCCAGGTCTTGCCTGCATCCGTGGATTTGTAAATTCCATCACCCACGGAGAGATCGGGGCGCGCCAATCCTTCGCCACTCGATACGTAGACAATGTTTGGATCGGAAGGAGCCACGGCGATAGCGCCGATCGACTGCGTGGGCTGCGCATCAAAGATGGGCGTCCACGTCCGGCCAAAATCGTCGGTTTTCCACACACCACCATTGACCGCGCCCATGTAGAAAACATTCGGCTGGCTGGGCACTCCGCTAACGGCGCGAGTCCGCCCGCCGCGAGTCGGCCCGATCATGCGCCAGCGCATCTCCTGGTACGTACTTTCCGGATATTGCTGAGCCTGGCCATTCCGCGCGTCGAGAAAAAGGCACAGAATCACAAATGCAACCATCAGGAGGCGATTCCATCGCATCACATGACACCTCGGGGAAAATGCCCGAACGCGCAGCAACAATCCAAATGCCAGCGGCGGGCTTCCGTCTTCAGATTTTGATCCGAACGTAAAACTACTTGACGGCAACAAACCGCCGCGCAGCACTATGAACCCAGTAGGAATAAAACTCAATCCCGCGCCGGATCATCTTAGGATGACAACTCGTTTTGTCTGAGCTTGAAGATTACTGTGCGCGTATAGCGAGAAGTACGGTTAAATTTCCGGCCTAGACCTTGGGCAAAGCAGGCGCGCTGCTTCAGAAACTGAAGCGAGCACCAAACTGCAACTGGCGCGGGCCAGCCAGCGGGCTTGAGGTCGTGGAGCGGGTGCCGAAGGAAGCAGAGGGCACCAAGCAAGCGTTCGGGTGGTTCAGACACGGACCCGTACCTATAGTGGTAGGCGCAGCGTACGAGTAAGCGGTTGTGTTTACGCCGCTGACGATAGTGTGATTGAAGAGATTAAAGGCATCGACGACAAAATTGAGCCGGTACTTCTCTTTGAACGAGTAACTGCGGCCCATGCGGAAATCCACGTTCGCAATATTGGGGAGGTTGTGGGAGTTGCGCGCTAACCAGGAGACGCGGCCACCCGTGGGCCCGGCGAAGGTGCTGACTTCGGCGCCGGTCATGCCGCCGTCGCCCGCAATGCCGGCACTCGGGGTAAAAGTGGCGATCATGGAGTTGTACGGTTGACCGGTCGCAGCCACGACGATGGAGGAAAGGGACCACCCGCCCAGGAGTTGCCGGGCGAAGGCGCTGGAGAGACCCTTAGCGTAAGTGGGTTCCCAGATGACGCTACCGACAAAACGGTGCCGCTGGTCGAGGTCCGAATAGGAGTAGTCCCCCTTGAAGTTGTAGGGATCGAGCACCCCGTCAGTGCCGAAGAAAGTGCCGTTCGTGCCGGCAGTCTCGCCGTCGTCGAGCGCCTTGCTGTAAGTGTAGTTGAACAATAACTCCACATCGTGGCTCATGGGCCTCTTGAGCGTGAGCACCAGGCCGTTGTACCAGGAGTTGAGTACGCTGGCTTGATTCAGGATTAGGCCAGTGCCAAGGTCGAGGCGTGCAGTGTAGAAAGGCACCGTTGCCGTCAACGCAGTTGGAGCTGCCGTAACTCCCGAGGAGAGAACGTCGTAGCTTTTCGTCTGCGTCGAAGGCGCAACGTTGGAGTCGTAGCTAGCAGGAAGGTGAAGACCGCGCGTCAGGAGGTAAGTGGCGGAAATGGTCATGCGCCCTGGGAGTTGGCGCTCAATGGCCACTTCGACTTCATGCGCGGCAGGGTTGACGAAATCCGGAGTCATGCCGTGAGCGGCGGCCACCGAAGCGGGCAACGTCCCACCCGGGATGCCGACGGTGGGCGCAAGCGCGCCCGGGAATGGGGCAGCCGGAGCAGGCCCAGGGGGAGTGAAGAACACATTGGGAAAAGTCGGCGCGCACGCCTGGGACGCAGGCGATCCCGTAGGCGAACACCCACTAAACGTTTGCTGAAATACGCCGTTTTCTACGCGCAGAGCGTAATATGTGCTGTTCGAAGTCTTTCCATAGAAAATCCCGTAGCCCGCGCGAAGCACGGTGTTCCTGGTGAATTGCCAGGCAAGGCCGAGCCTGGGAGCGATGTTGTTGGTGTCGATGTTCAGCGTCGACGTGTAGAGGGTCAGCAAGGGGCTGCCGACATTGGGCTGAGGAGGCGCCGGGACATGCTGGAGGTCGTAGCGAACTCCCAGATTTAGGGTAAGCCTGGGGCGCAACTTCCAGGTATCTTCGAGATAAGCACCGAAGTCGTTGTTGTAAAAGTCGTCTTTACCGACGTGGGTGATCGGATCATTGACCTGGGTGAAGCTCGTATAATGCTTACCTGTGAAGCCGTCCCCGACATTGGCCCCGACGACATCAACCAACCAGCGACAGAAAGTCGCGTTCGCCGCTATCGCGGCGGTAGTCTGCCCAGCCGCTGCGGGGCAAACGGGGACGCCGCCGACAGCAGGGACGGTAAAGGCGGTGGAGCTATAGCTGTAATTTCCGTCACCCTGGAAAAGATTGACGAGCAGCTCGTGGATGAGGTTCACGTCCCCGCCGAACTTGAGGACATGCGTGCCCTTAACAATGGAGAGATTGTCGGAAATCTGGATGCGGTGCTCATCCGGGAAAGCGGGACGCGGGAGGGCGGAGGTCTCTCCGTAAGAAGCGATATTCAGTAGGGAAGCCGATGGTCCACCTGAGTTGGTGGAGTCAAACTCGAAATCGCGCCCCCACTGGAAGCGGAGCTCGTTAACCTTGTTGGCGGAAAAACTGGTGGTCCAGTTGCCGATGAAGAAGCGCTCGTGGGTTCCTCCGGCACCGTTTTGTGTGGCGCCACCATTGTTGACGGTCGGAGCAGTATTGTATCCGTAGGGCTCTCGCCAATTCTGAAGGTTGAAGACTGCGCTCAAGTGGTTGGAGTGATTCAATTCGTAATCGAGCTTGCCGAGAAAAACGTCTTGCTTCAAGTTGCGCGCGAATGCGCCTAGCAAACCGGTTGTGATAAAGGTCTTGGCACTGGAGCAATCGGTAGGCGAGACGGCCGCGGGGCACACGAATGCGTTAATCGTGGAGGGCGAAGTTGTGGACGTATAAAGGATGGGATTCACTTTCCGGAAACCATCGTAGGTGCCGAAAAAGAACAGCTTCTCCGGGAGGATGGCGCCGCCCACGCTTCCGCCAAACTGATTCTGCTGGTGCACAGTCTGCGTGGTGATCCCTTTTGTCTTTCCAACCGGGTCCAGAGCGTTCAAATCGGGATAGCGCAAGTTATAGAAAAGGTCTCCGTGAAGCTGATTGGTGCCAGACCTCGTCACGGCGTTCACGGTGCCGCCAGCGGCCTGGCCGTACTCCGCACTGTAGTTGCTGGAGCTCACCTGAAATTCGCGGATGGAGTCCGGGCTGTAGACATAGGTGACGATGATGGCTCGCCCACGCGCTTCCGAGAAAAACGCTTGCGTATTGTTCGCACCGTCCACGGAGTTTCCATTGTAGAGACCGGAAATTCCGCGGAAGCTGCTGAGACCGCTGTTGCCGTCGGTGGTTACCGCCGGAGTGAGCAGCACAAAGTTCTCCCATCGGCGTGTGGCGATCGGCAATCCTTCCACTTGGTTCTGGCTGACGGTTTGTGAATGGTCGGTCTTGTCAGTTTCCAGCAGCGGTGCTTCCGCGGTCACTTCTACAGAGGTTTGCTGCGATTGCAAAGGCAGATGGACGTCAATCGTCACTCTTTCACCCACATGGACGATTACACCTTTAACGACCACAGTCTCGAAGCCGCTCTTGCTGGCCGTGACTTGATAAGTGCCTGGCTGGAGGTATGGGGCGACGTAAATTCCAGCCGAGTTGGTGGGGTAGCTGGATGCGGTTTCGGTGTCCACATTTCGCACGACAACATTCACGTCGGACGCTGGCAGCCCCTTTGGATCGGTGACAGTTCCGACGATCGTTCCCGTGGCGGTCTGCGCCGCGGCAAGCCGGGGTACAAGTAACGAGGCAAAGACCAGGAGAAAAAGCCCCAAGAGACAAGCGAAATTCTTGAAAGAGAGTTCAGGTGTCGTGCGCATTTCTTCTCCTACGAAACGTTCCTTAGAATGGACAGCCAAACCCCGACTTTGCATAAATCGATAACACAAATCGATGCTCCATTTCAAATCTGGATTTTGAATGCAATGAATCTTCGGTTCCATCGAGGACAGGCTACAGCAACGGACTCAATAGTATATTACGCGAGTGTAAAAACGCCGGCAGCGGTCCTGTCTCGAGACTACTCGAATTCCTTGAGGGTTTTGGCCATGGCGTGCAGACGCTCATCGATCAGGGCGAGCACGGTACCGGGTTCAAACTTTCCGTCACCATTGGTCGCACCGGCGGCAGTCCCCGTAAGAATTTCGATGCCTTGCTCGACCTTGGCGACCGGCCAGACGTGAAAATTCCCGGCTGTGACGGCTTCTAGAATATCTTCTCGCAGCATAAGATCTTCCACGTTGGATTCCGGCATCATCACGCCTTGCGTGCCGGTGAGTCCTTTGATGCGGCACACGTCATAGAATCCTTCGATCTTTTCGTTCACTCCGCCAATGGCCTGGATATCGCCCTGCTGATTGATGGAACCGGTCACGGCGATGTCCTGGCGCAAGGGCAATCCGGAAAGCGCGGAGGCGAGGGCATAAATTTCCGTGGAGCTGGCGCTGTCGCCATCGACACCGGAATAGGATTGCTCGAAACAGATGCTGGCGGCCAGGGAGAGCGGCTTGTCTTGCGCAAAGCGGCTGCGTAAGTATCCCGCGATGATGTGCACACCCTTATCGTGGAAGCGCCCGCTGAGATTGGCTTCGCGCTCGATATTGATGAGCCCCGTTTTTCCAAGAGCCGCGGTCGCGGTGATGCGCACGGGCTTCCCAAAGGAGTATCCGCCGATTTCCAGGACGCTCAGCCCATTCACTTGCCCGACGCGTGTCCCACTCACGTCGACAAGCAGCGTGCCTTCCTGAATCATTTCGCGGATGCGCGTTTCGATGAGGTTGTGGCGCTCCATTTTCGAAGACAATGCGCCGCGCACGTGAGCCGCGCGAACGACCGCTTCCCCGGAGGCTGCGGCGTTGTAATGCGCCTCGCGCGCCAGGTCGGCGATATCAATGAAGCGCGCCGTCACCTTGTTTCGCCGGCCTGCCTGGCGCACGCCGTATTCCAGCATGGCGGCAAACGCGCCACGATCGAACGGATACAAATTTTCTTTTTCCGACAAGGCGCGCAGACGGCCTGCATATTCAGCGATGACGCCGTCGCTCATGGCCATTTCTTCGTCGAATTCCACACGCACTTTGAAAATTTTTCGGAAGTCTTCCTCGTACTCGTAAAGCAATTCGTACAAGGAGCGGTCGCCGATGAGGATCACCTTTACGTTGATGTCGATGGCCTCGGGCTTTTGGGCGCTACCGCCGAAGGGATAAAACATCTCGAGGGGCTGAATTTCCAGGCGGTTGTGGTTTAAGGTGCGCTTCAGGGCGCGCCACACGCCGACCTCCGAGAGCGCTTCCAGCGAATACATGATCAGGAAGCCGCCATCGGCGCGGAGCAGCGAACCGGCGCGGAGATCCATGAAGTCGCTAGTCCAGCCGCCGCGCGCGTCATAAGCGCGCTGGATGGTTCCGAACAGGTTTGCGTAGGTGGGCGTGGTCTCGAAAATAACCGGCGACTTGTCATTGTCGTCGTGAGCGAGAATGACGTTTACGCCGTAGACGCGGAAGGGATCGCGCTCCGGGGCTCCTGGAGGCTTCGGCAAACCATCGGGCGCCGCCTCTTCGTCGTGTTCGCCTTCGCCCTCGCGTTCCTTGAAGGGATCAAGATTGTCTAGGAGATGGTGGCGCACTTCTTCGAGATATTCGGCGACGTTTGGCCCGGCGTATTTTTCCTTGAGCTCTTCGATGACGCCGTCCACCAGGACGGAAGCGGCTTCCTGCTCCAGATAGCTCAACTCGCTTGCGAGTTCGCGTGAAAGCGTCAGCGTCTTGCGGTAAACCACCGTGAATTCCTGGCGGAATTGCTCGTACTTTCGCTCGATGTCTTCGGCGACGGGCCCTTCGAGTTTCCCTTCGTGCACCATCTTGGAGATGTCCTCGATGGGCACCATCTGGCCTTCGAGCACGGGGAAAATCTCCGGCAGAGCAACCGCGCCGACCTGCATGTGGCCCAGGGCAAATTGTTCGCGCGCGATCCTGCGCGTGAAATCGTCCATCAATTCTTTTTCGCGCAC